>WBZX01003212.1_pt1 | contig 10552 bp, 9 predicted proteins | sample 5204211 | NCBI WGS metagenome assembly WBZX01 (sample SAMN12344362, study PRJNA552823) | activated sludge metagenome | biome: Activated sludge suspended growth; feature: Nitrification reactor; material: Wastewater; isolation source: activated sludge from nitrification reactor of wastewater treatment...
AACCATACATTGAACAAGGTATAGATTCATTATTGCTTAGTACTATGACAGAAAAATTGTTTTCAGGGTAATGAGTAAAAAAGTACTGTGCCCCATTTTCCATTCCTATGTTAAAGATAACTTCCCTTCCCATGTATTTTACTCCATAGAGGCCATTCATAATTTTTGTATTCAAGGGACCTGGATAAATTATTTCCTCCCCACTATCAAGGGTATTTGGCGACAAAAACTTCCTCCAAAGTATTGAATCACCGACAATGGGCTTGTGAAAATTGTTGACCCACTTAGCGAAATCTGTTATATTTGTAAGGATGCCTGTTGAACCCAACAATCGCTTCTTAGGATGGGTAGCATTAAATGTCGAATTTTTGTATTTGTAACTTATGGTTCTATCTTTTCCTTGAAAAAATGCATTAGTGGCGAAGGAAGTATGGATCATATTTAAGGGTTTAAATATCCTCTCTGTCACGAAATCCTCAAATTTCTGATGGCTTACCCTTTTTACTATTTCTGACAATAAAATATAGCCTGAATAAGAAAACTGATGTTTTGTTCCTGGATCGAATTGAAGCGCTTTTTGTCTCAAAATTATCTCCAGAGCTTTTGGGGTGTCATAGTATTCATCTTCTTCCATTCCCAATAGAAACGCTATCGATGTTACATCCTTCAGTCCACTTGTATGTGAAAGTAAATGGCGGATAGTAATTTTTTTTCCATACGCAGGCAGTTCAGGAATATATTTTCGAACATCGTCATCAAATTTTAATTTACTCTCCTTTTCCAGCAGAAATATGGAAAAAGCGGTAAAATGTTCTGACAGATTGCCTATGTAAAAAACAGTATTTGAATCAATGGCCATATTTTTTTCCATATTGGCCAACCCAAAACTCTTTGTAAAAACTACTTTATCGTCTTTTACAAAAGCAATGGCTGCTCCAGGTATGGTAGCCTGGTAGTACGAACAAATTCTTTCTATCCTTGCCTCATCTATTTTAATACCTTGTCCCAGGAGATGATAGGAGCTAATGAGAAGCGTAAATACAAGCGTTATGGTTTTACATTTTTTATTGATCATAGGAAAGATTTTTATAGCACTTGAAATGTTGATTTAGTATAAACAGAAAATGTTTTTTTTTACAATCAGGTTTAGGCTATAAAATTACCTATTAGTTTTCAAACTGGCTTCCGGATCATAATAAAATTTAATATTTGCAAGTTCTTTGCAGTCTAAAAATCTTATGTTTGCCTATCAAATGCATTTATATGTTTATAGGCAAAAAAATTGAGCTTCCTTTCGTCTGGTTTTTTGGCAAAAAAAACATCATTTTCACTGCTGTTTTGAGTTCGGTGGTGGTATTGTTGCACCAGTTTGCCGAATTTCATTTTATCGGCATACCTTTTTTGCCGGTGGCCACCATTGGTACTGCCGTAGCCTTTTATGTGGGGTTTAAGAACAACCAGGCTTATGATCGTCTATGGGAGGCAAGGCGATTATGGGGAGGGTTTACCAATGTGAGTCGTACCCTGGCAGCATCCCTTATCTCGCTGGTCAAGGACAAAGATGTTCAAAAAGATTTTTTGATGCGACACATAGCCTATCTCAATATCGTAAGGCTGCAGTTGCGCAAAACCATACCGTGGGCTTCCAACAATGAAGACTACCACCGCCGGGTTATTTCTGAGGCAGACGAAATCAAACAATTTGACCACGCCATTGTGGAGTTGTTTGAAAAAATCGATAAAATGGACATCTATGAAAAGGTCAAACACAAGGGCAACATAGCCAATTGTGCCCTTCGCTACCAGTTTGAGGTGTTGACCCAACTCAAAAGAGACAAGGTGCTGGATGAATACGAGCACAGCGATCTGAGCAAGCTGCTGGGTGAGCTGTACAATCTGCAGGGAGGATGTGAACGGATTAAAACCACGCCTCTGTTCCGCCAGTACAGCCTGTTTAGCCGCTTGTTTGTGAAGTTGTTTATTGTTCTTCTTCCCTTTGCCCTGATCTCTGAAATGAGCAAATTCAGCCATTATGGGGTCTGGTTGGTCATCCCCTTTTCAGTGCTTATCTCGTGGGTCTTCATGACCATGGAACAAATCGGCGAATCGAGTGAAAATCCATTTGACAACGGAACCAGCGATACCCCAATGTCGGCTATCTGCCGAAACATTGAAATCGATATTTTGGAGATGCTGGGCGAGACCCATTTTCCACCCAAGGTGGAGCCGTATAATGATGTCCTGTTGTAAGTGATTCTTGCTAAAAATAATGCCTTAAAGTTGGAAATATTTACGTAGTAGGATTAAAAAACACATAGCCATATTTCCATACTAACCCAAAAGTATGTTTAGCATTTTCGGTTTGTACTTATTGTAAGAAAACAACTTTGTTTTCATTTTGTATTTTGTGATGGAATTTAAAAGTGGTCTATTTAAGATGACTGCCAAAACCTCATTTTATATCGACGAGCTCAATTAAAATTGATATCACATGATGAGTAAAACCAGAATAGAGGCATTTAGTGACGGTGTAATTGCCATCATTATAACCATTATGGTGTTGGAGCTGCACATTCCGGAATTGAAGGAGCCTTTTACCCGACAAGATGTCTGGAATGCATTATTTTCGTTGGTGCCCAAACTGTTGTCCTATCTGCTGAGTTTTGTAGTTGTAGGAATTATGTGGATCAACCACCACCACCTTTTTGATAGAATTCCGCATGCTACATCAAAGTTGGTTTGGTACAACGCCTTTTTACTTTTTGTAATGTCGTTGATTCCGTTACCCACCGCATTTTTAGCAGAACATCCGAGTCTTAGTGAAGCAGTAATGTTTTACGGCCTGGTGATGTTCCTCAATGCACTTGCCTTTCTGGTATTGCGGTATTATGTAGAAGTACAGGCAAGGCTGATTCCCTACAACCCAAGGGTGCATTGGAGCAATTGGACATCATCTGCATTGTATCTATTGTCCATACCCTTGGCCCTGGTTTCCGTGTATTTATCTTTTGTAATTTTTATAGCTATTCCTTTGTGGTATTTTTTGCCGGATAAGCTGCATAAGCAGGATTCGTAATAAAGCCTTCCTATTATTTAAATACAATGCTTTCCCTGAATTTTTTGCATCAATTGCTCAGAAAGATAGTGGACAGGGGGGATGAAAAGCAATCTTTGGGTTCCGGATACTAATTTTTTTTTGATATTTTCATTTTTTTTTGTATTTTTGTAAAAATTTTATCATGAAAGTAAGGTTCTCAATTATCTTCGGTATCAGTCTTACCCTCTCGTCGTTGCAATTATTTTCTCAATCTGCAACGTACACAACTCCGGGTTCGACTTCCTTTATAGTCCCTCACGGTGTAACATCGATCAGTGCACAAGTATGGGGTGCAGGAGGAGGTGGATCCAAAGGTCATCTGAATCAAAAAGGTACAGGCGGCGGCGGTGGAGGGTATGCATCGGGTAATTTGGCTGTAAATCAAGGTTACAATTTGATGGTCAATGTGGGCCAGGGTGGAACAGGGGCTACCGTAGCCGGCACCAATGGAACAGGTGGTGGATCATCTTCCGTTACTTTCGTAACCTATCATTTAACGGCTTCCGGAGGTGGTGGAGGCACAACCAGTGTTACTTATCCCATGAGTTGTCCAGCCGGTTTTATAGCAGGAAATGGCGGTGTTGGCGGTAATGGAAGTGCTAACGTATTTACTTCCACTGTATTTCGCTGTGGAGGATCCGGAGCTAATCTGGGAGGTGGTTGTTCACCAGCATATGCAACACCGGGCGGTGGAGGCGGAGGATCTGCTGCACCAGCCGGAAATGGAAGAGAAGCCGGTCAGACAACCGGATTTGGTGATTGTAGTCCGGGCACTACCCAAAATGGTGGCACTGCTTTAACAGATGGTGGAGCAGGTGGCAATGGAGGAACTACCAATGGAAATGGAGTTAACGGTACTTCACCTGGCGGTGGAGGTGGTGGAAACGCAGGAACGGGTAATGGCGGCAATGGCGGCAATGGTAAAGTAGTTTTGAGCTGGACGTGTTCCAATAACCTTACTTCCGCCATGGGTACAGATAACCAAAGTATTTGTTTAGGAGAATCTGTTGTGAATATTGTATATCAAATAGCAGGAGCAACAGGTGCTAATGTTACAGGTCTTCCTTCAGGTGTAAACTATAGTTACTCATCCGGTACAGTTACGATATCTGGCCAACCCGATGCATCTGGCAATTTTAACTATACGGTTACCCCAACCGGATATTGCACAGCTTCTACAGCTTCCGGCAGTATTTCAGTGAGCGGACCGGTAAAAAGAAACGGTGTTTGTTATGCATCTATTAACGACGCACTCACTTTAGGAATGGGAAGTCCAATTGAGGTTTTAGGAAGCACTTTATTGGAATCATTTACCATTCCTGTAGGAGTTACGCTGATAATCAATAATGGAGCAACAGTAACCAATGCAGGTACAGTAACCAATAACGGAACCATTCAAATTAATCCTGGAGGTTCTTTTGTGAACAATGGCATTTATGATGGTACCGGTACTTTTTCAGGTAACTTCATTAATCCAACATTGGGAACAGTAGCACCCGGTAATTAATGGTTGATAGGCTTATGTAGAAAAGCAATCAAGAAAAAAATAATAGGGAACTCATGTTTGGGTTCCCTTTTTTATTTACTGGATGCCCGCGCATCAAATCAATAAAACGCTCTAGCAACTTCGTTACTTCTGCTGTCTATAATAATCAGATACGAGGGGTGGGACATTGTAGAAATTACAAAGTTGAACACAAGGATTATGTCAAGGCCTTTCCGTTGGAATTATTAATGTTAGTTGTGGAAGATTGCTACATTGAGGAGGGGGATTAGATTTGGGTATCTACATCTACCTTCTGGTAGGTGAAGGGGCTAAATTTTGAACCCCATTGTCTTATAAATTATTATTTTTTGGTCATTGTATCAACAACCTTTCGAACTCAGTTGGACTTACAATTTTAGTTTGGAGAAAAGTTCTTAGTTTTAAAAGAGCTTTATCGCCAGTAACTAAAAAATCCGCTTTTGATTCCATTGCAAGATCTAATAAAAATGAATCTTTAGGATCTACATCAAATTGATTTGCTTCTGATGGAGAAATAATAAATCCAATATTTTCGATCAAAGCTATTAGTTCTTTGACAGCATCTTCAGGAAAGTACTTTTTTATTTTTTCTCTTTTGGTTACTTCGATGATTTCCTGCAGTAAATAAGGAGATGCCACTAATAGAATTTTTCCAGAAGCTATATACTTTTTTACTTTAGCAAGTCGCTTTCCAATCAGAAAGCTAATCCACACATTGGTATCAAAAATAACTTTAACGCTTCTTTTTCTCATAAGCCTTTTGCCTTACCAGCGCTACTTCTTCAGCGATGGTTTTATTGTCAAGCTCAGAATTTTTAAATATTTTGAGCAAACCGGAAAGTTTACTTTCTATAACATCTTTTTCCAATTCTTTAATCAACCTGATTTTTTGTTGCTTGGGCAGCCTTGTAACTGCATTTAACAACTGCTCAAAAGAAACATCTATATGGAGTTCAGTTTTCATTTGTATCATTGCTTTACTACAAAATTACATTAATTGAAGGAATGTTGAAAGATAGCCTTCATACGATTTGCTGTTCTACCTTGGGATTGCATTTTAACGATCGGGTGATAATCCCGTGAAAACTGGCATTTTTCTCATTAATGCAAAAAAAAAGGGAAGCTTTCAAGAAAACTCCCCTTTCGGGTGGCTAATGGGATTCGAACCCACGACCAATGGTACCACAAACCACTACTCTAACCAGCTGAGCTATAGCCACCGTTTTAAAGTGATGCAAAATTACGGAGTTTTGGTTAATTGGACAAGAAAAATTTTCACATGTTCACATGTTCATATGTTCATATGTTCACATCGCGGGGTTTATTGCCTGAAAATGAAACTTTTACCGTTTAATTTATATTTCGTTGGAATGGGAATGGCCATTTATATGTTCACATATTCACATGTTCATATGTTCATATCCCGGGTTGGTGCCTGAAAATGAGGTTGTTACCTTAGATATGTTCACATGTTCAAATGGTGCGTTTCGAAAGGCTCAACGCAAGTGTTTCGACAGGCTCAACGCAAGTGTTTCGACAAGCTCAACGCAAGTGTTTCGACAAGCTCGACACAAGCTTATCGCTACGCTCAACGCTATGTTCACATCCAGGTTTTGACCTGAAAGTTAAGTCATTACCGCTTATTTTATTTCGTTGTAATGGGATTGCCCAGTAAATTAGGTAGGCGTCAAATTGATATGAATACCGACAAAAACTGCGTTTTTATTGGCACAGGCATAGAGACTTGCAGCACAAGTCTCACCATATTAACATATTCCCCCCAATGAACATATTCCCCCCTTTCGTAATATTTCCCGCTATCATCTGACAAAGTCCGTTTGATTTTTTACTATCTTTGCACCCGAAATGGATGTCTCAAGGCTTATAATCAACAAACAGCGGTTTTTGCTTACGGTCGACAGGCTATGTTATGAGTTGATCGAAAACCACGGCAATTTTGAAGATACCTGTCTGATCGGGATTCAGGACAGGGGCGCCATCCTCTCCGATTTTTTGATGGAGCGACTCAAAAAGCTGAATAAAAAGATGTTGCCGCAGTATGGCAAGCTCGATATTACGTTTTACAGAGATGATTACCGGCACCGGGAGAAACCACTGAAAGCATCTTCGACGCTGATAGACTTCATTGTAGAGGACAAAAAAGTCGTTTTGGTGGACGATGTGCTGTATTCCGGGAGGACCGTGCATGCTGCTATGTCGGCCATTCAGGATTTTGGCAGGGCAGCCAAAATTGAATACCTCTGTCTGGTAGATCGCAGGTTCAACCGGCATTTTCCGATTAAGTCAGATTATACAGGCATCATCGTAGATACCATGGACGAAAGCTATGTAAGGGTAGAGTGGGAGCACATCCATGGCCAGAGCCAGATTCTTTTATTGTCGGATAAAAACGAGACTCCATGACGTCAACCTCGCAGTTAAGTACCAAACACCTGCTGGGCATCAAACAGATTACCCGCGACGACATACTCACCATTTTTAAAGCTGCCGCGGATTTTAAGGAAGTCATCAACCGACCCATTAAAAAGGTGCCTTCGCTAAGGGATGTAACGGTGGTTAATCTCTTTTTTGAAAATTCAACCCGTACCCGCATCTCCTTTGAACTGGCAGAGCGCCGACTTTCGGCCGATGTACTCAATTTTACGGCTTCTTCATCATCCGTTTCCAAGGGAGAAACCCTGCTGGATACGGTCAACAATATCCTTGCCATGAAAGTGGATATGGTGGTCATGCGTCACCCTGCACCGGGCGCGCACGTCTTCCTGTCGAACCACATCGATGCCAATATCATCAATGCAGGAGACGGCACCCACGAGCATCCTACCCAGGCCCTGCTAGATGCCTTCTCGATGCAGGAAGCAATCGGCACCCTCGAAGGAAAAAATATCCTCATCGTGGGAGATATTTTACATAGCCGGGTGGCCCTCAGCAACATCCTTTGCCTGAAAAAACTGGGCGCCAACGTAGCCGTGTGTGGTCCGCCTACTCTCATACCCAAATACATCTCCAGTCTTGGTGTAAAAGTGATGTACAACATCCTGGAAGCCCTGCAATGGTGCGATGTAGCCAATATCCTGCGTATCCAGCTCGAAAGGCAGGACATCAAATTCATCCCATCGCTGAGGGAATATGCGCTTTATTACGGCGTGAACAAAGCCCTGCTTGATCAGGTAGGAAGACCCATTGTGATCATGCACCCGGGCCCGATCAACAGGGGGGTGGAGATCAGCAGCGATGTGGCAGATTCAGAACATTCCATCATCCTGGATCAGGTAGAGAACGGTGTAGCCATCCGCATGGCCGTCCTTTATTTGCTTGCAGGTAAGAAATAGTCAACTGTTAAAATATTATTAAAAGCCCTTATACAAGGGAATGCTTGGCAACATTTTTGTCTAATTTAGAGTCTAGTATCAGTTAAATTTATGAAAGTGAAAAACAACGTATTTGCTGCTCTTTTAAGTCTGGTATGTTTTATACCCGGCCTGTCCGCTCAGTACAACATCAACTTTAAAATCGATGATTATACCAATGATACCCTCATCATTGGCTACTATTACGGCGAAAAACAACTGGTAAAAGATACCGTTTACGCCACCAAGCCGGGAGAATTCACCTTCAAAGGAAAAGATACCCTCAACGATGGCATGTACATAGCGCTGATGAAACCCGATAACACCTTCGTACAATTTATTGTTTCCGGCAAAGACACCAACTTTGATGTTAAGTTCAAAAAAGGGGACACAGCCCGGTTGACATTCAAAAACTCACCCGAAAACAAGCGGTTCTATGATTACATGGACTACATCAAACAAAAGAGAGAAGAGGCAACACCGCTTCGGGACTCGCTCACCAAACTCAAGGAAAAGGAAAAAGAAGATCCCAGCCTTAAAGCCAAACTCGACAAGATCGATGCCGATGTAAAGGCCTATCAGGAAAAGTTTGTGAAAGACTACAAAGGCACCTATACCGCCAACCTGATTTACTCCAATTTTGAAGTGACCATACCGGAATTTGAAGGTCCCGAAGAAGAGACGCAGCTGAAGCGTTACCGGTTTTACAAACAGCACTACTGGGATTATATGGACTGGGAATTTCCGGCCCTGATCCATACCCCTTACATCCACCAGAAGATCGATTATTATGTTAAAAAACTGACCGTACAAAATCCGGATTCCATCATCATCTCAGTGCGTGAAATCCTCGATAAACTCGAAAAAAATCCCGAAGCCCAGAAATACTACTTGTCTCACTTTCTCAACGAGTACGCCAATAGTAAGATCATAGGCATGGACAAAATCTTTGTGTACCTGTCAGACAATTACTACGCCAAAGGAAAGGCTACCTGGGTGAAAGAGGAAAACCTAAAAAAAATCATCGAAAGTGCCGACAACCTGAGGAACATCCTCATTGGTGAAATCTTCCCCAACATCACCACGTACAAGGAAGACAATACACCGGTGGTCTTGCACAATGTAAAATCCAAGTACATCCTCCTCGTATTCTGGGCACCCGATTGCGGCCACTGCAAAAAAGCCATGCCCGACATCATCAAATTTGACGAAGAATTCAAGAGCCAGGGTGTCACCACCATCACCGTATGCACCAAAGGCGGCGACAAAGCCAATACCTGCTGGGAAGGCATCAAAGAAAAACACATGGAAAGCCTCATCAACACCGGTGACCAGTACCAGCGCTACCGCCAGATTGTACACTTCCAGACTACGCCCAAACTTTTCATTTTGGACGAGAAGAAGGAAATCCTTTTCAAGGACCTTCCATCTGAGGAGCTCAGCAATGTGATGAAGGAGATCATAAAAATGGATGGGGAGAAGAAGTAACCGAGCGGAGCTCGGCTACTTCTTCTCATGTTCATATGGTGCGCCGAGCCCCGCTCGGCTAAATGGTTCGCCATCACTTCGTTCGGCTATATGTTCATATAGTTTAATTGTTTTGCATTGACCTAAGCGCGCAGCGCGAATTGCACTAAGCACGCAGTGCGAATTGGCCTAAGCACGAAGTGCGAATTGCACTAAGATACTCCAAAAATCATTTGTCGATGCCTCGCGTTAAGCGCGAGGTGCCTTCGTTAAATTGATCTGTCGATCAATTTTTTTGGCAAAGCCAAAACCACTCAGTTATCCTAAGCGCGCAGCGCGAATTGACCTAAGCACGAAGTGCGAATTGCCTTAAGCGAAGCGTATTGACACCTGTCTGGTCCTTAATTGAATGCAATCTCATAAACTTGTAATAGAGCCTGTATTAACCGATTTTTTTAATATACACCCCAGCTTAACCTGAAAGTTTAAGCAAGCTTATTCAGAGTTACGGTGAATGTACTGCCGGACCCAAATTCACTGTCAACGGTAATTTTTCCACCTTGCGCTTCTATAAATTCTTTGCTAATGGCAAGCCCCAGACCTGTGCCTTCTTTTTTTGTACCCGGTACGCGGAAGTAACGGTCAAAAATTTTGTCTTTGTATTCGGGGGCTATGCCTTGTCCGGTATCGTGAACTGAAATCTCCACCTTGTCTTCATGCTCACGGATGGTCAAATAAATGATTGAATTTTCATAGGAGTAGCGGATGGCATTGGACAATAAATTGGTTAATACCCAGGCCGTTTTTTCGCTGTCGGCCATAACCCTGGGGGTGTTGTCGGGGCAGTCTAATTCAAAGGTGATTTGTTTTTGGTCGGCTTGCGTTTTGGTGGTGCTTACGGCATACAAAAGGATTTCTTTGGGATCTGCCTGTTGTATGGAAAGTTGGATGTTGCCGCTTTCTACCTGAGACATATTCAAGAGCTCCCCCGTAATTTTGAGCAGTCTGTTTGCGTCGTCCTTAATACCCTCGATCAGGTGTTTCTGTTCTTCATTCAGTTTGCCAATTCGATCATTTTCCAGCAAATCCAAA
>WBZX01001487.1_pt3 | contig 10546 bp, 8 predicted proteins | sample 5204211 | NCBI WGS metagenome assembly WBZX01 (sample SAMN12344362, study PRJNA552823) | activated sludge metagenome | biome: Activated sludge suspended growth; feature: Nitrification reactor; material: Wastewater; isolation source: activated sludge from nitrification reactor of wastewater treatment...
GGCATCGATGCCGGGATAAAGGAGTTCAAGGTTCAAGGTTTAAAGTTTAAGGTTAGCAGCTGGCATTTCAACGTTAAACATTCAACCTTAAACGTCTTAAACGTTTCCAAACATCTCCTCCACCTTCCGCTTGCGGTATTCAAATATCTGCGCCAGGCGTTTCCCAACGAACAGGCTGTTCGCAATATCGCCCAGGAACCAGAATGGTATCTTGTAATGAACAATATCGGTCATCTCCACACCGCCCTCGACCGGTTTAAAGTGGTGCTGGTGGTGCCAGAGGCTGTACGGACCGTAGCGCTGCTCATCCACGAAATACCTGCCCGCCTCCACATGCGTGATCTCTGTCATCCAGTATACGGGTATACCCAGAACAGGACTTACCCGGTACTCGATAAGCTGCCCGGCATACATGCGCCCGCCGTGGTGTTGGGATATGATCCTGAACCCCATCGTATCCGGGGTGATTGTTTGCAGGTTGGCCGGGTCGCTGAAAAAATCCCAGGCAGCCTCCATGCTGATGGGAATACGCTGAACCGTTTTGAATGAATATACCTTGCTCATGGCAGCTACTTAACAACAGGAGAGTTATTTTGTTTTCGCCGCGATGATTTAATTACTTTTATACGGTTATAACTGTAAAACCGGCTTACATGCATTTTTTTTATCCGTCGACCATCACAAGGGTTATCGCCCGGTACCTGCCTACCCTCTTTTTAGCAGTAGTACTTCCAGGCCGGGCAGCAAGAGCCCAGGATATAGAAGCCTATGTAAAACAAAAAACGGTATCCATCAAAACCATCTCTCCGGATTCATCCGACTACGCAGACCTGGAAACCTTCGGCAATGCCATCGGCGATGCCCGCATCGTGATGCTCGGTGAGCAGGATCATGGCGATGCACCCGCCTTCCTGGCCAAAACAAGACTGATCCGGTACCTGCACGAAAAAAAAGGGTTCAACGTACTTGCCTTTGAGGCCGATTTCTTCGGGCTCAACCAGGGATGGGATGAGGCCAATAAAGACAAGCTGCAATTTTTTTTACAGGGCAATATCTTTCCACTCTGGACCCTTTGTGATGCCTGCCGCTTTTTGTTTAAACAATACATTCCGCAAACCCAAACAACCGGTTCTCCGATCCAGGTATCCGGTTTTGATAACCAGATGGTATTACAATTTGCAAATTCCTTTCTCACCAAAAAGCTCGACAGTATACTGCGTTCGTACAACCTTCCTATCACCCGCGATCCGGAATACACATCGAAGTTCCTTCCGCTGGTTGATTCCTGTAAAAAAGCAACCTTAAGCCAGGAGTCGTTGTTCGATGCGCAGCGCAACTGCCTGCTGCGCATCAAGGAAGAGCTGGGAAAGATTTTATCCCCCTCCGATTTCTGGATGATGGTGGTGGACAATCTCCTTGCGGAAAACAACATGAACCGTCCGTCTAAAGACATCCGTACCAAAATGAATGTCAGGGATGCGCAGATGGCCAAAAACCTGCTCTGGCTGGCCACGGTGAAATACAGCAAGGAGAAGATCATCGTTTGGGCGCAGAACGGGCATATCTCCAAATATGGCCAGTTCAACGATAGCTGGCAGAACGAAGTACGTTATATGGGAAGGGTTTTTGATGAGATCAAACCCGTTTCCCTCAAAACCTATTCACTTGGTTTTGCTTCCTATGAGGGAGAAGCCGGACGCATCGGGGCCAGGGTTTTCGATGTGATGAAACCGAAAAAAGCCGCGTTTGAAAGCTGGGCACCCGCTTCGTTCGACTATGCCTTCACCGATTTCGTCCCTTTCCGGAACAGCAATCCTTCTGCCGACGTAACTTTCCGCTTGAAAGGGCTTGGACATGACTATTTGAACCGCGGATCGGAATGGCATAAGATATTCGATGGGCTGTTCTTTATCCGGAGGATGTATTCCTGTGTTAAGAAAAATTCGTAGCCGCCGATAACATGCGTTCATACAAAGACATACTGCAAACAAAATTCGAAGAGGAATACCAGAAACTCAACGAAGCGCAACGCCGCGCCGTAGACACCATCGACGGACCCGTGATGGTGATCGCGGGTCCGGGTACGGGCAAAACACAGATCCTGGCCGCCCGCATTGGTAAGATATTGCTGGATACCGATGCCCTGCCCGAGAACATCCTCTGCCTTACCTACACCGATGCCGGAACCATCGCCATGCGCAAACGCCTGCTGCAGTTCATCGGCGCCGATGCCTACAAGGTGCACATCTATACCTTCCACGCTTTCTGCAACGATGTGATCCAGGATAACCTGCCCCTGTTCGAAAAAACATCCCTCGACCCGATCTCGGAACTCGAAAGCATCCAGCTTTTCAAAACACTGATCGACGCATTCCCGAAGAACCACCCGCTGAAACGCTACCGCGGCGATGTGTACTTCGAGATCAACAACCTGCGGAATCTTTTCTCGGCCATGAAAAAAGAAGGGTGGCAGCCTCACTATATCAGCCAGAAGATCGACGAATACATGGCCGACCTGCCGAACCGCGATGAATACATCGCCAAGCGGGCCGTGAAAGAATTCAAGAAAGGTGATGTACGCACCGACAAGATCGAAGAGGAAAAGGAAAAGATGGAGAAACTGCGGGCAGCGGTTCACGAGTTCGACCACTACCAGGAACTCATGCGCAGGCGCAACCGGTACGACTTCGACGATATGATCAACTGGGTGATCCGGGCCTTTGAAGAGAACAGGAACCTGCTTTCGGCCTACCAGGAAAAATTCCAGTACGTGCTGGTGGATGAATACCAGGATACCAGCGGTATACAAAACCGGCTGGTTCACCTGCTCATCAACTACTGGGACAAACCCAACGTGTTTGTGGTGGGCGACGATGACCAGAGCATCTACCGTTTCCAGGGCGCCAACGTAGAGAATATGCTGGGCTTTGCCACCGCGTATACCAAAGACCTGCTCACGGTGGTGCTCACCAACAACTACCGCAGCACCCAACCCATACTCGATATTTCCAAAACCCTGATCGGAAGCAACAAGGAACGGCTGGTGGAAAAGATCGAGGGACTCAGCAAAGACCTGCTGGCTTCCAACAGCCATATCAACCACCTCAACAACCACCCGGAGGTACACGAATACAATACGGTTAAGGAAGAAATGGCCGGTATCGCCGGAACGATCGAAAAATTATTGCGGCAGGACATACAACCCGGCCGCATTGCCGTGCTGTATAAAGAGAATAAGTACGGGGAAGAGCTGGGCAGGTATCTGCGCCTGAAGAACATTCCGGTGTACAGCAAACGCAGCATCAATATCCTCGAACAACCCTTCGTGCAGAAACTGATTCAGCTGCTGCGTTACCTCAACGCCGAACACGATATTCCCTACGGCGGCGACGAGATACTCTTTGAGATACTGCACTACGATTTCTTCCGCATACCGCCGATCGAGATCGCCAAACTCACCGTGGAAACAAACCAGAAACGGTATAACGACCCATCGGTATCGCTGCGGAAACTCCTGTACGACAAAGCCAATACACCTGCCCGCGACCTGTTCGACAGCGGCCTGAACGCTTCCCTGAAAAAGATCAGCGGCATCCTGGAACAACTGATCGCCGATGTTCCGAATATCACGTTGCAGCAACTGTTCTCAAACATCATCCAGCAAACCGGGGTGATCAACTATGTGCTCAACAGTACCGATAAGATCCAGTTGCTGCAGCTGCTCACCGCCTTGTTCGACTTCATCAAGGAAGAAACCAGCCGGAACCCCACGCTGAACCTCCGCAGCATCATCTCCATCATCGATTTGATGGAGAAAGAAGGGCTGCCCATACCCATGGCACAGGTGGCGGGCAACGACAAAGGCGTGAACCTGCTAACGGCACACGGCAGCAAGGGACTCGAATTCGAATACGTGTTCATCGCCGGCGCCAACGCCTCCAACTGGGAAAAGAAACGCAAACCCGGCGGCGGTTATAAATACCCGGATACACTTTTCGCTTCGCAACCGCATTCCTCCGAAGAGGAAGAACTGCGACGCCTCTTCTACGTAGCGCTCACCCGGGCCGAAAAGCACCTGTACATCTCCTACGCCAGGTACAGGAACGACGGAAAGGAAATGGAACCCTCCATGTTCATCGCCGAGATACAGCAACAACACGCCATCCCTTTTGAAAAGATAGAACTGGCGCCCGCCGATACCGAGGCCTTCGACCTGTTGCAACTGACCGCACAGGCCCCGGAGATCGGAAGAGCGGAAGATGAATTCATCGATGGGTTGCTCGATAAGTTTGTAATGAACGTAACGGCCCTGAGCAATTACCTTCACTGTCCGCTTGAGTTTTATTATAAGAACCTCATCCGCATACCCACCGGTAAAAGCGAAGCCACCGAATTCGGCAGCGCCGTACACCATGCACTCGAAAGACTGTTCCGCAAAATGCAGGAAAGCAAGACCGAACGCTTCCCGGGTGTGGAAGACGTGATCGGTGACTTTACCTGGTACATGAACCGGCACCGGGAACATTTTACCAAAGAAGCCTTTGAACGCCGCATGGAATATGGCGACGAAGTATTGCGGAATTATTACAGCAAGTACATCAACAGCTGGAACAAAGTGGTGGCGGTGGAACGAAACATACGGGGCGTGGTGGTGAACGGCGTGCCGCTCAAAGGCAAACTGGATAAACTGGAGTTCGACGGCAAGCATGTGAACGTGGTGGATTATAAAACCGGCGACATCGACAAGGCCATCCCCAAAATGAAAGCCCCGCATGAGAAAGACCCCAATGGCGGCGATTACTGGCGGCAGGCTATATTTTATAAGATACTCGTGGATAATTACGAACAAAAAGAGTGGCGGGTGATCAGTACCGAATTCGATTTCATTGAACCCGACAAGAAGAAGGAATACCGGAAAGAAAAGATCGTGATCACGCCGCAGGACATCGAAACGGTGAAACAACAGATCAACACGGTTTGGCAAAAGATCCAGGACCGGGATTTTTATACCGGCTGCGGAAAGCCGGATTGCCACTGGTGCAATTTCATCAAAGACAATAACCTGGCTGTTGCCCTGCACGAGCTGGAAGAAGCAGCGCCCGGGGATATTTAACAGATTAAGCCCCCTTTCTTGCCATACAAATAGGGCAAAGAAGTTAAGTTTGCACTCTAAATGAACGGAATGCGTTTCTCCCGGATATTTTTCAGCATCGCTGTTTTTGTTGTTGGCTATTACCTGGCTGTTTTTACCACGGGCTGCGCCCAGATCGGTATGCCCACCGGCGGCCCCAAAGACACGCTGGCTCCCCGGCTCACCAGCGCCAGTCCGGCCATTAACAGCGTGAATGTAACGGGCAACAAAGTAACGCTCTCCTTCAATGAGTACATCGAACTGAAAGATCCGCAGACCAACGTACTCATCTCTCCCTTCCCCAAAAAACAACCGCAGATCGATTATAAACTGAGAACGGTAACGGTGAAACTGAAAGATACCCTGATGCCCAATACCACCTACAGCATCAACTTCGGAAACGCCATCGTGGATGTGAATGAAGGAAACGCCTATAAGAACTTCACCTATGTTTTCTCCACCGGCAACAGCATCGATTCGCTCATGCTCGACGGCAAAGTGCTGATCGCCGAAACGGGCAAGGCCGACAGCACCCTCATCGCCATGCTCTACCGCAATGCCGACGATTCATCGGTACAAAAAAGAAAACCGGACTATATAACCAAATTATCGGGCGACGGAAGCTTCAGTTTCCTGAACCTGCCGGCCGGCACGTATAAAGTATACGCATTGAAAGACGGCGACGGAGCAAAAACATACAACTCGAAAAAAGAGATATTCGCATTTGCCAGCGAAGACATCACTGTTTCGGCCACCAACAACCCGGTTATGCTGTACGCATCGGCCATCGAAAAAGAAACGCCCCGTACCGGCGCCGGCAAACCCGCTCCCGAAAAAAGGCTTCGCTTTTCCGTAGCGCCCTCCTCGGCCATACAAGACCTGCTGCAGCCCTTTGAAGTGAGTTTCAACAACCCGCTCAAAACATTCGATACCGGCAAACTGGTACTCACCGACACCAATTATAAACCCATCCCCGGTAAATGGCAGATCGACAGCACCCGGACAAAGATCACTCTCACCGTTCAGTGGAAACCCGAAACGCCCTATCGCCTGGTCATGGATACCACCGCTTTCGCCGATTCGGCCGGCAGGCATCTTACCAAACTCGATACCATCCGTTTCGTCACCCGGCGGGTGGAAGACTACGGCAGCCTGGTGCTTCGCTTCAGCAACCTCGACCTGGGAAAGAAACCCGTACTGCAGTTTGTACAGGGAGAGGAAATAAAAGAAAGCTACCCGGTAACCGCGGCCGAGTGGAGCAACAAGATGATGCCCCCCGGCGATTATGAACTCCGCATCCTCTACGACAGCAACCAGAACGGCAAGTGGGATCCCGGTAATTATTCCAAAAAACTTCAACCCGAACAGGTGATCGCCCTTCCGCAAAAATTAGCCATCAAGGCCAACTGGGATAATGAGCGGGATATTAAGCTATAAGGTCAGGGGTTGCGGGTTATGCGTTATGGGTTAGCCGGTTTCCCATTCAAAACGGTTAAGCAGAACAGAAAACCTATTTTTGCTGGATGATTTTCTCCTCTTCGTTATTGGAAAACGCGGTGAATGAGTTCGCCAAACTGCCGGGTATCGGAAAGAAGACCGCGTTGCGGCTGGTGCTGCACCTCATCCGGCAGGATGAAGCGGAAGTATCCCACTTCAGCGAGGTAGTGGCAAAAATGCGCAGCGGGATCCGCTTCTGCCGCCGTTGCCACAATATTTCCGACACTGAATTGTGCAATATCTGCAGCAATACCCTGCGCCGGCAGGAGATGATCTGCGTGGTGGAAAACATCCGCGATGTGATCGCCATCGAAAGCACCCAACAGTTCAACGGCATCTACCATGTACTGGGTGGCATCATCTCGCCCCTGGATGGCATTGGCCCGCAGGACCTGGCCATCGACGCCCTTATCGAACGCGTTGGCAAGGAGGAAACCAGCGAGATCATATTTGCGCTGAGTCCGACCATCCAGGGCGATACCACTATATATTATATCAGCAAGAAACTGGCTGCCCTGCAGCCCGCCCTTCCCCGATCGCTGAAGATAACCACCATCGCCCGGGGCATTTCCTTCGGCGGCGAGCTGGAATACGCCGACGAGATGACCCTTGCCAAAAGCATCAGCAACCGCATCCCGGTAGAGAATTTTATTCATTCCGGAAACTGACCGAGCAACCTTTACTTTTCTCTCCCCGTTTCGTACCTGCATGGGTAAACGGAGACTCCTTCTGATCGTGATCATTCTGATACTGGCAGCGGCTGCCACGATCGCCTACCTGCTATGGAACAAGCCGCATAAAGACGTGAAAGAGGCAAAAGGCATCCGTATAACCGCGGCCTACCTCTACAACCAGTATATTTCCGACTCGGCGAAAGCAAGAACCGCCTATACGGATAAGATCCTGGAAGTAACCGGCGAAGTGGCACGGGTGGCCCTGAACCAGCAGGACCAGCAGATCGTACTCCTGAAGACCAATACGGCCGACGCCTTTGTCAACTGCACGCTGGAAGAAAGCGCCGGGGCCCCGAAACTGAACAGCACCATTACCATCAAGGGTATCTGCAGCGGTTATATCGGGGGCGATGCCGATATGGGTTTGCCGGGAGATGTTTTTTTGATTCGCGGTTATTTCAACACCAAATAAGTACGCATGAAAAAGGCTTTTGTCATTTGTTCCTTACTGATGTTTGCGGTTACCGGCGCCAGCGCCCAGTTGTTCTACACCAAGAACGGATCGGTGTCTTTTTTCTCTTCCACAACAATGGAAGACATCAAGGCCAATAATAACCAGGTGATCAGCATACTGAACACCCGTACCGGCGAGATGCAATTCTCCCTGCTCAACAATGCCTTTCATTTCAAAAAGGCGCTGATGGAAGAGCACTTCAATGAAGACTACATCGAAAGCGCCAAATACCCGAAATCTTCTTTTAAAGGAAGCATCAGCAACCTGGGCCAGGTTGACCTGAGCAAAGACGGCGTGTATACCGTCAGTGTTACGGGCAACCTGACGATACACGGTGTAACCAAAGCAGTTACCGTTCCGGGGAAGCTCACCGTAAAAGGCGGAACCATCTCCGCCAGCGCCATCTTCAAGGTCAGCCCGAAAGATTACAACATCACCATCCCCGCAGCCGTACGTAATAATATCGCCAAAGAGATCGAGATTACGGTTACCTGCAGCTACGAGAAGAAAAGCTAGCATTCTTTTGCCGGTTACCCGGTCGCCCCGGATCATACCTTCCGGCATATTCGTTTTGCCATATCCCCTTCGCATCCTATTTTTGCAGAGCAAACAGGCAGATTTGTTTATTGTTCGGCCTGTTGATCAACCGCCAACTGAACTAATAAACGAAATCTTCTGCCTTCCCTACCAGATCGATCCTCGTTTAACCGTTCGTGGCTATTGTAGAAAGCCGGCATCCGGCCTAAATGTTATCAACGCATGAAAACAATTCAGGATTGTTTACAGGAACGCATCCTCGTGATCGATGGAGCCATGGGCACCATGATCCAGCGGCATAAACCCACCGAAGAGACCTACCGCGGCGAGCAATTCAAAAACTGGCATATCGATATGAAGAACAACAGCGATGTGCTCAATATCACCCAGCCGCAGCTCATCGAAGGCATCCACCGGCAATACCTCGAAGCCGGCGCCGACATCATCGAAACCAACACCTTCGGCGCCACCACCATTGTGCAGGAAGATTTCCAGCTGCAGGACTATGCCTATGCGATGAATGTGGAAGGCGCCCGGATCGCCCGGAAAGTGGCCGACGAATTCACCGCAAAGGACCCGAACAAGCCCCGCTTCGTGGCCGGCGCCATCGGTCCGCTGAACAAAACACTGAGCCTGTCGCCCGATGTAAACAACCCGGGTTTCCGGGCCGTTAGCTTCGACCAGGTGGTGGACACGTATTACCAGCAGGTGAAAGGATTGGTGGAGGGCGGTGCAGACCTGCTGCTAATCGAAACCATCTTCGATACACTGAATGCAAAAGCGGCCATCTTCGCCATCAAAAAATATTTCCGCGAAAGCGGTAAACCGGAATTACCCGTTTCCATTTCGGGAACCATCACCGATGCCAGCGGAAGAACCCTGAGCGGCCAAACGCTCGAAGCGTTTTACATCTCCGTGATGCATGCCCGCCCGCTCAGCATTGGATTGAACTGCGCCCTCGGCGCCAAAGAAATGCGGCCGCATATCGAAGAACTGAGCCAGATCGCCAACTGCTATGTATCTGCCTATCCCAATGCCGGTTTGCCCAACGCCATGGGTGAGTACGACGAGCGCCCCGAAGATACCGGGCACTACCTCGAAGACTGGGCCCGCGAAGGATTTGTAAACATCGTTGGCGGATGCTGCGGCACAACCCCCGATCATATCCGGCATATCGCCGAACATGTAAAGAATATCAAACCCAGGGAACTTCCTGTAACAGAAACTGAGACTGTCTAAGCAATGAGCATAACCATCAAACCCTATTCCCGCTTCAGCGGACTGGAACCGCTGATCGTTCGCCCGGAAACAAATTTTCTCAATGTAGGCGAACGCACCAACGTAACGGGCAGTAAGAAATTCGCCCGGCTCATCAAGGAAAATAAATACGAAGAGGCGCTGAGCGTGGCACGCCAGCAGGTGGAGAACGGCGCCCAGGTGATCGATGTAAACATGGACGACGCCCTGCTCGACGGCGTGCAGGCCATGACCACCTTCCTGAACCTGCTGCAGAGCGAACCCGATATCGCCAAAATTCCCGTGATGATCGACTCTTCCAAGTTCGAGATCATTGAAGCGGGATTGAAATGCGTACAAGGCAAGTGCATCGTAAACTCCATCTCGATGAAGGAAGGCGAAGAAAAATTCATTGAGCAGGCCATCACCTGCAAGATGTATGGCGCCGCGGTGATCGTAATGGCCTTCGACGAAAAAGGCCAGGCCGATACCAAAGACCGCAAGGTGGAGATCTGCCACCGTGCGTATAAGATACTGACCGGGAAAGTGGGCTTCGATCCGCAGGACATCATCTTCGACCCCAACATATTCGCCGTGGCAACCGGGTTGGAAGAACACAATAATTACGGGGTGGATTTCATCGAGGCTACCCGGGAGATCAAACGCCTGATGCCGCTGACCAAGATAAGCGGTGGTGTGAGCAATCTTTCTTTCTCCTTCCGGGGTAACGAACCCGTACGGGAAGCCATGCACAGCGTATTCCTCTACCATGCCATCAAGGCGGGTATGGACATGGGCATCGTGAACGCCGGCCAATTGGTGGTTTACGACGAGATCGAACCACAACTGCGCATACTCTGCGAAGATGTGATCCTCAACCGCCATAACGACAACAACGAGGCAACGGAAAAACTCATCGCCTTCGCCGAAACCGTAAAAGCAAGCGGTAAAGAAGAA
>WBZX01003213.1_pt1 | contig 10545 bp, 10 predicted proteins | sample 5204211 | NCBI WGS metagenome assembly WBZX01 (sample SAMN12344362, study PRJNA552823) | activated sludge metagenome | biome: Activated sludge suspended growth; feature: Nitrification reactor; material: Wastewater; isolation source: activated sludge from nitrification reactor of wastewater...
CAGGGTCCTCGATGAGGGTGCTCCGCTCCAGTTCGAAGAAGAGCACCTCGTCACCCAGGAGATCCGGACCTTCCAGACCATCCTCACCCCCGTCCGGAACAAGTGGGGCCGCATCCACCGCATTGCCGGCATCTCCCGGGACATCACGGCCCTGAAGGTGGCCCAGGCCGAGTTGCGAGCCAGCGAGGAACGCCTGAACCATGCCCTGGAAGGCACTCAACAGGGGCTTTGGGACTGGAACCTCGAGTCGGGAAGCATGTACCGCAGCCCTCGCTGGTTCGGGATGTTGGGCTACGAGACGGGGGCCATCGCGCCCACCCTGCAGGCGGGCTTCGACCTCATCCACCCCGAAGATCGGCTCCAGACTGAGGCCGCACTCAACGCCCACCTGGAAGGGCGACTGCCAGGGCTGCAGGCCGAATACCGGTTGCGGACCCATTCCGGGGATTGGCTCTGGGTGTTCGATGCAGGCAAGGTCGTGGCCTGGCGCAACGATGGTAGTCCCGCCCGCATGGCCGGCATGTGCACCGACATCTCCGAGCGCCGGCGGGCGGAGGAATCCCTTCGTGCCCTCGTGGGCGGCGTGGTGCACGAGATCCGGAACCCGGTCTACGGTATTTCCATCAATCTCGATGCCCTGGAAGCCACCTTCGGGGACGAGCCCCGGTACCGTTCCTTCCTAGGAGCCCTGCGGGAGAGCGCGGAACGCATCCAGGGGCTCATGAACGACCTGCGAGATTATGGTGAACCAAGGACGCTCAATCCTGAACCCTGTCGCGTCCGGAGCCTGCTCGAGGACGCGGTCCGGACCTGCGACACCCTGAGCCGTTCACGCAACTGCAAGGTGCGCCTGGCCCTGGAAGACGAGGCGCTGGTCCTCCCGCTGAACGCGCGGCGCATGCACCAGGTCTTCAGGAACCTTCTGGAGAACGCCCTGCACCATTCCCCCCCCGAGGGGACCGTCTCTGTGCGGGGACGCCACCTCCGCGACCAGGGGCATGATTGGTGGGTCTTCTCGGTCGAGGACGAAGGAGCGGGCTTCGAGGCGGAGAGCCTGGCCCGAGCCTTTGAGCCCTTCTTCACCCGCCGGAAGGGTGGCACCGGATTAGGGCTCTCAATCGTCAAGCGGGTTGTGGAGGAGCACGGAGGAACCGTCTCCGTCGAGAATGATCCGATTGGAGGTGCCCGGGTGACGCTTCGCCTGCCCGCCCCCAGGCGGCGGATGGAACTGATCGGAGAAACCCGTGCCTAAGCCGAAGATCCTGATCATCGAGGATGATCCCGCCGTCCGCCATGGCATGACCGCCTACCTGCGTGCCAACGACATGGAGGTGGACGAATCGGACACCTGCCAGAAGGCCACGGAGCTCTTCCGGAGCGGGGGCTACGATGTGGTGGTCGCGGATTACAGCCTTCCAGACGGGACTTCACTGGACCTCCTGCCGCAGTTCAAGCGCCTGAGCGAGGACACGCCCTTCATCATCCTCACGGCGCATGGCTCCATCGACCTCGCCGTGCGGGCCATCAAGGAAGGCGCCGAACAGTTCCTCACCAAGCCAGTGGAGTCCAAGGCCCTGCTGGTGCTGGTCCGCCGGCTGCTCCAGCAGCAGCGGCTGCGCAAACGACAGGAAGTGGCGGCGAGGGAGCAGCCCGGGCCCTTAAACCCATTCCAGGGCACCAGCTCATCGATCCGCCGCCTGGAGGAGCAGGCCGGGCTGATGCTCGAGTGGGACAGCCCGGTCCTGATTCTCGGCGAAACGGGCGCCGGGAAGGGTGTCCTGGCGCGCTGGATCCACGCCAACGGTCCGCGGCGGGAAGAGACCTTCGTGAACCTGAACTGTGCGGGACTCACCCGGGAACTCCTCGAATCCGAGTTGTTCGGCCATGAGCGGGGGGCCTTCACGGGCGCCATCAACGCCAAGCAGGGCATGCTGGAGGTGGGCCACCGGGGCATCGTCTTCCTCGACGAGATCGGGGACATGGACCCCGCCATCCAGCCGAAGCTGCTGAAGGCCCTCGAGGAGAAGACCTTCCGCCGCCTCGGAGATGTCCGGGACCGCCATGTGGACATCCGCCTGATCGCCAGCACCAACCGGGATCTCGAAGAGATGGTCCACGCCAAGACCTTTCGCGACGACCTCTACTACCGGGTCAGCACCCTCACCCTGCGCATCCCCCCCCTGCGGGAGCGCCCCGAGGACATCCTCCAGCTGGGTGCGACCATCCTCCGCAGCGTCTGCAAACGCATGGGCCGGCCCGAGGTGCAGCTCAGCCCCAAGGCCGAGGCCGCCCTGCAGGAATACGCCTGGCCGGGCAACCTCCGCGAGCTGTCCAACGTGCTGGAGCGGGCCATGGTGCTGCAGAAGGGGGACCACCTCGAGGTGGGCGACCTGGGGCTGGATGGGCGCAGGCCCTCCCAGGGGGTCATGGAATCCGAGCTGGTGACCATGAAGGAGATGGAGCGTCTCCACATCGAGCGGGTACTGCAGCGCTGCCATTCCAACGTGACCGTGGCGGCCCAGATCCTCGGCATGGCCCGGCGGACCCTCTATGACCGGTTGAAGGTCCTGGGCATCGCCATTGGCAAGGACTGAGCAGGACCCTGAACGGTCCATGCGGAATTTCGCGCGTGGCGCAGGGCAGCGGTCGATATATATTTTACGATAATTATCTATTTTTCAACCACTTGAACCTCGAGGTCCGAAATGGCTCAGGGCTTGCCACTGGCCTGCATCCCTTTCCAGGTCAAGACCTGTTCCGAAAGGACCGACCGCAATCCCCTTTCCACCCGGAGGCATGAGATGAACTGGACAAAGCATCTTTTCCTGGCCGCTATGATCGGCACAGCCCTCGTGGCCCAGGACACCAAGGAGGTAGAGACGTTCATGAAGGAGGCCGTGGCCTTCGCGAAGGCGAATCCGAAGGAGGCCTTTCTGAATGAAGTCACCCGGCCCACGGGGCGCTTCAATGTCCAGAAGACGAAGCGCCTCTACCTCACCGTCTATGACGAGGCGGGCATCGTCCTCGCGCACGGGAAAAAGACCCAGGAGATCGGCGTGAACCAACTGGAGGCCAAGGACAAGAACGGAAAATCCTACATCAAGGATCGCATCGACCTGGCCAAGAAGAAGGGGGGTGGGTGGACCGAGGAGACCAAGCTGAATCCCAAGACCATGCAGGTCCAGGTCAAGAAGAGTCTGGTCGGCTACCAGGGCGGGATGGTGATCTGCTGTGGGGTCTACGAGCAATGATGTTCGGCACCCCGGCCTTGTGAGCGAAAGCCCGCACAGCCCGTGCGGAAATTCGCTCTTACCTCCTGGGCATGAGGCCCCCCGTGATTCGTAAGCCTTAGAAACTGCACCAATTAACCATTGGGTAGAGAATGGCGCGGGGATTGCACACCCTACGAACCCCCCAGATGTTCCTGGGCCCGTCCATGCAGGATCTCCTCGACTGATCTCTCAGTCGGATGACTTTGTCCTATCTCATAAGGAGGCAGCACCATGCTCAAGTCACTCGTGGCCACCCTGTTGGTGGCAGGCCTTGCGGGCGGTGCCCTGCACCTCGGCGCCCAAGAATCCAAGCCCCTGTATGTTCGCCAGACCTTGGCCAATCCCGCGCCCAAACTCGACGACGTGGCAGGGCGCGAATACAAGTTCCTGATCGACCCAGCCAAAACCAAGAACACACCAGCCGCTGCCTTCAAGGACATCTGGTCCAAGCTCCAGGCCGCCGCGGCCAAGCATGGGTTCACCGTGACCGAGAAGGACAAGAACCCGCTCAAGGTGGAGATGACCACCAAGGAGTACCTGGACACGCCCGATCAGGCGCTGTGGAAGAAGGGCTACCTCATCCGCATCACCACCAAGTACAAAGCCGGCATGGCGGAGGACAAGGGAAAGGTGACCGTGAAGGCCATCTTCGAGGACCTCGACAAGACCCTTGCCGCGCCCTTAACTGTCGTCGGCATCAAGGGCGAGTCCGAATGCCAGGACAACGTGGGGATGGCCGCAGGCGGAACGCTCAAGGGCTATGTGGAGAAGGGCGCCAGCTTCAGCGTCACGCTGTCGGACCTCGGCAAGATGACCCTTGGCGACTTCGGGAAGTACATGCCCGAGCTGCTGACGCTGGGCCTGCCCGCGGACACCAAGCTGGTGTCCAACAAAGCCTATTCCTACCGCGCTCGTCCCGGATTCATCGTGCTGCCGGGCACCGAACCCTGCGGTGTCTCCATGGAAGGCTGGACCAACAAGGAGGACGGGCCGATCTTCCTCTACGACTTCTCGTACGGCTATGAGGACCTCACCCTCTACGAAAACGCCGAAACCCACCAGGAAGGCGAGCGCTTCATGACCAAGGTGCTCTTCGGCGAATTGAGCGGGCTGGCCCTTCCGGACAACGGCAAATGGGGCGGCTCCAAGGTGCGCGTCTTCATGAACCGGCCCATCACCAAGTAGGACCTTTGGCCCTGGTCCAGTCTTCAATCCACCTCCCCTAAGGAGAATGCCCACGATGAACATGCACACCCTTCAGAACGCAGCCCGCCTCCTGCTGGCCTGTTCCTTCCTGCCCCTGGCAGCCCAGGATCCCGACCAGCTGGACAAGCAGTACGGCCTCCTCTCCCAGCCCGCCTACATCAAACACTACGAGGCGGACAAGACAGGCAAGGTCATCCTGAACCCCTACCTGCAGGTGGCGAGCAAGGACTACCCCGCCATCCTCGATGTGAAGATGGCCCCCTACAACTGGGTCATCGACGCCATGGGTCGGGTGGGCATCATCCCCGAGGCCGCCCATCCCCTGGGTCGCACCTATGAGAAGGGCTTCTTCCGCCCCGAGGACCAGTCCAAGCGGAAGCCCGGAACCCGCGAGAACTTCGGCCACGTTTCGGCCCTCGGCGGCGCACCGGGCCGCATCAGCGGCGAAATCCTCTATGACAAGGCCTCCAATTCCTGGACCATCAACAACAAGTCCGGGCGTTACACGAAGCACAACACGGACCGCACGCCCGAGCAGCTCGTGAACGCCGCCAAGCTGGTCCGCGAGATCGTCGATCCAGGCAGCGCGTCCTGGGGCCCGGTCTTCTTCCTGCTCGATTACGCCCACGAGTCTGTCCAGGAGGTGCTCCTGAAGGACCCCAAGCTCGCCTACGACGACGCGGCGAAGAAGAGCCGGCCCCACATCATTGTGCTGCCGGCTGCTCCGGTGGAGCCCAAGGTCGAAAAGGCCGTGGACGCGGCGCCCAAGGCAGAGGCCGCGCCCAAACCGGTCGTGGAAGCTGCGCCCAAGGCGGAGGCCCCCAAGGTGAAAAAGGCCAAGAAGCCGAAGGCCGCCAACAACGACGATCCCTCGTGACCCGTGCCTGATCCCACCCTCGTGAATCCAGGAGATTCCCACCCATGAAAAACCGAATCATCACTTCCCTCGGGTTCGCCCTCGCCCTCACCGCGATGGTCCCCCTCGCCGGCCAGGGCGTGGTCACCCCGGTGGTCTACGTCGTCAAGGGCGAGAAGAACTTCAAGACGGCCTACGATCCAGTCAACGTTGATGGCACCCTCAACGCCATCATCGAGATCCCGGCGGGCACCACCGCCAAGATCGAGACCTTGGACAATGGCACCATGGAGCTGGAGCAGAAGGACGGCGCCCCGCGCTTCGTGAAGTATCTGGCCTACCCGGCCAACTACGGCCTCATCCCCCGCAGCGTGCTGCTCAAGTCAAAGGGCGGTGACGGCGACCCCCTGGATGTCATCGTCCTGGGTCCCGCCCTCCCCACCGGAACCGTCGTCAAGTGCCGCCCTCTGGGCGTGATCAGCCTGATCGACAACGGTGAGATCGATGACAAGATCATCCTCGCTCCCGTGAACTCCATCTTCGGTTCGCTGAAGGGCATCGAGGAGCTCGACAAGAAGTTCCCTGGTGTGACCAGCATCATCCAGACCTGGTGGACCTCCTACAAGGGTTACGGCAAGGACGGCAAGCTGCAGCTGAGCTCCAAGGGCTTCAAGAGCCGCGCCGCCGCCATCAAGATCGTCGGCGATGCGGTCCTCGACTACGAGATGTCCGTCACCACGGATGCGGATCGGCGCGCCCTGGATGAAAAGGGCAATCCCCGCCTCTACCGCTGGCCCGGCGCGAAGAACCTTGGCGAGTAGGTCATTTGCGTGAATCATGGGGGGCGGCGCCAAGCCGCCCCCAGTTTTTTCGGGATGGCCATGCTCAGAGCCCTGCTCCTCTCACTGATCCTATCGGCGGGGCTTCTGGCCCAGGACACGGTCATCGTCCTGCTGCGCCACGCCGAGAAGGCCCACAAGGGCGACACGGCCGAGCTCTCCGAGGCAGGGCACCGCCGGGCCGCTGGACTGCCGCCCCAACTCGCGGCCTACCAGCCGTCCGCGCTCTTCGCCTCCAACCTCCCAAGAACCCAGCAGACCCTTGCACCTCTTTCGAAAGCCCTGGGGCTGCCCGTGCAGATCTATGTTCGGGGTGAGGAGCGGGCGCTGGCCCGGCGCCTCCTCGCGCTGCATGCGGGCGAGCGGGTGGTGGTCTGCGGTCACTCGGACACGCTGGGGACCTTGATCGAAGCACTGGGCCACCTGGAGCCCTTCCCTGAGGTCTCCGGCTACGACCGCTTCTGGGTGCTCCGGATCAGAGAGGGCACCGCCTCGGTGCCCCTCGAGGAGCACCGCCAGGCCCCCGTGGGCGGACATCCGCTTTCACCTGCACCGGTGAAGCCCCGATGACCAAGCCCCGGTCTGCACCTTGGATTCTCAGCGGCAAACGGGCCGTGTCCTCAGTCTTGTTCGCCATGGCCCTGCCCGCGCTGGCATGGGAGCCCAGGGGGCACCGCCTCATCGCCGCAGCCTCACTCCAAGCTTTGCCGCCAGAATTGGCACCCTGGTTTTCGGGACAAGAGGCTGTTTTCATCCGGGCCTCCCTGGAGCCTGATCTATGGAAGGCCGACGATGCCTCTGAGGTCTGGCGCCACCGCATCGCCTGTGAAACCTATGGAGGCCCGGCAAAAGTCCCCCTCCAGGAAGCCTCGGCCAGGGCGCAGGTGGGCGCCTTCGCCTTCGAACAGGCCGGACAGCTCCCCTGGGTCATCGCCGAGCGGCACCGACGGCTGGTGGAGGCGTTCAAGGCCCGCGACGCTCGCCGGGTGGTCCTCGAGGCCGGTTGGCTCTGCCATTACGTGGCCGACGCCCAGGTTCCCCTGCACACGACCCGGGATCGCAATGGCAAGGCCACCCGTCAGAAGGGCATTCACAAGCGCTGGGAAGCCGACCTGGTGGAGCACGGCGTGAGTTCTCTGCCGGCCCCAGCCGAGGCCGAAGCCCCGGCCGATCTGCCGGCCGCCATTGCGGGGTGGATCCGGGAAAGTCACAGCCTGATTCCCGCCCTGCAGGAGGCGGATCGGCAGGCTGGTCGCGAGGCGCAGGGGAATTCCGAAGCGTACACCAAGGCCTTCTGGTCGCTGCAGAACCGTCAGGTCCTCCAACAACTCAACCGCGCGGCGGAACGGAGCGGCGGCTTGGTCCTTTCAGCCTGGGTGCAGGCCGGGAGACCTCAGCCTTGAAGCACTGAGCGGCTCGACCGCCCCAGCGAGCGAAGACCCGCAATGACCGTGCGGATTTTCGCGCACCGTATCGGTGGACTCGCGCTCGGGTGAAGCCATCTGTCAGATTACATGGGCAATTAACCTTGCCGTCCGGAATGGCCCATGATTTGCACTGGATGACCACAGCCCGCCCAGAGGCACGAGGGCTCCCACCTCCATCCACCTCATCGCCCAGGCACCCAGCCGGTGCCGCCCCCCCCCAGAGGAGTTTGCATGAAAGCCATTACCTCCCCACTGATCTTTGCCCTGCTGGCCGCGCCCCTGGCCGCCCAGACGCCGGCGGAGACCGACAAGCGCATCGCCGATCTGGAGAAGCAGGTTGCCAAGCTCTCCAAGCTCGAGGCCAAGAAGGATGACGCCAAGGATGGCGGCTTCTCGGTCAAGTTCGGTGGCCGGTTCCACCTGGACAACACCTACTTCAGCGGCAACGAGAACCGCCTGACCAACGGCACCTTCATGCGGCGCGCGCGCATCAGCTTCAAGGTGGGTCTGGGCAAGGACTGGGTTGGCGAAGGCGATGTCGATTTCGCCGAGGCGGCCGTCAACATCAAGGATCTGTGGATCGGCTACCAGGGCTTCAAGAACAGCCTCATCCAGGTGGGCCAGTTCAAGCAGCCCTTCGGCATGGACACCCTCGGCTCCTCCAACGCCACCTGGCTCATGGAACGCTCCTACAGCGACATCTGGGCCTTGGATCGCCATGTGGGCATCGGGTACCAGACCTGGGGTGAGCGCTGGCAGGCGAAGGCCAGCTTCTTCGGCCAGGCCATCAACGATACGGCCGATGAACAGTCCGCCGCCGACGAGAATGTCGATTCCACGGGCCTCCTCAAGACCTACAAGATCTCCGGCGACCACGGCTATGGCTACGCAGCCCGCTTCACCTTCGCCCCGGTCCTGATCTCCGAGACCAAGGCCATGCACCTGGGTGTGGCGGCCGTTCAGCGCACCCCCAATGCCAGCGCTCCCGGGGTGTACGCCGTGGACCTCTCTGGCCGTCCCGAGCAGAACAAGGTCTGCAAGGAGAAGTTCCTGAACGCGGCCGTGACCAACGTCGACAACTGGATGCAGACCGGCATCGAGTTCGCGGGCGTGTGGAAGGCCTTCTCCTGGCAGAGCGAGTACCAGCAGACCAAGGTGAACCGCCGGGGCACCCAGATGCAGAAGTGGTCGGGCACGGCCCTGGTGGCCACCTCCGCCGCCGAGCAGCTCGCCAGCACCGTGGATCACAAGTTCTCCACCTACTACGGCCAGATTTCATGGATCTTCGGCGGCCAGCGCACCTATGAGGTGAGTGAGGGCCTCTTCGGCAAGGTGGTCCCCTCCAAGAACGGTGCCTGGGAAGTGGCGCTGCGCTACAGCAAGATGGACCAGAACGATCTGACCGACATCGATCCCGTGAAGGGTGGCGTCGCCTCGAACACCACCCTCGGGCTGACCTACTACCTGAACAAGAACGTCCGCTTCATGCTGAACTACACCATGGTGGACAACGGTGAGAACGCCATGGCCAACAAGGCCTACAGCCCCACCGGCGTGAAGCTCGTGAACGATGACTTCAACATCACCACCATGCGCGTGCAGGTGAACTTCTAGGTTTGACCAGCTGGTTCGGGAGGGGCCCTCTCACGAGGTCCCCTCTCGACTGCCATCAGGTTCTCGGCCCTTTCCTCCAGGACACCCCCCATGCCCCAGGCACTCCCGAGCTGCGGTGCTCCGGTCCTCATTCCCCGCTGGGAATGGCGGACCTTCGCCCCAGCACTGGATTGCGCCAGGAAGCTGCAGGACATGGGCGCCCGGCTGGGCTCCTCGAATGACCGGGAAATCAGTCTGATCAGCTTGACCAGCTCGCACGATGTGACGATCCGTGACCGCCGCATGGCCCTCAAATGGCGGAAGCAGTCCGGTCAGGACGGCCTGGAACTCTGGGATGTCGTCCTCGATTCCGCCTTCCCCTGCGCCCAGGACACCGTGCGGAGGCTCTTCGAGGCCTGGGACATTCCTCTCCCGATCTTGCATCGACCGTACTACACCATCCATGCCCTGCTTCTCGAGGTCATCCAGACCCACCCGAACCTCCGGGTGGTCGACATCGAGAAACATGCGGAGTCCTTCTCGGTTCAGGGCGCGCGATGTGAGTGGACCCGCCTGCTCGCCAACCATGTTCCATGCGAGTGCCTTTCCATTGAACACGAGGACCCCTGCATCACCCTCCAGGTCATGCGAAGCCTGGGGCTGGAGGCACGACCCCACGCCAGCTATCCCACGGGGCTGAAAACCGCCCTCCATCTCAACACCCAACACTGAACCTTCACCGGAGCCACCATGGCCAAGGAAATCGAACGGAAGTACCTGATCAATCGCGCTGCGTGGACGCCCCAAGGTGAGGGCATCCACTTCAAGCAGGGCTACCTGAACGCCCAGAAGGAGCGCGTCGTCCGCGTGCGCATCGAAGGCGCCAAGGCCAAGCTCACCATCAAGGGCATCACCACCGGCGTGACCCGCTCGGAATTCGAGTACCTCATCCCTGTTGAGGACGCCGCCATCCTGCTCGACAACCTGTGCGAGCAGCCCCTCATCGACAAGCACCGCCACAAGGAGGTCCACGGCGGCAAGACCTGGGAGATCGATGTCTTCCATGGCGAGAACGAAGGTCTGGTGGTGGCCGAGATCGAGCTGGCCTCCGAAGACGAGAAGATCGACTTCCCGGCCTGGGTCGGCGAAGAGGTCTCCAGTGATCCCCGCTACTTCAACTCCAACCTCCTGAAGCACCCCTTCAAGAACTGGACCAAGGCTTAACCTCACCACGCGGGCCACCCCAAAGGTGGCCCGCCCATTCTGGGTATTGCATGGCAGCCGAAGCCAACCCTGCAAACAAGGCACCCTCGCTCCAGGAACTCCTGGACATGGAGAAGATGACGCTCTCC
>WBZX01003215.1_pt1 | contig 10542 bp, 8 predicted proteins | sample 5204211 | NCBI WGS metagenome assembly WBZX01 (sample SAMN12344362, study PRJNA552823) | activated sludge metagenome | biome: Activated sludge suspended growth; feature: Nitrification reactor; material: Wastewater; isolation source: activated sludge from nitrification reactor of wastewater treatment...
TCTTGCCTTCGGGGGCCTTGAACTGGCCCTTCCAGCGCTCGACGTTGGCATCGATGCCACCGGCACCACCGGCGAATCGGAACACCACCATCTCCGCGTCACCGCCGGGGCCCGGCACCACGAACTGCGTCACGCGCATCGAGCTCGTCGGCGGCTGGGTTTCCCACTCGCTCGGCACCTTGAAGCTCAGCTCGGCGGCCTTCTCGTCGCGCGACTCGCCGCTCGGGGTGATGTCGCGCGGCGGGCCCTTGGGCTGGCTCGGCGCCGGCATCATGCCGCCCGCGCCACCGTGGGGCGAGGGCGCCTTGGCCTCGGGGGCGCCGTGGGGCGAGGCCTTCGTGTCGGCCTTGTCGCCGGCGGGTGTCTTCGCGTCGGCCTTGCCGGCCTTGGCGTCGGTGGGGGCGGGCGCGGCTTGGTTGCCGCACGCGAGCGCGAGCAGCAGCGACGGGAGGAGCGCGGAGGTCGGTCGCATCGCGGCGGATGCTAGCAGGCCGCGCGCGGTGACGACGAGGCGATTCTCCTTGCCGGCGCCATCGCCGGGCGGCGAAACACCCGCGGCGGTGGTGTGCCACCGGGGAGCGTTCGCCACCCCGGGCGTATTTCAAGGTGCGGCAACGCAGCGAGGCGCGGTCAGGGCGGTGTCATGGCCCGTCACTATCGCTGTGTCGAGGTACTAGCCGCAGGTCGGGCCCTGCAGCCCGCCCATGCCGGCCTGCGCGGGCATGCAGGTCAGGCCGTCGGCGCAGTCGCTGTCGAGGCTGCACTCGCCACACACGCCGAGCTGCACGAAGCCCATGAACACGTCCGCGATGCCGCAGTGGCCCGAGCTGCACACCGCGCCGTCGCCCATGCCCTCGACGATCGGGCAGCCGCCGCCGTCGGGCACCGACGCCGGGTCGGCGCAGCCCATGTAGCCCGCGAGCGCCTGCGCGTCGTAGTTCGGGGTGCAGATCTGCTCGCCGGGGCAGGGCGCCTGCGGGCCGCACTCGGAGCAGAAGCTGGCGTTGAAGAAGCCACCGGTGTCGATGAGCTGCGTGCACACGAGCTCGCCCATGCAGCCCTCGTCGGAGTCGCACTGCTTGCCGAGCGAGCCGTCGGTGCACACGGCATAGCCCGCGGCGGCATCGAGGCCGCAGGTGCCGGTCGGGCAGTCGGCGTCCATCAGACACTCGGAGCACACCCCACCGAGCATCGGCACGGTGTAGCAGAAGCCCGACTCGCAGCCGTCGGCGTTGGCACACTGCGCGCCGTTGGGTTGCGGCGTGCCGCCATCGGAGCCGGTGTCGAGCGGGTTCACGAAGCCGGCGCTGTCGGCCGCGGTGTCGGCCGCGGTGTCGGTCGCGGTGGTCGTGGTCGAGGTGCCGGTGCTCGCCGCCGACGTCGAGCTCATGCCCGCGGTCGCGCTCGCGGCCCCGGAGGTCTCCGCGCCGCTGCTCGAGCCGCTGTCGCCCTGGCCCGCACCGCCATCGTCACTGCACGCCAGCGGCGTGACCACGAGGGCGGCCCACCACGCGAGTCGCAGTGTCCGCATGCTCCGAACCAAGGAATGCTCGAGGATCATGATCGACTCCGTCGCGCGCGGGCGTTGGCCATCGACCGCAGGGGCGATGGGGGTGCTCGCGACCGTCGCATCATCGGCGTCGGCGCGCGTCGTTGTCAAAGCCTGCGCTCGAGGATCGCGCCGCGCTGGGCATCGAGCCATCCGAGCATGCGCAGGTGGGCCACCGTCGGGGCAGTGATCGAACTCACCGCTGTCGTGTCGGACGACGACGCGGCGGCGTGGGCGGGTGATCCGTCGGGATCCGCGAGCGCGACCGCGACCACGGGCGCATCGGTCGGCAGACACGTGAGCACGGCATCGAGGACCCGCGCGGCGTCGCGCCGATCGGCGAGCCAGATCCCGTGCACGGCGAACGCCCGCGCCTCGCGGGCCACGTGCACGCGGGCGAGCGGCGATGTCAGCGACCACGTGGCGCGCTCGTGCTCGGGCGTGCGCTCCCACGCCTCGGGTAGGAATCCGTGCGGCAGCAGCTGCAGCGCAGGCTGGTCGGGCGGACGCCACGGCTGCGGCCCAGGCCACGGTGCCGCGGGCCCGCGCGCGAACGCCAGCATGGTCGAGAACCGCAGCTGCAGCTCGAAGCCACGGGCGCAGTAGAACGACTCGCGTGCCTGCTCGGCCCACAGCTGCAGCGACTGCAGCCCGGCATCGGCGCACGCGTGCGCGGCTGCGTCGAGTAGCGCCGTGGCGACGCCACGCCCACGTGCCGGCGCGATCACGGCGGTGCCGGCGGTGCGCCCGGCGGGGGCACACGACGGCGGCCGGCCGACGAGCACGTAGCCCAGCCAGTTGCGGGGATCGTCGAGCGCGGGGCCGTCGACCGCCACCACGCTGAGCGTGTCGTCGACGAGCTCGCGGTGGAGCTTGCGCGCGAACCACTGCGCGTCGCGGTGGTGCGCGCCGAAGACCTGCTCGGCGAGGCTCTGCAGGCGCAGCGCGCCGCCGATCGCGTGGGCCGCGACGATGCGCAACGTCATCGCAGGCCGCAGGCGTGACGCGCCCGCGCGAGCGTGTCGGCCGCCAGTTGGCGCGCTCGACCGGCGCTGCGGGCCAGCGCGTCGTCGATCTGCTGGGGATTGGCGAGCAACGCCTCGCGTCGCGCTCGCGCGTCGGCGAAGTAGCGCTCGATGTGCTCGACCAGCAGCTGCTTCGCGTGTCCGTAGCCGAACGGCGCACCGTCGCGAGCGCCCGCGCGGTAGTAGCCGCGCACGCGCTCCCGGTCCTCGTCGTCGAGGAACAGGTCGAGCAGCGCGAGCACGCGGTCACCCTCGATCGTCAGCGGCTGGCCGAGCGGCGTCGAGTCGGTGACGATGTTGCCGACCAGCTTCTTGAGCGGCTTGCCGCTGCAGAAGATCGGGATGGTGTTGCCGTAGCTCTTGCTCATCTTGCCGCCGTCGGTGCCCGGCACGGTGGGCGCCTTCGACAGCCGCCACTCGGGGCGTCGCAGCACCGGCTGCCCGAAGGCCTCGTTGAAGTGCGTGGCCATGTCCTGCGCCATCTCGACGTGCTGCACCTGGTCCTTGCCGACCGGCACCATCGAGCTGTCGTAGGCGAGGATGTCGGCGGCCATCAGCACCGGGTAGCAGAACAGCCCCATCGAGGGCTTGAGGCCGTGGGCGACCTTGTCCTTGTAGGCGTGGGCGCGCTCGAGCAGGCCCATGCCGGTCACGCTCGCCAGCAGCCACGTGAGCTCGCAGACCTCGGGCACGTCGCTCTGGCGGAAGAGCGTCGCGCGCTCGAGGTCGAGCCCCAGCGCCATGTATGTCACCGCGATCTCGCGCACGCCCGCCCGCAGTGTCGCGGCGTCGTGCACGGTGGTGAGCGCGTGGTAGTCGGCGATGAAGAAGAAGCACTCGCCGGGGTACTCGTCGGGCAGCGCCAGGTGCTGCTGGATCGCACCGAAGTAGTTGCCGATGTGCATCTCGCCGGTCGGCTGGATGCCCGAGAGCACCCGCGGGGGCAGCGTGGTCATGACGGCCGCGAGCGTGGCACGAACGCGGCCGCGACCACAACCGTCCTCGCGCGGCTGCGGGCGGCGCGGCGGCCGTCGACGCGGGGCTACGCGCGCTCGACCGAGAGCTGCCCGCGCGCCGCGAAGCGACGCTGCGCGAGCAGGCACAGCCGATCGATGAGCTCGGCATAGCCGACCCCGGCGTGGGCCATCAGCTTGGGATACATGCTGATCGACGTGAAGCCCGGCATCGTGTTGAGCTCGTTGAGGTAGGCGGTGCCGCTGGCGCGATCGAGCAGGAAGTCGACGCGGGCCAGCCCGTGGCAGCCGGCCGCGCGGAACGCCTCGATCGCGTGGGCCGAGATGGCGCGCGCGCTCGCCTCGGGCAGCACCGCAGGGATCGCCAGGGTCGCGACGTCCTTGAGGTACTTGGTCTCGTAGTCGTACCAGACCCCCTCGGGCAGCACGATCTCGCCGGGCGCCGAGGCCACGGTGTCGGGGCCGCCGTCGCCGAGCACCGCGACCTCGATCTCGCGGGCATCGATGCCGCGCTCGATCACGACCACGTGATCGAAGCGCGCAGCGCGGTGGAGCGCGGACAACAGCTCGTCGGCGCGGCTGACCTTCTCGACCCCGACCGACGAGCCGAGGTTCGCCGGCTTCACGAAGCACGGCAGGGCAATGCTCTCGATCACCTCGTCCTGCAGCCGCGCGACGAAGGCGGCATCTCGCAGACGTGCGGCCGCGACCGCGCGCCACGGCACCAGCGGGATGCCCGGGGCCGCGCTGGCGACGAGATGCTTCTGCGCGACCTTGTCCATGCACAGCGCCGAGGCCAGCACGCCGGAGCCGACGTAGGCGAGCCCGAGGATCTCGAGCAGCCCCTGCATGGTGCCGTCCTCGCCGTGGGGGCCGTGCAGCACCGGGAACACCACGTCGGGTCGCAGTGCCCGCACGTCGGCGACCTCGTCGCCGTGGGCGACCACATCGGCGAGCTCGCGATCGACGTCGCCGGTGTGCCAGCGACCCGCACGATCGATGCCGCACGCGACCGGCTCCCAGCGCCCGCGGTCGATCGCCGCCAGCACGCTCGCGGCGCTGCGTAGCGAAATCTCGTGCCCCGAGGAGACCCCACCAAAGAGAACGACGACGCGCGGACGAACGGTCATGGGCGGCGCGCAGTCTAGCGCGACGCGACCGCGTGGGGCAGCAGCGCGCGCACCAGTCGGTCCTGCAGCGCGTGCGCGGTGTGCCCGGTGACGGGGCCATTCAAGAGCACCGAGAACGCCAGCCGCGGCGTACCGCCCTCGTCGGCGACCAGGCCCGACAACGCGTTGGCGCCGCTCAGCGTGCCGGTCTTCGCAAACACGCGGCCCGGCGCCTCGCGCAGGCGATCGCGCAGTGTGCCGTCGACCCCGGCCACGGCCATCGCAGCCGCGACCGCGCCGCTGCGGCTGCCCGGTCGCTGGGACCACGCCAGCAGGTCGGCCAGCGTGCGTGCACTGACGCGGCCGACGCTGCTGTAGCCCGACGCGTTCTCGAAGACGATCTCGGCGGGATCCCGCCCCAGCGCGGCCCAGAAGGTGCGCAGCACCGCGGTGCCGTTGTGCCAGTCGCCCGGCCGGCCGCTCGCGAGGTGGCCCAACGTGCGCAGCAACTGCTCGGTGGTGACGTTGTTCGAGAACTTCAGCGCCGAGTGCAGCACTTCGGCGAGCGGTGGCGAGTGGTGCTCGCCCAGCGGCAGCGCGTCGGCCTCGAGACGGCCGCGCGCGATCGGTAGCTCGGGGCGGCCGAGTGCCGCGGCGAACACCGCGGCCGCGAAGCGACCGGGGTCGGTGACCCGTCGACGGATCGTGCGCACCGATCCGCGTCGCAGCTGGCCGTCGACGCGCACGCGCGTGTGACCACCGTCGGCCTGCGTGGTCACGTCGGGCTCGCCGCGTCCGATGCGGGCGTGGTTCTCCACCACCACATGGGCGCACGGCGGATCGACGAAGACCTCGACGGCGCCGTGGTGGGCGGCGAGCGTCACCTCGACGGTGTTCCACTGCAGCGACAGCGCGCCCGAGGGTGCGAGGTAGCTGAAGCCGGGGCCGCCGGGGTCGTAGCCAGGGCCGAAGCGCTCGTCGCTGAACATGCCGTCGTCGACGACGATGCGACGCACGACCCCGAGATCGATCTGCGCGGCGACGGCCTCGGCGAGTCGCTGCAGATCCTCGGTCTGCAGCGACGGGTCGCCGCTGCCCTGCAGCACCAGCGCGTCACCGTCGAGCGCAACGCGGGTCTCGAAGCGATACGCGGGGCCGAGCAGCTCGAGCGCCGCGATGGCCGTCAGCAGCTTGTGGTTGCTCGCGGGGTTGAGCGCGAGCTCGCCGCCGTCGTCGAGCAGCGTGGTGTTCGAGCCCAGCTCGCGCACGTGCACGCCGAGCTGGGCGGCCGGGCCGAGGCCCGCACGCGCCTCGGCGACCGCGGCCGCCAGCGCTGCGCTCGGCCCGGCGACCGCCGACGGCGGCATCGCCTCGAGCTCCCCGAGCCGCTGCGAGATCCGCTCGGCCGCCGACGGGAGGGGACGGGCGGGCCGGGCGATTTCGCGCCCCGCCGCGGCCGCGAGGGTGCTCCGGGTGCCCGGGCGGGAGGCGCCCTGGGCGGCCTCTACGGGGGCGCCACGCCCGATCAGCGCGACGCCGAGGAGTCCGAGGGTGGCTGCTGCGAGTCGGGTGCCCATGTAGGATAACCTCGCCTATCTTCCCACTAACAGCCCGCCGTCCCGTGCCCAAGAAAGCGGCGCAGGCGGTGGGACGGTCCAGGCGGCGTTGCGCGCGGCCGCGCTTTGGTAGCGTTCGCCGCCATGCTCGACATCAAGCTGCTGCGCGAGACCCCGGAGACGTTGGTGCAGAACCTCGTCGATCGAAGGGTCGTGGTGTTCGACGACCTCACGCCCGACGTCGACGGGTGGGCCCAACGCACGATCGAGCGGCTGCGCGAGCTCGATGGTGCGTGGCGCAGCTCGCAGGCGGCGGTCGAGGACGTGCGACGGCGGCAGAACGCGAACGCCGAGGCGATGAAGGCGGTCGCCAAGCAGCCCAAGGACGCGCAGGCGAGCCTGCGTGCGCCGCTGCTCGAGGAGGGTCGTTCGCTGCGCGACGCGGAGCGCGAGCACACTGCGGCGGCCGAGCAGGCCGCGGGCGCGCGCGACGAGGCGTGGGTCCGCCTGCCGAACCTCACCCACGCCGAGGTCCCGCGTGGCTACACCGACGACGATCACCGCGAGATCAAGCAGGTCGGCACACGCCGCGACTTTGCGGCCGAGGGCTTCGAGCCACGGGACCACGTCGAACTGTGCGAGCAGCTCGAGCTGTGCGACTTCGCGGCCGGAGGCAAGGTCGCGGGCCAGAAGTTCTACTACTTGAAGAACGACGCGGTGCTGCTCGACCTCGCGCTGCAACACTACGCGCTGTCGGTCGCGAGCCGGCACGGCTTCGTGCTGCACACCACGCCCGATCTGGCACGCCACGAGATCCTCGCCGGGCTCGGCTTCAATCCCCGCGGCGCGGGCACGCAGGTCTACAGCGTCGCCGACACCGATCTCTGCCTGGTGGGCACCGCCGAGATCACGCTCGGCGGGATGTTGGCCGACGAGATCCTCGACGAGTCACGGCTGCCGCTGCTGCTCGCGGGGCTCTCGCACTGCTTCCGCACCGAGGCGGGTGCGGCCGGCCGCGACACCCGCGGGCTCTACCGCGTGCACCAGTTCACCAAGGTCGAGCTGTTCGCGTTCTGCGTCGGTGAGCTCGAGGTGAGCGAGGCGATGCACGCACGCTTTCTCGCGATCGAAGAGGAGATCTTCACCGGCCTGGGCTTGCCGTACCGCGTGCTCGACATCGCCTCGGGCGATCTCGGCGGGCCAGCGCTGCGCAAGTTCGACATCGAGGCGTGGATGCCGGGGCGCGCCGCCGCCGACGGCGGTCGTGGCAACTGGGGCGAGGTCACCAGCACCAGCAACTGCACCGACTACCAGGCGCGGCGACTGCGGATCCGCTACCGCCCCGACGACGAAGAGGGTGGCAAGAACCGCAAGCCCCGCTTCGTGCACATGCTGAACGGCACCGCCATCGCCAACTCGCGGGCCATCGTCGCGGTGCTCGAGAACTACCAGCAGGCCGACGGCAGCGTGGTGGTGCCCGAGGTGCTGCGTCCATGGGTCGGCAAGGACCGCATCACGTCGCGCGCACGCTGACGACGCGCACTCACCGGCGCGCCGCCACGCGGCCCCACACGATCCACGCCACGCCGACCAGCACCAGCAGGTCGCCGAAGGCGACGCGCGTGTCGCCGACCACGAACTCGGTGAACGCCACGCCGGGTCCGAACAGGATCGGTGCCGCGCCGCACAGCAGCCCCGCGAAGGTCACGGCGATCGCGAGCAGGTCGGCTCGCTGCGCGGTGCGTGCCCGCAGCGTGACGATGGTGAGCACGGTGATCGCCGCGAGCCCGGCGAGCGCGAGCAGCTGCCGCAGCAGCGGATCGGCGATGCCGATGCCGAGCAGACCCTCGCGCACGGCCGGCAGCGCGCCAGGACCGTCGTCGCCGTCGCCGAGCAGGGCGACCCGGACGCAGCGCACCGGCTCGCTCCAGGGGTTGTCGTGGTCGCCGTCGCAGGCGCCGCGACGCGCGGCGAACTTGACCCACGCGTCGAGCGCCAAGAGCCACGCCGCGAGCGCGAGCGCCGACAGCGGTCCCGCGCGTCCGGGCGGCACGCCGCCGCCGGCGTTGTCGTCGCGACGCTCCATGCTCGCATCCACGTTACCCCAAAGACGCGACCACCCGGGACCTCGCGGTGGGGCCAGGTGCCGAGCCGCCACCACGCCGCTGTCCACCCGTGGAGCGTGAGGGGCTCGCGCCGGATCGCGCGCGGCTGCCCCGCGGGCGCACCCCTCGTTGCGCGCTCGGGAAGCGCCGAACACCGCACGCCGCAGATCGAACCACCGTGCGAGCTCGGCCCGCCTGGGCATGGCAGGTGGCATGGCTGCCGTCGTGACGCCCACCGCATGGGGGCGGGCCTGGGGGCTTGTCGAGTGTGCCTCGGATCGGACACACTCTCGGGCCTATCGTGGGCGTCCGTACGCACGAGCGACCCGACGACGAGGATGGAGGTCCCCGTTCGGAGCGCGCGCGCGAGCACGAGGACGAGTTCGCCGGGCAGCACGTCCGCGAGCAGGCGCTGCGCGGCTCGCCGCGCGAGCTCGACGAGCCGCCGCCATTCCCCGAGCCCGAGAAGCTCGAGGCCGGATCCGACGGGCTCGATCACTCACCGCTGGGCATCTACTTCCGCGAGATGGCGGCCGCCCAGCTCATGTCGCCGGCCGAAGAGCTGAGCGCGGCGCAGGGCATCCTGTCGCGGCGACAGAACTACTGGCGCGCGATCGTCAGCTATCCGCCGTTCGTGCCCGCGATCGTCGAGGTCGTCGAGCGCACGTTCCACGCGCCCGACTGCCCGCGCGAGGCCATCGACGCGCTGCAGAGCTCGTCGCGCAATCTCCGGGATCGCCAGACCCGCGCCCACGAGGAGAAGTTCAACCTCGACGCCGACCAGATGGCGAAGATCATGGCGCGGCTCGACACCGACGGTGAAGCGACCGAGCCGATCGTCGCCGACTTGAAGGCCATCGCCGCCGGTCGCGGGGCCGACGTGCGCATGGCCGTGACGCTGCCGCGCACCGACTCGGCGCCGTTTCGCCGCTACGTGCAGATGGTCGAGGAGGCCGCGGCGTCGCTGTGGGCGGCCAAGCACGCGTTCGTGCGCGCGAACCTCCGACTGGTCGTGACGATGGCGCGCCGCTATGCCCACGGCCGCATGGCGCTGCCCGACCTGATCCAGGAGGGCAACATCGGCCTGCTCAAGGCGGTCGATCGCTTCGACCCCGATCGCGGCTATCGCTTCTCGACCTACGCCAGCTGGTGGATTCGTCACGCCATCAGCCGTGCGGTCGCCGACAAGGCCCGCGAGGTCCGCGTGCCGGTGCACATGCTGGACGTGCATCACAAGCTGCGCCGCACCAAGCAGCGCTTCGAGATCACGCAGGGCCGCGAGCCCGGCGACGAGGAACTCGCCGCCAGCGCCGAGGTGCCGGTGGAGCGCGTGCGACGGCTGCGGATGTGCCTGCTCGATCAGGCGCCCAGCCTCGACAGCCCGATCTCCGGCAACGACGCCCGCACCGCCGGCGAGCTGCTCGAGGACGAGACCATCCCGCAGCCCGTCGAGGGCATCGCCTCGCGCGTCATGGACGCGAAGATCCGCGAGCTGGTCGAGCGGCTCCCCACCATCGAAGCCGACGTCCTGCGCAAGCGCTTCGGCCTCGACGAGGCCGAGCCCATGACGCTGCGCGAGATCGGCGAGCAGTACTCGCTCTCGCGCGAGCGCATCCGTCAGCTGCAGGAGCAGGCGCTCAGCAAGATCCGTCGCGAGCTGCGGCGGCAGAGCTTGATCCCGTAGGGGGGACGGCTCACTTCGCGTGGGCCATGCACGCGGTGGTGCCACCGCCGCCGCCGTTGGGGTGCTCGTGGGCGCCGATGTAGAGCGTCTGCCCGACCCAGGGCGAGAGGTCGATCGCCAGCGTCTTCTGCTCGGCGTCGCAGGTGAGCGGGCCGCCGACGTAGTCGAGGTAGTCCCACGCGTTCTGGCCGTTGAGTTCCCAGCCGCTGCAGCGCGCGGCGCCGTCGGTGGGATCGATGGCGGTGTTGGTCGAGATGTAGATCTGACCGCCGGTGGCCTCGAGGCAGACCAGCACGTTGGCGGCGTCGGCCTCGACGGTGAAGCCGGTGTCGTCGCAGACCTCGCTGCCGTTGCGCGGCGTGTCGACCAGGCAGTCCTCGATCACGTAGGGCGTCGCGACGCCGCCGTCGCTCGAGCTGTCGGCGAGGGTCGGATCGGTCGAGCTGCCCGCGCCCGACGACTCGCCCGTGCCGCCACCGCTCGAGCCCTCGCTGGTACCCGAGCTGCCTTCGCTGCCGCCGGCGCAGCCCATACAAACCC
>WBZX01003218.1_pt1 | contig 10540 bp, 10 predicted proteins | sample 5204211 | NCBI WGS metagenome assembly WBZX01 (sample SAMN12344362, study PRJNA552823) | activated sludge metagenome | biome: Activated sludge suspended growth; feature: Nitrification reactor; material: Wastewater; isolation source: activated sludge from nitrification reactor of wastewater...
GTCGCTCACGGTCTACGGCGGGCCCGACGACGGGCACTACTCGACGCGCATCGTCGGCTCGGTCAGCGACGCCGATCTGACCTTCGACGACGAGGGCCGCTTCTCCTTCTGGATCGCGCCGGAGGCGGTCGACGCCGGTCCGGGCATCGTGACCGGTGGCGACTCGGTCGTCGCCATCACCCGCGACTATCTCGCCGACCCGTTCACCGAGCGGCGCACCACCTGGCACATCGAGTCGCTCGACGAGGCGCCGCCGTACGAACTGACCGACGCCGACCTGGCCCACCGCATGACCTGCGCGCTCACGTGGATCCGCGACCAGGCGGCCATCGTGCCGCTGGGCGAGTTCGGCGAACCCAACTCGATCGAGCCGCCGTATCCCGTCCCGTCGGCGACGTTCGGGTGGGCCGCCGGCGACGCCGCGTACGCCATGGGCGGCTTCGAGCTGGCCGACGGGCAGGCGATGGTGGTGCGGGGTCGCTCGCCGGAGTGCTCGTTCTGGAACCTGTGCCTGTGGAACCCGCTGCTGCACACCTACAACTACGACCGCGACCGGGTGACCATCAACGGCATGCAGGTGACCTACGAACCGGACGGCTCGTGGGTTGTGGTCATCGCCGGCTCCGATCCCGGCCATCCGAACTGGGTGTCGACGCAGGGCCACCCCAAGGGCCGCATCTGGCTGCGGTGGTTCAACCCGGCATCGACCCCTGAACCGCTCACCTGCGAGGTGGTTCCGGTCTCGGAGGTGGTGTCGTGACGACCCCGGCCGAAGTCGGAGCGGACCGCCGCTCGCGACAGCGCATCGCCCCGGTTCACATCACCGACTACGCGGACCCGCAGTTCGGCCCCGACGTCGCGGCGATGATCGAGGCCGCCAAGCCGCTCGCCGACCTGTTGCCGCTCGAGGTCGATCCCATCTGCGACCAGGCGGCCGCGGAGCTCTCGGCGAGTGGCCGGCAGTTCTCCGATTTCGGCGAGGTCGATGGCGTCGAGAGCTTCCGGGTCCGTATGGCCGCGCTGCTCGACGCCTACGCGGCAGTGCCCGACCTGTCGCACATGGGTCGCATCACCGTGCACACCCTGTTCACGCAGCTGGTCCGCAACCGGATGTTGATCGCCGACCTGCTGGCGCGGCACCCGGAGATCCACGAGATCGAGATCACGGCGCCGATCATCATCGCCGGGCTGCCTCGGACGGGTACGACGCACCTGCACAACCTGCTGTCGGCCGACCCCGGCCTGCGGTCGTTGCCCTACTGGGAGAGCACCGAGCCGGTGCCCTTGCCCACCGACGTGGTCGGGCCCGACGGCATCGACCCGCGTTGGACGCGGACCGCGGCGGCGTGCGACTTCATGGAGGCGGCGATGCCGTACTTCAAGCGCATGCACGAGATGACGCCCGACCACGTGCACGAGGAGATCCAACTCCTGGCAATCGACTTCTCGTCGATGTTCTTCGAGACGTTGGCGCCGGTGCCGGCATGGCGCGACCGCTTCCTCGCCACTGACCAGGTGCCGCACTACGAGTACCTGAAGACCGTGCTGAAGGTGTTGACGTTCCTGCGGGGAGGTCGGCGGTGGGTCCTGAAGTCGCCGCAGCACCTCGAGCAGTACCCGGCGATCCGCCAGGTGTTCCCCGACGCGACGATGGTGGTGACGCACCGCGATCCGGTCGCGGTCACGGCCTCGATGGTCACGATGATCGCCTACACCCAGCGCATGCAGCACGAGCGCGTCGATCCCCATGCGGTGGGCGCGCTGTGGTCGGATCGCCTGCAACGGATGCTCGGTTCGGCGGTCGCAGAGCGGGATCTGTTGCCGGAGGCGCAGAGTATGGACGTCCGCTTCGACGAGTTCATGGCCGACGACCTCGCGACCGTCGCGGCGATCTACGAATTGGCCGACCAGCCCCTCGACGACCGCGCCCGCGCCGCGCACGCCGGCTACCTGGCGTCGCATCAGCGCGAGCGCCACGGCGGCCTGGTGTACGACCTCGCCGACTTCGGCCTCGACGCCACCGAACTGGCCCGGGGCTTCGCCGACTACACGACCCGCTTCCTGAGCTAGGGGTTTCGTAGTGCGAGGAGCGACGCGAGTGTCGCTCCTCGCACTACAAAGCCCCGAGGGACCGGCGGTAGTCGCCCGGAGGTTGGCCCACGACCTTGCCGAAGTCGCGGGTGAAGTGGGCCTGGTCGGCGTAGCCGAGATCGGCGGCCAACTCGGCGAGCGCCACCTCGGGTTCCTCCCGGATGCGGAACGCGGCTTCCTGCAACCGGCGGCGCTGAATGAGCCACCTCGGTGAGAACCCGACGCGCCGTTTCAGGAGGCGCTGCATCGAGCGTTCGGAGAGATCGAACCGCTCGTACAGCTCGCGGGGCGTCGTGATCGTCGTGTCGTGTTCCGCCGCGTCGCAGACGGCGTTCACCAACACGGTCTCGTCATCGACGCGGTCGAGCAGGGGAGTCAGCCACGTCTCGTACGCGGCGACGACGGCGTCGAGATCGATGGCGTCCGCCATGGCCGCGGCGACGGCGGAGACGAGCGCGTCGTCGGCGATCGGCACTTCGGCACCGAGGAGCTCGGCGTGGTCGCCGGGCACGACGAGCGCGCCGGCGCCGGGCCGGAGCAGCACGCCGGCCGCCCACCCGCTGCCGGTCAGCGTTCGGACGCCCACGCCGTCGACCGGCAGGTAGGCGACGGCGGTCCCCGCTTTGACGGCCACGTTGACGGCGGGGTACTGGAGCACCGGCTGGTCGAAGGTCACCCCGTCGGGGAGCCGCCACTGCGGAACCCACACCTGCCGGGCGAGGTCGGCGAAGCGAGGAGCGAGCTCGCGTCGGTCGACGGTCGCCAGCGACTCGTCGGGGCGCAGCACCCCCTTCTTCGCCAGCGTCATCCTGCGGAGGATACGCCGGGGCGCTGTGGGCTGTCGGGAACGTTCAAGACCTCGACCGGTGGATGTCCGTACCGTGATCGCCATGACCGACACCACCCCCACGACCCCCACCACTGGTATCACCGGCGAGCACACGATCGACGGGCGCCCGCACGGGTTCAGCAGCGTCACCCCGTTCCTCGTCGTGCCGGGTGCCGCCGCAGCGCTCGACTTCTACCGTGACGTGCTCGGCGCCACGATCGGTGGTGTCACCGAGATGCCCGGCCCCGACGGCGACGTGATCGTCGTCCACGCCGAGGTACGGTTCTCCGACGGGCGCATCCAGATCGGCGACCCGAACCCGACCTACGGCCTGGTGCCGCCGGTGGGCGATGGCCACACGGTCAGCTACTCGATGGGTCTCTACGTCACCGACGTCGACGCCGTGGTCGATCGGGCCACTGCCGCCGGTGCCGTGGTGCGCGAAGAGGCACAGACGTTCGTGTCCGGCGACCGGTTCGCCTCGATCATCGATCCCTTCGGGATCCGCTGGTCGCTCATGACCCGCGTCGAGGATCTCTCCGAGGAGGAGAGCAACGCCCGCGTCGCCGAGTGGGCCGCCAGCCAGACCGCCTGACCCGCCCCGCTGGTTCTGTCCCGCGCTGCTCGTCTTGTCCCACGAGGGCGTGCAGATTGCAGGCCCTCGCGGGACAGAATCGGTCAGAACCGGTCAGGTGCCGGGGCCGTCAATCACGTAGGCGGCCAGGCGCCGGACCTGCAGGTCGAAGAACCCGTCGTAGTCGGTGATGCCGTTGTGCAGGTGGCCGAACAGCTCGTAGCTGATGTGGCCGAAGAGCTGTGTCAGCAGGATCAGGCCGCGTGAGAGGACCCCGTCGGGAACTCCCGGCGCGACCGACCGGATGGTGGCGAAGTCCTTGCGGACGCCGCGTGTCGTCTCGATGCGGTCCTCGGCGGCCACGTCGCCGGCGGCCATGCCGTCGACGAGGACGGACGTGAACACCAGCGTGACCCGCAGGGCCGGGTCGATGGTGTCCTGTGGTGCCGCGTACCCCGGCACCGGGGTGCCGTAGACGAGCGCGTATTCGTGCGGGTGGGCCACCGCCCACCGGCGGATCGCGGTGGCGGCGCCGACGATTCGACCGACGAGATCCCCTCGGTCGACGGCAGCGTCGGCGGCCTCCGCCGCGTCCGCGACCGCGGTGTAGGCGTCGACGATGAGACGCGTCAGGAGTTCGTCGCGGCTGGGGAAGTACCGGTAGACCGCGGAGGACACCATGCCCACCTCTCGGGCGACGGCGCGCAACGAGAGCGACGCGGCACCGCCCTCGGCGAGGTGGCGGCGCGCCACCGTCAGGATCTCGGCGGTGATCTCGGCGCGGGCGCGCTCGCGGGCCGTGGGTGCCTTGGTCGTCATGACGGTCAGTCTGCACGTCATGCGAGAGCGGCGCAACAAAACGAGAGCAGTGCTCTTGACAACGTCGGAACTGCCGGCGCATGATGGTCACATCGAAACGAGAGCAGTGCTCTCTCTTCTCGGAGGACACCGACATGACCGACATGACCGCAGCAACCGTCACCACGGCCGACACGCAGGACGCACCGCGCTACCTCGAGCCGGGCTGGTTCACCCGCAACGTGTTCAACCGCCTGATGGCGCGCCTCGCGAAGTGGGGTGTGAGTGTGTGGGGTTCCCGTCAGCTGGCCGTGCGGGGCCGCGCGAGTGGCGAGTGGAAGACCACGCCGGTCAACCCGCTCGACTTCGAGGGCGGTCGTTACCTCGTCGCCCCCCGTGGCACGACCCAATGGGTCCGCAACATCCGTGTCGCCGGCACGGCTGAGTTGCGCCTCGGCCGGAAGGTCGAGCCCATCGCCGTGGTCGAGCTGGCCGACGCCGACAAGCCGGCGGTCATCCGTGAGTACCTCCGCCGCTGGAAGGCTGAGGTCGGCCAGTTCTTCGACGGCATCAACGAGCGTTCCACTGACGACGAACTCCTCGCCGTCGCCGCCGGCTTCCCCGTCTTCCGCATCCTCCCGGCGCCCTGAGCCGTGGGGTTTTGTGGCTCTCCTGACTTATCCGTGGGTCATTCGGCGGCCGGGGAGGTCGGGTGTGTGTCCTCCGAGGGCGAGCATGGCGAGGGCGATGAGTGGTTCGGGGCCGTGGAACCCGAACGCGACACGGGTGAGTAGCCGGATCTTGGTGTTGGTGGACTCGACGAGTGCGTTGGACAGGCCCGAGTCGAGGGTCGCCTCGATCGCGGCTCGGTGTTTGACGACGCGGCGTTGGAGATCCACGAATGCGGGGAGCCGGGATCGGCGGGCCCACGAGATCCATCGGTCCAGGGCTTGTCTGCCGGCCTCGCCTTTCGCGGCGAACACGTAGCGGAGCCCTTCTTTCAACAGGTACGCCCGCCACAACCGCGGGTCGGTCTTGGCGATCCAGTCGAGTTGTTCTCGTTGGCGTGGAGTCAGGTTCTCGGGGTTCTTCCAGAGCGCGTAGCGCGACCGTTTCACTGCACGGGCTGGCCCGGTGGCGTCTTTGCGGCGGCCGCTACTCGGGTCGACTTTGCGGCGTCCCGCTGCCTGGTTCCAAGCGAGACGCCGTTCGACATCGAGCGCGTCGCTCGCCCACGCCACGACGTGGAACGGGTCCGCGGACCGCACCGCATTCGGAGCCCGCTGAGCGACGACTCGGGCGATCCAGCTCGCCATATCGGCCGACACGTGGGTGATGTGCGCGGCCCGGTCTTCGCCGAGTTGGTCGAAGAACCGGTGCAACGTCGCTTCATCACGGCCCGGGGCCGCCCACACGAGACGACCGGTGTCGTGATCGACGACCACGATCAGGAACCGGTGGCCACGCTTGTAGGAGATCTCGTCGATCCCGATCCGTTCCAGGCCGGCGAACCGGTCGAAGTTCGCGTCGATGTCAGCGTTGACGCGAGCGATGATCGATCCGACAGTTCGCCACGCCACCCGCAACAACTCAACAACCGCCGACTTGGAAGCATGGACCGCGAGCCACGCGGCCTGATCGTCAAAGTCGCGGGTGTGCCCAGCGCCGTGTCGGGCCCACGGAACCTGAGCGACAGTGACTCCGTGATCACGGCATCGCACTCGCGGTGCGTCTGCCTCGATGAACACCTTCATGGTTCCAGCGTCCAGCGCTCGCCACCGGCGACGCCCTTCACCCCGATCGAACTTCGGGCAGCGACGACCGCACTGTCCGCACCGTTGCCGCGCCTTGGCTTCGGGCCGAGCGGACACGATCACCGCCCCAATCACCTCATCAACATCGACGGCCTCGACGACCGTGCGCGTCAAACCACACGCCCGCTCCCATACGATCCTGTTCCGCACCCCGCACTGCCTCCCCGTCTAGGACCTTCGACAGCCCGAAACGTAGGAAGCAGGCGGGGTGCAACCGCGGATGGCCTCAGATCACACCCACGGATAAGTCAGGAGAGCCGGTTTTGTAGTGCGAGGAGCGACGTCAGCGTCGTTCCTCGCAGCACAAAACCCCTTGAGGGGACTGGGGTGAGCGCCTAGCGTGCTGGAAATGTCACTGAGCGTGGTGCTGCTGGCGGCAACGATCGGATCGCTGTCGGCGCTCCGGTGGGGACGGGCGATGCTCGTCGACGAGGATCGCTACCTGCGAGCTGTGTCGCATCTGCCGCAGTCCCGACGCCTCGCCCGAATCGCGGGCTGGTCGGTCTCGCTGGCGGCTCGCCATCACTCCGGTTGGCGGCAGGGCGTCACGCCGAGGGCGGCCCGCCTCCTTGCGCTGGCCACCCGCCGCTCGATGCCGACACGATCGTTCGGCCGGGCGTGGACCATGGGTCAGCGTTGGCTGCACCGCGGTCGCGGGCCCGACCGGCGCCTGGCCGCGGCGATGCTGGCGCTCGCCGCAACCGGTGAGCTGGTCGGGATCGCCAACCGGCTCATGCCGCGGCGCGGGTCTTCCTGAGCAGGGGATCGGCGATGCCGAGGAGTTTGTCGGCTGCCCGCATCGTGACGCCGCCGGCGCCCGGCGTCGAGGAGTCGACCAGGTTGCCCATCACTTGCAGGGTGACGTTGGCGATCCCGTCGGTGCCGACGGCAAAGCGCAGGCCGGTGCGCAGGATGAACGGGTGGCCGATCAGGAACGAGAACCGGCGCCCGGTCCGCAGGAACGAGTCGAAGCGCTCGCCGATCTCGATGTCGTACCGCTCTGCTGCGGTCGAGGGGTCGGCGACGAACAGGTCCGCGGCCAACATGCCCGACTCGAGTCCGTAGTCGATGCCCTCACCGTTCATCGGGTTGACGAGTCCGGCGGCGTCGCCGACGACGACCCATCCCGGCCCGTGCCGGCGGGTCACGCTCATCGGCAGGCGCCAGGCGCGGGGACGTTCGAGGTCGGGGCCGAGCTCCCATTCGTCCTGCACCAGCGCCCGGTAGCTGTCCTGCAGCTTGTTGAGGTTGAGCTTCTTGAAGCCCTTCATGGTCGACAGGGCGCCGACGCCGATGTTCACTGTGCCGTCGCCTGCAGGGAACATCCAGCCGTAGCCGGGGACCGGGGTGCCGTTCTCGTCGCGGAGCGTGAGGCAGGCCTCGAGGAAGCGTTCGGCATGGCGAGGCGTCTCGGCGTAGGTGCGGATGGCGAGGCCGAACGGCTCGTTCGGATCGCGATCGGCCCCGAGCAGGCGCGTCACCGGACCGGGCGCACCGGTGGCGACGACCGTGAACGGGGCGGTCCAGCGGCGATCACCCACCTCGACGCCCACGACGCGGTCGCCCTCGAGGGTCGGCATCGCTTCGTGGTCCCACAGGATCTCGGCGCCGGACTCCTCGGCCAATCGCACCAGCGCCTCGTCGAGCCGACGACGCGGCCACACGGCGCCGTAGGCCGGGAACGGCGCGATCCCCGGCCAGTTGAGCTGGCGGCGTGTGTTGTTGGCGATCATGCGCAGGCCGTCGATGCGATGGGCGTCGCCGAGATCGACGCCGAGTTCGTTCAGCGCCTTGACCGCCCGAGGCGTGAGGCCGTCGCCGCAGATCTTGTCGCGACCGGGCGAACCCTTCTCGAACAATGTGACGCGAGCACCGGCTCGGGCCGCACGGATCGCCGTCGCCGCGCCGGCAGGACCGCCGCCGATGACGAGCAGATCGCGCTGTTCGGGGATGCTGCTCACGCCGATCACCCTTGCAGCCACCGGTCGAAGCGCGCCAGATCGGAATGGCACCCAACGCGAAGAAGCCCGTCTGGCGCGACTCCGGAGGTGGTAGGAGTGATGGTCCGCCCGTCCGGGTCGGTCTCCATCAGGGGGTTGTGCCCGTGCGTCGCAGGTTTGCTGTTCCAGCCGTCATCGGCAGTGTCCTCTCGCTGGCCGCCGTCAGCGGCTGCCCCGTCGAGCCGGTCACGCCCGACCCCGGCGCCCCCACGTTCACCGTGTCCACGGTGATCAGTGGACAGGTCAACCCGTGGGACATCGCCTGGACCCCTGACGGGACGATGCTCTTCACCGAACGTCCGGGCCGGATCAACGCGATGGTGGGTGGCGCCAAACGAGTGCTCGCCGATCCGGTCGACGCCGTCAACACCTCCGAGGGCGGAACGCTCGGCCTGGCGGTCGACCCCGACTTCGCGACCAACCGTCGCATCTTCGTGTGCTTCGAGTCGAACATCAGCGGTGCGCTCGACGAGCGGGTCGCGTCCTACGTCGTCGACGCCGGCTTCACCACCCTCACCGGTCGTTCCGACATCGTCACCGGCATCCCGCTCAACACCAGCGGACAGGCCGGCCGACACTCGGGCTGCCGGCTTGCCTTCGGCCCTGACGGGTATCTGTACGTCACCACCGGCGATGCCGTGCGGAGCGACACCGCCCAGAACCCCACCTCGCTCGGCGGCAAGGTGCTGCGAGTCTCGACGACCGGCGCCGGCGCTCCGGGCAACCCCGGCGGAGCACTCGACGCCCGCATCTACACGCTCGGCCACCGCAATCCGCAGGGCATCGCGTTCCGACCGGGCGACGGCGCCGGCTTCTCGATCGAGCAGGGAACCGGGTGCGACGACGAGGTCAACCTCCTCGCCGCCGGAGCCAACTACGGATGGAACCCCGGTGCGGCCGGCTTCTACAACGAGAACGCGCCGATGACCGACACGGGCAGTGTGCCCGGTGCGGTCGCTGCGAAGTGGTCTTCGGGGTGCCCCACGATCGCGACGTCGGGCGGCGGGTTCGTGACCGGCGTCCAGTGGGGATCGTGGAACGGTGCGTTGATCGCAGCCGCCCTCGCCGGCAATCAGCTCCGCGTGCTGCACTTCGACGGGGCGGGCAATCTCACGTCGCAGTCGACAGCGCTCACCGACCGGGGCCGGCTGCGCACGATCAAGCAGGGTCCCAACGGCCATCTGTACGTCCTGACCGATTCGAGTTCCGGGTCGATCCTCGAACTCACGCCGACCCCGTAGGTCGAGAGCCGGTGCGGCTCGATCAGCGCCAGACGACGTTGTCGGGCGGGCGCCTCACTTCGTCGAGCCGCGAGAAGAGCAGTGCTTCGAGCGCCGGCTCCAAGGTGATGTACTCGGTGCCGTAGAGCGCCAACGGGCCGTTGGTCACGGGCACGATCCGCTTCACCCGTACGACGCCGATGGCGCCGCCCGCAACGATGGTGACCTTCTGGCCCACGATGATGCTCAGGTTGTCGGGGGCGAGGAACTGCGCTCCGGAGACCGACACGTCGATGACGTCGGCCTCGTCGAACTGCCGGCGCTTCCAACGGGGGCTGCGTCGTCCCCGGGTGTTCCAGTCGAGGACGAGACCGTGGACGGCGAGTCGCTCGCCCATGCGGCGTGATCGGTGCACGAAGCTCATGGCCGATCTATCGGCCGGTCACGTCCGGAGTTGATGGGCCCGAGGTCGTCGGGTCGCCACGAGATGGGTCACCACCGGGGGACCGTGGGTGAGGAACGCGTGCGCGGCGGCCTCCGCCTCGACGTCGGCGGCGATGGCTCGTCCGTGCTGGCGTTCGTGCTCCGCCCACGACGCGACGGTGAACGACTCGAGCATCCGGTCGGGTCGTTCGATGTCGCGGAACAGTCCCCACGACATTGCGCCGTCACGTCGACGGCGCCGGCGGATCGGAGCCATCGCCTCGGTGAACGCCTCGGTGTCGGACGGGTCGATCCGCCACTCGACGGTGACGAGCACGGGACCGTCGAGCGGGGCGGGCGGGCAGGCCAGCAGGGGCATCGTGGGTGGGACGGGAGTGATGTCGACGTCGGTGAACCCGCCGATCCGCAATGGGCGGGCAGCGACGAGCGCCACTGCGGCGCACGCCGCGGCGGCAACCGTCAGTGCCGTCCGGACCCCCGCCGCCTGCGCGAGCGCACCCCAGCCGTAGGCCGCGGGGGACGTGATCAGCCACACGACGAGCATCGCGACAGCCAGGCCACGACCGCGCACCCAGGCAGGGAGGATTCCCTGCAGTGTGGCGAACACCATGGTCATGACCGAGATCGTCGCGGCGCCCACGATCAGGAGGCCGAGCACCGCCGGACCGAGGCTCGTGGCCTGGGCGACCAGCGCGAGCCCGGCGCCGTAGACGATCGAGCCGAACAGGATGACGCCGTCGGGTCCGAGGCGCTTGCGGAGCTTCGGCAGC
>WBZX01003219.1_pt1 | contig 10540 bp, 5 predicted proteins | sample 5204211 | NCBI WGS metagenome assembly WBZX01 (sample SAMN12344362, study PRJNA552823) | activated sludge metagenome | biome: Activated sludge suspended growth; feature: Nitrification reactor; material: Wastewater; isolation source: activated sludge from nitrification reactor of wastewater treatment...
GTGGACCTGCGTACTGGCGGCGTTGTCGCTGGCGACCGACGTCGCCAACGGGCACCATGATGACAAGACCCTGCGCGCGTGCGTGCTGGCGGTCGGGCTGGCGCAGGCGCTGGACTTCGACCGCGCGCAGCAGCGCGACGTCTTCCACGCGACCCTGCTGCGCTACATCGGCTGCTCGTCGTTCGCGCATGAGGAGGTCGCGTTGTTCGGCGACGACCTGCGCGCGCGGCAGGCCTTCGCGGTGGTCGACTACGGCGACGTCGCCGACCGCTTCCGCGCCGGCGCGGCCGCGATCGCGCCCGAGGCGGGGCCGCTGCGGCGATGGCTCGTCGGCAGTGCGGCGGCGATCGGTCCCGAGGCGCCGCGGCAGTCGCTGTACGCGTCGCAGTGCGAGGTCGGGCGTCGCTTCGGCGATCGTCTCGGGCTCGGCGATGGCGCGATCGCTGCGCTGGCGCAGATCCACGAGCGCTGGGATGGCCGCGGCGGCCCGGCCCGGCTCCGGGAGACCCAGCTCGAGCCGGTGGTCACGGTGCTGCAGGTCGCCCACTTCGCGGAGTCGATGGTGCACCGCGGTGGTGTCGAGGCCGCGAGCATCGCGGTCGCGCAGCGCCGCGGCGAGGCGCTCGCGCCAGCCGTGTGCGACGCCTTCACCGCGCACGCCCGCGAGCTACTCGCGCCGCTCGAGCGCGAAGGCGCGTGGGCGGCATTCGTCGCGATCGGCTCGCGCTTCCCGGTGGTGCAGAGCTCGCACCGCGTCGACGACGTGATTGCGGCGTTCGCCGACTTCACCGATCTCTACTCGGTGTACACGCTCGGCCACTCGTCGCAGGTCGCCGAGGTCGCGACCCGGGCCGCAGCTGCGCTGGGGATCGCCGCAGCGGACATCGAGATCCTGCGGCGCGCGGCGCTGCTGCACGATCTCGGGCGCGTCGCGCTGCCGTGCGCGTTGTGGGAGAAGTCGACCCCGCTGTCGGCCGCGGAGCGCGAACGCATCCACCTGCATGCGTACTGGGGGCAGCGCCTGCTCGCGCGCGCACCGTCGTTGGCGAGCGAGGCCGCACTCGCCGAGGCCACGCACGAGCGCTGCGACGGTGCCGGCTATCCGCGGCGCCTCGAGGGCGCTGCGCTCGGGGTCGCGGCGCGGGTGCTCGCGGCCGCCGACGTGTGGTGCGCGTTGCGATCGGCGCGGCCCCAGCGGCCCGCCTTCGACGACAGCGCCGCGATCGCGATGCTGCGCGGCGAGGTCCGCAGTGGCCAGCTCGACGCCCGCGTCGTCGATGCGATCCTCGGCGTCGGCCCGTCATCTGCGCGCGCGCGGCCGGCGGGTCTGACCGAGCGCGAGATCGAGGTGCTGCAGCTGGTGGCGCGTGGCGACACCAACAAGGAGGTCGCGCAGCGCCTGGGCATCTCGGCGCGCACGGTCGGCCACCACCTCGCGCATGCCTACGAGAAGATCGGCGTCTCGACCCGCGCGGCCGCGGCGTTGTTCGCCATCGAGCACGGGCTCGTGACGCTCGCGGCTCACGTGCCCTGACGCTCGAGCCACGCCAGCGTCAGGTCGGCGACCTCGCGCCAGCGGTCGCTGCCGATGAGCCAGTGATCCACGCCCTCGAGCTCGCGGTACTCGGTGAGCGCGTCGGCCTTGCGATAGCGTCGGAAGGTCTTGCGACCGATGACCGGCGGCACCGCGTGATCGTGCTCGCCGCCCAGCAGCAGCAGGGGCCCGCGACGGGCACCGAAGTCGACGCGGCCGGCGGCCTTGGTGGCGTCGCGGCCGAGCCGTCGCGACTCGGGGCGCGCGTGCTGCTCCCACGCCGCGCGCTGCACCGCCGGCGACTGCTGGTTGGTGAACACGTAGGCGAAGCGCTCGAGGTCCATGTCGAGCGGCTCGTCGAGCGAGCCCCGCAGGATGCGGCCGTTGCTCTTGAGGAACGGGCCGGCGAGCGTGAACACGCCCTTGGGCGGCGCGGCGTCGATCGCCACCGCCGCGCTCGCGAGGCCCTCCGACAAGAGGATCTGCACCACCAAGCCACCCATCGAGTGGCCGATCAAGATCGGCTTCTCGTCGAGGCTCGCGATGACGCCGCGGTAGTGCGCGAGCACCTCGGGCAACCCCAGCGCCGCGAGCTTCGGGTCGGGATGGGCCGCGCGGGCCTGCGCAGCGCTGCCCTCGTGGGCGGGCCACGCCGGCGCCAGCACGCGATAGCCCTTCGACTCGAGCAGCGGCACCCACTGCGACCAGCACGACGGGCCCATGAACATGCCGTGCACCAGCACGATGGTCTTGCTCGGCGTCGCCTTGGGGGCGGTTGCCGGGGCGTGGATCGCCGCGGTCGCGCAGCCGCTGGCGAACCACGTCCACAGCAGCAGGGCCAGGGCGCCGCGGGGTCGCGGCAGGGAGGGGGCGAGGGTGTTGGCGGTCGGCATCGGTCGCGGGGACAAGCTAGACCTCGACCCGCATGGCGGCCATCGGTCGAATGGCCCATGCCTCGCGCGTCGACGGCCGCGTGGTGACTGCTGACGAAGTGGCAGGGCGACACGCGCTGCGCGTGTCGGGCTGACGCTCGCCCGAGGTCTCGCCCGCCTGCACCCTGCGAGGATCGCCCGGCACGGCGCCTGCACTGGGCGAGCACCATGCGATCCTCCGTCTTCCGCATCGTCGTCGCCAGCACCATGGTGCTGCAGCTGCTCTACGGACTCGCGGCGTTGCTCGTGCCGCTCGCGATGCTCTGCGGTCGCCTCGACCGCGTCAGCGCCCGTGAGTTCTTCGCCGACGCCATCCAAGGTGCGACCGCGACACTGTTGGTCGCGTGGTGCTTGCGCACGTCGCTGCGGTGGCTGCCGACGCAGGCGGGCCACGCGATCGCGCTGTCGTTGGCGGTCGGCACGATGTTCGTCGCACGCGGGATGCTCGGCCTGGTGCTCACGCCGTTCGCCGCCTTCGACGTCGCGACCGGCGTCGCGTTGGTGGTCGTGAGCGGCGCCGTGTGGCGCGCGCGGCTGCGGGCCACGACGTGACGAGCACGCCACACACCGCCGCGTGGCCATACGGCCGGTGGTGGCGATGGCCCCGACCTCCGCGATCGTCGACGGCGAGTGATCGAATCGCAGATCCGCCGGTCCTCCTCCGGCATGCACCGGCCCGATCACGCGCGATCGGAGGTCAGCGTGCCGTGGGCGTGGGGCCGTCGGCGCGAGGGGATTGCCGGGGATCTCGGGGGATCGACGATGAAGGCGAAGTTCGAGCTGACCAACACCGGTGATGCGGCGGCGATCGACGTGGTGCTGCAGGCCTCGTGGTCGGTGGGCCGCGAGGGGGCCACGCAGATCCGATCGCAGGAGCTGCCGCTGTCGCCCAAGCGCGGCCAAGCGGTGATCGCCGAGCTCGACCTCGGAGATGACGCGACCGTGGGCGGCGAGCTGCTGGTGCTGGTCAAGCGAGCTGCGGGCGGCGGCGTGCTGACCCAGCGCAGCGTCGTGCTCGAAGGGAACGACTTCACGCTCGCGCTCGCGTTCGCGGCCAACGAGGCGCTCGATCCCGACACCACTCCAGCGCCGCCATCGGCCCCCTCGCGACCGGCCTTCGCGTACGGGCGCCTGCTCGATCGCCGCGGTGCCCACGGCATGGACGGCGTGCAGATCATCCTGAGCGGTCGCCGCGAGGGCGCCGCCGAGCTCGACGTGCTGGCCGCGGTCACCACCGAGGCCGGCGGCTACTTCTCGATCGACTACCCCACCGGCGCCTTCGTCGAGGCCTCGGCCTACGTCGGGCTGGAGCTGGCCAACAACCCCATCCCGATCCGACTCGATGCCGATCCCGAGCCGATCGACGGCGAACCGCGGCGCGTGTTCCCGCGCAGCGTGATCCTCGTGGCCGAGTTCCCAGCCTCGGCGCCCACGCCCGAGGCCACCGGCGGTGCCGACTGCCACTGCGACGCCAACCGCTTCGGTGACAAGCGCGTGCTCGAGGAGTTCTCGTTCTTCAGCCTGGTGCGCACCTCGGAGCCCGCGATCCAGGGCTTCGTGCTGGCCGACGAGGACGAGATCACGCTCGAGGACGTGCTGCGCAAGCTGCCGTTCTCGGTCTTCGAGCTGCTCGAGCCCATCAAGTCGCTGCCGTTCGTCGCCCGACCGTCGCCGCTGGGGCTCTCGCGGCCAGCCGTGCTGACACGGGCGGCGACCGCGAACGCCGATGCCGACGAGGCCTTCAAGGCGGCGATCGCGGGCGTGAAGCTGCGCAAGAGCGTCGTCACGGACTTCCTGCGCACCGAGAAAACCTTGACCAAGGACAACGTCGGCCGGCTGTTCGCCGCCAACGAGGCCGCCGAGCTGACGCGGTCGCTGTCGATCAAGACCGCCCCCGGCCCCCGCCCGCTCGGGCGCGTCGTGCTCGGCGCGAGCGCGGCAGTCGACTGGGACGAGCAGCCCACGCTGTACCAGGCGATCGAGGTCGCCCACGGCCACCTGCTGCAGTTCAAGTCCGAGTGGCTCGCCGATGGCTACTCGCTCGGCGATCTGCTGTACAGCCTGCCGCTGGCGCCGGGTCAGAAGAAGCAGATCGTGGTGTTCGACTGGGAGCGCCGCGAGTCCGCGGTCAACGAGCAGAGCGTCGACTTCAACGAGAGCCTGCAGAGCTCGCTCGGTCGCGATCGCGACATCCTCGAGATCGCCAAGGGCACCGTCAACGAGAGCCTTCGGGGCAGCTCGCGCTCGACCACCGGCGGCGCATCGGCGGGCATCGGCGGGGTCATCGGCGGCATCCTGTTCGGCGCCTCGGGTGGCTTCGGCACCTCGAGCAGCCGCGCCTCGCAGGACAGCTTCCGTCAGGTGTCGTCGACCGACAGCCAGAAGCTGCGCGACCGCATCGTGCAGTCGGCCAACGCGGTGCGGAGCCTGCGTTCGACCGTGATCCAGACGGTGTCGCAGGGCGAGCGCTTCGAGGTCTCCTCGGAGAGCGTCGCCAACTACAACCACTGCCACGCGCTGACGATCCAGTACTACGAGGTGCTGCGCCACTTCAAGGTGCGCCAGCGCTTTGCCGACGCCCGCGAGGTCGTGTTCGTGCCGCTGCTGATGACGTCGTTCGACGCGCGCAAGGCCGTGCGTTGGCGCGAGCCACTGGAGCGCGCGCTGTTGGACCGCTCGCTCGCCGACGGCTTCGAGGCCACGCTCCGCGTGCTGCACCAGTGGCAGGACGCCGGCTTCCCCGCGGGCACGTTCGCGTCGGAGAACATCGTCAGCGCCGCCGGCGTGCTCGACATCCGCTTCGTGTTGCAGCGACCGCTCGACGAGATCGTCGAGGTCGACGACACCGATCGGCCGCCGGTGTTCGGCGGCTCGGCCACGATGCCGCCGGTGTGGCACAAGAAGAAGGTCTCGCGGATCATCGTCGCCAACTGGAAGCGACTCGAGCCCTTCCTCGAGGGCATCTCGCCGCAGGAGTTCCACCGCGACCATCTCGAGAACGCCACCGACAAGGACGGCGTCTTCCATCGCATGCTCGGCGAGAAGATTGCGCGGGCATTCGTGAAGTCGCTGGTGTTCGTGGTCGAGGACAGCACCGGCAACGCGATCGGCAACGTGCCGATCGATGCCTCGCTGACCTCGCGCTACGCTCGCAACGGCCGGCTGCGCGTGACCCTGCGGCTGAACCAGCCCACCGCGTTCGCACGCGACAAGTTCTTCTACCTGCGCATCAGGACCCGCATCTTGTCGCTGCCCGTGGTCGGGGTCGATCTGAACCTCGGCGACGTCTTGCCCGAGGGCTCGTACATGACGGTCGAGTCGGCCTCGATGCGCTACAAGACCGCGCACTACGACGGCTTCCTGTTCGACTTCCGCAGCCTGGGCGACGACCTCACGGCCACCGACGGGGTGACGATCTACGCCGGGCCCACACGCGACGAGCTCAAGGACCCCCGCCGCGAGGACCTCGCACTGGTCAACCGGCTGATCGCTCACCTGAACGATCATCTCGAGCACTACCACAAGGCGCTGTGGCTCGACATGACGGCCGAGCGGCGCTTCATGCTGCTCGACGGCATCATCCTCGAGGGCAAGGGCGAGGGGCGCAGCCTCGCGTCTCTGGTGGAGAACGAGTTGCTCGCGGTGGTCGGCAACAGCCTGGTGTTCCCGGTCGCGCCGGGGCTGAACTTGAACCCCGACTTCGGACTCAAGCAGTCGCTCACCGACTTCTACATGACCACCTCGCCCGATCCGATCAGCGTCGCAGTGCCGACCAAGGGTGTGTTCGCGGAGGCCGCGATGGGCAACTGCAATGCCTGCGAGAAGATGGACGACAGCCGCTTCTGGCGCTGGGAGGAGTCGCCCATCCCGGACAGCCCCACGGCGATTCTGCCCGTCAACACCGACAGCCGTCGCGCCGACCCCGGCAACCTGCAGCCGCAGGCGCTGCCGGCCCCGATCGTCAGCTTCCAGAACGCGCCCGCGGCTCCCGATCCGACCGGGCTCGCGGCCACGCTGGGCCTGCTCGGGCAGGGCGGACTCTTCAAGGACATCACCGGCCTCGAGGGCAACCAACGCAACGCCGCCGCGGCGCTGCAGGGCACGCTCGACGCCGCGAAGTCGTTCGGGCAGGAGGCCGCCAAGCTCGAGGTGCAGAAGACGATGGAGCGCCGGCTCGACAAGGCGCTGTCGGCCATCGACGGCGACACCTCGCTGTCGCCGGAGAAGAAGGCCGAGCTCAAGGAGAAAGCGCTGTCGGCCTACATGGGCGCGGGCCCGACCAAGGAGGCACCGACCAAGGACCCCGACCACGCCAAGTTCGAGGAGGGCGTGCGCATGATCGACGCCTTGCAGAAGAGCGGCGCGCTGACCCCCGACGAGGCCACCGCGCTCAAGAAGAAGCTCGAGAATTCCCTGCTCGACACCAGCAGCACCGGAAAGCCCAAGTCGGTCGCGGACGAGCAGACCTTGATCGATGCCGTCAGCCGCAGTGGCGTCAGCTACGTCAGCGAGAAGCCCAACGGCGAGCGCACCGAGATCCGCGGCCAGGCCGACGCGCTGCGCATCTCGCTGGCGGGCACCACCTTGGCGCGCACGTTCCACCCCGAGACCTTCGACATCTCGGGTGAGACCGAGGTGACCGTCGCGCTCACGAACGCACCCGCCGACGCGGTGTTCGAGTGGAACGCGCTCGATGCGAGCCGGGTGACGATCGTGAGCCCCGCGTCGGCGACCACCAAGCTGGTGGCCGGCCGCCCCGGCACCACCACGCTCGGCTTCAAGGTCTACGACGCCAGCAAGACCAGCGTCCTGCAGCTGGTGAGCATGAAGCTCGGCGTGCCGCAGTTCTTCGTCATCCGCGAGTCGACACTCGCGTATGCGACCAACGACGGCGGCCGCGGCATCGTCGGCGGCGCGTCGTTCGACACCGTGCTCGCGCAGCTGCAACTCACCGCCGAGAAGGACGCGATCCTCACCGAGGTGCGCGAACTGGTGAACTTCGGGCTGTGCCGCAACCTGCACGGCGCGCTCGCGGGCCACAACCTGCGCGCGATCTGGCAGCTCGGTCCGTTCCACGAGGCCGTCCCCGCCGCGCTGGTGAATCCCGAGCAGAAGGCCAACCCCGACGACTTCGACGTGCTCTACACGACGGTGCTGCTGGCCGGCTATCCCAACGCCGCCCGCAGCCCGCTGTTCGGCGAGACCATGCCGCCGCCGGGCGCGACCAACGGCCCCGACACGCCCAACGAGCTGATCCTGCTGTACCCCGGCCTCATCGAGATGCACAGCCTGCCGCTGCAGCACACCGCAGACCAGTGCCCCGAGGAGATCAAGCTCGGCGACGATCTGCAGGTGGTCGTGAAGGCCTACCTCGCCGACCCCACCAACGACGATCTCAAGGACATCATGCAGATGGTGCTGACCCGCATGATCGCGAACACGCTGCTGCACGAAGTCTACCACTCTGTGATGGCGGTCAACCGCGACGCCAACGGCGACGTCGACGAGCCCGACCTCGACAAGGGCGGCCACACGGTCGCGAGCGCGACGGTCAAGCGCGACATCATGGCGACCTGCCGCGATCTCACCGACCGCACCGGCCTCGCGCTACTTCGTGCGGCCGACTTCCCCGCCGCAGGTAGCTACGAGCTGCGCGACTTCGACACCGTGCTCCGCCTCAACCGGGGCAACGACGCGCGGGTGGCCAAGCAGTTCGCGCTGCCGCCGACGCCGCCGTTCGACAGCTGACGGCGACGCCCGCGGATCACTTGGGTCCGCGTGGCCGCGGGCGTTGGCCCGCGAGCGCGCGCGCCAGCGCGAGGTGGGCGATCGCGCTGCCGACGTCGTGGGCGATCCGCGGCGGTCGCAGGGTCTCGAGCTCGGCGCGCAGCACCGCGCTGACGGGCGCGCGCCGCCACGGCGCGTCGGCGCGTGCGCTGGCGGGGTCGCCATGGCGGGGCAGCTCGAGATCGACCGCCTCGATCGCCGCGTACATGCTCGCGCAGCGCGCGAGCTGACGCTCGCCGAGCCACACGGTCGCCGCGGTGCGGCCGGCCGGGCGCAGCTCGAAGCACCGCAGCGCGCCGTCGTGGCCGATGAAGTGCAGCATCATGCCCATCGCGCCCAGCGACAGCCATGCGTTGGCCGAGATCGCGGCCGACTCCTCGCGCTGGGTCAGCGTGAGCGGATCGAAGCTCGCCAGCCGGGCCTCGATCTCGCCGAGCGTCGCGGGCACCTCGTCGATCTGCTCGACCGGCGGCTGCCACCCCGCCGCGCCGGCCTCGGCGGTCCCGTCGTCGTCGTGCTCGGGAGGCTCGCGCGAGGGGCCGGCGTCGAGCGTCGGTGTGGTCACGAGCGTGAGCCCCGAGAGGTCGACGAAGTCGAGCACGAGGCAGTCGCTCGCATCCGGGTGCAGCCGCATGCCACGGCCGACGCACTGCAGGTAGACCGCCTCGGAGCGGGTCGGTCGCACCATCGCGATCGCCGACACGCCGGGATCGTCGAAGCCCTCGGTCAACACGCCGACGTTGGTGACGACGCGCAGCCGGCCTTCGCGGAAGCGAGCCAGGGTGCGCACGCGTGCGGGCCTGGGCATGTCGCCGCAGACCATGCCCGCGGGCACGCCCAGCCGCACCAGCGCCTCGCACAGGTGCTCGGCGTGACGCACCGTGACGCAGAACGCGATGGTCCGGCGATCGCGGGCGAGCTCCTGGATGCTGCGTGCGACCAGCAGGTTGCGCTGCTCGATGTCGATCGCCTCGGCGAGCGCCTCGTCGTCGAGATCGTCGCCGCGGATGCCGACGCCATCGAGCGCGACCCCGGTGTCGATGCGAACCCCCCGTAGCGGTCGCAGGTAGCCGGCGTCGATCAGGTCGCGTAGTGACTGGTGGTAGACGATGCGCTCGAAGACCTCGTCGAGGCCGCGGCCATCGGCGCGACGCGTGGTCGCGGTGACGCCCACCAGCGTGCCCGGCCAGTCGGGCGCGAACGCGCCGATCTGCTCGAGCACGCGGCGGTTGTCGTCGGCGACCGCGTGGTGACACTCGTCGTAGATGACCAGCCGGAGATCGCGACCGGCCAGCGCCCGCCCGATGCGACGGTCGTGCAGCGAGCGGATCGAGGCCACGATCACCGCGGCGTCGCGGCCCGCACTGGCGGCACCTTGCTCGATCGCGACCGTGCGGCGGTTGTCGCCGCCTTCGCGCAGCGCCCGGGCGATTTTCTCGCGGGCCTGCTGCACCAGCTCGTCGCGGTGCGCGAGCACGAGCACGTCGTGACGGGCGCGACGGATGAGTTCGGCGAAGATCACCGTCTTGCCGGCGCCGGTCGGCAACGCCAGAACCATGCGCCGCACGCCGCCGCGTCGCGCAGCGATCACCGCGGCCACGGCCGCGTCCTGGTACGGGCGTAGATGCACCGGCCCGCCGAATGTGACACGCCCCGCCGCCGCGCGGACGCACATTAAACACCACGGTCGAGCGGTCGATGGCCTTGGCGTCGGCGCGTCGGCGTGTCTACCCTTGCCAGGACGATGAAGCCGTTGTCCATGGTTCCCGCCAGCCCCGACGTGCGCGCACCTGCAGGCGGGACGTTCGTGTCCGCGAGCGTCGATCATGTCGACGCCGACGGCGTCCTGCACATCGCGCTGGCTCCCGGGGTCGTGGTGCCGGCCCGGGTCGCGATCGCAACCGCACCGATCGCGGCCCTCTCGCCGGGGGTCGCGGTGCTGGTGCTGGTCGAGCCCGACCGCGAGCTGCCGCCGGTGGTGGTGTCGACCATCGCCGAGCGGGTGATGTCGGCCGCGAGCCCCGAGCCGATCGCGCCCATCGTCGACATCGCCGCCGGCACCTCGCTGACGCTGCGCTGCGGCGATGCCTCGATCGAGCTGCGCGCCGACGGCACCATCGTGCTGCACGGCGAGCGGATCGACAGCACCGCCGAGGGCATTCATCGCATCAAGGGCGCGCAGGTCCGCATCAACTGACGGCGAGTCGTACGAGCGCGTCGATGCCGAGCCGTCCACGACCACCCTTGCGATGGGACCTGGTGACCGAGAGCTTCTCGGAGGCGACGT
>WBZX01003221.1_pt1 | contig 10537 bp, 5 predicted proteins | sample 5204211 | NCBI WGS metagenome assembly WBZX01 (sample SAMN12344362, study PRJNA552823) | activated sludge metagenome | biome: Activated sludge suspended growth; feature: Nitrification reactor; material: Wastewater; isolation source: activated sludge from nitrification reactor of wastewater treatment...
CCCGGTGGACTCGCTCCTCGTCGGAGTGTGTGGGGTGGTCGTTCCCTCGTGCGGAGTCTGTCTGAAGCAGCATGGGCGTGCGTCGGTGCGGAAATTTTTCCAGTTCCAGTGACAGTTTTGTGCGGGTTCGGTGTTGGAGAGCCCGGAGGAAATCACGATGCGACAATCCATGAGTCTTGCGCTGAGTCTGTTTGCGATGGCGGCCTGCGAGCAGAGCTACGAACCCGATGTTCCGATGATGACAACGACGGAGATGAACACCTCGCTGGATCGGGTGGAGCAGACGCTGAGCCAGGATCATCCCAAAGCGCTGAGCGGCCTGCCAAGTGGCGTCAAAGCGGCGTTTGCACAAGCGCGCGCAGAGGTGCAGTCGCCAAAGAGTGTGGATGAGTTTTCCTTTGTGCTGAGTGCCGCGATGGCGACGCTGGGCGATTCCCATACTTCCTTGGCGGTGCAAGCAGACAGACAGACAGACTTTGGCATTGTCGATCTTCCGCTTGTGTGGCTAAAAGAGGGTCTGGTCGTCAAAAAGGATCTGGGTCCGCTGCGCAAAGGAGACCTGATTGTAAGCATCGGACAGCGCGTTCCTTCGGTCCTGCTGGCAGATCTACGGCGAGTGATTCCGTCGGAAAATGATGACTTTGTGCGCGCGCGTGCGGCAGAGCTTCTGGTGCGCAGTGACTACCTTCGCTACTTGGGAGTCCTGGGTCACGGCGTGGTGAGCGTCTCGGTCGAGCGAAACGGAGTGCAGCTGGATCTGCGCCTGTCGCTTCGTCCGGCTCCGCAAGTGGTAGAGAGTCCGGTTCCGTTTGTTCGCTATGAGATCGATCTGGCGCACTCGCTGGGTGTGCTGTCGCTGGATGCCTGTACGCACAACGATCTGTTTGAACAGACGCTTCAGCAGTTTATGACAGAGGTTGCGCGCAATCGGATTCAGAAGATCGCGATCGATCTGCGACAGAATCGCGGTGGAGACGCAACGGTTGCGCTGTCCTTTCTGCGCTACATTCCGAAGATGTACTCGGCATTTTCCGTCGAGCTTCGCAGCTCTGCGGACTTGCTGAAACAGAATCCAGCGTTTGCATCTGATGCCTACGTACAAGCGCTTGCTGCGTTCGGAGTCGATGCCAAGCTGCCTTCCTATACCATTCCGGCTCCCGCCATTGCGGCGCTCCTTTCGTCTTCGCTTCCGACGGTGGATCCGAGTCTTCTGTATTCAGGAAAGCTCTATGTCCTGACCGGACCGCAGACCTGGAGCAGTGCGAATCTGTTTACGCTGCTCGTGAAAGACAATCAGCTGGGACAGCAAGTGGGAGAGTCGATCGGAAACGAAGCGAACTTCTACGGACAGCAGCTTTCCTTTGATCTGTCAGGAACGCACTTTCTGTTTCACTCTGCGTCGAGCCGAAACATCCGTCCCAATCCCAAGCTGCCCAATGATCGCGCGGTCGTTCCTGATGTAGAAGTTCCGCTGCTGCGCAGTGATGTCTTGCGTGATCGCGATCCGGTGCGCGCGTACATCGAGTCCTTGTAGGCGAGGCTGCGTGCAGACAGCGGAAGAGGGAACGCTCGTCATTCCGCGCTCGTTTCTCGGGATGCAGAGATCGCAGTGATCTTCGGGACTTTCTGCGCTGTCTCAGATCCCGGTGAACGATTCCCAGACGATGTGCGTGGGCGAGCGCGGCCACGATCTGACACCACAGCCGCACCACGCGCGGTCGATCGAGCGTGTAGGTGCGCACGCCGTCTCGTTCTTGCCAGGCAGAGGCAATCACTTGCTCGAGCGACGGACCGTCCAGGTGTTCCATCGCGATGAAGTAGATTCCGTCGCTGGTGCTGCCGCTGGTGTAGACGGTGGCGAGGTTGCGATGAGATAGGCGGGCTGCCGCGCGTGCTTCTTGATGGAATCGTGCAACCACCTTGCCGTCGTGGGCGAGATCTGAGCGCAGGATCTTGAGCGCGACCTCTCGATCCATGCCGATCTGAAGCGCGCGATAGACGGTTCCCATTCCGCCCTCGCCTAGGCGGGCGACGATCGCGAAGCTCTCAATCCGACGACCAATCAGCGGATCGATCTGCGCGTTGGGTAGCTCACTTGGGTCGATCAGAATCGCGCCGTCGTGCGGACAGAACAGCTCGCCCTCTGTCTGGCTGGGACGCTTGCAGACCGCACAGACGAGGGACTGTGGCCCCAGCTGATTCCGAGAGGGACGTGTTTGCAAGCGCGTAGCCACCACCCTGCGACATCATATCGCCTAAGGGAAGCGGCGTTCAATGTGCCGTAACGGAACGTCTTAGGCGGGCGGAGGTGGGACAACCACCGACGGTGCGCTCGGAGCCGAGGGAGCAGCTGGGACCGCACCATGATTCCTCGCAGCCTCAAGCGGGCGGGTGTTCTGCCTGAGCGGACGCGGAAGGATAGGAAGCGTGAGCGGCGCAGGACGGTGTAGAGGGACAGGAAGCTTGCTGCGCAGTGGGCACAGGAACTGCGGTGCGAGCCCAGGATAGCTCCTGGTCATTTCCCTGAACGGGTCTGCCATCAGGAATCTCTGTCTTTCCAGCGCCTTGCGGTTTTGCACACATCGCGCCGGTGGCTCTACCTACAATGGACCGATGGGGATGGTTGCGGTTGCTACCGTGTCGGATGATGGCGCAGCGCAGGCTCTGGTCGAGCTGCTCACAGAACATGAGATCCCGGTAGATGTCCGGAGCTTCGGGACCGATTCCTATCTGGGCACTGCCACACCGCAGACCTACGAAGTCCGTGTCCCCGAAGTTCAGCTCGACGAGGCGCGGTCCCTGATACGGAGTATCGACAGCACGCCTGGCCCCTCCGATACGAAGCCGACAGATGAAGCAACCACACCGCTGGACGAGGAGCCCCAAATAGCCGAGAGCCAGGATCCGAGCGACGAGCTGCCTGCTGAGCGGAGCCCTCGGCTGTGGATGGTGGTGCCCCTGGGCATCGTCGGCATCGTTCCTGTCGGCTGCCTGTACGCGCGCTGGCCTCGCCTCGGCTACCTGCTCCTTAGCATTGGCGCAGGGGGACTCCTGGCTGGCCTGATAACCGGCCAGCCCCGTGGTCTCGTCCTGTTTGCCGTGGCAAAGGCCCTGGACCTGGTGCTTGCGCCCACGCTCCTGGCCATCACCAGCCAGCGCCGGAATCAGAGCGAGAGGCCGCTCCGCAACGGGCTCCTGTTGTCGGTCCTCTGTCTGCTTGCCGTCATCGGGGTCGGGCTGTCTTGGCAATCGGCACAGCGGCGGAGCGAGCTCACGAAGCAGTCGTCGGTGCTCTTCGAGCAGGCCTTCAAGCAAATCCTAGACGGGCAGCCTCCTATCGATGAAGCGGGGCAGGCGCTGAAGTTTCCTCCGGTGCCGGTGGGCCAGGTACACGCCGCCCTGGTGGAGTATTGCGTGACCTGGCCGCAGCGCCTGCGCAGGATCATCGAAGCGTACGCAGATCAGCGCAGTCAGTGGGAATCGCTTGATGGTGCGCCTCCTTCCGAGTCGTGGAGCCGGTTGCGCTTGCAGGATGCCCAGCAGCTCTGCGCTCTGGTCACGGAATATCAATCTGCCTGGGAGTCCATGGTCGAGCGGCTGCAGCCGGCCTTCCGAGAGGATCATTTGGCCCTGGAGCTATTCATTGGCTTCGAAACCGCCTTCAAGGGCAGCAAGGGACAGCAGCGTGTGAATCACCTGGTGGAGCTGATGGACCAGCAGTGCAAGCTGTGGCAGGCGCAAGCACAGCAGCTTGCCGATAACAAACCAGACGAGGGCTTGGAAAAGAGAGCCGAGCTGGCAGCGCAGCTCGGTGAAGCCCTGAACGGCTTCTGAGTCAGGGCTGCTTAGGCGGGCGGAGGTGGGACAACCACCGACGGTGCGCTCGGAGTCGAGGGAGCCGCCGGAACTGCGGGAGCCGAGGGAGCCGCCGGAGCCGAGGGCGCAGCGGGAACTGCGGGAGCAGCCGGAGCCGAGGGAGCAGCCGGAACAGCGGGAGCAGCCGGAACAGCGGGAGCAGCCGGAGCCGAGGGCGCAGCGGGAGCAGGCTGCTGGACCACGGGTGGTGGTGCAACTGGAACGATCGCTGGCTCCTTCGCCGGAATCGCCGGAGCAGCGGTCTGATTTGCCGGAACTGCGGTCTGATTTGCCGGAGCTGCGGTCTGATTTGCCGGAGCCGCGGTTTGATTTGCCGGAGCCACTGGGGCTTTGCGAATCACTGTCGGGCGAGCGGGCGGAATCAGCTTGAACTCGACGCGGCGGTTCTGCGCGCGTCCGGTTGCTTGGCCATTGTCTGCGACGGGTCGCGTCGAGCCGTAGCCAACCGCTTGCAGCCGCGTCGCGTCCACGCCCTTGCTGATGAGGTACGCCTTCACCGCGTCGGCACGAGCCTGCGACAGCGTCAGGTTGTCGTTGGGATTGCCGACGTTATCGGTGTGGCCTTGGACTTCGAGTCGCACCGTCGGCACTTCCGCCAGCGCTGCCACCGCCTGATCGAGCACGGTGAACGAGCTGGGCACCAGATCCGCCTTGTTTGGCAGGAACTGAACGCCTTCGATCTTCTTGTCGACAAAGCGCGCCAGACTGGACGGAACTTCGTCGGGGCAGCCGTCCTGATCTTGGTAGTTGTTGACGGTTTCCGACTGCTGCGGACATTTGTCGAGTCGATCGACGATGCCATCGCTGTCGGTGTCGATATCGGGGCAGCCTTGGTTGACCTGCGGGCCGATTTCCGTCGGGCACTTGTCGAGACGATCAACCACGCCATCGCTGTCGGTATCGACGTCGGGGCAGCCGCCATTTTCCGTCGGACCGGCCTGCTGCGGACACTTGTCGAGTCGATCGACGATGCTGTCGCCATCGCCATCGCGATCGGGGCAGCCGCTGTTTTCCGTCGGGCCCTTTTCACTGGGACAGCGATCTTCTTTGTCGGGGATGCCGTCTTGATCGATGTCGATCGGCTTGGGCGGCTCGGCGGGCTTGTCGCTACCGAAGCCAAAGCGTCCGTAGACGCTGGCCAGTGCTTCGTAGTCGGGCGTAAAGCTCGGCGTCCGAATCTCGGGCACCAGCACGATGCGTCCGTCGACGCGCAGACCGACCCAGCGGTTCAGATCGAAGCGCATACCGGCGCCAGCGTGGAAGGCACCCAGCACTTCACTGCGCAGCGGCAGGCCGGGATCGGGACGAACACCAATGGCGCCACCACCGGCGAGGATGAACGGCTGGAAGCGATCGTTTCCGCCAAACGGCCAGCGGAACATCAGGTGGCCTCGTCCGGTGTAGACGAGCACTTGCGCGGGCTTTTCGGCAAGCTGCGTCGGCATCGCGACGAACTCACCTTCGAGCAGGAAGTGTCGGCTGAGTCCGTAGCCGATGCGCGCACCGATCGCCGCGCTGTGACGGAGATCGCTGCCCGGTGCGGCATAGTCGCTGCGACCAAGTGCTGCCGTCGAAGAAAAGAAGTGCGCTCCGACGATGAGAGAGACCTCAAGCGGTCGTTCTGCGATGGTCACCGGGGTCGATGGCACCGCGGGGGCCGCTTTGCTGTCGGCGGGCTGCGCTTCTTCGGCCCTGACCAGGCCTTCAGACGAAGCTCCGAGGAGACAGAGTGCCACCGTCGGAACTGCTGCTTGCTTCCACAGCGGAAGCTGCCCGCTTGTCCGAATCCCAAGACGTCTTTGCGCCGCACGTCGCTGCATGTACGTAAACTCCGAACCAGCCAAGTGAAAGTGGGCGCATCCTAGCAGCCGCTCGAAGGTGTGTAAACGCGCTCGTACCGGCGAAATCAAGACGGGCTGTGGCGCGGAATGCGGCGGAATTTGGCAGAACGTGGGCGAATTGGGCCAAAAAGGCCGATTTTTGCGGGGCTTACTTGAGCGGAATCGTCAGGCCAAGCTGTAGGCTGGCGGGCATAACGCTGATGGGGAAGCAGACCTCGCCGTCGAGCTTGTCGCAGTCGGATCGGCGGGACAGCACGATGGGCGTGACGATGGCGGCGGCGACTCCGCTGGCTCCGACGGCGGCGAGCGTCCACACCCACCAGCGGGAATACCAGCGCTTTTCGGTCTTGAAGACGGCTTCTTCGCGGCGCTTTTGCTCGGGCTGGATTTCGAGGATGAGGTCGCGATCGTACTGCTCTCCAGCGACGGTGGCGACGCTCCAGGTCTGCTCGAAGTAGCCGATGCGACGGACGCGAACGACGTGGGGACCGGGACGTAGCTCTAGCTCTAGCGGGGTTTCGCCTCGAAGATCTTCGTCGACAAAGACCTGAGCGCCGGGGACATCGCTCGATACCTTGAGGATGGCGAGCAGCGGCGTAAGCTCCACCTCGACGGCAACCATGCGGCCTTCGATCGCGGTAAAGTCGGAGCTGAAGGTCGAATAGCCTCGGCGGCTGATCACGATCTGGTGCGGTCCGGGCGCGAGCGCGGTGCGAGGCGGGAGCGGGGTGATTCCGATCAGCTTTCCGTCGATGCGAACCTCTGCTTTGGGGGGCGCACCAAGGAGCGCAAACGCGGTCTCGTTTTGCTTGGCTTCGCTTGGGACGGGCGCACCAGATCGGGTCGCAGGCTGATCGGCAGCGACGGGAGCGGGCGCACCAGACTGGGCCCAGACGGGCAGCGCGGGCACAAGCAGCGTCAGTGCACAGGCGACAGCGAGTCCGGTTCGGTGGGAAAACCGCCAGCGATCGTGCGTCCGTTCGGAGCGACCCATGCGTGCGGGCATCAGTGATTATTTTGTCATGTTGGTAATGAATCTCACAATGAGATTGCAGCTCCGTCCCTAGGTGGGATTGTCAGCACTTGTCGGCGTCGTCTATTAATTGGTAAGATAAATTACTTTAAATTGCGTTCCTCCTCTGGGAGGGCGGGCGAGGACAGTGTTCGCGGGGACGCAGCGGCACTGTCGGGGGGACCGATGGCGGACATCAAGCGTGAGATCCGAACGCTGGGGCAGCGGCTCTCGGGGCTGACGGCGGGCAACAAGTATACGTTTGTGCTCAAGCGGCCCAATGTGCGCGTCGACGTGGTCAATGCCGAGCGCGCGATTGAGCTTTCTTCGACGCAAGTGAGTGCGATTCGCAAGCTGCTGGCGGACCTGGAGCAGGCTCGCGACGATGCGATGCGCGGCAGCGTCGATTCGGCCAAGGGCACGCTGTCGGCGGCGCGGGCGGTGGCCAAAGACATCGTCAAAGCGGTGTCGGATGCCAAAGAGTTTGCGCTGCGAGCGACGGAAGATGCCAAAGACGCGCATGCCGATGTCAAAGATGCGTATTCCGCCGCGAAAGATGGCGCAGAGCATGCCGTCGGAGTGGCCGAAAACCTGATGACGGGCCTGGGCGACGTGGTGAAGGCGGTGGCAGCGCTGGTGATCGAGGCCGAGACGAGCGCGCCTCCAGCGACGGCACCGAGCACGGCAACGGGAAGTCCGCCAAGTGCTCAGTAGCGATGGGCGGGGCGCTTCGACAAATCGCTAGATACGGGGAATCGCGATGGACGTAAATCAGCAGCTTGCTTCGGTTCGATCGGATGTGGACAAGGTCAGCAAAAAGACCATCGACGAGCTGAACAAGGTCGCCGCCGAGGGACTTCAGACGGTTCAAAACGTCGCCGCTGGCGTGGAAAAAGTGCAGGGCAAGGTCGCCGCCGACGCGAAGACGGCGCTGTCGGAGGCCAAGACGGCGGTCGAAAAGGCCAAGTCGGACGTCAAGCAGGCGGTCGAAAAGGTCAAAAAGGTCGTCGACAACGCGCAGCAGTCGGTGCAAAAGACGGCAGCGTCGGGCGCGCTCGGTGTGATCGGCAAGATCCAGGGCGCGGTAACGAAGATCACCGGGGCGATCTCGTCGTACAAAGACACGATCGTCAACGCGATCGACAAGGTGAAGTCGACGGTGGCGGGGGTCGTCGGGCCGCTGATCGACAAGGCAAAGGCGGCGCTGGCGAACATCGAGGCGAGGCTGCGACAGCTCGTCGAGATGGCAATGGCGGCGTTTGCGGACATCAAAGCGAAGGTCGAAAAGGTGATCGCGGATGTCTCGACGTGCTTTGAGGTGCTGAGCACGGCGGGTCCGGCGGCGTTTGAGCACGCGAAGCAGGCGATCGCGGCGGCGAAAGAAGCGGCGCAGGCGGCAAGCAAGCGTGACTTTTTGCTGGCGAAGAACCGAGCGGAAGACGCGCAAAAAGCAGCGATGTCGGCGGTGAGCGAGGGTCAGCAGTGCTTCGATGCGATCAAGCGGCTGATCGGCGGCCTGGCAGTGGCTGCGGATGGTCTGTCGTCGAGCTTGAAGCGGCATCTGGAAGCGGCTCAGTCGGCGGCGAAGGAAGCGCTGGCTGCGACGCGCGAAGATGTGACGGGCGTGGTGTCGCAAGCGAAGGCGGGCGCGGCAGAGATTCGTGGTGCGGTGGACGCGGGCGTCAGTGAGATCTCGACGGCGACGCAGGCTACGGCGCAGAAGATCTCGCAGATTGTGACGGTGACGGCGAGCGCGGCGGCGAAGCAAGCGGTGGATACGGCGCGCAGCATCGTGTCGGAGATCGAGAGCACGGCGGGCGAGCTGCGAGGGATCGCGCTGGAGACGATGAGCAAGGTGAGCGAGACGGCTCATCAGATGGACGTGCCGGGTCCGTCGGTGGATGATCTGCAAAAGACGGTGACGGACGCGATGTCGCAGCAGGACGACGCGCGGACGAAGCTGCAAAAGATTCAGCAGCTTCAGGGCAAGCTGGCTGGGCTGTCGTGGGCAGAGCTGGGTCCGGTCGGTCAAGAAGTCCAGGCCGAGGTAAACAAGATCGTCGGTGCGGGTCAGCGGACGCTCGATTCGGCGCGCAGCTTTGCGGGCAGCGTCAAGAGCACGGTGACGCAGCTTGGATCGGACGTGACGACGGCGATCACCCAGCGGGTGGATCAGTGGAAAGGCGTCGGTGAGTCGGCGCAGAAGCTGTTTAACGAAACCAAGGACAAGGTCAAAAAGCACGTCGACGAGATCAAGGCGGAGATCGACTCGATCATCAAAGATGCGCAAAAGTGCGTCGATGAGCTGAAAAAGTCCGTCGAGGACTTGGTCCAGAGCGTAAAAGACGGCATCGAGAAGGCAAAGAACCTCGATGTGAGCGGCGCGATGGACGTGGTGGTGAAGGCGAAGAACCTGTTCGAGACAGGCAAGCGTCACTGGGACACGATGCGCGGTCACTTCGAGAAGATGAAGGCGCACGTTCTGTCGGTGAAAGACACGGTCGACGGGGTGGTCGGTCAAGCGGGCGACGTGATCGAGCAGGCGAAAGGTGCGTTCCAGAGCACGATCGATGCGCCAAAGGAAGTGGCGGGGCTGGTGAAGTCGGCGTCGGAAAAGCTGCTCGGGGACGCCAATCAGACGATGGCGACGGCGCAGGCCGAGTTCAAGACGGCGATGGCGGGCGCGAGCAAGCTGCTGGATCTGGCGAGCTGTACTTCGTCGTCGACGGTGCAGATGGGAATTTCGGCGGCGAGCAGCCTGGCGCAGAGCGCGGTCAACGCGGGCAAGTCGGCGATGGCGGCGGGTCAAGGCGTGATGGCGACGGCGATGAGCGCGGTCGGTGTGTTCGACGAAAACGCGCGAAAGCAGGCGGCCAAGGCGTGTGACTCGGCGATGGATGCAGCGAAGTCGGCGCTCAAGGCAGTGGAAGACGCTGCGAAGGCGACGGACAAGGTCGCAAGTGGCGATGCGGCGGGGGCTCAGCAAGCGGCGGCGCAGGTCGAACAAAAAGCGGCGGACGCGGCGGGTCAAGCAGCGAAGGCGCAGAAAGAAGCGAGCGCGGCGGAACAGAACGCGAAGCAAGCGGCGGCGGATTCCACCAATCCCGATGCGGTGGAAAAGAAGCAGCAGGAAAAGAAGGGCGAAGCGGGCGCGAAAAAAGACGGCGCGCAGGCGGATGCCAAAAAAGACGGCGCGAAGGCGGGCGACGAAAAGAAAGACGCTGCGGACAGCAAGGGCGCGGGCGACGAAAAGAAAGACGCTGCGGGCGACGGCAAAGCGGACGCGAAAGCAGATGGAGCGAAAGACGGGGCTCCTGGAGCGGATGCGAAGGGAGACGGCAAAGCGGACGCGAAGGCGGACGCGAAGGCGGATGGCGCGAAGGACGGGGCTCCTGGAGCGGATGCGAAGGGAGACGGCAAAGCGGACGCGAAGGCGGACGCGAAGGCGGATGGCGCGAAGGACGGGGCTCCTGGAGCGGATGCGAAGGGAGACGGACTGCCCGGAGCGGACGCGAAGGGAGACGGAGCGAAGCTTCCTGAAGGAAAAGGAGCGGACGCAAAGGGAGACGGACTGCCTGGAGCGGACGCGAAGGGAGACGGAGCGAAGCTTCCCGAAGGAAAAGGAGCGGACGCAAAGGGAGACGGACTGCCCGGAGCGGACGCGAAGGGAGACGGAGCGAAGCTTCCTGAAGGAAAGGGAGCAGAGGGCGGGAAACTTCCTGAAGGAAAGGGAGCAGAGGGCGGGAAGCTTCCTGAAGGAAAGGGAGCAGAGGGCGGGAAGCTGCCGGGACGCAGTCAGCCTGCTCCG
>WBZX01003222.1_pt1 | contig 10537 bp, 10 predicted proteins | sample 5204211 | NCBI WGS metagenome assembly WBZX01 (sample SAMN12344362, study PRJNA552823) | activated sludge metagenome | biome: Activated sludge suspended growth; feature: Nitrification reactor; material: Wastewater; isolation source: activated sludge from nitrification reactor of wastewater...
CCGCCGCGGCGCGCGCTTGGCGCGCGCGGTTCACGGCGTCGGCCGCCTCGGGCGGCATGTAGTTCTCGTCGTGCCTGGCCAGCACCTCGATGGCGACGAACTCGCCGTCGTCCGCCAGCCGGCCCTGCGCCACCACGCCCTTGCCCTCGCGGAACAGGTCCGGGAGGATGCCGCGGTAGCGCACCGCCACGCGCTCGGCGGTGTCGGTGACAACGAAGTGCATCGTCATGCCGTCGGCCGAGCGCCGCACCGAGCCGGGCGCCACCAGGCCACCGAGACGGAAGGTGCGCGAGGCCGGCGCCTGGTTCGCGCGCACGTCGCTCGGACTGTGGAAGAACACCAGGTTGCTGCGAAACGCATTGGCCACCAGCGTGACGCCGGCGCCCGTGGCGACGAAGATGGCAGCCGAGGCCAGCAGCCGGCGGCGTCGCGGTGTCATGGTCGGTCCTCCGGTGCCCGCGCGTCCTCGCGCAGTTCGTCGATCGCGCGGCGGCGCTGCAGGGCCAGCATCACCGCCTCCCAGCCCAGCGCCGCGGCGCACATGCCCAGCGAGCCCCACACGTACAGCGCGTAGCCGCCCATGGCCGCGAACTCCTCGAGGCTGCTCCAGTTCATGGCCGGCGCAGCTCCGGCAGGGCGGCCACCCAGTCCGCGCCGCGCTCGCGCACCAGCACGATCGTGCGCAGCCGGTGCAGCGCGGCGCCGATCGACCAGGCCCAGAACGCCACCGCCATCAGCAGCATGCCGGCGAGCATCACGCGCGCCATGCTCGGTGCCTGGGTCAGGCTGACGCTGGCGCCCTGGTGCAGCGTGTTCCACCAGCGCACGGAAAAGTAGATCACCGGCACGTTCACCGCGCCGACGATGGCCAGCACGGCGCCGAGCCGGTCGCCCACGCGCGGATCGTCGTGCGCGGCCTGCAGCGCCATGAAGCCCAGGTACAGGAACAGCAGCAGCAACTCGGACGTGAGGCGCGCGTCCCATACCCACCACGTGCCCCAAGTCGGCTTGCCCCACAGGGCGCCGGTCCACAGCGCCAGCAGCGTCATCAGCGCGCCGGTGGGCGCCAGCGCGCGCGCCATCATCGACGACAGCCGGGTGTTGAACACCAGCCCCACGGCGGCCCAGAACGCCATGGCCAGGTAGATGATCATCGACATCCATGCCGCCGGCACGTGCACGAAGATGATCCGGTAGGCGTCGCCCTGCTGCGCGTCCGTCGGCGCGACGAGCAGGCCGACCACGAGGCCGGCCGCGGCGGCCGCCGCGGCGATGGCCCAGCACCAGGGCAGCATGCGGCCGGCCAGCGCGTAGAAGGTGGACGGCGACGCGTAGTGCGTCCAGCGGCGCTGCATCGCCGTGCGCGGCAGTGCGGTCGGCAGGCTCACCGCGGGGCTCCCGCCACGGCATCGCCGCCGCGGAACAGCGCGCGCTGCACGAAGGCCGCCAGCGCGTCCACCTCGTCGGGCGACAGCACGTGCTGCCACGCCGGCATCGACGTGCCGGGCAGTCCTTCCAGGATCACCTGGCGCAGGCGCGGCGCGGTCAGGGTGACGGCGCTGTAGGCGGTGAGGTCGCGCGCCTTGGGTTCCATGAACTGGCCGATCCAGTTCTTGCCGGTGCCGTCGCCGCCGTGGCAGAACGCGCAGTTGGCCTGGAACAGCGCGGCGCCGCGGCGCTCGCGCGGGCCCAGCCCTTCCAGCGGCGGCGGTACCTCGTGCTTGGCGTAGACGCTGGCGCTGGACACCGCGTCCACCGGCGGCGTGTTGGGTTGCCCTGGCACGAAGCCCATGCGCGGGTACGACACCGGCCGCGAGCTCCACGCCGGCCCTTCGTCGGCCACGCGCGCGCGGTCGTGGCACGACACGCAGGTGGCCAGGAACAGGCGCCGGCCGGCGCGCTGGGCCGCGTCGAGCGATTCGTCGGGCGCGTCGAGTGCGATCTCGCCGCGCGCGAAGGGGAACGCCGGCGCATGCCGGTCGTGGTCGGGCCAGCCGTTGGCGGCCGTGTGATAGCGCGTGTTGGGCGCCCGCTCGCGCACGAACTCGCGCTCGACGAAGGCCGCCACCGCGGCGATCTCGCGCGTATCGAGCACGCCGGCGAACGCGGCCATCGCGGTGCCGGGGCGGCCTTCGCGCACCGCGCGCTCGATGCGTTGGCGCGGCCACTGCGCGGCGTCGGCCCCGGCGAACACCGCAGGCGCGGGTTGCAGGTAGGTGGCCGCGAGCGTCTTCGCGTCGCCCGAGTAGCCGTGGCAGTAGTAGCAGCGGAAGTTGTAGATGCGCCGGCCCGCCTCGTGCGCGGCGTCCGCGGTGCCGGCCGGCGGCGCAGCGCCCGCCGCGAGCGCGGGCGGCGCCATCAGGTCCCAGCCCACGCCGTACAGCGCGCCGGCGAGCAGCAGGCCTGCGACGGTGTGGCGCCAGGAGCCCATCGCGCGCGAGGCGTCAGCGCGCCGGCGCGGCTGCCGCCGTGCCGCCGTCGCGGATGAAGGTCTGGAACACGTACTCGGCCACGTCGGCCATCTGCTGCGGCGTGGCGACCTGCTTCCACGCCGGCATCTCGCTCATCAGGCGGCCTTCGGCGATGCCCGCGTACAGCGCCACGCGGTTGAGCCGCGCGCGCGAGGTCGCATCGACGAAGTTGCGCGGCTTCGGGTTGATGAAGTAGGCGCGCGGCCCCGCGCCGTCGCCGCGCGTGCCGTGGCAGGTGGCGCAGTTGGCGGTGTAAAAGGCACCTCCGCGCTTGGGATCGCCCTTCAGACCGTTGGGGAGCCCGGCCGTCATGTCGACCGGCGTGGAGGTGGAAGCGGCGGCGGACGCGGCGGCGGCGGGGCGCGAGCCGGGCGCCGAGTCGGCTTCGCGCCCGCCGTGGGCGCGCGTGCCCGAGATCGCGCCGGGCACGGCGGCGTCGGCGCGACCCAGCACGAAGCGCGTGTGCACGTAGTCGGCCAGTCGGTCGATGTCGGTCTGCGACAGCTGCGTCTTCCAGCCCACCATCGCCGTGCCCGGCCGGCCGTGCGTGATGGCCAGTGCGATGCGCTCGCGCGACAGCTCGCGCCGCGAGGCCTCGCTCGTGAAGTCGCGCGGCAGCGTGGACAGCGCGCCGGTGGCGCGGCTGCGGCCGTCGCCCTTGTCGCCGTGGCATACGGAGCAGTAGTTGTGATACAGCGCGGCCGGGTCGGGCGCCGCCGCCGTGCCCGGCAGCGCGACGCAGGCCAGGCAGGCCAGCAGCGCAGCGCGGATCCAGCGCGCGGCACGGCCGGTGCGGGACATCAGGGCGGTGGGCATCGTGCGTGGGCGTGGCGTGTCGATGCCCTCGTGCTGCAACTTCCTTGCCATCGGCCGATGCGCCGGCTTGATCCGCCTCAATCGGGGTGGCACGTCGATTGCAGCCACGCCCTGCAGTGACCCGCATCGAGATCCCCTTTCAACGACTCCACCCAGGAACCCACGCCATGCGCTTTCCATTTGCGAGACTCGCCGTTCTCGGTTTCGGCATTGCCGCCGCCTTCACCACCGCGTCGGCCGCCGACGGCAAGGCCGTCTACGACAAGACCTGCGTGGCCTGCCACGCCAGCGGCGTGGCCAACGCGCCCAAGTTCGGCGACAAGGCGGCCTGGGCGCCGCGCGCGGCCACCGGCCGCGACGCGCTCGTCGCTTCCGTCGTCAAGGGCAAGGGCGCGATGCCGCCCAAGGCCGGCGCGTCGGATCTGAAGGACGACGACATCAAGGCCGCCGTCGACTACATGCTCGCGGCCGCCAAGTAGGCACGGGACCGCGCCCATGCCGCGCGTGCCGGCTCCGTCCATCGCGGCTGACCCGCGCCGCGGGCGCGCCCGCGCGGCACTGGCCGGGGCCGCGCTGGCCCTGCTGTCGGCCTGCGCCGCGCCGCCGCCGGTGCGCGACGCCGCGCCGCCGCGCGAGCTGGTGTTTCCCGCGCCGCCCGACGAGCCGCGCTTCGTCTACGAGCGCACCGTGCGAACGAGCACCGACCTGCTGCCGGTCACCAGCGAGGGCGAGCTGCGGCGCCTGGTGACGGGCGAGGACGCGCGCGGCGAGCCGCTGGCCAAGCCCTATGCGATCGCGGCCACGCGCGGGCGCGTCTACGTGTCGGACACGGTCACGCGCTACGTGCGGCTGTTCGACGTGCCGCGCGGCCAGTACCACCGCGTGGGCGACGAGGAGGGCCCGGGCCAGCTCGTCAAGCCGATCGGCCTGGACGTGGACGCCGCGGGCAACCTGTACGTGGCCGACATCGGCCTGCAGGCCGTGCTGGTGTACGGGCCGGACCGCCGGTTCCTGCGCCGCATCGGCGGCGACAAGTGGTTCTCGCGCCTGACCAGCGTCACGGTGGACCCCGCCGGCACGCGCGTCTACGCGGTGGACATCGGCGGCGTGGCCTCCGAGCGCCACGTGGTGCGCGTGTTCGACGCGCGCAGCGGCGATCACCTGATGGACATCGGGCGCCGCGGCAGCGGCCCGGGCGAGTTCAACCTGCCGCGCGACCTGGCCATCGGCACGCAGGGGCGCCTGTACGTGGTGGACGGCGGCAACTTCCGCGTCGTCGTGTTCGACCGCGACGGGCGCTACCTGTTCAGCTTCGGCAGCGTGGGCAAGCAGTACGGCCAGTTCGCGCGGCCGAAGGAAGTGGCGATCGACCGCGACGGCAATGTCTACGTCGTCGACAGCGCCTTCGGCAACTTCCAGATCTTCAGCCCCGAGGGCGAGCTGCTGATGTTCGTCGGCGACCGGTCCGAGCGCGACGGCCCGGCCAAGTACATGCTGCCGTCGGGCATCGCGGTGGACGAGGACGGCCGCGTCTTCATGGTCGACCAGTGGTTCCGCAAGATCGACGTGTACCGCCCGGTCGGTCTGCGCGCCGACGCGGGCTTCCTCGGCCGTCGCGAGGCGGCAGCGCGCTGAGAGGCCTCGGGCGCGGCGCCCGCGCATTCCCGCTGCCGGGAACGGAGCTTCCAAGTTGCGGGACGCCGGGCGCGTCGCGACCGGTCCGCACGGGGCGTGCGCACGGGGTGGAAGGGCATCGAGGCCGTCCCCGCTCAATGGCACGGTTTCTGCAGCCTGCAGGCCGTCAGGCGGTGCATTGGGGAGTGCAAGGCATGACGACTGTGCAACCCAACTGGAGAGGACGACATGAGAATGGCACTGCTGTTCGGTCGCGTGAGGTGGGGGGCCGTGTCCGCTGGATGGATGGCGGCCATGCTCCTCGCACTCAGCGGCCCGGTGTCCGCGCAAGGCATCGCCGACACGCGACACAACCTCGGCTCGGGCGCAGGCCCTGCCGGACGCAACTCGACCACCAACACGGCCGAGATCTGCGTGTTCTGCCACACGCCGCACGGTGGCGCCACCACCGCCCCCGTGCCCTTGTGGAACAAGCGCCTCGGCGCGGCCGGCACGCCCTCGGGCGGCGGTTCGTACACCACCTACGACACGCTCAACCTGCCGTCGCTCGACGGCACGGTGGCGCCGGTGGGTTCGGTCTCGATGGCCTGCCTGTCGTGCCATGACGGCACCCAGGCGATGGACAACGTGATCAACGCGCCGGGCTCGGGAGGGGTGATCGCCGACGGCGGCGGCGTCGACGGACGGGCCTATGCCTGGACCGGGCCGACCGTGGACACGGCCACCGGCCGCATGACCAACGGCGGCGACCGCATCTCGATGCTCGGCACCGACCTGTCCAACGACCATCCGATCGGCATCCAGTACTGCGGTGGCGGTCTGTCGGGTTCCGGCACCACGATGTCGGGCACCTGCGTGGACAGCGACTTCAACCTGCCGCAGACGCAGGTGGTCAACGGCAACCAGGTGTTCTGGATCGAGACCGGCGGCAGCGGCAAGCAGCGCACCGACCTGCCGCTGTACCAGCGCACCACCGGCGGCCTCGGCCCCCTGGTGGAGTGCGCCAGCTGCCACGACCCGCACGTCTCGTCGGGCCAGGCCGGACCGCCCACGACCGGGCGCGTCTCCGGTGACACCTTCCTGCGCATCTCCAACGCCGAAAGCGCGGTGTGCCGCTCGTGCCACGTCAAGTGACGTCGCGGATCCAAGCCCGCCGCAGAGCGGGCCCTTGAAACGGCCGCAGGCCGCCGCCGCCCGGCGTGCGGCGGCCTGCCCCACCAGACACCAGGGACGAGAAGACACATGGCTGCGAACCCGGTACCACTGACGCAACGTGCCTGCGCACGCTGGCGCTGGGCCTGCGCATCGCTGGCGCTGGCCGCCTGCGCCGCGGCCGGCGCACAGACTGCGGCGCCCGCCTCCAGGGCGGACGCCAGGACCGACACCAAGGCCGACGCCGTGTTCGCCCGCGTCGGCGACACCGTCGTCAGCGTCGGCGACTACCAGCGCGCACTGGCAGTGGCCGTGCGCAACAAGTACTACCACGCCAAGCCGCCCGAAGGCGAGATGGCGCGCTTCCAGCGCCAGGTGGGCGACGAGGTCGTCAACCGCGTGCTGCTCGTGGCCGAGGCGAAGCGTCGCGGCCTCAAGCCCGACGCCGCACGCATCCAGGCCACCGTGGCCGGCTACGAGGCGCAATACAAGGCCAGCCCGAACTGGCAGGCCAACCGCGAGAAGATGCTTGCCGCCGTCGTGCCGCAGCTCGAGCGAGAGAGCCTGCTCGAACAGCTCACGCGCACCGTGCGAGACGTGGGCGACCCCGACGCCGCCGCGCTGCGCGCCTACTACGACCAGCACAAGCCGCTGTTCGTCGAGCCCGAGCAGGTCAAGCTGTCGGTGATCCTGCTGCGGGTGGACCCGAGCTCGCCGGCCACGCAGTGGAAGAGCGCCGAGGAGGAGGCGGCACGGCTGCACGCGCGCCTGAAGGGCGGCGCCGACTTCGCCGAGCTGGCGCGACTGCACTCCGGCGACCGCTCCGCGCCGCGCGGGGGCCAGATGGAATACACCCACGGCGGCATGCTGCCCGAGACGGTGCAGAAGGTCGTCGAGGGCCTGGCCGTCGGCGCGCTCGCCGAGCCCGCGCGGCTGCTCGAGGGCGTGGCGATATTGCGCCTGGACGGTCGCAAGCCGGCGCAGCAGCGGGCCTTCGACGACGTGCGCACGCGCGCGGCCGAACTGTGGCGCCGCGACGAGGCCGACGCGCGCTGGCAGCGCATGCTGGCCGACCTGCGCCGTGCCACGCCGGTGCGCATCGACGAAAGCCACTATGCGCCGCTTCGCGCCGCGGGCGACAAACCCAGCGCGAGCTGAGGCCGGCGGCGCGAGACGTCGCAGGCGCCCGGAAGCCCGACGCGTGGACCGCCCGCCCGGCCCTGCCCGAACGCCGCGCCGCGGCGCGCGCAGCCGCATCGTGCCGCTGGCGTGGTCGCTGTCGCTGGCGCTGGCCGCGCCTGGCGCACAGGCCGCCGCGTTCCTGCCCGGCCCCGAGGCCGACCCGCCCACCGGCGACCAGCCGGCGGCCGAGCCGACGCCGGCCGAGCCGCTGCGCGGCGATGGCATCCGATGGGCCTTCGGACCCTGGCGCACGGCCGGCGCGCTGACCCTGGACGCGCGCGCGCTGCGCTTCGAGGACGGCGGCGCCTCGCGCCAGCTGGCGGCGATCACCGAGGTGGAGACCGCCAGCTACCTGTGGCAGCCGTGGTTCATGCAGGTGCGCCTGGGCGCCGGCCTGACCGCGTCCACCGACAGCGGCCGCGACGGCGCCACCGCGGCCGGTGCCAGCGGCAACGCGTTCACCGGCCGGGCCCAGGTGTCGCTGTTCCCGGCCAGCCGGTTTCCGTTCTCGCTACGCGCCGAAGTGGCCGACAGCCGCACCAGCAGCGACGCCCTCGGCAGCGAACTGCGTACGCGCCGCCTGACCCTGTCGCAGGCCTATCGCCCCGAGCGCGGCAACGACCACTACCAGCTCCAGGTCGACGCCAGCCAGTTGCTGGCCGACGACCGCAGCGACACCCTCGTCACGCTGGACGGCAATGCGATGTGGCTGCGCGGCGCGCACCGCTTCGAGCTGGGCCTGAACCGGGCCGACAACCGCACCGACGACGGCCTGCGGCGCACGCAGCTCGCGTCGCTGACCGGCCGCCACGCCTGGAACCCCGACCCGTCGCTCGGCATGGACACGCTGGCGAGCTGGCACGAACTGCGCGCGCGCAGCGCCGCCGCCACCGGCGACAGCGACTTCGGCAGCGACGTGCGCCAACTGTCCACGCTGGTGACCTGGCGACCGCGCGACGGCGACCTGCCGCTGCCGGTGTCGCCGTCCACCCTGGTGGTGGGCAGCGCGCGCTGGGTCGAGTCGCGCGCGGCCGGAAGCAGCGGCGGCCCCGCCCTGGTGGGCGCCAATGCCACGCTGGGCGTGTCCACGGAGTTCGGCCCCGACTGGCGTGCCGCCGCATCGGCGGCGCTGAACCACCTCGACACCGGTGCCGGCGCGCCGGTGGGCACCGCCACCGGCAACCTGTCTCTGACCTGGGCGCCGCGCGGGCAGACATGGCAGGCCTGGCGCTACTCGCCGATGGCCACCGCCAGCGCAGGACTGACCCGCGGCGACGCCGACAGCGAGCGCGACTTCGCCACCGCGCAGTGGAGCCACAGCCTGTCGCGCGAGTTCCTGCGCGACGGCCAGGACATGATCTCGCTGACGGCCGCGCAGAGCCTGGGCGTGACCGCCGACCGCGCCGGCACGCGCCGCGGCACCGGCACCACCGCCACGCACAGCCTGGGGATGATGTGGCAGGGCATGGCCGACACCGCGGTGCAGCGCTTCGCGAGCGCGTCGGTCAGCGACACGCGAACCCGCGGCGACGAGCGCAGCAGCTTCCAGCTCGTCAACCTGCAATGGAGCCAGCGCAGCCAGCTGTCGCGGCTGGCGTCGTGGTCGGGCAGCCTGACGGCGCAGTCGTCCCATGCGCGCATCGCCCTGGCCGACACCGCCACCGGCGCGCTGCTCGACCTCGACGGCGGCTGGCAGCACTACGCCAGCGGCACGCTGCACTACGAGCAGCAGCGCCTGTTCGACGTGCCGCGCCTGCGCTTCACGCTGCTGGCCGGCGTGAGCACGCAGCAGCTGCTGCGCCGCTCGGCCGGCGACGTCGACGCGCCGCTGTCCTTCGTCAGCCGCTCCGTGGAGGCGCGGCTGGACTACACGGTGGGGCGCCTGGAGGCGCGCCTGTCGGCCCGGGCCGCGCGCGTCGACGACCGCAGCGTGGCTGCCCTCATCGCGCGGCTGACCCGCCGCTTCTGAACCCACGGAGACCGCGAAGTGAAACTGCTGCGCGCCCTTGCCCTGCTGACCGCCCTGATGCTGTCCTGGCTGCCGTCCACGGCCGAGTACGGCGACGTGGTGATCAACAACTTCTCCGACGCCGCGGGCATGCGGCCGGTGGTGTTCCCGCACTGGTTCCACCGCGTGCGCTTCCGCTGCAAGGTGTGCCACGCCGACCTGGGCTTCCAGTTCAAGGCCGGCGGCAACCAGATCGACATGCTCAAGATCATCGACGGCCAGTTCTGCGGCGCCTGCCACAACGGGCAGCTCGCCTGGTCGGTCGAGAACTGCAACCTGTGCCATGCCGGCAAGCCGCGCACGCCGACGCAGGTGCATGAAAGCACGCTGCAGAAGCTCGGCGCCGCGGCGGCGCCGCCGCCCGCCGCAGCGCCGCCCGCGCGCCCCGCCGCAGGAGGAGCCAAGTGATGACGGCCCGACACCCTCTGCGCTCCGTGCGCGGCCTGGCGCTGTGCGCCGCCCTGGGCGCCGCCGCCCTGCTGCTGGCGCTGCCGGCCCGGGCGCAGGACCGCGCTGCCGGCCGCGCCGTGGTCGAGGGCGCGTGCATCGGCTGCCATGGCTCGGGCGTGCTGGGCGCGCCCAAGATCGGCGACCGCGCGCAATGGGCCGCGCGCGGCAAGGACCTGTCGGCCCTGGTGCGCAGTGCCGCGGCCGGCACCGCCAAGGGCATGCCCCCTCGCGGCGGCCGGGCCGATCTGAGCGACGCGCAGTTGCGCGCCGCCATCGAGTTCATGATGGGCGGCGCGGCCGCGGCGCCGGCCGCAGCCGCCAAGCCAGCGCCGGCCGCAGCAGCCACGCCAGCGCCAGCCGCCGCGGCCGGGCCCCGCACCACCGCCCCGGCCCGCGCAGCAGCGCCCCCTCCGGCGCCTGCCGCCGCGGTGGCTGCGGCGCCCGCGCCCGCGCCCGCACCGGCAGCCGCTGCAACGGCGGCGCCTGCGGTCGCCCCTGCGGCTGCGGCCGTCGCGGCGGCACCGGCCGCGCTCGCCTCGCCCGCGCCGGCCCCGTCCGGCGGCGCCGACGTCAACGCCTTCAACCGCCTGCTGCGGCCGCAGGGCCGAATCCATCGGCCGGCAGCGGAATCCGGCATCCACGACCCCGACAACGACGCCACGCACCAGCTCCAGCCGCCGGCCACCGCCCTGGGCGCGCTGCCGCGCTCGAGCGCAGGCAACCATGTCGACTGGGTCAAGGCGCTGGACGGCAAGGCGATCGACCCGCGCTGGGACCGCAACGACCCCAAGGCGCCGGCGGTGGTGATGGACCTGAACATCGT
>WBZX01003223.1_pt1 | contig 10535 bp, 8 predicted proteins | sample 5204211 | NCBI WGS metagenome assembly WBZX01 (sample SAMN12344362, study PRJNA552823) | activated sludge metagenome | biome: Activated sludge suspended growth; feature: Nitrification reactor; material: Wastewater; isolation source: activated sludge from nitrification reactor of wastewater treatment...
GGAGGTCGACGCGTGCGCCTGCGCGTGCCCGGCGCTCGCCACCCTGGGCGCCGAGCGGAAATCGCTCCGGGACATGGCCGCCGACCTCGCCAAGGGAGGAGAGACGACGACGAGCGACATCGATCACGCGCTCGCGAAGTCCGCGCCTTTCCAGTTCAACGGGACAACGCCCGACGGGATTGCCATGCAGGTGTTCCAGGTCTTTCTGGGGCGGCCGGCCGAGAAGGACGAGCAGACGAACGCGCGGTTCATGATCTTCGGCAGCTTCCTCCCCGGATCGCCGGCGGGCCTCCTCTTTCACAAGCATGGCGCCAACTACGGCGATCTGCTCGACATCGTGTTTGGCTCGGAGGTCTACCGCGACGCGATGGTGGGGCGCGTGTTCCAGAGGTACCTCGGGCGAAGGCCGACGGGCCCGGAGCTGCGCGCGTTCTCCGCCTCGCTCGACCCCGAGCGCCCCGACCTGCGCAGCGTCCTCCGCTCCGTCGTTTCGTCCGCCGAGTACTTCCACCAGTGAGCCCTCCGCCGGAAGGTAAGACAAGCATGCTCCCCGCAAACAGGCACTCTGTTCTCAGGCTCCGGCTCACCCGCGTGGGGGCCGTGCTGCTCCTCGCCGTGGCCTCCGAGGGCCTCGCCGGCTGCGGCTTCTCGTACGACTTCGATCAAGTGACAGTCGGCGACGACAAGACAGGACGCGTCCCCGAGCCGCGCACGAACAGCCAGTACATCCGCGCCGTCTACGCCGATCTTCTGGGCCGCGCGCCGGAGGTCTACGACTTCTCGATCGAGGACCAGAGCGGCGACGTGGTCTCCCAGTTCCCGATCCAGGAGCAGACCAACCTGATCGCCGCGCTCGACGGGACGGGCGATCCCGATCCCCTGCGCGCCCTCCTGGCGGCCGGGCTCCTCGGCTCGGCGGAGGGCGACGTCCCCGAGAAGGACGCCGTGCAGGATCCGCACGCCTTCATCCGCGACGAGTTCCGCGCGCTCCTCGGTCGCGAGCCGAACGCGTACGAGGCGTTCGCCTTCGAGGACGCGTGGGAGACCGACGAGGCCACGGGGCCGCGCGCGGTGATCCGAGCGATCGTGGGCAGTCGCGAATACCAGAGTCGATAACGGACCTCGGAGAATACGATGAGCTTTTCGAGACGCACCTTCCTCAAAGCCGCCGGCGCCCTCGGGCTCGGCGCCGGCCTTGGCCCCTTCTCGCCTCGCGTCGCGCGGGCCGCGTCGCCCTTCAAGGCGAAGCGCGCCATCGTCGTCGGCGTGGCCGGCGGTCTCCGTCTGTCGGAGTCGCTCGGCATGGCGCACGGCGCGACGATGCCCAACCTCTTCGGCGATATCCCCCTGATCGGCGGGTTCGGCGACACGCCCGCGGGGGCGCCCCAGATCGCCCCGGAGTATCCGCTGCCCCAGCTCGTGACGCCGTCCCCGCTCGCAGAGCCACTGTACACACAGGGCGCCCTTGTCACGAACCTCCGCTACGCCGAGGGCGCGCCCGGTCACCTCCAGGGCTCGGCGTGCCTGGTGAGCGGCGCCTACAACAACATCGACAATCGGCCCGACGCGCGCGCGCCGTCGCCGACGCTCTTCGAGCTCCACCGCAGGGCCACGAACGCGCCCTCGACGGACGCATGGTGCCTGTCGGTGCTGAGCGGCTTCTTCCGCGCCCTCCAGTCGAGCGACGATCCCGGGTACGGTCCGCGGTACGGCGGAACATGGCTGTCGCCCCCGACCGTCATGACTCCCCTCTTGCCCCTCGCCCTGAGCGGCGAAAGGACGCTCAAGCTCGACGGCAAGACGCCCGTCCCCACGATCCGCGATCCGAAGGAGGAGATCGCCGCTGTCCGAAGGCTCACATCGGTGCTCGACGGCAACACGCCCGCCTACCGGGATGGCGCCTTTCGCGCGTCTCCGGAGGAGCAGGCCGCCGTGGAGGAGCACCTCGCCGCGATCTTCGGTGACGCGACGTACGGCTCGTTCTTCCCGCAGGACTTCGGGATCGGCGTCCAGGTCGGAGGCCAGCTCGCCGGCACCGGCGACGCCGTCACGACCTACCACGCCGAGCGCGTCCTCCAGCGTTTCTTGCCCCATGTCATGATGCTCTCGCTCTTCGACGTCGACGCGTGTCACACCGACTTCAACGGCTACCTTCAGGGGCAGATCCTCGTCGACGCGTGCGTCCGCCACCTGTGGGAGACCATCCAGTCGACCGAGGGATTGAAGGACGAGACAGCCCTCTTCGTCCTGCCGGAGCACGGCCGCCAGCTCTTCTTCAACGGCAAGAACCCCGACAGTTTGGGGCGAAGCGGCCTGGATCACGGGATCGGCGACGACGGCGATCGCGACGTCTGGGTGCTCGCCCTCGGCCCCGATTTCAAGCCTGGAGTCTATTCCCCGACAGGCATCGAGCAGCCCGGCCGCACGTCGGGTCGCTACGAGACGATTGACGTCCTGATGACGGCGGCGGCGATGCTCGGCGTGAACGACGCCATGACGTCGTCCCTGAAGGACAACAAGGCACGTCCCGGCCTCTTGATGGAGGACATCCTTCAATGAAAACCTTCCAGAACGGCCTCCACGCGCTCTCCCTCGCGGCGACGGTGCTCCTCGCGACGGGCTGCGAGCCCATCGATCCCGGCGGCACGGGCAGAACCGCCGCGCCGGACGACGATCCGCTCGCGATCGCGGACGATCTCGCCCCCGGCACGCTCGACGCCCTCCACCGCGACGTCATCGCCGGGAGCTGCGCCGCGCAGCCGGGCCTCTGCCATCATGGCCAGTTCGAGCCCAACCTGTCGACACCCGCTCTCATGTACGAAAACCTGGTCCTTCGGCCGGGGCTGGAGCACGACACGCAGTACCGCGTCGACCCTGCCCATCCCAAGGACGGGCTCCTGCTCGACAAGCTCACGAACCACAATGTCCTGTCGCAGATGCCGCTCGGCGCGGATCCCCTGAGCCAGGAGGAGATCGCCGCTGTCGAGGAGTGGATCGCCGGCGGCGCGCTCCGCCGCCCGGGAGCGGACCTGCCACCCGCGCTCAACAATCCCCCGAAGGAGCCGGAGATCGGCGTCTTCGACGACAAGGGCGACCAGCTCGACAAGGCGGGACCTTGCTCGGTGACGGCGGGGACGACCCTCACGCTGCGGCACTCCGTGCAAGACTTCGAGACGGAGGACGCCAAGATCCCCTATGCGGCGATCCTCCTCCAGCTCCCGGACGGCAGCCAGCTCAAGCTGAGCGACGTCCCGGGCAGCGAGACGAGCGCTGTCACTCAGTACGAGTCGAGCGGCGCGCCGCAGGGGAAAGGCGATTTGCTCGACTTCCGCTTCGACTGGACCGTTCCCGACACCATTGACGTCTACGACGCGAGCGGCAAGCCCGCTCCCCAGAGCACCGCGGGCATGTCGCTCACGGTGCTCGTGCTCTACATCGACTCTGCCGCGCCCAACGAGGGTATCTTGACGTTCACCATCGCCTCCGACCTCATCGAGGTGACGCCGTGAAGGCTCCCCTCCTCGTGCTCTCGGCGCTCGCTCTCGCCGTCCTCTCCGGGTGTGGCGGCGAGACTCCAACGGTCGAGATCGTGAGCGCCTCCCCGGCCCAGCTCCTGGCCTCCGACGACGCGAAGGACGACCTGACAATCCTCGTGAAGTACGCCGATCCGGACGGCGATCTCGGTCAGGGAGTCGCCAGCATCCACGACTGCCGCGCGGAGGGGGTGGTGACCCGGCTCCCGATCCCGAGGATCGCGAACGACGAGGCTGTCCTTCAGGGCGTCGCGATCGAGGGCGAGCTGACGTTGACCGTCGCCGATGTCGGCTCCGTCACGCCGTCGAGCTCCGTGCCCGGCGTCTGCGCTGATCTCGGGGTCTCTGCCCCCAAGGACGGCGCACAGGCATTCTGCGTCGTCCTCACCGACGCCGCCGGCAACGAGAGCGAAGGGGCCTGTACGGAGGCGATCGCGATCCTGCCTTGACAGGCGTCCGCCGCCCGGCGAGCCGCGTCCTTCGCCCCCGGCTATCACGACGCCGCGGTGGGTTCGAGAGCTCCCGCATCGGGCGTGGCCGTCGGTGAGCCTGGGCGGGCCGCGGGGAGCCTTCCAGGGTGCTCGGCTGCGCATTTTCTTGTAGCGTGGGGGCCCCCGATGAAGTCGCCTCCGCTTCGCGTCCCGGCGCTCGCTCTCGCGGCGCTCCTGTGCGCCTGTTCCTCTTCGGGCTCGGGCACCCCGCCGCCCGACGCCGCCGCCACCGGGACAGGCACGTTGCCAGTCGTCGTACTCCCTCCCGCGGACGCCTCGGTGAGCGCTCCCGACGCCTCGGCGGACGCCGCCGCGGACAGCGGCGCGGACCCGGACGGCGGGGCGGATCCCGACGGCGGAACCAAGCGCCTCCCGTTCACCGAGGCGCACCAGGCGTGTTGCGCCCCGCGCGCCGAGAAGCACGCCGCGCTGGAGGCCGAGTGCGCCGCCGGAAAGGCCGAGCGCTGCGCCGAGGCCGCCGCCGACTTCAAGAGTGGTTGTGGCGCCCCGCTCGACCCGGACCGCGCTTCGGCCCTCATGGACAGGGGCTGTGCGCTCGGCCACGAGCCCACGTGCACGGCCGATCTCGCCGAGGGCATCGGCTACGGCACCGACAACGCGACGCTGCGGAACCTCTGCGCCAAGACGAAGGTGATGGGCTGTTACCAGCTCGCGCTGTCCATGAGCCGCTACGAGTCGCCGCTGCATGTCCTGAACCTCTACAAGACCGCCTGCGACGGCGGCGACGCGCGCGCGTGCTTCGCCCTGGCCAGCGAGCAGCCCACGCTCGCCGAGCGCGCGAGCGTGGCCGTCCTGTCGCGAAGAGAGATCATCGATTTGAACGTGCGCGGCTGCACGCTCGATCCCATCGAGTGTCGCCGCCAGGTGGGCGCCCCGGGCAGCGGGCCGTGGGCTCGGCCCGAGAACAAGGACATCCTCGCGCCGATGCTCCCTGTGCTCCTCGCGGGCCACGAGAAGCGGTGCGAGAAGGAGTGCGACTGTCCGAGCGGCGACGTGGCGATCTGGGCGGCGAGCGTGGAGCCGGAGCGCGCGCGCCGCTACGCCGAGAAAGCGTGCGCGCTCCATCGCGACTGCCTCCCTCTCGCCGAGCTGCTCGAGAAGGGCGTGGGCGGCGCGGTCGATCTCCCGAGGGCCATTTCGATCTACGAGCCGCTCTGCCCCGGCGACTCGAGCGCTTGCGACCACCTCGCGGCGATGTTCGAGGAGGGCCGCGGCAAGGACAAGGACCCGGAGGCCGCGCGGAGGCGTGCCGAGGAGGCCTGTCCCCTGGTGAAGGACTTCGCCTATCCGACGGCGACGATCCTCCCGCAGTCGCGCGTGAACGGGACGCTCGCGGCGTGTGCCCGCGTGGCCCGCTACCGCGAAGAGGGCTTCGGCGGGCCCAAGGATCCCAAGGGGGCGTACCAGGTCTATTACTACTACTGCGGCACGGCGGAGGGCGTCAGTCTGTGCAAGAAGCGTATCGCCCTCGGCCGCTCGCTGGGATATCCGTAGGCCGTCGCGGCGGGCCGTGAGCCTCAGTCGGCCGGCGGCGGCTCCCTGCCGCCCGGGAAGGTCGTGGGGCGAGGGGTGATGAGGGCGACATCGATCTTCAGCGGGCGGCGCTTCCTCACCCTGCCGTCCGGCGCGAGATCGAGGCGTGTCCCGCGCGGGTGGTCGGCGCCTCCGATGCGGTGGTCTTCGGCCAGCACGAGGCGGGCGAGAGAGCCGTCTTCGTGGAGGCGGATCTCCGTGCCCGCGAGGCCGCTCCCGAAGCAAGGGACGCCGAGGAGCACCTGAGAACGGTAGAGCATCAGCTCGCGCAGCCGGCCCTTCCTGTCGAACGTGAGCCAGCCTGTCTGGAGCGGCAGGCCCTGGACGACGCGCGGGGAGCGAAGGGACCACTCTTCCAGCCGGCCGTCCTTCGAGAGGAGGATTCGCTCGCCGGCAAGGACGGGGAAGGGGCCTATCTGGAGTGGCGCAGACGGAGTGACAGTCACGCGCTGCGCCCGGAGATCGCCGAGGGAACGGACTGCCAGGAAGGGATAGAGGGGGAGCAGGAAGAAGAAGCCGACGGCGGAGAGCGGCGGCGGGACGGGCGCGAATTCCAGCACGCTCCCGGATGCCATCTCGTGCCCGTGCACCTTCGTGGCGGCGGCGAGACGGACCCAGAAATAGCAGAAATCGCAGTCCGTCCCGAACTGAGAGCCGTCGGGGATCTGGACGCCGCGGACCCACACCGTGCGCGAGAGCGTGCCCGAACGCTCGAAATCGTCGACCTCGGTGCCCGCTCTGCACGGGAGGCCGAAGCGCTCTTCGTCTTGCTGGAGGATCCTTCGCGACTCCACTCTGTCCTCGCCTTGGCGGGCGACTCCACGCCTGTTCGACGCCATGCGCCGACCGCGCCCCCGTCAGGTCCACACGGCCGGAGCGGGCGCGTCGCGGCCTCTCAGGATCTTCAGGGTTCGTTGGGATCGAGCGAGTTGGGGATCGGGACGCTGCACTTGGCGTCGGCGCCCAGGGCCTCCACGCCGACGCAAGGCGCCGGGCCCTCCCCGCCGAGCAGGACGGATTCAAGGTAGCTGTGGACCCAGTCGGCCGAGGTCGAGATGAGCGAGGAGTGGTCGCCCTCCGCGTCGATGCATACGGTCAGATCCGCCCCCTGGCCCTTCAGCCGATCCACGCCGCACAGCTCGAACCCAGGCGTCAGGAAGTCGTCCTTGGCGCCGTGCCACAGCACGATCGGGATCGACGGGTCCGGCGGCGGGCGATCCGCTGTCCACCGCTCCTTCCAGGTGGTCTGGAGCTGTGTGTCGCACGTCCCGCTGAAGCCGCAATTGCCAATCTCGCCGGTGAAGTCCTTGGTGAACGCGTCCGCGCCCTTCTTCAGGCCGAGCGCCCCGGGGCCGTCCTGGCCGTCGTGCGCGACCTTCTGCCAGCAGCCGCCCTCCAGGAAGGTGCCAATCGCTTCGGCCTTGTCCGGCAGAAAGCCGCTCGTGGCCTTGTCCGCGCCCTCGTACGCCGCGAGGTGGCCGTAGAAGTACTGCATGCTCATCGACAGGAAAGCGGGCGTGATCAGGGCGTTCCCCACGTTGGTGATGAGCGCGCCCCACGCCCCGTTCGAGAGCCAGAAAGGCGCATAGACCACCACCGCGTCGATGGAGCCCTCCGAGCCATACGCCTTGGCGTACGACTGGGCCGAGAGCGCGGCGTGGCCGCCGTTGGAGTGGCCCACGATCGCGTTCTTGTCCGAGAAGAGGCCGGCCTTGGCGATCTTCCGGGCGGCGCGCGTGCCGTCGAGCATCGCGTGCCCCTCGTCCGGCGAGTACATCCACGTCGCGGCGCCGGGCGTCCCCAGGCCCGGGAAATCAGGGGCGAGCACCGCCCATCCGTCGCCGATGAACGTGTAGAGCTGCGTGCGGAAATCCCTGTGGAACCCGTCCGGATCCTCCCGCGAAGGCGCGCACTTGTCGGCGATACCCACGCTGCCGTGACCGAGGACGAGGAGCGGCGACGGCGACCCGCGGAGCGTCTTGGGCAAGTAGAACGAGCCGCTCGTGAGCACCGGCTCACCCTCGTTTCGCTCGGTCCAGTAAGCGATCCGGAACTTGTACGCGTCCGTCGTGGCGGCGAGCGGCGGGAGCGACTCATCGGTGTAGTGCGCCGTCATCTCGGCGGCCGTCACGACGCGATCGTAGGCGCAGCGGACGACGTCGCCGCGCATCGACGCCTCCCACGGGCTCGGCGCCGTCGCGGCCTCGTACACGGAATCGAGCGTGTCCTCGCAGGCGCCGGCGCCCAGCAGCGCGAGCGCCGCGTCCCGGTCCGGATCCGACGTCGTTGTGGTGGTGGTCCCCGTGCCGCCCGCGCCGCCGGTGCCGGAGGGGTCCGACCCGCAGCCGCCGGCCAGCACCATCAGCGAAGCGACGAGGAGCGACCCGGGGACCGTGGGCGAGAATCGAGATCGGCTCATGGTGGCCGAGGATACATGAAACGGCCCACGCCGCGCGGGGGTGTTTGACGCTCCCCGGGCCTCGCGAGTACCGTCGCGCCCCTTCACCCGGAGAGCTCCCATGTCCACGGTCCTTGTCGAGTGCGTGCCCAACTTCTCGGAGGGTCGCGATCCCGCGAAGATCAAGCAGATCACGGACGCCATCGTCGCCGCGGGCGGCGTGTCGCTGCTCAACGTCGAGCCCGGCGCCGACACGAACAGGACGGTCGTGACGTTCGTCGGCCCGCCCGACGCCGTCGAGCGCGCCGCTTTCGCCGGGATCGCGAAGGCCGCGCAGGTCATCGACATGGCGGCGCACACCGGCGCGCACCCGCGCATGGGCGCCACCGACGTGTGCCCGTTCGTGCCTGTCTCCGGCGTCACGATGGAGGACTGCGCGGCCATCGCGGCGCGCCTCGGCGAGCGCGTGGGGCGGGAGCTGGGCATCGCCGTGTACCTCTACGAGGCGGCGGCGACGCGCCCCGAGCGAAGGAGCCTGTCCGACATCCGCAAGGGCGAGTACGAGGGCCTCCGGAAGAAGCTCGCCGACCCCAAGTGGCAGCCGGACTTCGGCCCTTCGGAATTCAACCCCTCGGCGGGAGCGACGGTGATCGGCGCGCGCCCGTTCCTCATCGCGTACAACATCAACCTCAACTCGACCGACAAGAACCACGCGGCCGACATCGCCTTCGCCCTCCGGGAAAAGGGCCGCGTCGCGCGCAGCGGCAACACGGCCCCTTACTACTCGCGCGGCAAGAAGATGTTCTACCGCGAGGGCGCCTTCCCGTGCGGGAGCTGCGGCTTCGTCGCGACGACGTACGAGGAGACGCGCGCCCACGTCACCGAGCAGCACGGTTATTCGCTGGACGATCTCCTCCGGTCGAACGACCTGGATCCGCCGAACGTCGTCGGGAAGCAGGTGTACCGTCCGGGCCTGTTCAAGGCGTGCAAGGCGATTGGCTGGTACGTCGACGACTACCGCCGTGCCCAGGTGTCCATCAACCTCACGGACTACAGGGTGACGCCGCCGCACGAGGTGCTGGAGGCCGCGCGGCGCCTCGCGGCGGATCGCGGCCTCGTCGTGACGGGCAGCGAGATCGTCGGCGTCGTGCCCTTCGAAGCCCTCCTCGCGAGCGGCCAGTACTACCTCCGCAAACAGGGCCGCTCGCTCGGACAGCCTGCCTCGGATGTCCTCCGCGTGGCCGTCGCGTCGCTCGGCCTCACCGACGTGGCGCCCTTCGAGATCGACAAGAAAGTGCTTGGTTTTCCGGTCGTCCCGGACAAGGCGCTCGTCCGCAAGACCGTCGTCGATTTCACGGACGAGGTGTCCCGCGACTCCCCGGCTCCCGGCGGCGGCTCGGTGGCGGCGCTCGCGGGGGCGCTCGGCGCGGCGCTCGCGTCCATGGTGGCGAACCTCACCTTCGCGAAGGAAGGCACGGAGTCCCGCGACGCCGATCTGGCACGCATCGCCGAGGAGGCGCAGCGGATCAAGGCCAGTCTCCTGACAGCGGTGGACGCCGACTCCGACGCGTTCACCGGCTTCATGAACGCCCTCCGGATGCCGCAGAACACCCCCGAAGAGAAGGCCCTCCGCGCCCGCAAGATGCAGGAGGGCCTCAAGGAGGCCGTCGCCGTCCCGTGGGCCACGGCGGAGGCGAGCTTCGCGGCGATGCGCCTCGCGCGCGAGGTGGCGACGATCGGCAACCCCAACTCGCTGAGCGACGGCGCCGTCGGCGTGCAGATCGCCTACGCGGGCGTGCGCGGCGGCCTCTGGAACGTCCTCATCAACCTCAAGGACATCACCGACGCCGCCTACGTGGCCGAGAAGCGCGCCGCCTGCACGAGGCTCCTCGCCGACGCCCGCGCCCTCGCGGACGAGACGGGCAGTTACGTGGACGACCGCATGGTCGCGATGATCGAGAAGCGCTGACCCTTCCGCGCCCCCGCGCGCCGTCCCCCCGGGGTTACGCCGGATCCTCCGGCAGCCCCACGGGGTCGGTGTGCATCAGCACCTTCGTCTCCGCCCCCGCGATCGCGCGGATCGCCGCGCGAAGCTCCAGGTAGACGTCGTGCACCTCCAGCGCCGTCATGTCCGGCCGCACGACGATGTGGAAGTCGACGTGGGGGATCCGCCCCGCGCGCGTCTTGAAGTCGTGGAAGCCGATGATCTTCCCGCAGGCGGCGAGGACGCCCGTCAGCTTCTTCACGACGTCCGCGTCCAGGCTCTTGTCCATCACGAGCCCGAACCCCTCCTTGAGCACGTGGAGGCTCGAATAGATCATGTAGAGCGCGATGCCGATGGAGATGATCGAGTCCACGATCGGCTTGCCGGTGAGCTTCACGAGCACCAGCGAGACGAGGACCCCGATGTTGACGTGGACGTCCGTCGTGTAGTGAAGGGCGTCCGCCTTGACGACGAGACTGCCAGTCTCCTTCGCGATCTTCCGCAGGTAGAGCACCGTCCCGAACGTCATCGCCAGGATCGGCAGCATCACCGCGATGCCGAGCACCGAGTCGTGG
>WBZX01003224.1_pt1 | contig 10533 bp, 9 predicted proteins | sample 5204211 | NCBI WGS metagenome assembly WBZX01 (sample SAMN12344362, study PRJNA552823) | activated sludge metagenome | biome: Activated sludge suspended growth; feature: Nitrification reactor; material: Wastewater; isolation source: activated sludge from nitrification reactor of wastewater treatment...
TGCACGTCGGCGCGGCGCCCCGCGGCCTCGCCGAGCCGCCGGGTGTCGATCGCGATCAGGTAGCAGGTGTCCTTGATCTGGCCGAGCGCCTCACCGAACAGCATCTGGTACTGGCGGAGGATCTTCCACTCGAGCCAGGTGCCGCGACGGCGCAGGTCGTCGACGGCCTCGTCGGAGAGGCTGACGAAGTCGGGGCTCTGCCGGTTCCACCCGGGGATTCGGTGCCAGTCCTGGCGCATCGCGGCCTTGGTCTCGCCGTAGCGCACGCCGAACTCGCACAGCGAGTCGATCGACTCCGACGCGATGCCCTTGTCCTTCTGCTGCAGGGCGTTGAGCCCGATGTTCGCCAGGTGTTCGACGGCCTCCACCGCGCGCAGCTGGCGGTCGTCGGTGGCCTGCGCCGCGCGGCCGCGCAGCGGCGTCGCGGCGGCGAGGCCATGGTCCATGATGCGGCCGACGATCTTCTCGGGATCGAGGAAGTCGAACACGTAGGCGAAGTAGGGAAACAACAGCAACAGGCTCGTCGTCATCAGCAGCATCGAGAACAAGACCCCCCAGTGCGGGAGGTAGTGGTCGCCGACCGAGAAGTTCACCCACAGCACGTACACGCTGGAGGTGACGAAGAAGCCCAGGATGACGAGGTTGGTGCGCGCGCGGAAGAACAGCCCCGTGATGTGGGGCGTGAAGCGGGTCGCCGCCAGCTGCACGATGATGCTCGAGACCGTGAGCGCGAGGCCGAGCACGGCGGCCATCACCTCGCCGAGCCCGCCCAGGGTGTTGCGGGCCTGCTGGATGTCCTGGTCGAGCACGGTGTCGAGCAGGCCGGCGAGCGAGGCACCGTCGTCGCCCTGGCGATGCCGCGATGCGGTCAGCACGTCGAGCCAGAACGAGCTCAGGTAGATGAGGCTCGCGATGCCGAGGATCATCAGGACCGGTACGGTCCACGTCGCGCTCGGCAGCGCGGCCCTGCGAAACTGCACCAACACGCCGAGCGTGCGGCCCGCGAACGTGTCGGACGCGCCCGCGCCCCCGGCGGCGCCATCCTGGGCCGGCTGCCCGTCGCGCGCTGGATCGCGTTCGCCCACGGGCTACGACGGTAGCAGATGCCCGAAAGGCGAGGTATCGTGACGACTACGACGATGTTGCTCGCCATCGACGTCGGCAACTCGCACACGACCTTCGGTGTCTTCGACGGCGCCGAGCTGCGCTGCGAGCTGCGACTGTCCACCCGTCACGGCTGGACGCGCGACGAGGTCGCGATTGCGCTGCGCCAGGGGCTCGAGCTCGCCGGGCTCGCGCTCTCGGAGGTCGGCGACGCGATCATCGCCTGCGTGGTCCCGCCCGCGCTCTCGGCCTTGCGTGAGGCGCTGGTGCGTTACGCCGGCTTCGATCCACTCGTGGTCGGACCGGGCGTCCGTACCGGCATGCCGATCCGCTACGACCCCCCGCAGGATGTCGGCGCCGATCGCATCGTCACCGCCGTCGCGGCCCACGAGGCCCACGGCCGCGACGGCTGCGGCATCATCGTCGTCGACTTCGGCACTGCGACCACGTTCGACGTGGTCTCGCCGGCGCCCGAGTACCTCGGCGGCGCGATCGCGCCCGGCATCGGCATCAGCGCCGACGCGTTGTTCACCCGCGCTGCGAAGCTGCCGAGGGTCGACACCGCCAAGCCCGATCGCGTGATCGGTCGCAACACCGTCGGTGCGATCCAGTCGGGCCTCGTCAACGGCTACATCGGGCTGGTCGAGGGCCTCATCGCGCGCATCCGTGACGAGGCCGACTTCGCGGTGCGGGTGGTCGCCACCGGTGGCTTCGCGGCAACCCTGGCGGCGCACACCAACGCCATCGACGCCGTCGACGACGCGCTGGTGCTGCAGGGCCTGCGCATCATCCACGCGCGCAACCGGGGCAAGTGAGGCGGTAGCACGTGGCTTATGCCCATCGCGCGCTCGAGCAGCAGGAGGCCGGCCCCGGGGTGTGGCGCGTGGTCGGGCCGGATGCGCCCGCGCCCCTGCGCGGCATGGTTGCGCGCGGTCTGGCCCCGCTACCGCCGCGCGACCTACTGATCGCGCTGTACCAGATCTGGGTCTCGAACGACCCCGACCTCGCCACGGTGGCGTCGAAGACCCTCGAGGGGCTGCCGCCGGCCATCCTTAACGGTGCGCTCGATGACGCGACGTTGCCGGCCGGCGTGCTCGATTTGCTCGGTCGCAAGCTGCCGCGGAACACCGACGTGCTCGAACGCGTGGTGCGACACCGTCAGGTCGACGACGAGACCCTGGCCGGCATCGCGCGGGTCTGCCCCGATGCGGTGTGCGACGTGCTCGCGGACAACCAGGAACGATGGATGCGGCACCCGGCGATCGTCGAATCGCTGTACCAGAACCCCAACTGCCGCATGAGCGTGGTGCACCGCATGCTCGAGTTCGCGGTGCGCGAGAACATCGACGTGCGGCTGCCCAACATGGACGAGATCCGCACGGCGCTGCTCGAGGAGTCCGCGCCGCAGCCCGAGCGCGACGATCTCTTCAAGCGCGCAACGGTGGGCCTGCAGGACACCCACGCGAAGGTCATCGAGACCTTCCAGAACGCCGCCGTCGGCGACGAGGTCGACCTCGACGCGGTGCGGGTCGAGGCCGGGGGGAGTGTCGACGTGCTCGATCTCGAGGCCATGTTCGCGCAGTCGGCCGTCGATGATCTGTCGCTGCCGATGGACGAGGCCAACCTCGATCTGCCGCTCGACGAGGCCGTGCAGCAGGCGGCGGCGGCGGTCGCCGAGAAGGCCACCGGCGGGCAGGGGCTCTTCTTCATCATCTCGCGCATGAATCCGATGGAGAAGATGCGCATGGCGCTGCTGGGCGGTGCCTTCGAGCGCTTCGTGCTGGTGCGTGACAGCAACAAGGCGGTGGCCATGAGCGCGATCAAGTCGCCCAAGGTCAACGACAACGAGGTCATGGGCTATGCGGCCAACCGCACGTTGGCCCGCGACGTCGTCACGTACATCTCGAAGCGTCGCGAGTGGACCAAGAACTACGCCATCACGCTCAACCTGGTGCTGAACCCGAAGACGCCGATGGCGACCGCGATGGGCTTCCTGGTGCGGCTGCACCCGCACGACGTCAAGAAGGTCGCGTTCTCGAAGAACATCCCGTCGGCGCTCGCGACCGCGGCACGCCGCAAGCTGGAGCAGCGGCGATGAACGCCGCGTGGCGCTGGCTGCAACGGCAGGGTGGGATCCTGGTGACGCCGCGTCGCACGCTGGTCGCGATGGCGCCGGACGAGGGCACCCGCGACAGCACCTGGGCCCTGCTGGCGTGGCTGGCCGCGACCTCGGTCTACGCGCTGGTGGAGGTCACTGCGCGCCTGGTGGCGCTGCGCAGCTTCGACGCGCTGCTGCTCGGCGCGGCCGACGTTGCGATCGCCCTGCTGGCGCCCTACGTCGCAACCTTCGCCATCGAGCTCGTGCTTGGTCGCACGCGAGCGCACCGTGCGGGCACGTTGCTGGCGCCGATGATCGCGGTCGGTGCCATCGGCCACCTGTTGATCGCGAACGGGGCCTGGCGACCCGCGGGTGCTTGGCTGCCACCGCTGCTCGCGGGCCTGGCCGCGCTGGGCTGGGCGTTCGCCGTGCGCGCGTCGATCGAGCCCCGCAAGGTGGCCACGTGAAGGCGCCGGCGCTGGCCGGGATCGTGCTCGCGGCGCTGGTGGGCGCCGCGGCGGTCGGCGACCTCGTGCAGGGGCTACGGCGCTTCGATCGCATGGGTCCGCTCGGCCCCGGCAAGCCGGTGCCGCAGTTCGCCGTCGAGCGCCTCGAGGGCGGGCGCTTCGACACCGCGGCGCTGGCCGGCCGCGTCCACGTCGTGACGTTCTGGGCCACCTGGTGCCCCTACTGCCGCGACGAGCTGGCCGAGCTCGACCAGATGGCCGGTCGCTGGTCGCCGGACGACGTGGCGATGGTGGCCGTCAACCGCGAGGGCGGCGGGCTCACGCGCGAGCAGGTGGTCGCGGTGGCGCAGCAGTACCAACGCGCGACCGGCCTGCGGGTACCGATCGCGATCGACGACGGGCAGATGGCGCGCGCGTTCGGAGTGGGCCCGATCCCCCACACGGCGATCTTCGACCGCGAGGGTCAGCTCCGCCACGTGCACCAGGGCCGCGTGCGGGGCGAGACCATCGCCGACGAGGTCGACGCGCTGCTGCGCTGAAGCGCAGGCGCGCAGCGACGAATCACTCGGGGTCGTTGGCGGCGGCGCGGACGGTCGCCAGGCCGCGAAGCCCGGCGATCGCGACCGCGATGACGACGACCGCGAACGCGACCGCGGCGAAGGCCTGCGCCACCGGCCACGCCATCGCGCCACCGCCGGCCATCGCCGAGGCCAGCACGATGACGGTGATCTTCGATGACACCCCCGGCGCGAGCAGGTGGGTCCAGCCGGCCGCACAACCGAGCGCGAGCACGAACGCCAGCACCCCCGCGAGGTGGCCCAGCCACCGCGGCTGATCGCCCGACTCGTCGCGCAACCGGCCGGCGATGACCGCGGCACCGTCGCGCGCGAGCACGGGCCCGTGCATGCCCGAGCCGACCAGCTCCATCGGGTGCGGGTGGTACGGCAGCACTTCGCCCCACGGGCCCTGCGGCTCGACCAGCTCGTGCAGGGCCACCAGCGAGCGGTGGCCGCGGAACTCCGGAGCCAGCCGCGCGTCGCCGTGGACCTCGGCGTCGAAGTCGACGTCGCGCACGCGCACGAACGGCGTCGGCAGGAAGCCCTGGCGACTCGCGAGCGCACGGAAGTCCTGCCACTCGGGATCGTCGGTCTCGTAGCGGATGCGATAGCCGTCGAGCCGCGCGCGTACGGGGATGACGATGTCCTGGGTGGGGTCGCTCTGGTGGCGCACGACGAGCTCGTCGGCGCGCATCAGCAGGTCCCAGGCGGGCGCCTCGATGCCGCCGGCGCGGTTGACCCGCACGAACGGCTCGCCGCGCGACGACGCCGGCAGTCGCAGTGCGACCTTGGTGCCGAGCTCGGCCTCGAAACCGGCGACCGCGATCCACCCCATCGGCGGTCGCTCCTGCTCGATGTCGGCGTACGGCCCGCGGTAGCCGCCGCGGAAGAACTCGTGGAGCTTGGGGTTGAAGGGCCGATCCGCGCCCTCGGCCTCGAACATCGCGAGGTGCTCCCCGAGGTTCTCGTCGGGGCTCTGTGCGATGCCCAGCTTGCCCACGAAGTGGGCGTCGGCGAGCGGCACGTAGGGCTTGTCGCTGAGCTCGTAGTACGCGATGAGCTTGCGGAGCTCGAGGTCGGGGTTCACCGGCGTCAGCTTGACCAGGTGCGAGCCGTCACGCGTCGTGACCTCTTCGCGGTTGCACGGTACGCGCACGTCCCAGCTCATGTTCTTGGCGGCGGGGTCTTTCTCGCGCATGCGGAAGATGACGTCGTGGACGTCGTCGGCGACCTGCCAACCCGGCACCAGCACCGCGTTGTTCTTGCCGTCGAGCTGCGCGAACGCGATGCCGCGGGGGTTGCTGCGCAGCAAGAACGCGTAGAACTTGTCGGCCTCGAGCGGGGAGTCGACCGGCATCACCACGGTCTGTCCGACCTGCTGGCTCGGTCGCAGACCCCGCGAGTGGTAGCGCTCGAGCGGCGTGGGCTCGGGCAGCACGATGCTGTCGCGGCTCGGCGCGGTCGCGGCCACGAGTCCGCCGAGCGAGCCGATGAGGCCGACGCCGACCAGCGGCGCGAGCAGGGCCACGTGCGTGCGTGCGCGCGGGCTGGTGGAGGAGGGCCCGACCGCGCCGGCGAGCGCCGCCGCGAGCACGCCTTCGGCGAAGGCATGGGCCGCGCCACCCGTGAGCGCACCGGTCACGGCCGGCTGCAGGCCGAACGCCTCACCCCACGCGTCGCCGAGCGCCAACGAGAGCATGAGGTCGTCGCGCGCGAGCAGCACGCCGGCGATGACGAGCCAGCCGAGCAGGGCCCACGGCGCTGCTTGCAGCAACACGCGGCGACCGGCGTCGAGCCACAGCAGCGGCACCGCGAGCACCGCGAGGGCGATGGCGCCGGTCAGCGGCGCACCGTCCCAGAGCGTCTCGACCATCGTGCCGAGCTGTTGACCCTGCAGCGATCCGGCCACCGCGAGGCCGGCCAGCAACATCACGAGGCCCATCGCTCCGCCAGCGGCCTTGGGGCTCGCCGGCGTCACCGCGGTGGGGCTGGGCCTGCGCAGCGCGGCGTCGGCGAAGCGCAACGCCATCGCCAGCACCATCGTGATCCACATCCACATCAGCGCGCCGCGTCCGCCCCACTGCACCGCGAGCACGCCCGCACCCAGCCCCCCGATGCCACAGCTGGCCGCGATCACGGCCAGCATCGCGAAGCGGGCCTCCTCGCCACCGCGACGGGCGGCGAGCGCTTGGCGAACGGCTGCGGGCAGGCGTCGCAGCTGCACGAAGCCGGTCGCGAGCGTGAGCACGGCGGCCGCGAGCAGCAGCAACGCAGCGACCCACGGCTGCCAGAGACGCGCGGCGAGTTCGGTCAGCAGGTTCGCATCCATGGTCGGCGGCAGAGGGTAGCGCTGCAGGCCGCGTGCCGAAAGGGTGCCGTCGGCGGCGCGCCGGCGCAGGTGGGCGTTCGTGGCGGGCTGGCCGCCCTCGCGCGGCGTCGTCGTGGGTTCGCGAGCTCGCGCCGCGAGAGCACGGCTTCGCACGTGGGCGCGGGCTTGCGGTTGTCGACGGCGCCAACCGAGTTGGCGACCGCGCGCTCAAGCGCCGGCGCGTCGTCGGTCGGCCCAGACCACCACCTCGCGGTGGGCACTGGGCAGCTGGGTGGTCCTCAGCGTGCTTGCGTCGGGGAGCTCGGCCAGCTCGGCGACCTTGTCGAGCAACCGCGGCAGATCGTCGACCACGCCGTCGTCGTTGAGCTTGAGCGTGAGCAGCAGCCCGCGGATGCTGTCGCGGCGCAGCGCCAGCAGGTGGGCGAGCGCCGTCATCGCGCGGTGGGGCGCGACGTTGGCGTCGAGCACCAGCCAGTCGACCGCGAGCGGCAGATCGCGGGTGCGCACGCGCTCGGCGTGGATGCCCAGATGGCGGAAGCGGCCGTCGCGCCCGTACGCGAGCACGCGCTCGTCCATGCGGGCGGGATCGATGCCGATCACGTCGGCGCCGCGGCGCAGCAGCGACAGCGCGGCACCACCGGGTGCGGCACCGATCTCCACCACCACGTCGCGCTCGCGCAGCGGCAGCCGTGACCACGCCAGCGCCTCTTCCATCTTGGCGTACGCACGCGATGGCACGTCGTCGGGCACCGGCACGCGACGCACCCCGCCGGGGGCATCGCCGCGACGCTCGTCGTGCACGTGCCAGCCGACCAGCGCCGGGTCGGTGGCGCCCGGGGCCGGCAGGACCACGTCGAGCACGACGTCACCGAGCTGCGCTCGCGGATCCTCGTGGACGCGATCGCCGAGGCGCTGCAGCAGCGGCTCCCGCCAACGCGCGACTGCGTCGGGATCGTCGGGCGTGCGATCCGGATCGACCGGGTCGCGGGCGAACACGTGCAGCCGCAGGCGCGCCGCGGTCAGTGAGGCCATCGCCGGCAGCACCGCGTCGACGTCGGCCGCCATACCGAGTGAGCGACCGCTCGCGCGCACGAACGGCGAGCGCGGCTCGGGATCGTCGAGCTCGGCGTCGGTGCGCATCGTGAGCAGGCCGGGCCGCGAGTACGCCGGGCGGAGATCGGGTCGCGTGCGCGCCAGCTCGCGCTTGAGCCACGTCGCCGAGCGAGGCAGGCAGGTCGCGAACACGAAGGCCGGCACGCGCCCTTTCTTGCAGACCGCGACGCTTGCGGCAAGTCGGTCCGCCGCCGCGCAGTGCCTGCCGCCCTCGACGAGGAGGGCCGATGGGGCGCCATCGGTGCTATGCTGGGGCCACGCGCGGGCGACCGCGGGAGCGAGGGCAGCAATGAAGTGGATCATCGGCGTCGACCTGCGCGAGACCGCTGCGGGCGCACTCAACTTCGGCACCTGGCTGGCGGCGAACCACATCGAGTCGGAGCGGCCATCGTTCGTGCCGGTGCACGTGCTCGAGGAGTCGTACCTGCTGCAGGTGCTGCGACACCAACACATCGACGCCGTCGAGGACCTCGCCCGCCGCGCCGCGACCGACCAGCTCGACAAGGCGCAGCTCGGCGGGGTCGCCGGTCCCGCGCGGATCGTTCGCGGCGTGGTCGCCGATGAGGCCTTGGTCCGCGAGTTCGACGCCGAGCACGGCGACGCGCTCGTCATCGGTCGCCAGGCGCCGAGCAACGAGCGCAACCTCGTGCGCCTGGGTCGGGTCGCGCGCCGCATCGTGCGGCGACTGCCGTGTCCGACCATCGTCGTGCCGCCCGATCTGCGGGCCGATCAGATCGGCAAGGGGCCGATCATGCTCGCGACCGATCTCGAGGAGACCGCGGGCTCGGCCGCGCGCTTCGCCAAGCGCCTCGCCCACGTCACCGGTCGCCCGCTGGTGGTCGCGCACGTGGTCCCGGCCGATACCGACATGGCGCGCTACCTCCCCGACGCGACGGTCGACCAGTTCCTCAGCCAGTCGGGTCTCGATCGCGAGCGCGATCTGAAGGGCTGGATGGCAAACCACGGGCTGGAGTCCGCGGCAGCGGTCGTCTCCCACGGCGACGTGATCGCGCGGCTGTCCTCGATCGCCGAGGTCGAGGGGGCGCCGATCATCGTCTGCGGGTCCCGCGGCATGGGCACCATCGAGCGCATGTTCATCACCAGCGTCGGCACCGACCTCAGCTGCTGGGCCCGCGCCGCGGTGGCGATGGTCCCGCCGACCTGGGGTGCATAGCGCGCGGGGTCGGCGTATGGTCGTGCGCGTCGCCATGTCGCCCCGCACGATCGCCTCCTCGTTGTTGATCGCATCGCTGTCCGGCTGCTCCTCCGATGGCGGACCGATGGCCGGCACCGGTAGCAGCGGCGAGTCGTCGACCACGGTCGCGATGACCACGGGCGTGGGGAGCAGCGACAGCTCGGGTTCCGTCACTGCGGAGACGACCGCCACCACCGAGGGCTCGAGTGGCACGTCGCCCACCACCACGGGCTCGGTCGACGACTCGAGCGGCACCGGTGGTCTCGGCCACTCGCCCGGCTGCGGTACCGATCCGCAGACGGTGACCGCCGGCAGCATCGACGTCGACGGCACACCACGCAGCTACATGCTGGTGCTGCCGCCCGACTACGATCGCGACCACGCCTATCCCATCGTGTTCGGCTTCCACGGCCAGGGCGGCGACAGTGCGCTGGCGCAGAGCATCTATCAGCTCGAGGACTACTGTCCCGAGCCGGTGATCGTGGTCTACCCGCAGGGGCTCATGCAGGTCGGCACCGAGACCGGCTGGGATCTCGCGAGCAACGGCGAGGACATCGCGTTCTTCGACGCGATGGCCAACGCGTTCGCCCAGGAGCTGTGCCTCGACCTCGATCGGATCTACGCGATGGGCTTCTCGTTCGGTGGGTACATGTCGAACTACCTGGCGTGCTATCGCGGCAACTACCTGCGCGGCATCGCGGCGGTCGGCGGCGGCGGGCCCAGCCCCGGCGACACCTGCCAGTCACCGGTGGGCGCGATGATCATCCACGGAAGTACCGACGACGTGGTGCCGTACAGCCAGGGGCAGGCGTCGCGCAACAAGTGGGTCGCGGTCAACGGCTGCAGCGACGCCACCCGCAGCTGGGACCCGATGGACGCCGACGGCCTGCCGACCGAGTGCCTCGACTACCAGGGCTGCGCCGAGCGGACGACCTTCTGCACCCACGCCGCGACGCACACCTGGCGCACGTGGATGAACCCCGAGATCCCGAAGTTCCTCGCCGGCCTGTGACGCCGTTGCTGGCGACGCGCTACGGCTGGCAGCAGAAGGTGAAGTTGCCGGACGGCACGATGGTGCCGGTCGGCTCCGGCGCGGTGGCGATCGGGCAATCCGACATGCCGGTGAAGTTCAGCCCGACCGACGCGCCGGTTGCAGGCGCGCAACGGCCTGTCGCACGGCCTCGATCAGCCGTTCCGTCAAGAATCGGTTATAGCTCGGCTCGGCGCGAATCTGGGCCATGTCGATGACCGGCGCCGCGGTATGCGTGTGCGTGGCCGACATCAGCATGTGCGTAGTCGGAACGCCGGTCGCCGCCGCCGCTTGCTTCTTCACTTCATCAAAAAGCTCGCGCGACACGAGACAACAGTCGACCGTCATGAGTACGAGTCGCGTCGAGCCGTCGTCGAGCGCCAAGCAGCGCGCGTAAAGCGGATCGTTGACCGTCGTCGCTTTGCGGTCGGTAAAACTGCCGACCATCGAGATCGGCAGCCGTTGCGGCGTTATGTCGACTTGCGCGGTTCCTGCCCGCAACGCTCCATCGGCCGCAGATGCCGCTGAGAAAGCCCAGGTGACATGAACGAGCGCCGACGCTGCGGCGCACCGCATAAGACGGGAGAGCATGGAAGGGGTTCCTGAGCAAAGAGCGAAAAGGCGTTCAAAACGAGGCGCG
>WBZX01003073.1_pt2 | contig 10526 bp, 11 predicted proteins | sample 5204211 | NCBI WGS metagenome assembly WBZX01 (sample SAMN12344362, study PRJNA552823) | activated sludge metagenome | biome: Activated sludge suspended growth; feature: Nitrification reactor; material: Wastewater; isolation source: activated sludge from nitrification reactor of wastewater...
GCCGTGACCGGTGAGGTCGTTGCCGCACACGAGTTGCTCCACGCGGCATGGGATCGCATGAGCGCCGCGGAGCGTGATGCCCTCGCCCCGCTGCTGGAGCTGCACCCGGCGACACTGGTGATCGCGAACCGATCGCTCGAGCGCGCCTCGCAGCTCGCCGTCGAGTTCGCCTCCCTCGGCGCCGTGAGCGCGGCGAAGTTCGCGGCGGTCGAGGCGCAGCCCTTCGACCTGGTCGTGAACGCCACCTCGGCGAGCCTCAAGGGCGAGGTGCCGCCGGTGCCGGAGGGCGTGGTCGGCCCGCGCACGGCGTGCTACGACATGGCCTACGGCGTCGGCGAGACGCCGTTCACCGAGTGGGCGAGGCGGCTCGGCGCCGGGACCGCCGTGCAGGGCTGGGGCATGCTGGTCGAGCAGGCCGCCGAGGCCTTCCAGCTCTGGCGCGGCGTGCGCCCGGACACGGCCCCGGTGCTCGAGGCGCTGCGGCGCCGCGCGGCGGCTAGGCCGAATACTCCCGCTTGAGGGCAACGTAGTGCGCCGCCATCCGCGGCGTGCGCGCGAGTTCGTCGGCCGTGAGGTCGCGGGCGCGCCGCGCCGGGTTGCCCACGTACAGGCCGCCGCTCTCGAGCACCTTGCCCGGCGTGACCACGCTGCCGGCGCCGATCACCACGTCATCCTGGACCACCACGCCGTCGAGCACGATCGCGCCGATCCCGACCAGCACCCGGTGGCCGATCGAGCAGCCGTGCAGCGCCACCTTGTGGCCGACCACGACGTCCTCGCCGACGACCAGCGGCCAGCCCGCGTCGTTGCCGGGGTACGGCCGCGACACGTGCAGCATGCTGCAGTCCTGCACGTTGCTGCGCGCGCCGATGCGGATGTGGTTGACGTCGCCGCGCACCACCACCATCGGCCAGATCGAGACGTCCTCGCCGAGGACGACGTCGCCGACCACCAGCGCGGTCGGGTCGACATAGGCGCCGGGACCGAGGCTGGGCACGGTGCCGCGGAAGGGTCGCAGGGGCATGAATCGGGATCCTCGTGGGGAATTTGCGCGTCCAGTGTAGACGCTCGGGGTGCGACGGCGGCAAATTGCACGGGCGGACGCCCTGTGGCGGACCGGGAGAGTCGACCATGTGGGTGATCCTGCTGCTGTTCTTCGCGCTGGTGTTCGTGGCGCTGGCGTACTTCGTGCGCATCTTCAACGGGCTGGTCTCGCTGCGCGCCAACGTGCACAAGGCCTGGTCGAACATCGACGTGCTGCTCACGCAGCGCCACGACGAGCTGCCGAAGCTGGTCGAGACCTGCAAGCGCTACATGCAGCACGAGCAGGAGACGCTCGAGCGCGTGATGCAGGCGCGCTCCGCGGTGTTCAAGGCCCAGGGCGCGCAGGACGTGGCCTCGCTCGGCAGCGCCGAGGGCCAGCTGCGCGACGGCCTCGGCCGCCTGTTCGCGCTGGCGGAGAACTACCCGGCGCTGAAGGCGGACGAGGGCTTCGCGCACCTGCGTTCGCGGATCTCCGAGCTCGAGAACGGCATCGCGGACCGCCGCGAGCTGTACAACGAGGCCGTCAACCTCAACAACATCCGCCAGCAGACCTTCCCCGACCTGATCATCGCGCGGATGTTCGAGTTCAGGCAGGCCGCGCTGCTGGAGTTCAGCGAGGAGCAGAAGCGGGACGTGGACCTGGGCAAGCTGTTTGGGTGAAGACTTCTGGTTCTGGGTGATGGTGCTCGGCGCCGCCGCGATCGGCGGTGCCGCGCTGTCGCTGCGCTGGATCCGGATCGCCCGGCTGATCGAGGACACGCCCACCTCGCGCGTGCGCTCGGCCGCCCAGGGCTACGTCGAGCTGGCGGGCCGCGGCCTGCAGGCCGGGGCAGGCGGCAACTTCGGACCGCTGACCCGGCGACCCTGCATCTGGTGGCGCTACCGCATCTCGAAGCGCGAGCAGTCCGGCAAGCGCGGCGACAGGTGGCGGGTCGTCGCGTCGGGGACGTCGAACCAGCCGTTCGAGCTCGACGACGGCACGGGCCGCTGCCTGGTCATGCCGGAAGGGGCGGAAGTCATCACCACCGAGTCGACCGCCTGGTACGGGGGCACGCCCTGGCCGACGACGGCGCCGGGAGCCGACCGACGCGCGGAGCGGGACTACAAGTACGTCGAGGAACGCATCTACGAGCACGAGCAGGTGTACGTGCTGGGCGACTTCCGTTCGCACCGCTCCGACGGCCCGGACCTGCAGGCGGCCGCGAACGACCTGGCCCGCGAGTGGAAGGCGGACCAGGCGGCGCTGGTCGAACGGTTCGACGCCGACGGCGACGGACGGATCAGCCTCGCGGAATGGGAGGGCGCCCGGGCCGAGGCGCTGCGCACGGTGCAGGCGCAGGCCCGCGAGAGGCCCGTCGGATCCGCGGTGCACGTCGTCGCGAGGCCGCAGTCCGGGCAGCTGTTCCTGCTGGCCGCATCGCCGCCGGAGCAGCTCGCCCGTCGCTACCGGCGCGGCGCGGCCGCAGCCTTCGTCGGCTTCGTCGCCGCCGTCTACGCGTTCGGCTGGCTGCTGCAAACCGCTTTGGCCTGAGGCTCGTCTAGAATGGCCGCATGGCCAATCCCCTGCTGACCGACGCCCCGCTGCCCCGCTTCCAGTCCTTCGAGCCGGCGCACGCCGAACCGGCCATCCGCGAGCTGCTCGACGCCAACCGGCGCGAGCTGCAGCGCCTGCTCGACGGCGGCGCCGCCGGCTGGAGCGGCCTGGTCGCGCCGATCGAGCGCATGCACCACCGGCTGGCGCGCGCCTGGTCGCCGATCGGCCACCTCAACGGCGTGATGAACGGCGACGAGCTGCGCGCCGCCTACAACGCCTGCCTGCCGCTGCTGACCGCGTACCACACGGAACTCGGCCAGAACGCCGAGCTCTGCGCCGCGTACCAGCGCGCGTACGACGAGCAGGGGCCGCACCTCGAGCCGTCGCAGCGCAAGCTGCTCGAGAACGCGCTGCGCGATTTCCGGCTGGCGGGCGTCGCCCTGCCCGAGCAGAGCAAGCTGCGTTTTCGCGCGGTGATGGAGCGGCTCGCGGTCGCACAGTCGAAGTTCGACGAGAACGTGCTCGACGCGACCAACGCGTGGTCGCGCCACGTGACCGACCCGGCCGAGGTCGAGGGCCTGCCACCCGCCGTCGTCGAGCGCGCACTCGGGGCGGCGAGCGCCGCACGGAAGTCAGGTTGGCTGTTCAGCCTCGACCCGCCCACGTACCAGGCCGTGATGACGCACGCCGCGAACGAAGGCCTGCGGCGGGAGTTCTACACGGCCTGGGTCACGCGGGCCTCCGACCAGGGCCCGCATGCCGGACAGTGGGACAACACCGCGCTGATGGGCGAGATCCTCCAGCTGCGTCACGAGGCGGCGCAGCTGGTCGGCTTCGCGAGCTACGCCGACCACTCCCTCGCGACCAAGATGGCCCACGAAACCGGTGAGGTGCTCGACTTCCTGCGCCGGCTGGCGCAGGTGAGCCGGCCCGCGGCCCGGCGCGAGTTCGCGGAACTGGAGGCGTTCGCCGGCCGGCCGCTCGCCGCCTGGGACGTGGCGTACTGGTCGGAGCGCCTGAAGCGCGAGCGCCTGCAGGTGTCCGAGGAGGAACTGCGGCCCTATTTCCCGCTGCCCCGCGTGCTCGCCGGGCTGTTCACCGTGGCGTCGCGGCTGTACGGAATCCGCATCGTCGCGCGGCCCGATGCGGAGACGTATCACCCGGACGTGCGCTACTTCGACGTCCTCGAGCGCGACGGCACGCCGCGGGCCGGCTTCTTCCTCGACCTCTACGCGCGACCGAGGAAGCGCGGCGGGGCGTGGATGGACGAGTGCGTGGGGCGCATCCGGCTCGGCACCGCGAGTGCGCTGCCGGTCGCGTACCTGGTGTGCAACTTCTCCCCGCCGGGCGGCGACCGGCCGTCGCTGCTGACCCACTACGAGGTGCTCACGCTGTTCCACGAGTTCGGCCACGGCCTGCACCACATGCTGACGCGCGTGGACTATCCGAGCGTCGGCGGCATCAACGGCGTGCCCTGGGACGCGGTCGAGCTGCCGAGCCAGTTCATGGAGAACTTCGCCTGGCGCGAGGAAGTGCTGCCGCTGATCTCGGCGCACGTCGACACCGGGGAGGCGCTGCCCGCCGGGACGCTCGCCAAGCTGCAGGCGACGCGCAGCTTCCAGGCCGGCATGCAGACGGTCCGCCAGCTGGAGTTCGGCCTGTTCGACTTCCGGCTGCACGCGGAGTACTCGCCCGCGCGCGGCCCGCGCCTCGAGGAGACGCTGGCCGAGGTGCGCGAGGAAGTGGCGGTCGTGAAGCCGCCGGAGTTCAACCGCTTCGCGCACAGCTTCCAGCACATCTTCTCGGGCGGCTACGCCGCGGGCTACTACAGCTACAAGTGGGCGGAGGTGCTGTCGGCCGATGCCTTCGGCGCGTTCGAGGAGCGCGGCGTGTTCGACGTCGCGACGGCCCGTCGGTTCCTGCACGCGATCCTCGAGCGCGGCGGCAGCCGCGACGCGATGGAAGCCTTCGTCGAGTTCCGCGGCCGCCGGCCCGACATCGAGCCGCTGCTGCGGCAGATGGGCCTCGCGGCCTGAGGTGCCCGCCATGCAGATCGCGACCTGGAACGTGAACTCGCTGCGCGTCCGCCTGCCGCACCTCGCGGACTGGCTGGCCGCGAACCCGGTCGACGTGCTCGCGCTGCAGGAGACCAAGCTGCCCGATCCCGACTTCCCGCGGGCGGAGCTCGAGGCGCTGGGCCTGCAGGTCGCGTTCTTCGGGCAGAAGACCTACAACGGCGTCGCGATCCTCGCGCGCGCGCCGGTCGCCGACGCGGTCGCCGGCATCCCCGGCTTCGACGACGAGCAGAAGCGCGTGCTCGCCGCGACGGTCGGCGGCGTGCGCGTGATCGACGTGTACGTGCCGAACGGCCAGGCCGTCGACTCGGACAAGTACCGCTACAAGCTGCGCTGGCTCGACGCGCTGCGCGGCTACCTCGCCGACGAGCTGCGCCGGCACGCGCACCTCGTGGTGCTCGGCGATTTCAACATCGCGCCCGAGGACCGCGACGTGCACGACCCGAAGGCCTGGGAGGGATCGGTGCACGTGAGCGCGGCCGAGCGCGAGGCGCTGTCCGCGCTGCAGGCGCTCGGACTGCGCGACTGCTTCCGACTGTTCGAGCAGCCCGAGAAGCAGTACTCGTGGTGGGACTACCGGATGATGGCGTTCCGGCGCAACGCAGGTCTCAGAATCGACCTGATCCTCGCGTCGGACGCGCTCGCCGCGAAATGTGCCGCATGTCACATCGACAAGGCGCCGCGGCGGCTGGAACGGCCGTCGGACCATGCCCCGGTGGTCGCTGCGTTTGACATATGAGCGCCGCCACGCGCGGTGACGGATTTTTTTACTCTGGTGTTCCGCGCGCCCGCGCGTAGACTGCCTGCGACAAGGCCAGCGACCACTCGACGACTCCATCTTGACGCAGTTCCGGCGCAGCGACTACGACGTCACCAACACCGTGCAGGTGAGCTCGGTGGCCGCGACCCAGCGCGCGGTCGAGGAACTGGTCAACCAGACCTGGCCCGGCGCGCGCATCGACCGCCTCGCCACCGCCTTCGCCGATTTCGAGCGCCTGTACTCCGGCCAGTTTCCGGGCTACTTCGGCTGCGACACCGTCTACCACGACATGCAGCACTCGCTCGACGACACGCTCGCGATGGCGCGGCTGCTCGCGGGCTACGATCGCACGCACACGCCCGAGCAGCGGCTCGGGGGCGACCGTGCGCTGATGGGCCTCGTCACCGCGCTGTTCCACGACGCCGGCTACATCCGCCAGTCCGACGACACGCAGCACCGCAACGGCGCGGAGTACACGCGCACGCACGTGACGCGCGGCGCGGAGTTCCTCGCGCGCTACCTGCCGACGATCGGCATGGCGGAGTGGGTGCCGGTGGCGACCCGGATCATCCACTTCACCGGCTACGAAGTGCCGTTCGACCAGATCCGCCTGGACGATCCGCGCGACCGCAAGGTCGGCCACCTGCTCGGCACGGCCGACATGATGGCGCAGATGTCCGATCGCTGTTACCTCGAGAAGTGCCGTGACCGGCTCTACCCGGAATTCGTACTCGGCGGCGTCGCGATCTCCCGTTCCGAGGGCGGCGACCTCAAGGTCGTCTACGGCTCCGGGCTCGACGTGCTGCGCCAGACCCCGCAGTTCTTCGCCGAGACGCTGCGCACGCGGCTCGACGGCGAGTTCGGCGGCGCGTACCGCTACTTCGAGTCGCTGTACGGCGGCCGCAATCCGTACATGGAAGCCATCGAAGGCCACCTCGCCTACCTCGAGAAGGTCCTCAAGTCGCAGAAGTGGTCGATGCTGCGGCGCACGCCGCCCGTCTTCACCTGGGAGAAGAACCCGCTGCAGACCATGCGGGCCCTGGTGATCGACCGCATCCGTCGCGCCGTCGAAGCCACCTGAGGCGGCGGGCCGCCCGGGCAGCGATGTGATGCGGCTCGCGATTCCGGGCCGCGCGCCGCACCGGAGATTGTCGCGGGCGGCAGCGGGGCGTATCAGTTCGCCCCCATGAGACACATCCAGCCTTCCCCGCTTCCCGCCACGCTCGCCGTCGCTGCGGCCGCGATGGCCGTCGGCGTCTCGCTCGCCGCTTTCCTGCCCGTGGCCCGGGCGCAAGCCCAGGGCGCGGGCGATCGCGCGGAACTGCTCGGCGCCGCCCTGCCCGGCGGCGCCGTCCTAAGCGCCCGTTCCGTGGCCGTGGCGCCCATGCCGGGCGGCACGGTGACCGCGGCGCCGATCGCGACCGACGGCAGCTTCCGCCTCGCGGGGCTGGCACCCGGCCGCTACCGTCTCGCGGTGACGACGACCGCCGTCGCGAAGCAGACCCAGGGCGCGACCTTTGGCGAGAAGGTCAATTCGGGGCTGCACGCCGCCGGCAGCGCGGTCGCGCAGGGCGCGACACTCGCCCGTCACGAGGCCGCGAAGAACTCGGTCGGCAACATCCGTGGCCGGGCGGCGCCGGAAGCCGACGCCGGCACGCCACCCGCGGAGGCCGCACGCGGCGGCATCAACGGCATCAACCAGGGCATGCCGAACCGGATCTCGATGAACGTGACCATCGCCCGGCAGACGCAGCCCGTGGTGGTCGACGACACGGTGATCGAGGTGGACGTCGGACCCGACGGCGCGCTCGCCGGCCGCGTGCTGCCCGACTAGGGCCGGACCGCCGCGGGCGACGCCGCGAACAGCGCGTCGAGCAGGCCGCACGGCTCCGTGCCCGCGATCAGCTGGCGCCTCGCCGCGGGCTTCAGCAGGCCGTCCTCGACGGCACGATCGAGGAACCGCAGCAGCTCGTCGTAGTAGCCCTCGACGTTGAGCAGGCCGTTCGGCTTGTTCTGCAGCCCCGCCTGCGACCAGCTCCACGCCTCGAACAGTTCGTCGAGCGTGCCGACGCCGCCGGGCAGCGACAGGTACGCATCGGCGAGCTGGCCCATGCGCTCCTTGCGCACGGCGAACGACTCGACGATCTCGAGCGAGGCGAGTCCCTCGTGGCCGACCTCGCGCTCGTACAGGAAGCGCGGGATCACGCCGACCGCCCGTCCGCCCGCCTGCAGCACGGCGTCAGCGAGCGTTCCCATCAGTCCCACCCGTCCGCCGCCGTACACGAGGGTCCAGCCGCGCCGGCCGATCTCGCGCCCGATCGTGCGGGCCGCGTCCGCGAACGCGGGGCGCGCGCCCGGCGCGGAGCCGCAGAACACGCAGAGCCGCATTCCGTCCACGCCTCAGGCCCTGAGGCTGCGCAGGAACGCCGACGGATCCTCGCGCCGCTCCAGCACCTCGACCAGCGCCGAACCGACGACCACGCCGTCCACGTGACCGCGCATGCGCGCGACGTGCTCGGCGCTGCGGATGCCGAAGCCGGCGCAGACCGGGATCGGCGCGACCTTCTTCACCGCGTCCATGTACCCGAGCACGTCGGCGGGCACCGCCACGGTCTTGCCGGTCGTGCCGGTCATGGTCACCGCGTATACGAACCCCTGGCTGGCCTCGCAGAGCATCTTCAGGCGCGCGGGCGGCGTCACCGGCGTGACCATCTGCACCAGGGCGAGCCCGGCGCGGTCGAGGGCGGCGCGCACGTCCGCGCTCTCCTCGAACGGCAGGTCCGGGATGATGAAGCCGGCGACGCCGGCCTGCGCGGACGCCTCCGGCAGCCGGTCGAGACCGTAGGCGAGCAGCGGGTTGAGGTAGCTCATCAGCAGCAGCGGGGCCGCGGGCCGCGGCTGCATCGCCGCGAGTTCCCCGAGCAGCCACGGCAGCGTGAAGCCGCCCTGCAGCGCGGCGAAGCTCGCGCGCTGGATGGTCATGCCGTCGGCCATCGGGTCGGTGAACGGGATGCCGATCTCGACCACGTCGGCCTCGGCCGCGATGGCCGCGAGGTTCGCGCCGAAGCCGGCGCGGTCCGGGAATCCGGCGGTCATGAACGCGACCAGGGCGGGACGGCCCTCGGTCGCCGCGGCGCGGATCGCCGCACTGATGGTGTCGCGAGGCTTCATCACAGCTTCCCCTTCAGCAGCGTGCGCTGGAGCGTCGGCATGTCCTTGTCCCCGCGCCCCGACAGGCCGATGAGGATGCGGCTGCCCGGGTGTTCCTGCGCGTAACGCTTCGCGCCGGCGAAGGCGTGCGCCGACTCGATGGCCGGCAGGATGCCCTCGCACTGGCAGCATTCGGCCAGGGCCTCGAGCGACTCGTCGTCCCCGGCGGCGCGGTAGTCGACGCGCCCGACGCTCGCGAGCAGCGCGTGCTCCGGCCCGACGCCCGGGTAGTCGAGCCCGGCGGAGACCGAGTGCGTCTCCTGGATCTGGCCGTGCTCGTCCTGCAGCAGCAGCGAGTAGCAGCCCTGCAGCACACCCGGCGTGCCGTAGGCGATCGACGCCGCGTTCTGGCCGAGGCCCGTGCCGGTGCCGCCCGCCTCGAAACCCAGCAGCTTGACGCCCGGGTCCTTCACGAACGGGTGGAACAGGCCGATCGCGTTCGAGCCGCCGCCGACGCAGGCCACCGCGACGTCCGGCAGCGCGCCCGCCTGCGCGAGCATCTGTGCGCGCGCCTCGATGCCGATCACCGACTGGAACTCGCGCACGAGGTAGGGATACGGATGCGGGCCCACCGCCGAGCCGAGCAGGTAGTAAGTGCCGTCCGGATCGGCGACCCAGTCGCGCAGGGCCTCGTCGATGGCCGCGCGCAGCGTCTTGTCGCCGCCGGTGACCGGCACGACCTCGGCACCGAGCAGCTTCATGCGCCCGACGTTCGGCGCCTGCCGCTCCATGTCGATGGCACCCATGTACACGACGCAGGGCATGCCGAGACGCGCGCAGGCGGCGGCCGAGGCGACGCCGTGCTGCCCCGCGCCGGTCTCGGCGACGATGCGCTTCGCGCCGAGCCGACGCGCGAGCAGCGCCTGCCCGATGGCGTTGTTGATCTTGTGCGCGCCGGTGTGCGCGAGGTCCTCGCGCTTCAGCCACACCTCGGCGCCCCAGCGCCTCGAGAGGGCCGCGGCGTACGACAGCGGCGTCGGGCGCCCGACCCAGGTGCGCAGCTGCGCCTCGAGTTCGGCCTTGAAGGCCGGGTCGGGCAGGATGTCGCGCACGCCCTGCTCCAGGCGATCGAGCGCGGGCACCAGCGTCTCCGGCACGTAGCGGCCGCCGAACGGCCCGAAGCGTCCGCGCGCGTCGGGAAACTCGTCTCTCAGCGCCTGCGCGAGCAGGGCATCGCGGTCGATCCTCAGGGCCCCGGTCTTCATCGTCTGTACTCCTCGCTCACACCGCGGCCGCGAGCGCAGCCTGCGCCGCGCGTGCCGCCGACACGAAATCACGCATGCGCCCCGCGTCCTTGACGCCGCGCGCCCGCTCCACGCCCGAACTCACGTCCACGCCGGCCGGCCGCACGCGGGCGACGGCTTCCCCGACGTTGCCAGCGTCGAGCCCGCCCGCCAGCACGAGCTGCGCGTCGCGCGCGAGCCGCGCCGCCTCCGCCCAGTCCGCCGGCACGCCCGCGCCGCTCGCCGCGCTCTCGTACAGGAAGCGCGCCGGCAGGGGCGGCGACACCGCGCCGCTGCGCAGCACCGGCAGCGGACGCAGCTGCGACGGCAGCCTGAGCCGCTCGAAGTCCGCGGCGTCGGTCTGCAGCGCGTCCGGCCGGATCGCCTCGAGCACTGCATCGACCAGCGCCTGCGCCGGGTGTCGGAACACGGCCACCCGCTCGATGCACGGCGGCACGGCGCGCTGCAGCCCGGCCGCGGCCGCGGGATCGAGGTGGCGCGGCGAGGCGACGTGGAACACGAAGCCGACCGCATCGACCTCGGCCTCGGCGGCGGCGGCGACGTCGGCGGCGGTGCCGAGGCCGCAGATCTTCACCCAGAGCGCCGGTACGCCGGTCATGCCAGTGCCTGCCGTCCGGCCGAGAGCAGTTCCTGCACGGCCGCGGCCGGATCCGCGTGGC
>WBZX01003225.1_pt1 | contig 10526 bp, 3 predicted proteins | sample 5204211 | NCBI WGS metagenome assembly WBZX01 (sample SAMN12344362, study PRJNA552823) | activated sludge metagenome | biome: Activated sludge suspended growth; feature: Nitrification reactor; material: Wastewater; isolation source: activated sludge from nitrification reactor of wastewater treatment...
CGCGGTCTTGGGCCTGGCCGAGATCGAGAACCGCACCGTGGTGGAGGACCTCGTGGCACGCGAGCCGCTGAAGGCACGCGGCTATCGGGTGGTGCAGGAGGAAGGTCCCGATCGCAGGGGCGTGGATGTAGCGCTCGTCTACAACCCCGCTTTGTACAAGGTGTATGCGCACAAGAGCTATCGCCTGCACATGGCCGACACCTCGTTCCGCACGCGCGACCAGCTATTGGTGAGCGGCGTGCTCGATGGCGACACCACGCACTTCATCGTGGCGCACTGGCCCTCACGCCGTGGCGGGGAGAAACGTAGCGCCCCCAATCGGAAAGCCGCGGCCGAATTGGGGCGTCACATCATCGATTCGCTCATGGCCATCAACCCCAACGCGCGCGTCATGTACATGGGCGACCTCAACGACGACCCCGTGAACGTGAGTATCGCACGCTTCCTGAAGACCAGCGGCGACAAGACCAAGGCCATCGACCAAACGCTCTACAATCCCATGTACGAGCCCTATCAGAAGGGCATCGGTTCGCTCGCCTGGCGCGACTCGTGGAACCTCTTCGATCAGATCATCCTCACCCCATCGCTCGTGAGCGGTGCCGGTGGCCGCTACAAGTACTACGGCGTGCGCATCTTCAACGAGCCCTACCTCCGGCAGCAGGAAGGGAGCTTCACCGGCTACCCCTCGCGCACCTTCGTGGGCGATACCTATCAGGATGGCTACAGCGATCACTTCCCGGTGTTCGTGATCTTGGTGAAGGAGGCGAAGTGATCGTTCAGCGCACGGTTCGGACCATTCCCCGTTCCGTGATCAGGTCCAGGGTCCTGTCCCATACGCAGTATCCGTTCAAGGTGCTTCCTCCACACTCGGCGATCCAATAGGAGCGAAGGCGATGTGCATCCAGCCAGTGCTGGTCATGGATGAAAAGCACTTGGTCTGTTGAAGGTGGCGTCCTCAAGCCTGTGTGGGTCCTCACCACGATCGTTCGCCCCAGACAGACCGCATCCAATGTGTCGCTTGTGCAAGGCGCGCCTTTGTATCGGACCTCGATCCTCGGCGCGTCGCATATGGAACGGTGCGTGATGCCGTCCTGGATCAAGGAGCATAGCGGGGAGCTTTGTGCGTGCGACCGAGGGGGAACTGTAATGGCTAGCACGAGTAGGGGAAGAATGAAGGATCGCATGCGTCGTTAGAAGAACGACGGCACATACGTTATCGCATGCCCGAAAGCAGAACGCCCCGCTTTGGATCACCAAAGCGGGGCGTTCGAACTGAAGGTCTATCCTAGTGCTGCACCATCACACGTGCCACGCGCACGCCTTCCGTGCTGCGGAGGGTGAGGGTGTACAGGCCGTTGAGCACATCGCTCAGGTCGAGCATGTTGCTGGTGAGCACGTCGCTCTTCGCCGTGCGGCCGGTGGCATCCACCAGCGTGTATTCCACGCGGCTGTTGATGACGCCGAGGTCCAGGCGCACCACATCGGTGGCCGGGTTGGGGTAGAGGCCCACGGTAGCCGTCGTCGCCTCGCCGATGCCGGAACCCACGGCGATGTCGGCCAGGAAGCGCGGCTCGATCTTGCGCTCGTTGAAGGTCCAGGTCATCACACCCGTTACCGAGTAGTAGTCGCCCACGGTGGGGGTGTAGAGGTACATCAGGTCGTCCACGATCATGGAGCCTTGTGTGTTGCTCACGCCGGTCCATTGGTTGTTGCCGTCCAAGGGAGCTTGGCAGCCGATGTCGGCGAGCGTCACGAGGACGCCTTCCCACTGCTCATCGGCAGCGGCAACGGGTGTGAGCGCCTCGGCAGCAGGCACGGGGTATTGGCCCACCACCACCAGGTTGGCGATACCGCTCAACTCGGTGAGTCCATTGAACTCGGTAACGCTGGCTTGCAGCGTAACGCTGTCGCCGATGTTCACCACCGAGTTCGCATCGAACACGTAGATGCCCGTCCACGGACCGGTACCGGCCTGGATGAAGTAGGAGTTGGCGCCGATGGTGTCCACACCGGTAACGATACCGCCGGTGGTCACGATCTGGCCCGCGAAGGAGGAGTTGCCGCTCACATCGGTGGTGTACTGGATCTCGTAGATGCTGGCAGGCACCGGGGCACCACCACCTTCCACGTTCAGGTCATCGATCACCAAGTATTCTGGACCGGAGGTGCCCACCACGGAGATGATGAACTCGGCCGCAGCATAGTCGTTGGCGGCGGTGATCTGTTGGGTCACTTCTGTCCACGTGTCGCCCGTGCTGGTGTAGTAGGCGTTGTAGGACGCATAGCCCGACCCGGTGGGACGGTTGTCGAACAAGCCCGTACGCACCTGGCCTGCGCCGCGTACCCAGAAGCTGATGGTGTAGATGGTGCCGTTGGTAACGGCCACCGGCTGCGTGGTGAAGCGCTTGTGGCTCGTGCCGCTGTTCTGCAGACGCACGGCGTAGGTGCCGCCATGCACGTTGGTGGTCACCTGCATCACGCTATCCGCGTTGATGGTCGTCTTGGTGCCCATCCAGTCGGCGGGCACGGTGTCCGGCCAATTCTCGAAGCCGCTGGTGAAGACTTGGGCGCTGGCAGCGGAAGCCGCTACGAGCATCAGGGAGAGTAGAGCTTTTCTCATGGGAGTGGTATGTCTTATTTCGTTCGGATCACTGGATCACCACATCATCGATGCGGAAGTTGGTCGTATTCCCGTTCGGATCACTGCCGGTATAACGGAAGCCGATCACGAAGCTGCCGGTGTACCCCACAGGGAGCACCGTGCTCAGATCGATGTTGCCGCTCGGTACCCAAGTCTGGTCAGCAGTGCTTGGGGTGGCATAGGTGCATGGGACCGGCGCCCAGTTCGCGGTGGCGAGATTGCTGATGTCGTAGTTGGTGCTGATGAACAACGCGAACGGATCATGGCTGGCCACTCCGAAACCGCGCTGCGACCGGAAGCTGAGGGTCATCCCTGTAGTATAGGTGGTAGGCGGTGTGATCAACCAGGACACATCGCTGCCGTTGCTGCTGCCGAAGGCCGTGGCCTGCGCGCACAGATCGCCGGATTGCAGGTAACCCCGCCAGAAGCGCGAACCTGTTTGCGCCTGATTCAACCAGCAAGGCAGGCCGATGTTCACGTTCGCAGTAGTGCTCGTGAAGCTCTCGGTCACACTGGTGCCGGGGGCGCAAAGCGTAGGGCACTCCTGGCCAGAACAACGCGCTCCGTTCATCTGCACCGTTGCCATGCCCCGGTTGCTCAACTGGATGGTGGATCCATAGATGCCTGCGATGCACTGGATGGATCCCTTGCCGGTGGGCAGCGCCTGCCCGGCGTAGTTCGCGTACCCACTCGTGCGCACCATCACTTGTTGCAACGTGCAGTCCTCGATGTAGCGCTCGCCGGTCTGCTGGTTCGCGGCGTCCGCCCAGGTCACCCCGTTGCAGGCGTCGGTCAAGGTGAACTCCACATCGTTCAGTTGGATGAGGCGGCTCTGGAGCGTATCGAGCGCAGCGGGGGTAAGGTCGGCGATGGTGACCACTAAGGGCTCCACATGGCGCATGGTCGCCTGCTTCACCACGTTGTTGTCCACGTTCACGCTGTCCAGCTGCATCAGTCCGTTGTAGGGCGAAAGCACGGTGCCGGGCAGGTAGATGCGGATACTATCACCCATGTACAGGCCACCGCTGTTCAGCAGGCGCAGGGTGATGCCACCGGTGCGGTCCTGCACGCTGATGTTCTTGTAGAAGTTGCCGTCGTTCTCATCGGCCGTCACGATGGCGTACACGCTCATGTCGGTGTCGAAGCGGACCGGCGTGCCTGTCCAAAGCGCCTTCAGTTCGGCCACGGTGAGCACGCTCCCCGTGGGCAGCGTCCGCTCGGGCGGCGTATCGAGGTCCTTGTCGCAGGACCATGCGAACGTGGCGATCGCGGAGAGGAGGAGGATATTGCGCAGATTCATGTGTGCGTGAGTGTCTGAGTGCTTAGAAACTGAAGGTCACCATGGCGAAGTAGTTGCGCCCGAAGAGGTAACTGTATTTGGGGGGGAACTTGTCCACGTTCATGCGGTCGTACCGCAGTTGCTCGAAACCGCCCGTGCGGAACTCCTGGTTGTTGAGCACGTTGCTGATCGTGAGGTTCAGCGCCAAGCGATACTTGCGCTGGAACATCCAGGACTTGCCAGCGAAGAGGTCCACGGTGGCGTTGTCATCCAACCGGGTCTGGTCCAGCAGGTCGTTCCACTGCGGGTCGCTCGTCACCAGGTTGGTAACGGCCTCGGCCGTGCGGCGATCGGGATTGGGGTCCAGGTAGATGTTGCCGAACCAGTTGCCGGTGATGCCCGCGAACCAGAACTTGGGAGAGTTGTACTTGAAGCCCAAGGAGGCCGCGCTCTGTGGCATGCCACCCACACGGTAGCCATCCCAGTAGATGGTGCGGTCGGCACCGAACACTTCATAACTGTTGTTGCGCGTGATGGTGGCGGTGGGGCGCGATGCATAGCGGTAATCACCACCGGCGTACACGGCGGTCATCACCCAGGTGCTGGTGAGGTTGGCTTCCACGCCCAGTTCGATCCCCTTGTGCACCTGGTCCACGCCGGTCATGGCATAGTTCACGATGGTGTTGTAGTCATCGTGGTAGTAGCTGCGGTTCCACACCTGGTTCATGATCCTGGTGTAGTACAGGGTGGCGCGTCCCTTCAACCGAGGTGCGCGGATCACGTAACCGATGTCACCGCTGTAGGTGGATTCCGCCGTGAGGCCGGGGACCACCGCATCGCGCACACGGGGCGCAAGGAAGGCTGCGCTCGTGGCAGGTGGGCGTACGATGTACGCCAAGTTGCCGCTGATGAATTGACGACCGCTGACCTTGTACAATCCGCCCGCTTTCAACCCAAGGCCACCGAAGTGCTGCTTCTCCGACTTGCCCTCGGACTCCAAGGGGAAACGCCCGTTGCGCACATGACCATCACGCCAGAAACTGGTGTAGGAGAGGTCGATGCCGGCGTAGGCTTCCAGGCGCTGCCAGGTCTTCTCCACCTGCGCGAAGGCATCGAGGTAGCGGGTATGCACATCATAGTCGTACCCGAAGGTGTCGCCTTCCTTCACGAGCTTGTTCGTCTCGTCCAGGTCGTTCTGCGAAATGGTGCTGTCGTTGAAGTCGCGGTCGGCGAACTGGTCGATATCCACCCAGAAGTCACCACCGAGCAGATCGTCCACCACCTTGAAGTTGTGGGTACGCTGGTGGTGTGCGCTACCACCGATGGTGTAGTGGGTGCCGTTGCCCATGTCCTTGTTCCACACACTGTTCAGTCCGATGCGTGTTGGATCGGCCCGCACTTCCTCCACGATGTATTTGCTGCGGTTGCCGGTGACATTGTATCCGGGCTGGCCGTTCGCGTTCAATACCGTGTACAGGTTCTTGCCGTTGGCGAAGTACAACTGGTCCCAGTCTATCTGGCTGGTATGCTGGGTGTCGCTGCCCCAACGCCCGGCGAGCGTGGTGGCGTACGCGGGGTTCTCCTGCTGGAAGTAGCTGGGCAGGTAGCGGTAGTAGTCGGGGCGGGGGTTCTGCGCATCGAACCAGTTGAGGCCGGTGAGGCCGTCGCGCCCGAAGGTGTAGTAGGCCGAGGTGAGCAGTTTGGCCTGCTCGCTCAGCTTGAAGGCGTGCGTGAGCATGAGCATCGGCTTATGGTCGTGGCTCATCTTGGCATTGCGCTTCTTGCCATCCTGATACCCCCAGTTCGGGTTGTAGTAGGGATTGTCCGTCAGGTCGTAGGCCTCTTGCTGGGCAATGGCCTGGCGTCCCTGGCGGATGGGGGCGCCGAATCCGCTGAAGCTGATGCTGTGTCGGTCGTTGATGCGCTTCTCCGCGGCCACGAAATAGGAGAAGGCGTCGAAGGAGGTCCCTTCCACATAGCCCTCTTCGGCCCAGCGGCGCGATCCGCTCACACTGAAGGCCCATCCCTTCTCGTTCATCCCCGTATTGTAGGTGAACATGAGGCGGTTGCGGTAGGCGCGGTTGGCAGAGGCGTACGACACGCGCACACCCTTGCGCAGTCCGCTTGCTTGGATGTTCATGTCGGTGGTGCCACCGATGCTGCCGAAGATGTTGCGGTTGGCACCCACGCCGGTGCGCACCTGCATCCAGCGCGTCACGTCGTTCAGGCCTGCCCAGTTGCTCCAAGAAGCCCAGCCCGTCTCGAGGTCGTTCACCAACACACCGTTGATGGTTACCATGGTGTTCTCCGAATCATAGCCACGGATGCGGAAACGGGCCTGTCCGAAATTGAAGCCGGCCACCGCAGTGAACACATCGCGCGAGGATTGGAGGATGCCGCTCACGTCCTGGTTGCCCAGTTCACCGTCCAAGTCATCCGTGGTAAGGGTGAAGACCGGCAGTTGGGGGACGTTCTTGGTCTCGGACGTATCAGCGGCCGGAGCGTTCAGCAGCGTATCCGTTTGCGCCTGCGCGCCCACTGCCAGTGCGAGCGGAAGGAACAAGGCCGCCATGCGGGAGGACAGCCGGGTGGATACGGAAGAAGGGGAGTGGTGCACCATCGCGGTCGGTTAGGGGGCAAGCACCGATAAGGCCGTGTCGTTCGTCACGCATGAGAACGACGCTGGATACCGGTTTCAACAAGGGTGGCAAAAGTAGCGGTGGGGCTTGTGCCGATAATGAGCATCCCATGTTAATTGGTCGAGAAGTTCCTGGTCATCCCAAAGGCTGTGCTACCGGGTTGTTTAGCACGTCGTAAGTTATTGACAGATAGCAAGTTCTATTATCTTTGACCGCCGCAATCCCCGGCACGCTCCATGGGTTCGACCCGCTGGCTCCTAGCATCAGTTTTCAACAGTCACGCGCGGAGGTCGTCCTTGTTGGTGCTCCTGTTCGCGCTGTTCGGCGCTCATGCCCGGGGTGATCACTATGCAGGTTCGAGCATCACCTACGAATGCGTGGGGGTCAACCAGTACCGCATCACCCTGGACCTTTACCTGGATTGTTCGGGTGCGGCCATCACCCCACAGACGCTGAACTTCAGCAACGACTGCGGCATCACCTTCTCGCTCACCAACATCCCGTTGGTGCTCACCGAGGAGGTTTCGCAGCTGTGTGGTTCGCAGCTCGCCAACTCCGCGTGCAATGGAGGTGCGCTTCCCGGCATTCGACACTACCGATTCCAGACCACACTGGTGCTCTCGCCGTGCAACGATTGGACGATCAGCTGGAGCATCTGCTGCCGCGATGCCACGCAGAACGTGCAGTTGACGCCCGGTATGTACGTGGCCGCTACGCTGAACAACCTGGGTGGCCTGTGCGATCAATCCCCCCAGATCGGCGACCAGACCATTCCGTACGTCTGCGTCAACGAGCCGGTCTCGTACAACTTGGATGTGACCGATGCCGATGGGAATACACTGGTCTATTCCTTCATCAGCGCTCAGTATGCCGCGCCCCTCCCTACCAACGTGACCTATTCACCCGGCTTCACAGGGGCGGCGCCCATACCGGGCATCACACTTGACCCCGGGACGGGGCAGATGAACTTCACCCCCACGGTGACCGGCAATTATGTGGTGTCCGTGCAGGTGGCATCCTACAACGCCATGGGGCAGCTCATCGGCACGGTGATGCGCGACTTCCTCTTCGTCGTCATCAACTGTTCCGATCCTCCCGCTGACAATCTGGGTCCCACCGGCATCAACAACGGGATCATCACCAGCAACAACGACATCGAGGTGTGCACGGGTGTGCCGTTCTGCGTGGACATCTCGTTCAGTGACATCGACCCCTTGGCGGTCATTTCGCTGGCTTCGCAAGTGACGGCCGATCTACCGGGTTCGACCTTCTCGGTGAGTGGGACGAACCCCGCCGTGGCCACCATCTGCTGGACCCCGAACCCGGCGCTCTCTCCAGCGTCTGTGCTCATCGATGTGAACGACAACGCGTGTCCGCTGGAGAACCTCTCCTCGTACCTGCTGACGATCACGGTGGTCACCCCACCGCCGTTGCCGCCTGATCCGGGAACGAATGCGAGCATCTCAGCATGTCCCGGTAGCGCCAACGTGAACCTCTTCTCCCAGCTCGGTGGTTCGCCCGATGTCGGTGGTGTTTGGACCGGTCCCAACGGGGCATCGCACTCGGGTTCCTTCAACCCTTCCGCCGATCTCTACGGTGTCTACACCTATACCGTGGGTAACGGGTGCTTGAGCGCTTCGGCCACTGTCACCATCAGTCAGGGATCCGCGGCGAACGCTGGCGCCAACGCCAGTCTCTCCACGTGTAGCAATAGTGCGCCCACCAACATTTTCACGTTGCTAGGCGTGAATGCGCAAGCCGGCGGCTCGTGGAGTGGCCCTAGTCCCGTGGCGGGGGGGCTGTACAACCCGGCCACGATGGCTCCGGGCGCCTACGTGTACACGGTTCCGGGAACACCGCCGTGCGGCAATGCCACAGCGACGGTAACGGTAACGGAGAGCACCGCACCCAATGCGGGCACCAACGGCACGCTCACCCTATGCACCAATAGTGCGGCAACAAGCTTGATCGCTCAATTGGGTGGCTCTCCCACCGCTGGAGGTACATGGACAGGGCCGAGCCCGGTAGGGGGAGCGGGTAACTACAATCCGGCGACGATGAATCCCGGGGTGTACACGTACACGCTCACGGCGGTATCGCCTTGTGCGAATGCGACCGCTACGGTGACGGTGACGGAGAACGCGCCGCCAACCGCTGGAACGAATGGAACGCTCACGACATGCTCGAATGCAGTACCCGTCGCCTTGAGTGCGAGTTTGGGTGGCGCACCGCAAGCGGGTGGTACCTGGAGTGGCCCCAGTCCGGTAGTGGGCGGCATGTACGATCCCGCGACGATGGTGGGCGGTGCGTATGTGTACACGGTAGCGGGTACCGCGCCCTGTGCGAACGCAACTGCCACGGTGACGGTGACGGAGAATGCTGCACCTAGTGCCGGCACGAATGGCACATTGAGTATTTGCAGCAACGGTGCGCTGACGAGCTTGATAGCACAACTCGGTGGCACGCCCACTGCTGGAGGCACTTGGAGTGGTCCGAGCCCGGTAGGTGGCATGGGCAACTACAACCCAGCCACGATGAACCCGGGTGTGTACACCTACACGGTCACGGGTGTGGCACCATGCACGAACTCCACGGCCACGGTCACTGTGACGGAGAACGCTGCACCGAGCGCTGGCACGAACGGTCCGCTGGCGATCTGTTCCAACAGTGCGGCTGTCGCACTATCGAGCAGTTTGGGCGGCACGCCCGATGCTGGCGGCACTTGGAGCGGCCCGAGTCCAGTTGTTGGCGGCATGTACGATCCCGCGACGATGGTGGGCGGTGCTTATGTGTACACGGTCACGGGCACGGCGCCTTGCACGAACGCGACAGCCACGGTGACGGTAACGGAGAGCGCTGCGCCGAACGCGGGCACGAACGGAACGCTTACCATTTGTAGCAATGGAGCTCCAACGAGTTTGATCGCGCAGTTGGGAGGCACGCCAGCGGCGGGAGGCACTTGGAGCGGGCCCAGCCCTGTGGGTGTATTGGGTAACTACAACCCCGCCACGATGAACCCGGGGGTGTACACGTACACGGTCACAGGTGTGGCACCGTGCACGAACTCCACTGCTACGGTCACGGTGACGGAGAACACCGCGCCGAGTGCTGGCACGAGCGGCCCGCTGGCGATCTGTTCCAACAGCGCGGCTGTCGCGCTGAGCGGGAGCCTTGGTGGAACCCCTGACGCGGGTGGCACCTGGAGTGGCCCGAGTCCAGTCGTAGGCGGCATGTACGATCCCTCGACGATGGTGGGAGGTGCTTACGTGTACACCGTTACAGGCACCCCGCCTTGCGCGAACGCCACGGCAACGGTGACGGTTACGGAGAACGTAGCACCGAGCGCGGGTACCAATGGAACGCTCACCATGTGCAGCAGCGGAGTGGCGACAAGTTTGTTCGCTCAATTGGGCGGAACACCTTCCGCAGGTGGAACGTGGAGTGGACCGAGTCCCGTTGTCGGCGTTAACTACGATCCTGCAACGATGACCCCCGGCGTGTACACGTACACGGTAACCGGCGTCGCTCCATGCGCGAACGCCACTGCAACGGTCACGGTAACGGAGAACGTTGCACCGAACGCCGGTACGAACGGAACGCTCACCGTGTGCAGCAGCGGAGTAGCGACAAGCTTGTTCGCTCAATTAGGTGGAACACCAGCTGCCGGTGGAACGTGGAGTGGTCCATCACCAGTGGCGGGCAACAACTATGATCCGGGAACGATGGCTCCCGGCGTGTACACGTACACGGTCACGGGCGTTGCACCTTGCGTGAGCGCCATCGCGACGGTCACGGTGACGGAGAACGTAGCCCCGAACGCGGGTACCAACGGAACGCTCACGATCTGCGACAATGGGGTCGCAACAAGTTTGTTCGCACAGTTGGGTGGAACGCCTGCTGTAGGTGGAACGTGGAGTGGACCGAGTCCTGTTGTCGGCGGTAACTACGATCCTGCAACGATGGCCCC
>WBZX01003226.1_pt1 | contig 10524 bp, 3 predicted proteins | sample 5204211 | NCBI WGS metagenome assembly WBZX01 (sample SAMN12344362, study PRJNA552823) | activated sludge metagenome | biome: Activated sludge suspended growth; feature: Nitrification reactor; material: Wastewater; isolation source: activated sludge from nitrification reactor of wastewater treatment...
GTTGCTTCTAGCGCTTCACGCAACAAGCAACTGCTGCTACTCAGCGCGAAGAGCAAGACCAGCCTCGATGCCATGACGGAGAACCTACGTGCATGGCTCGAAGCTCACCCGAAGGCCTCGTTGGCTGACGCGGCCTTCACGCTGCAAGTGGGTCGGCGTCATTTCAAACATCGTCGCCTGATCGTAGGTAGTAGCCATGGCGAAGTGATCGAAGCGATCACGAACAAGGACACGAATCTCATCGGCACGCGCGAACTGCACGAAGCCGCTCCGGGCGTGGTCTTCATGTTCCCGGGCCAAGGTTCGCAGTACGTGAACATGGGCCGTGACCTGTGTGAGAGCGAGCCCGTCTTCAAGCAACACTTCGAACGCTGCTGCGAGCTGTTCACGAAGGAGTTCGGTACCGACCTCAAGGCCATCATCTTCCCGAAGGCCGGTGAAGAGGAGAAAGCTGCCGAGCAGATGAAGCAGACCATCTACACGCAGGCCTCGCTGTTCACCATGCACTACAGCCTCGCGAAGCTGTGGATGCATTGGGGCATCACGCCGGATGCGATGATGGGGCATAGCATTGGAGAGTTCGCCGCAGCCTGTCTCGCTGGCGTGTTCTCATTGGAAGATGCCGTGAAGCTCGTGGCCAACCGCGGCCGCATGATGCAGGAACTGCCCGGAGGCAGCATGCTCAGCGTGCGTGCGGCGGAAGAGGATGTGCTGAAGAAACTCCCTGCCGGTTGCAGCATCGCGGCGAACAACGGTCCGCAGTTGTGCGTGGCCAGCGGTCCGCACGATGCCATCGCCAAGCTGCAAGCCGAATTGGAGAAGGACGGTATCACCTGCAAATTGCTCGTGACCAGCCACGCCTTCCACAGCCCGATGATGGACGCCATTGTTGCGCCCTACAAGAAGGTCGTGGAGAGCGTGAAGCTCAGCTCGCCGCGCATCCCCATCGTGAGCACGGTGACGGCCGAGTGGATGAAGGATGAGGAAGCGACCTCCTCGAAATACTGGAGCGATCACTTGCGCGCCACCGTTCGCTTCGCACAGGCCGTGAAGTTCGCCTGGGCGGATGCCGACCGCGTGATGCTCGAAGTTGGTCCGCGCACCACGGCGACCACGCTCGCTCGTCAGCAGAGCACCGACAACAAGAAACAAGCAGCCGTTCCATCGTTGGGCGATTCTGCCGGCAACGGCAATGAACTGACGCAACTGCTGAAAGCCGTGGGCGGCCTTTGGCAGAGCGGTGTACTCATCGATTGGAGCAAGTTCTACGAGCGTGAGGAACGTCGCCGCATCTCAATGCCGACCTACGCCTTCGAGCGTATCCGTCACTGGGTGGATCCCGTGGCGGTGGTGGCCGATGGTGGCCGTGCCGTCGCAAGCACCGCGATCGAAGCGCCGGTACCGAACAGCGGTGATGCCAACCTCAGCCCCAAGGAAGCACTGATCGCGCAGATCAAGCACCTGTTGGAAGAGAGCTCCGGCCTTGAACTAGCCGAGGCAAGCAACGAGGAGACCTTCCTGGAGATGGGCCTCGACTCGTTGTTCCTCACACAGGTCGCGACATCGCTGAGCAAGAAGTTCGGTGTGAAGATCTCGTTCCGACAGCTCAACGAGGAGCTTCCGAACCTGGACAAACTGGCTGATCACATTCTGCCTAGTTGGAATGGTGGCGCACCTATAACAGCGGCGAGCGGCAAGGTGCAAGCGGCTAGTGCGGCACCTGCGATCAACGCCCTCGAAGACGCCCCTGAACTCAAGAAGGTCTTCGGCGCACAGGCCCGCATCAGCAAAGAGAAGGTGGACGACATGTCGCCGCAACAGCGCGCATGGTTCGATGCCTTCGTGAAGCGCTACGTGGCGAAGACCGCGAAGAGCAAGGCCTTCACCCAAGAGAACCGCAAGCCAATGGCGGATCCGCGTGTAGTGACCGGTTTCAAACCACAGACGAAGGAACTGATCTATCAAGTGGTCGTCGACAAGAGCACGGGCTGTCATTTGTGGGACATCGACGGCAACGAGTACATCGACATCCTCAGTGGTTTCGGCTCCTCGATGTTCGGGTACATGCCCGACTTCATCAAGGAAGCCGTTCACAAACAGGTTGACACCAGTGTGGAGATCGGGCCGATGCATCCGCTCGCTGCGGAAGTATCAAAGTTGTTGTGCGAACTCACCGGCGCCGAACGCGCAGCTGTCTGCAACACCGGTTCCGAAGCGGTGCTCGGCGCGATGCGGATGGCCCGAACGGTGACCGGTCGCAGCTTGATCATCTCATTCAGTGGCAGCTACCACGGCATCAACGATGAAGTGATCATCCGCGGCAGCAAGAGCAAGAAGAGCTATCCCGGCGCGCCCGGCATCATGCCCGAGGCCGTGCAGAACATGCTCGTGCTCGACTACGGCACGCCGGAGAGCCTGGAGATCATCAAACAGCGTTGCCATGAAGCAGCGGCCGTGCTGGTGGAGCCTGTGCAGAGCCGTCGCATGGAATTCCGTCCGGTCGACTTCCTCCGCGAGGTGCGTCGCATCACGCAGGAGAACGGCACCGCGTTGATCTTCGATGAGGTGATCACCGGCTTCCGCACGCACCAGAACGGAACGCAGGGTCTCTTCGGCATCCAAGCCGACATCGGCACCTATGGCAAGGTGATCGGCGGCGGCATGCCCGTTGGTGCGATGATCGGCAAGAGCGAATGGATGGATGCGCTCGATGGCGGCCACTGGCAATACGGCGATGAGAGCGTTCCACCAGCAGGTGTGACCTACTTCGCCGGCACCTTCGTACGCCACCCGCTCACGATGGCAGCAATGAAGGCATCACTGGTCTTCATGAAAGAGCAAGGCCCTGCTTTGCAGGAGCGCCTCAACACCATGACCGAGGAAATGGTCGCGCGCGTGAACGGACTGTTCGACAAATACCAACTCCCCTATCGCTGGGTGAACTTCGGCAGCGCATTCAAGACGAAGTACGACGAGAGCGTCAACTACACCGAGCTCTTCTTCATGCTGATGCGCTACCACGGCGTGCACGTGCTGGACTTCCCGCACTTCATCACCACCGCGCATACCGAAGAGGACATCGAACGCATCATCGAGACGGTGGAGAAGACCTGCGTGGAGCTGCGCGAAAGCGGCTTCATGCCGGAGCGCACCTACCCCATCCCTTACGTGAACAGCGTATTGAACGGCCATGTGCGCAAGCTGAGCGAGCGCGTGATCAGCGCGATGGAACCACCCGTTCCCGGTGCACGCATGGGTCGCACACCGAAAGGCGAACCCGCGTGGTTCGTTCCGGATCCGAAGCGCGCCGGCAAGTATCTGATGATCGAAACCGACGAGAACTGAGCGAAGGCCATGGAGAAGTTCATCACCGAGACCCGATTCGTACCCGTTGATTTCGATCCGTTCGGCGGACCGAACATCGAACGCATCATTCCCACCACCGAGGCGCAGCGCGAAGTGCTGACCGCAAGTGAGATGGGCGTGGATGCCAGCTGTGCCTACAACGAAAGCGTGTCGCTCGAACTGAGCGGCGACCTGGACCGCAAGGCGATCGAGCAGGCCATGCTACAGTTGATCGCACGGCACGAGTCCTTGCGCAGCACCTTGAGCGTGAGCGGCACGCGCATGATCGTGGCGGATAGCATGGCGTTCGAGTTGCCATTTGTTGACCTATCCACCGCAAGCGACAAGGATGCGCAACTCCAGGCGATCGCGAAGAAGGACATGACCACGCCCTTCGATCTGCGCAACGGTCCGTTGTTCCGAGCGATGCTGATCCGTGTGGATGCGAGCGTGCATCTGCTGCGTCTCAGCGGTCACCACGTGGTCTGCGATGGTTGGAGCCTCGGGATCATGATGGCCGAGATCAGCGCGCTGTACAACGCCACCAAGAACGGTGGCGAACCGAAGCTACCTGCCGCTTCCACCTTCAGCGAATACAGTCTCGCCACGATCGACTTCGCGAAGAGCGCCGAACATGCAACCGTAGAGCAGTACTGGACGAACCTGTTCAAAGGCGCCATACCGCGTCTCGACCTTCCGTCCGATCGTCCACGCCCGCGCACGAAGACCTACAAAGGCAACCGCCTCGATCTGGTGATGCCACCCGAACTGGTACGTGGCCTGAAAGAGACCGCTACGCGCAGCGGCGCCAGCTTCGTCACTACCCTGCTCACCACCTTCGAGCTGGTGCTGCACAAGCTCACGGGCGACAGCGACATGGTGGTTGGTCTTCCGGCCGCCGGCCAGAGCGACCTGGGCATGAAGCACCTCGTGGGCCACTGCGTGAACCTGCTCGCCCTGCGCAGCCGGATCGACGAGGATCGTCCGTTCATCGAGCACCTGAAGGAGCGCCGCACGGCAGTTCTCGATGCCTTCGACAACCAGAAGTACACGTTCGGCACATTGCTGCGGAAACTGAGCGTGCCACGCGAACCGGGCCGCATCCCGCTCTGCCCGGTGGTGTTCAACATCGACATGAACATGGACGATGGCGTGGCCTTCGATGGCCTGCGCCACCGTTTCATAAGCAACCCGCGCGCCTTCGAGAACTTCGAGTTGTTCCTGAACGCGAGCGGAAACGACAAGCACCTTGTATTGGAGTGGAGCTACAACACCGATCTCTTCGATGAGGAGACCGTCCGCGGCTGGATGGCGATGTTGACGACGCTGGCGCAGCGCATCGCCACGGCGCCAGGCGCGACCATCTCCGACCTGCTGAGCGAAGGCGCACTTGCGGGTGACCAGGAGATGCCGCCCAGCGATTGGATCGGCAAGGTCACAGCCTTCCCCAAGAAGGACATCGGCAGCCTGTTCGATGAAGTGGCGAAGCAGTACGCCGACAACACGGCCGTCGAACTGCTCGACAAGAAGCTCAACTACCGCGAACTGCAGCAGCGCGTTCACGCGCTCAGCAGCAGCTTGGTCGAACTCGGCGTGAAGCCCGGCGATCCCGTGGGTCTTTGCATGGACCGCGGTTTCGACATGGTGGTGGCCATGCTGGCCACGCTCCGTGCCGGTGGCTGCTTCGTTCCCTTCGACCCCGCCTATCCGGCCGATCGACTGAGCTTCATGTTCAGTGATACCGATGTGAAGGTGATGCTCACGCAGCGTCATCTCGCAAGCGGACTGCCTGCGCACAAGGCGCGCGTGATCTTCCTGGATGAAGTGAAGCAAGGCACGGAGCGTCCGATGCCATCCGTATCCATCGACGCACCAGCGTACATCATGTACACCAGCGGCAGTACCGGTACGCCGAAAGGTGTTGTGGTGCCGCACCGGGCGATCGTGAGGTTGGTTCGCGAACAGAACTTCCTCCCTTTCGGTCCGGAGCTCACCTTCCTGCAGCTCTCGAACGTCAGCTTCGATGCAAGCACCCTGGAGATCTGGGGCGCCTTGCTGAACGGCGGTCGTTTGGTGCTGCAAGCACAGCAGAAACCAACGCTCCTGGAGATCACCGAGACGATCCAGCAGCACAAGGTCACCAGCGTGTGGTTCACCGTGGGGCTCTTCAACCTCTTGGTGGATGAGCATGTGGACCGTTTGCGCGGCCTGAAGCACATCCTAACGGGTGGCGACGTGCTGAGCGTTCCGCATGTGAAGAAGGCATTGAAGGTCCTCGGCCCGAACGTGCTGATCAATGGCTATGGCCCTACGGAGAACACCACCTTCACCTGCTGCTTCCCCATCAACAACGAAGCACAGATCAAGGGCAGCGTGCCCATCGGCTTTCCATTGCGCAACACCACGGTACATATCCTCGATGAGGACCACAAGCCCGTAGCCATCGGTCGCAAGGGCGAATTGTGGACGGGCGGCGACGGCGTTGCGCTGGGCTACTGGAAACGTGATGAGTTGAGCGCTGAACGCTTCATCGACGATATGTTCCGTGGCACCGGAAAACTCTACAAGACCGGCGATATCGCACGTTGGCTTCCCGATGGAAGCGTGGAGTTCATCGGTCGTGCCGACGGTCAGGTGAAGATCCGTGGCTTCCGTGTTGAACTTGGCGAGATCGAGAACGCATTGAACGATCTGGCGAGCGTGAAGGACAAGGTGGTGACGGTGCGACAGGATGGGCCGGGTGAAAAGCAGCTCGCGTGCTATGTGGTGCCCGCGAACGCGAACGATCACGATGATCCCGCAGCGCGCGAAGCATTGCTGAACGCCGTGCGTGAACGCCTGCGCGAACATCTGCCGGGCTACATGGTGCCCACGGCTTTCATGGTGCTTCCTTCGTTCCCGCTCACGCCGAACGGGAAGATCGATCGCAAGGCCTTGCCTGCTCCGGTAGTGGAGATCAGTGTCCTCAAGGCGCAGCATGTCGGACCGCGTGATGGTATCGAACGCACGCTCGCAAGCATTTGGGGTCGCGTGCTCAACAATGAGAAGATCGGCATCCACGATGATTTCTTCGACCTCGGTGGTCACTCGCTGATCGGCATCCAGCTGCTCGGGCAGGTCGAACAGCAGTTCAGCCGTACGCTGCCGCTCAAGTCGTTGTTCGAAGCACCGACGATCTCGCAATTCGCGGAGTTGTTGCGCAGCGAAGGGGCAGCGATGAACTGGGAGAACCTCTCCCTGGTCCAACCCGAAGGGAAAGGTGTTCCGCTCTTCTGTGTACACGGCGACGAGGCCAGCCACTTCATACCGAAGCACATGGGGCCAACACGTCCGTTCTACGCGTTCTTCCACCAAGGCGAGGATGGCAAGGCGATCAAGTACCAGACCGTGGAAGCCATCGCGCAGCACTTCATCCGTGAGCTGAAGCAAGCGAAGCCAAGCGGCCCCTATCTGCTCACCGGCTATTCGTTCGGCGGCGTGGTGGCCTATGAAATGGCGCAGCAGCTCATGGCTGCGGGCGAAGAAGTACCGATGCTCGTACTCCTTGACACCTATGCACCTGGCCTACACAAGCAGGCCATCGAAAGCGATGTGAAGTTCTACGACCCGGTGAAGAAGGCCATCCTGCGTGGCATCGTGCGACGCGCTCTCAAGAACGACGGCATCGTGCCGACCCGTTGGCGGAACTTCCACATCGTGGACACCTACGACAATGCGGTGCTCACCTACAAACCGAAACCGTACAAGGGCAAGCTCACCATCTTCAAGGCGGAGCATTCGTGGGGCCCCAACGAAATGGGCTGGAGTGCCCTTGCGCAGGGCGGTTTGGATGTGGCCGTTATACCCGGCGATCACTACACGATGATCCACGAACCAGGAGTCGTCCAATTGACCGAGCAGCTCATCGAGCGTATCGCGGGCTGGGAAACACGCACGAGCGAAGCTGTTTCCTAGTGCCATTTGGTGGGTGGTTCGAGGCGACATATCGCAGTCTTAAAGACACTCGTCGAAGGCTCGATAAGATCCCATGGCACCTCGATAGTTTTCCCACCTGTCCCGTGCAGGGGCAATGCGGATGAACTGGTCGAATCTGGTTGCGATACGTACCGAAGGCGAAGGGTTACCGGTCTTCTGCGTCCAAGGGGATGACGCCAATAGACTGCTTCCCAAGTACTTGGACGCAAAGAACCCGTTCTACGTCTTCCAGCACCAGGGCAACGACGGGAAACGGATCGAATTGGACCGGGTGGAGACCATTGCCGCCCATTTCATTCGGGAACTGAAGGAGGCACGTCCTCAAGGTCCTTATCTACTCTGTGGCTATTCGTTCGGGGGGATCCTCGCGTACGAAATGGCCCAACAGCTGATCGGACATGGCGACTCCATCCCATTCCTTGGTCTTTTCGACACCTATGCGCCTACCGTGCACCAACAAGCAATGCAACATGGTGCACGCTTCTATGAGCCACTGAAAGCGGCGATCATGCGCAGCGCCATTGAACTGCGCCTGCGCAAGGGAACCTTGTTGAAAGGCAAGCTGCGGCACTTCCATATCATAGACACCTATGATCAGGCCATCACCGCGTACAAGGTGCATCCGTATCCTGGCAGGCTTTCCGTCTTCAAGGCCAAGGACTCCTGGGGGCGCTTCGACATGGGGTGGCATGGATCCGCTGAGGGAGGGCTCGAGATCGAGACGATACCTGGCGATCACTTCACCATGATCAAGGAACCGAACATCAGGCACCTGGCCGAGCAACTTCGCCTTCGCATCGCCTTTGCGGAGGAGCAACGCGCTCAAGCCGTTCCTTAGCGTTCGTGGAGAGCAGGATATTGACGCTTCATTGCCGAGAACCGGAACTGGTCATTCCCGGTGTTCGTGAGCACGAAAGCCAGCCCGACCCGGGATCCGTTCATCTGTGGTTCGCGACGCTGAACGCGCTACGCCCTAGATTGGACAAGTACATTGAGCTATTGGACCCCGTTGAACAGGAGAGGGCCCATCGATTCCGGTTCGTTCATGACCGGGAGCGTTTCGTCCTCGGGCACGGTATGCTGCGCGAGCTGTTGGGCAGGTATCTGCAGAGTGACGCGGCCTCCCTTCGCTTCGCTCGCGGACCGCATGGCAAACCTTACTTGGAGCATGCACACGTGCATTTCAACTTCAGCGACACCAAGGATGCGATCCTGATGGGCATCCGTGTCGGGCATGCGCTGGGGGTCGACATCGAGACCCTTGCGCGTGACGTGGACCACGAGGCGGTGAGCACACACTACTTCACGCACCAAGAGATCGAGGCCATCCGAGGCGCCGGCTCAGATGCGAAACAGCGCTTCCTCGAATTCTGGACGCGCAAGGAGGCGGTGCTAAAAGCAAGCGGAGTGGGCATCATGGAGGACCTACGCGTGCTGCGTGTAGATGCACCGCACAATGTCATGTCGATCTCCCACGAGACCTTCAAGGAAATGGCAGCATTCGAGTACCACCTACGAAGCTGGCGTACCGGAGCAGGACACATCTTCAGCTTGGCGACCGCCGACCCCGTCCGGGAAGTAGCTCTTTACAGCTACGCCTAGCCCACCGTACCTCGACATACCCGTTCGGAACCTTCGCGCCGAGAGGCCGTAACAGGCGGTCGACCGGCATCTCCTTGGGGATGCCCTTGGAATGGATACGAACCATCGTTGTGAACGGTCTCGATCGCTCACGCGCGCCAGCATTGCGCCGTGGCGTATGCTGGCGTTCCTGCTCACAGCAGGTCACCTACTCGCGGCATATGCACAAACGACCTATACATGGACCGGGGCCGCGAATGGGGCCTGGAACAACAACGCCAATTGGTCCCCGTCGTCCGGCTATCCCGGAACGCTGGACAACGCGGTGATCGTCAACGCGACGAACACGACCGTTCTGGACGCTTCGCGCACCATCGCCAACCTGACCATCTCCTCCGGTTCTTTCGACCTTGCGACAAGCACGCTCCTCGTCACCGGCAACGGGACGTTCTCCGGCGGCTCCGTCAGCAACGGAACACTCTCGTTCAATGGCACCTCCGCAGCGCTGATCTTCTCGGGCACCTCCTTCTCGGCCTCGCTCACAGGGTCCGCTTCCTCCATCCGGTTCAATGGCTCCTCGTTCAGCGGCCCCATTGATCTTACCCGAACGGGTGCGGGCACGGATGTGTGCACCGGAGGGAATTCATTCGGCGCGGCGGTGGTCCTGACGCAAGCTGGCACAGGTACCTGGTCGCTCGCCAATACAGGGGCCGACACCTACCAGCAGGGTCTTGCGCTGGGCAGCACCGGAACAGGCACCTTGCGCATGGGGGCAACGAGCGGTACATCCACGCTTTCGGTTGGCACTAGTCTGAGTATCGCACCAGCGGGTTTCACCAGTGGCCAATTGATCCTGCGCGGGCTATCCCAGCTAGGTAGCGCTGCACAGAACCTGACCTTCGGCGGAACCGCCGTCCTTCAGATAGATGGAGGCACCGTCTTCAATGGCGCGCTCACGGCAAGTGCACCGAGCGTGATCCTGAACGGAGGCACCTTCCAATCCAACGCAACCCTTACCAAGACCGGAAGCTCCACGGATGTGGGAGCCGGTGGTTGCACCTTCAATGGGCCGGTGGAACTGACCAACACGGGGGCGGGACAATGGTACCTGCACAACTCCATCGCTGACCAGTTCAACCACGACCTGCGGCTGAACAACTCCGGCGGTGGCTTCCGCTTGGGTGGCACTTCCGCCGGTGCTGTACTGGCCAACGGGCGCACCATTTCCGTCGGCACTGGTGGATACAGCACAGGAGTGTTCTACCTGCGCAACTTCGTTCAGCTAGGCGGCACCGCACAAACCATCATGTGCACTGGGACAACCCAGTTGCAGTTCCTACCAGGCACTGTATTCAATGGTGACCTCGCGGTGACTTCCCCGCGCATCGCCTTCAACGGTGGGACCTTCCACGGCAACTGCTCCTTCACCAAGGCCGGTAGCGGCACTGACCTGAGCACCGGTGGTTGCACCTTCAACAATACCGTGGTCTTCACCTCGGCAGGAAGCAGTCACCTCTACCTGCACAACACGGGAACGGATGCGTTCAACGGAAATGTTCGATTGAACTGCACGAGCGGAGCAGGCATTCGTCTGGGTGCCGCAACCGGAACAAGTACGCTTGC
>WBZX01003227.1_pt1 | contig 10522 bp, 8 predicted proteins | sample 5204211 | NCBI WGS metagenome assembly WBZX01 (sample SAMN12344362, study PRJNA552823) | activated sludge metagenome | biome: Activated sludge suspended growth; feature: Nitrification reactor; material: Wastewater; isolation source: activated sludge from nitrification reactor of wastewater treatment...
GAAGACGTCCGTGAGCACCACCTCGAGGCTGCGTGACGAGCGCGACTTGGACGCGAGGATCGGCGCGTAGCGCAGCAGCAGGAACCGATCGATCGGCGTCATCATGTTGCCGAAGCCGTCGAGGCCGATCGAGCAGAACATGCGGCGCGTGAAGGGATCGGTCCCCTTCGTGCGGTACGTCACGCTGAAGCGGTACTTCGTCCACGTGCGGTAGAGCAGGCCGAGCAGCCGGTGGTGAAGGAGGTCGAAGATCTCCCGCGTCGGCTGCGGTCCGCCCTGGTAGTCGCTCAGCGCGATGCGCTCCGCGAAGTGCGGCGGGAGCGGCGACGTCGAGCCGTACAGGCTCATGAACGTCGTCGACACGCGGACGCGCTCCCGATCGTCCGGGTACTTCGCCGTCGTCGCCTCCGTCACGTCGCTCGAGTGGAAGACGAGCGACGGGTCGGAGCGGAGGCGGATCTTCTCGTCGACGGCCGGGCCGAGCTGCCCCACGGGAGGGGACTTGGGGTGGAGGCGCTCGAGCAGGTACACGAGCCGGAAGAAGGCGAACCTCCGCGCCTGCGACTCGAACTCGCGGAGCGAGTCGGAGACGCTCTGGCTCGTGTTGGTGGGCGCGGTGGTCATGTCAAATCAGGTACAGGTTGCCGCTCTTCGGCTCCCATTTGTAGACCACGCGGGTGTTCGTCCCCGTGATCGTGAGCTGCGTGAACGAGTTCAGCGACACGTAGGAAGCCAGCATCTCGTTCAGGATGCTCGCGAACAAGTACATTTCGCCTTCCCCGGTGAATCCGCCCTCGTCCAGCTCGATGTCGGCGGCGACGCCGCGCACCGGGGCGCCCCGGTAGAGCCGATCCGTCGGGCGCACCTTGATGGACTTGATCGCCTGCAAGCGGAGCTGGTTCGCGCGCGCGGCCTGCCTGTCGATGATCGCCTGGAAGTTGTAGAGATCCACGGTCGCCCGCAGCACCTCGAGATCCGTGATCGAGCGGTAGCTCATCGCCATGTGCGCGATGACGCGCCACTGGAGCTCGCGCCCCGTCGGAGGCGGCAGCGCGGACGTCACGCCCGTCAGGTTGGTGAAGCTGGCGACGGCCGGAGACGTCGCGGTCGGGACGCGGAGGTCGCCGACCTTGAGCTGGCTCGGGAGCCGCCTGTTGGTGCACGTCGACTCGATGCTGATGACGTCGAAATCGGGGAGCACGCCGGAGTCCTGGGGCGTCCCGAACGAGAGGTACACGTCGACGCCGTCCCCGATCACGGCCGGCCGAAGGTGGAGCTGGTAGAACACGCCGCGCTGCGCCGCGTCCTGGTCGACCTCGTGCTCGAACTCGTAAAACGATGGGATCTCGACGCGCTGGCTCGTCCTGCGGGCGATGCCGATCACCTTGTCGACGGAGTAGATCTCGTACGCCTGAGGGCTCCCGCCCGACGGCCGCGCGAGGTACTCGAACTTGGTCGTCTCGGGCTTGATCGGGTCCGTCGGGTGCTCGAACAGGTTGACGACCGGCGTGCAGAAGAGGCGAAAGTTGTCCTTCGTCACGCGGACGGCGGGCGGCATGCTGTCCTTGAACTGGAAGATGATCGCGAACCGATCGGTCACCTTGTCGGCGGGCAGCGCCTCGAGCCCCGTCACGTCGAAGAACGCATATTTCTGCGGGAGCGTGAAGAACTCCTGCAAGAGCCGGAAGCCCGGGTACACCGTCTTCGGGTAGGGGATGAGGGACTCCTCCTCGGCGAAGCCCACCATGCGGACGGCCTTCGCTTGCAGCGTCGCGACGATCGAGTCCCCGCGCGTCGGGTCCACGGCCGCGAGCGCGATGCTCTCCACGTGCTGGCCGACCCACAGGCGCACGTCGTCCTGGAGGCGCCGCTCGCCGTGGATGTAGAACCGCACCTGCGACAGCGCGAGCGCCGCGAGCGAGGCGCCTCCCGTCACCTTCAGCTCGATGCGGAGCGACTGCGTGAGCTGCGACCCCGTGTCGACGCGCACGTCCTCCACCGAGAGCGGCAAGAGCTCGACGTCCTGCGTCGTGCGAAAGCGGCACGACACCCCGTCCATCGGGACGCTGCCGACCTCGGCGTTGCGGGCGACAGTGAGCTTCTCGCGCACCACGTTGGGGAGCGGCGCGAACTCCACGATCGACGTCGACGGGATCTGCCGGAGGTAGTGCGGGAAGAGCAGCGCGCCGACCGAGTGGATGACCTCGGGGAGCTCGTCATCGATCTTCTGCCGGATGCGTCCGGTGAGGAACGCGACGCCTTCGAGGAGGCGCTCGACGTCGGGGTCCGCGCCTCGCTCGGCGAGGAGGGGCGCGATGGCCGGGTAGGCGGCCGCGAACTCCTTCCCGAGCTCGCGCAGGTACGTCAGTTCGTCCTGGTAGTACTTGTTGAACATGCCCGCCAGAGGCAGTCGACCGTCACGGCCGACCGCTGTCAACGCTTCCTTGCGACCGCCGAGCGGCCCGCTCCATTCGACGCGCCGATCGCCCGCCTTCTCAGGCGAGCTTGACGTTGCCCGAGCCGTCCATCGCCGTCGAGAGGCGGAGCGATTGGCGCCGCCCGTCGGCCGTCTGAAACTGCCCGGTGATCTCGAACTCGAGGATCATCTGCGTGAACGCTTCCCCCTTGATGTGCCGGACCTGCACGTTCTTGAGGCGAGGCTCGTACTGCTGGATGCACGCCTTGAGCGAGCGCTGGATCATCGCGATCGCGTCGGGGAAATCGTGGATCACCTCGGACACTTCCATGAGGCCGTAGTCGGGGACGGTCCTGGCGCTGCCCATGCGCGTGTTCAGGATCTCCACCAGGTGGCTCTGGATGTCCGCCTCCACCTCGTTGCCGTTGCGCGTCGTGTAGTTCCAGGACGAGGTCGGCTGCGCGAGGCCCTCGAGTTTCTTGAACAGCGACGCCATGGCGAGAACGATACCTCCATCCGCTAGACGCGCGCGATCTCCCAGTCGTCGTCCGCGGAGATGTTCCCCTCCATCCACGTCCACTCGATGCGCTGGTACGTGAACGCGATCTCTTCCAGCTCGGGCACGCGGCTGTGGCGCGGGTGCTGCGTGTTCAGCATGCGAAACTGGATCGAGGCGATCGTCGCGTTGATGAGCCGCACCGTGAAGGCCTGCCGCTCGACCCCGCCGGACGCGGGCCGGAAGAGCCGAAGCGTCACGTCCGTGAGGTTCTCGTTGTTGGTGAGGACGTAGTAGAGGATCGGCGAGGACCGATCGATCTGCTTGGTCACCCGGAAGCGCTTGTGCATGCGCTTGCCCTTGGGGCGGCCGCTCGCCGGATCGCGAGGCGCGACGATCTCGTGGAAGATCGAGATGACCTCGATCGACCCTTCACGGCCCTTCTGCGTGACGGAGCCGAGGATCGGACCCTGTCTCGTCCCTGTGAGTGTGAGGTAACCGCTCAACGCCATGAAGCTTCCCCCATTCTCACTCCGACAGAGCGGGAGGCAGGGGGAGCCGACAATCTAGCGCATTGTCGCGCCTCGCTGCGCGGCGTTCTTCCTCGCGCTCGCCACTTCCCATCGCGAACGGCTCCAGATCCCGGGGTCGCGGCGCTCGCGATCACCCGAAAAAACAAGCACCGCGGAGTCGTCCCTCGTGGCGCGCACCCCGGCAGCGCCGCCAAGAAGGACATCGATCGCAGGAGCACAAAAAGGCAACGGGGCACCCCCGAGCTGCCTCGGGGTGCCCCGTCTTGGGTGCCTAGATGCTGGTGACGAGCCCGATCAGACGACCGGCGCCTCCCAGTCGTCCATGGCGGTGATGCCGCCCTTGACCCAAACCCACTCGATCTTCTGGTAGGTGAACGCGACCTCTTCGAACTCGGCGTAGCGCATCAGGTCCGGGTTCTTGTTGTTGAGCATCCGGAAGCTGATGTTCGCGATGTTCGCGTTGGTGAGCTTCACGGTGAAGTGCTGGACCTCGGTGCCGCCGCCGCCGATCGCGCCGCCGACCTGGGGCGTCCAGAACTGGAGCTCCCACTCGGTCACGTTCTCGTTGTTGACGAGCACGTTGTAGAGGAGCGGGCTCGACATATCGAGCTCCTTCGTGATCACGAACGGCTTGTGCTGGCGCTTGCCGGTCGGGAGGCCGCTGGCCGCGTCACGGGGGCTCGTGATCTCGTGCGAGACCGCGATGACCATGATCTTGCCTTCGCGACCCTTCTGGGTCACGGAGCCCTTGATCTCGCCAGTCTTCTGACCCTTGAGCTTGAGATATGCGTTGAGAGCCATGATCGTGGAAGCCTTCTTTCGAACGAAGCCGATCCTCTGGGCTCAGTCGACGCACTATTGCGTGCTGGCAGGAGAACGACCCGGTCGAATGGAGACACTCGGTGGAAACGTGACGTCGGCCCGAGAATTCCGAAGTCGACCAACGCTAATCACAGCCTCCGGGACCGTCAAGCGGATCCTGAGGGTCAAGTTGCATTTTTGAAAAAACGCATCTCTCCATGTTTCCGAGGGGTTCAGCGCGCTATCAGTGCTAGCGCCTTCCCTGTCTGCAACACCGGAGCTCCTCCACCGGCGGGCACGAAAAGTGGATCGCGAGGAGGGCGCCGAGGGCGGTTTGCGGTGGGGCAAAGAGGACGAGATCGCTCCCGCTCCCCCACGAGATGCGAGGCGGTAGGGACGGTTCGCCCTTGCAGCGTCCGTCACGAATTCGCGCTCGCTGTGCGGCGCATGTTAAAAGGATCACGTGAAGCGCACCTGGTCCGGGGGCACCTTGGTCAAGACGATGGCGAGGGCAGCGGGGCTCACCGCAGCCGTTCTCGCTTGGATCGGCTGCGGGGCCTCGCCCGAGCAGCCTCACCTGGAGGCTCCGACGCGAAACCAAGTGCCCATTGCGGTGTGCACGACGCCGCTCGGCGCGCCCAAGCGGGCGGGGTCGCGGGCCGTCGTGCGCAACCTCGACCCCGAGGACTGGGCGCGCATCCTGATGCCCTCCTACAACGAGGAGAAGGGCCTCACCGCGACGGAGACGGACTGCACGGGGAACTACGTCTTCGCGAACGAGTCGCTGCGAGGCGGCATCTCGGCGAAGGGCTGGCCTCGCATGCTGGAGCCGGAGGAGATCGACACGCGCGCGGGGCCCGAGGGCATGCGCGTCGTGTGGCTCCGGGTGCTCAAGTTCGAGAACGGCGACGAGGGCGGGCCGATCGCGCTCGTCCGCGCCGTCGATGATCGCGCGGAGATCTACGGCATCGGCAGCTTCCGGGGCCCGGCCAAGTCCAAGATCGATCCGGTGCGCATGGGCAACGAGAACCTCGTCGTCGCGGAGACCAAGGTCTGCCCCGATCCGGACGACTGCCGCAAGCGCGCGCAGTTCTTCCTCGTGCGACGCGGCCGCCTCATCGAGGGCGCGAGCGTCGATCTGGAGCGCACCTCCGTGGTCCCGTCGGTGCTGGAGCGCGGCCTCTACGCTCGCTACCAGCTCCAGACGGACATCCAGTACAAGCCGAACGGCATCCAGCTCCTCGAGCAGGTGACCGTGAAGATCATCCACTACCAGGAGGCCACGCGCGACAGCGACCGCGAGCTCCGCAAGGTCGAGTTCGCACGGTTCCTCAAGATCGAGCACGACACGCTGTTCTCGTCGAACGATCCGCTCTGGGAGCGCGTCGTCGGCCAGGACTGAGTCGCACGCCACGACCCGAAGAGAGAGGCGCCCTGGCCGGCGCCTTTTTCTTTTTGTCGTCACGGGCTCGCGGGGGGTGGGTGCGGAGACGCGGTGCGGGCGCTCCTTCGTCTTTCGTGACGCTTGCCGCGCCCCCAACAAAAACCGACACCGCGACGCTCCGTCCGGCGGGCGGTCCAAGAAACGGAACGCCCCCGCCTCCGCGAGGGGAGACAGGGGCGCTTGCGAACGAGGGCTGCGCCGCCGGGGCGCCGCCGACTACCAGCAGAAGATGGAGTCGCCGTAGCCGCAGCTCGGGCGCTGGAGCATCGCGTAGCCGAGGCCGACGAGGGCGCCCGTCAGGAGGCCGCTGACGGCGCCCGCCGCGATCTGCCCGCCGTCTTCGTAGGCGCGGATCGTCTTGCCGGAGGCCGTGTCGGTGCCTGTCTCGATCGCGCGGCCGACCGTGCCGAAGATGGCCGCGGTGAACGGGAGCGCGACGTTGCCGATGAAGCCCGGCACGCTGAAGCGACCGTCGGAGTACTTGAACGTGTCGACGAGGAAGATCGCGGTGCCGCTGCCGAACGCGCCGTAGCTCGCGAACATGTGGGTGGACGGGCCGCCGAACGTCTCGCAGCCGGAGCCGGGGAAGCCGACGTCGGTCGCCGCGTTCGTGCAGCCGGGGCGCGCTCCCTTGGCCGCCTGCTTGATGGGGCCGTCGATGAGCATCGTCGCGCCGAACATCGTCATCGCGGGCGCGAGCATCGAGAAGTGCCAGCGGCCCTTCCAGCCGACCGTCGCGGTCGGATCGCTGTAGTAGACGCGCGGCATGAGGACGGGGCTGAGGACGCCGATCGCCAGCGCGACGTCGGACACCATGCCCCATCCTTGATCACGTGGAACGTCGGGCGTCACCGGGACCGGACTCTGAGCAGGCTGAGCCGCGGCCGACTGCTCGAACGCGAGCGTCGCCGTGATGGCTGTCAGACTTGCCGCTACGATGGTGTGGCTGAATCGCATCCGCGCGCCTCGTTGCTCTTGGTGACGAACGCAGGATCACCGCCGTACCTCGGACGGCGGGGCCGTGCGCTATCGCTTCTGATTCGTGGCAATCGTGAAGCGAGGCTTCGGCCCCGCTTCACCGGAGGAACCCTTGTAATCCTCGCCAGCGCTCGCAGCATACGCGCGAGCGAACTGTGGGCCAAAAATAGCTTCGAAGGTTTGTTTGTCCTCGCCGGCGTAGTCGCCGTGCCGGCTCTCGTAGAGCTTCCACAGCTCTTCGTACTTGCTCGAAAATAGGCCGCCCTTCTTGCCCTTGCGCTCCAGCTCTTCCTCGAGCGTGCGCGGCGAGAGGCGGCCGAGCAGCGTCTTCACGCCCTCCATGACGCCGTTCAAGAGCTTCACCTCGTGGGCCATCACCTCGATGAAGTTCTCGTTGAGCTGGCGCGCCGCCTCGGGGCCGCCCGCGGGCGTGAGGAGGATGATGCCGAGCTCCTTGGCGTCCTTCGCGGTGGCCACGCGGTCGCCGTCGTCGCTGCGATCCGTGCCGAGCATCTGCTCGGTGAACGCCTGGTAGCCGTCCCGGAGGCTGATGAAGCACTTGAGGAACACCTCCACCGAGTCGCGGAGGCGGCGCGCGAACTGGAGGATGCCGGCCACGTCGTCGAGCGGCTTCGAGCCGGGGGCGAGCGTGCGCGACAGCTCGGCGATCGCCGTCTGCGCGGCCTTGCCGGGGCTCATCTCGCCCATCGCGGCGGCGTCGACCCCGTAGTACTGCGCGAGCTTCTGGAAGTCCGGCTCGACGGCGACCGCCGAGTGCTCCGCCGCGAGGCGACGCAGGTAGCCGGTGCGGACCTCGGGCTGGAGCCGCGCGAGGTGATCGTAGAGGATGCGGTAGACCGTGCCCCACGACGCCCGGTACGCCTCCATGTAAGGGAGGAGCTGGCGGAGGTAGGGGTCCTCGGCGCCCGGCGCGATGGGGGCCTTGCGCTGCGCCTGCGCCTGGTTCGCCCACGCCTCGCCGCTCATGTCGAGGAAGCCCTCGCGGCGCTCCTCCTTCTTCTGCGCGGCTTCGACGATGACGAGCTTGATCGTGACGGGCCCGATCGTGATCTCGGGGTTCTGCGTCACATCGACGGGGACGTCCCTCTGGAGGCGCTGGCCCGCGTAGACCGTGCCGTTCGTCGAGCCGAGATCGCGGATGAGGATCTGCCGGTCGCGGAGATCGATCGCCGCGTGGAACTGGGAGACGTAGGGGCGGTCGATGTGCAGATCGTTGAGCTGGTTCCGGCCGATGCGCACGGGGAAGCGCTCGTACGTCACGTCGAAGCTCTGATTCGATTGGGTGTCGACCACCCGGGCGACGAGCGCCACCGGCATGGCCCGGTAGCCTAGCAGAGAGCCCCACCTCTTTCCCATCTTGGGGCAGTCACAGCGGCCTCGGTGCCGCGGGGGAAACGCACAGCGAAATCTTGGCCGTCACACCTACATGGTGGGATGCTGCCCCACAGCATGAGTGTCCTCCACAAGATCCCGCCGTTGGTGTCTGCGTTGGCGTTCGGATACGGCGTCGGGATGTCGGCCCCCGAGTCGACGATCACGTCCGTGAACGCTGCGGTGGTGGCGTACCAGGCGCCGACAGGCTCGCACGCGATGGCGTACGTGGCGCCGCCGCCCGCCGCCGGGGCGCCGCGTCCCGCCGGTGACGAGTCCCGGGAGCTCGTCCTCATGCGGCGCGCCGCCGATGACGATCGCCGGGGCGCCTCCTGCGACATCGACAGGCCGCTCTACTCGAAGGGGCCTCGGTACGAGTCGCGGACGGACGCGATGGTGGACGACGCGGACGACCTGGACGGGCCCGGCGTCGACGCGCTGTCGCGGCTCCAGATGCCGGATCTCAAGGTGTCGATCTCGCGACGCACGCTCAAGTACGTGCGCTTCTTCGCCAAGACGGACCGCGGCCGCGGGATGTTCGAGACCTGGCTCAAGCGCAGCGGGAAGTACCAGGATCTGATCCAGTCCGAGCTGCGGCGCCGTCGCCTCCCGGAGGATCTCATCTGGGTCTCGATGATCGAGAGCGGCTTCGATCCGCGCGTGAAGTCGCCCGCCGGCGCCGTGGGGCTGTGGCAGTTCATGCCGGCCACCGGCAAGGTGTACGGGCTCGACCAGAACAAGTTCATGGACCAGCGGAAGAACCCGCGCCTCGCGACGCGGGCGGCGGCGCACCACCTCCGCGATCTGTACCTCCGGTTCCAGAGCTGGGACCTCGCGCTCGCCGCCTACAACATGGGGTACGAGCAGCTCCTCAGCGCGATCGATCGCTACGGCACGACGGACTTCAACGAGCTGGCGCGGCAGGAGGCGATCCCGTCCGAGACGGCCAGCTACGTGCCGAAGATCGCGGCGGCCGCGATCGTCGCGAACAACCTGGAGCGCTTCGGGTTCGACCGCGTCGAGATCACGCGGCCGATCGACACCGCCGAGATCGCCGTGCCGCCGGGGACGCCGCTCAAGACGCTGGCGAAGGCGTGCGGCGTGTCGTCGTCGGTGATCCGCAACCTCAACCCTGACGTGCTCGGCGACAAGCTCCCGCCTGGGCGCGGCGATTTCCTCGTCGAGATCCCGTCGGACTCGCTGTCCCGCGCGCGGGCTTCGCTGCCGTCGCTGCTCGACAACGAGCCGATCGAGACGGACGCGAACGTGCTCGATCCGGTGGATCTGCTGGGCGGGCGCGACTTCAAGCCGCGGCGCGCGGACGAGGACGGGAGCCTGCTCTCGATGCTCCCCAAGCCGCTGCGCCGCCGCACGATGCGCGACGAGATCGAGGCGCTCGGGGGCGCGGACGGCGACGCCGATCGCGATCGGGACGACGACATCGCGCCGCGCCGCGGCCGCAAGGGGCGCGAGGTGCTGATGTACCGCGTCGGCGCCGGGGACACGCTCGTGGGGATCGCGAAGCAGTTCGCGCTCGACGTCGAGGACGTGGCCCGCGACAACAAGATCGACTCGGACGACACGCTGAAGGCGGGCCAGCTCCTGAAGCTCAGCGTGCGCAAGGAGCTGCTCGAGAAGAGCGGCGACGGCGGCTCGAAGGAGCCGCTCACGACGTCGAAGGACGGGTCGAAGGACGAGGAGCCGAAGCCGATCCAGAAGGCCGAGCGCCGCGCGCGCTCCGACCGCGACGGCTCGCACGAGAAGGCCGAGCACCACGACAAGAACGAGCGCCGCGCGAAGGCCGATCGCGACGACTCCGGCGGCGAGAAGAAGCGCGCGGCGTCGCACGCGGACAAGGCCGAGAAGAGCGACAAGAAGAAGGCGCACGCGAAGAAGCGCTGACGCTCCCTCTTCGTGAGGGGCTCTTCGCCCGCGAGCTCAGTGAGCGGGGAGGTGATCGGTCAGGATCACCTTCCCCTGCCAGGTGGGTGAGCCGAACGTCCCCATGTGGCAGTCGGCGCACTTGAGCTTCTCGCCCGTCTTCGCGGCCACGAACTTCGTGACCATGACGTCGCTCATCCAGTCGCGCGCGGCGCGCGCGTCGCGGGGCTCGCCGAGGATCTTCGCGACGGGCTTGCCGTCCTCGTCGACGTGGCAGCTCTTGCAGGTGAGCGCCGATCCGTCCTTCGGCTTGATCGCCGTCATCAGGTGCATCCCCATCCAGTTCGCGATCTCCTTCCGCGGCGTCATCACGGGGTAGAGCTCCTCCTTGGCGTTGTCCGGATCGGGCGCGTGGCAGTACTTGCACTCCACGCCGAGCATCTGCCCCACCTCCGCCATGATCGGGAACCTGTCGTAGTCGCAGCGCGCGTTCTTCAGCAGCCCCAGGTACTTCTTCGCGAGCGGCGGCGACTTGTCGCACTGGTCGAACGGCTTCGAGGAGCCGGCACCGGACGCCGTGG
>WBZX01003229.1_pt1 | contig 10517 bp, 6 predicted proteins | sample 5204211 | NCBI WGS metagenome assembly WBZX01 (sample SAMN12344362, study PRJNA552823) | activated sludge metagenome | biome: Activated sludge suspended growth; feature: Nitrification reactor; material: Wastewater; isolation source: activated sludge from nitrification reactor of wastewater treatment...
CATCTCCGGCTCGGACTTCGTCGAGATGTTCGTCGGTGTCGGTGCCAGCCGCGTGCGCGACCTCTTCGAGCAGGGCAAGAAGAACGCCCCCTGCATCATCTTCATCGACGAGATCGACGCGGTCGGCCGCCACCGTGGCGCCGGCCTGGGTGGCGGTCACGACGAGCGCGAGCAGACGCTGAACCAGCTGCTCGTCGAGATGGACGGTTTCGAGAGCAACGACGGCGTGATCTTGGTCGCCGCGACCAACCGGCCCGACGTGCTCGATCCGGCGCTGCTGCGCCCGGGTCGCTTCGATCGCCGCATCGTCGTGGGCCTGCCCGACGTGCGCGGTCGCGAGGCGATCCTCAAGGTCCACACCCGCAAGGTGCCGCTCGAGGAGCGCATCGACCTGTCGGTCGTTGCCCGCGGGACCCCGGGCTTCTCGGGCGCCGACCTCGAGAACCTCGTCAACGAGGCCGCGCTCATGGCCGCCCGCGAGAACCGCGATCGCGTGGCGCTGCGGGACTTCGAGCGCGCCAAGGACAAGGTCCTGATGGGCGCCGAGCGCAAGAGCGTGATGATCTCCGACGAGGAGAAGCGCACCACCGCGTGGCACGAGGCCGGCCACACCCTGGTCGCGATGATGCTCCCCGGCGAGCACGTCGACCCGATCCACAAGGTCACCATCATCCCGCGCGGCCAGGCCCTGGGCGTCACGCAGCAGCTGCCGGTCGAGGACCGCCACAACATCGAGCGCCGCTACGCCGAGGCCCGCATCGCCATCTTGATGGGGGGTCGCATCGCCGAGGAGCTGGCGTTGTCGGGGCAGCAGACGACCGGCGCGGGCAACGACATCGAGGTCGCGACCTCGCTGGCGCGCCGCATGGTCTGCGAGTGGGGCATGAGCGACCGGCTCGGACCCATCGCGTACGGCAAGAACGAGACCGAGCCGTTCCTCGGCCGCGAGCTGTCGCGGCCGCAGAACTACTCCGAGGCGACCGCGCAGGCGATCGACCAGGAGGTCCGCGGCATCGTGATGGGCCAGTACGAGCGCGCCAAGGACCTGCTGGCGACCCATCGCGACGCGCTCGAGCGCCTCGCCAAGGCGCTGATCGAGCGCGAGTCACTCGGCATCGAAGAGGTCACCGCGTGCATGCAGGGCGTGCCGATGCCGCCCGTCGAGGACCCGAAGGTGCCGCCGAGCAAGGTCGCCACCGCGGGCAAGCCTGCCGACGAGCGCGCGGTGCGTCCGGGCCTCCCGGTCGCCGAGCCGACCTGATCGCGCGCCGGCAGGGCGTGGGCGCCGTGCCGGCAACCGGCCCCTTCAGGGCGTGCCGGCGAGCGCGGCATCGATGGCCGCCAACAGCTCGGGATCATCGGCGGTCACGGTGCCGTCGCGACGCCAGCGGACGCGGCCGCTGCGATCGACGAGGAACGAGGTCGGGTAGCCGCGCACGTTCCACGGCGTGATGGCCTCGCTCTCGGGATCGAACACGATCGGGTAGGGCAGCCCGAATTCCTCGACCATGCGGCGCACGCCCATCAGTGCGTTGCGGCGATCGACGCTCACGCCCACGACGCCGAAGCCCTGGCCGGCGTAGCGCTCGTGCAGGCGCCGTAGCGCCGGCAGCTCCTCGCGGCACGGTGCGCACCAGGTCGCCCACACGTTCAGCAGTACGACCTCACCGCGCGCCGCGGCCAGATCGTAGGGCTGGCCGTCGATGGTCTTGCCGGTGAGCCCAGGCGCGGACGCGTACGGCGAGGGGTCCTGCGCGGCGCTGCGCTCGTCGTCGTCGTGTCGGCCGGCGCCGGCACCCTTGCCCTGGCAGGCCAGCAGGAGCGTGAGCGCGGCGATCGACGGCAGGGTACGCATGGGTCCGGGGACGGCCCGCACGATGTCGCGGTCGCCCGCGCGCGTCAACCCGTGCCCGCGCGGCGCAGGTCGGTCACGCCGCGTGGGCGACGGCGCCGCCGAAGCCGAAGCCGCGGGCGTAGTCGGACAGTCGCTCGCGCAGCAGTCGACGGGCGCGGTGCAAGCGGCTCATCACGGTACCGAGCGGCACGCCGAGTCGGTCGGCGGCGTCGCGGTAGGGCAGGCCGCCGAGATCGACCAGCTCGACCACGCTGCGGTAGTGGGTCGGCAGCTCTGCGAGCGCCTCGATGCACTCGTCCGACAACGAGCACGCGGCGACCCCGAGCTCGGGGTCCAACGCCGCCTCGAGGCGCGCGCCGTCGAAGAGGTGATCGACGAGATCGCAGCGCGCCTGCACGGTCGTCACCACGCGCAGGTGACGGTGCCGCGAGATGAACGCGTTCATCAGGATGCGCGAGAGGTACGCGCCGACGTTGCCCGCGCGGTCGAAGCGATCCCAGGTCGCCCACGCGCGACACATCGCGTCCTGCACGAGGTCGGCGGCGTCGCTGGGTTGCCGGGTGAGACGGAGTCCGAGCCGGTAGAGGCGGGCGGCGTGCGGGGCGGTGGCGCGGGCGAACTCGGCGGCGGCGGTCATGCGCCCAGCACATGAGCAAGAGCGTCGCCCGCGGCGCCTCGCCTGCGATTCCAGCGAGTTGCCGAGCGGGCCCTGGGCGGACCCCCGCGAATGTCATCGAGCCCGGTTCGCTTGCAATGGATCGTCGCAAACCCTCCCTGGGCACAAGGCGAATGATGCTGGAGTCGCCCGTCGGAGGGCGGATTCACTCCGCGAGGCGCACCGGACCGAGGCCCGGTGCCGCCGCGAACAGCTGCCCGCCGATGCGCACCGCGGGCAGGGAGAGCGGGCTGCCGCCATCGACGGTGACGGCGATCCACGGGCTGCGGCCCTCGGGCGCTTCGACTTCGGCGACGCGGTGCACCCACGCGATGCCCTGGCCGCGGCCCCGGCGACGCCGGGCGTGGCGAGCCGCCTGCCGCACGCGGGTGTCGGGATCGGCGGCGGCGAGCCACGCGATGCGACGCCGCTCGAGCCGGTTGGGTCCGGCCGCCGATGCGGCGAGGATCGCCGCGACGCGCACGCGTGCGTCGGGGTCGACCAGTGCGCGGTCGTCGGCGCGCTGTACGAGCGCGCGCCAGCTCGCCGCGGCGCAGGCCCGCACCGCGGGGTCGCGATCGGCCAGCAACGCCGCGGTCTCGCGACGGGCGTACTCGATGGCCGCACCGCCGCGGTCGACGGCCCGCAGGGCCCACGCGGCCAGGCAGCGATCGCTGCGGGGAGCCGCGTGGTCGCGCGCCCATCCGACGATGCGCGCGACCACGCGGTGATCGTCGCGGCCGAGCGCGAGCGCGGGGCCGCGGAGCACTGCCAGCGCGAGCTCGACGCGACGATCGACCAGCGGCTCGTCGAGCCCGAGGCGCGCACGGATCGCGGCCGCGTCGATGCCGTGCGCGACCCGACCCAGGTGGGCCAGCGCGTCGACGTCGGGGAGCCGCACCAGGGCATCGAGCGAGCGCGCGTCGACGTGGAGGCGCGGCGCATCGTCGGGCGCCGGTGCATCGCGACCGGTGTGCACCGGCACGGCGAGCGCGGCCAGCTGGCGATCGATCTCGAGCTCGAGATCGGGCGAGAGCCCTGCGGCCCGGGCCTCCCGCAGCGCCGCGGTCGCGGCCGGGCCCCAGGCGACCAACACCGCCAAGGCCGGTCGTGCCAGGCTGGGGTCTCGCAGGCGCGCGGCCACCATCGCCACCAGCGACGCGCTCGGGTCGGCGCGCAGGCCCAGCAGCTCGGCGACGTCGTTGCTGGTCAGGCCGGCCGGCGGCTCGTCGAGCGCCGCGACGAGCTCCTTGTCGAGCTCGACCTCGTCGTCGCCGCGGTCGGCCGTACGCAGCTGACACAACGCGGCCATCAGCGCGCGCGTGACCGGGGGCTCGTTCACCGCAGCGACCGCGCGGCCCAGCGCGCCCGCGACCCGCGGATCGCCGATCTGCCCCAGCGCACGCGCGGCGGCCATGCGCACGCTGGGCTCGGCATCGTCGAGCAGCCGCGCCAGCGGCAGCGTGGCGTCGTCGGCCGCGAGCAGGCCCAGGCTCTCCACCGCGTACAGCCGCACGGTCGCCGACAGATCGCCCAGCTTGGCGAGCAGCGCACCGATCGCGCGCTCGCGTCGCTCGCCCCGTAGCCGCGCCCAGCCGAGGATCTGCGCCGCCTGGCCGCGCAGGCCATCGTTGTCGTCGCGCAGGGCCCCGAGCAGCGCGTCGAACCCGGCGCCCTCGGGGGCGAGCGCCATCACGCGCAGCGCGGCGACCCGCAGACTCGGCTCGCTGGCCGCCGACCACAGCGCCAGCGCCGACGGCACGCACGCCTCGAGCTCGCGCTCGAAGCAGATGCGCAGGGCTTCGCGCTTGACCGCCGTCGACGGGTCGCCGAGCGCGTGGACCAGCCACGGTTCGATGATCGGGGTCGCGTAGGCGTCCAGCTCGAGCAGGGCCTCGACGCGGGTGTGATCCTGATCCTCGCGGGCGCGCAGCGGCGCGGCGGCGTGGGTGACCTCGGTGGGCCAGCGCGGCCAGCGATGGCGAGCGTCGCTGGGTTCGGCCGCGCCTGACACGGCCAGCGACGACAGCAGGGCGAGCGTGTGGATCATGCCGACGACGTCGGTCACTCTACCAGCCGCGCGAGTGCGTCGTCGCCGGGAAAGCGCCGCTGCGCGCGGCGCAATGCGGTGCGAGCCTCGTCGTCGAGTCCGGCGTCGCGCAGCGTGACGACGAGGGTGTAGTGCACGTCGGAGCGCACCTGGCCCTCGGCATCGACGGCCGCGCGCGCGTGACGAACGGCGGCCCCGTGGTCGCCGCGCGCGTGCTCGACGAGCGCGAGCGCGAGGTGCACCAGGCCCGGCCGCGCATGGCGGGGGAGCAGCGCGAGGTAGTCGTCGCGGGCCGCATCGAGCTGGCCCTGCGCGAGCAGGAACGCGGCCTCGGTCTCGAGCAGCGTGAGGTCCTCGGGGTGTCGTGCGCGACCGGCCTGCAGCGCGTCGCGGGCGGCCTCGAAGCGGCGCAGCTCGGTCGCGAGCACGGCGAGGTTCACGTAGCTGGCGGCCGCGCCGTCGGTGGCCTCGATCGCGGCGCCGGCGGCCCGCAACGCGGCGCCGGCGTCACCGAGCCGCACGAACACCACCGCGAGGCGTTCGAGGCTGCCGGCGTCGTGCAGCCGCGGCAGCAGCCACCGCGCGTCGTGGGCCGCCCCCTCGCGATCCTCCCGCGCGAGCCGCAGCTGCGCGCGCACCAGCACGATGCTGGGATCCTCGGGCGCGCGCGCGGCCGCCTCGACGATCGCTGCGTGGGCACCGTCGATGTCGCCGGCGCGCTGTCGGGCGCGGGCGAGGTCACGCCACAGCGCGGCGTCATCGCTGCCGCGGACCGCCAACGCGAGCTGACGCGCCGCTTCTCGATCGTCGCCACGGGCGAGCGCGGCGCGGCCCAGCACCGCGGGATCGGACGCGCACGCGACCACGCCGAGCAGCGCGACTAGGAGCCCGATGCGCGCAGCCACAGCCACACCCCCGCGCCGGCGAAGCCCGCGACCGCGATGGCGATCCACAGCGCCGTGCCGCCACCGGCGCGCACCGGCGCGGTCATCATCGGTCGCTGCGCGATGGGCTCGGCGAAGGGCGCCGCGACCACCGGTGGCGGCGCGCCGACCACCCGGCCCAGCTCGCTGCGCAGCTCGTGCAGGTCGACCACTTTCACGCGGCGCTGCGTCAGCGGGTGGATGAGCGTGTCGGTCGCGAACACCTCGCCGCGCCGGATCATCGCCTGTAGCTGCCCGATGGTGAACTCGCCGAGCGGCCGACCGTCGCGCAGCAGACCGTGCACCCGCGGCTGCTCGTCGATGTCGTCGTCGTCGATGGCGATGGTGCCCCGGCGCGCGCGCTCGTGGGACTCCGGCCCCGGCACCGCGACCGCATCGCCCATCGAGCCGAAGAACGCGCCGCTCTCGGAGGATGGCGGCGTGGAGGGGTCGCGCTCGACCATCTCGGGCGCGTGCTCACCGTCGACGGTCTCGAGCCGTCGCGCCGCGTCCTCGACGTCGCGGATGTCGAGCCGCAGCGCCGATGCGCTGGCCTCGGCTCGTCCACCGTCGGCGGCCAGGCGGGTCGAGCTCTGCGACACGTCTTCGGTCAGCTCGAGCACGGCGTCGGTCGGCGCCGACGCGGCGATGCGTCGGGTCGCCCGATCGAGCTCGGCGAACGCATCGGTGTCCATGTTGGGTCGTGGCGCGCGCGTGGGCGCGTGCGGAGTCGCGGCCGCGGCGTGCAACGGCATACCCACCAACATCGGCACCATCGTCGGCACGCCGCCGGGGCCCGCCATCGGCACCCCGACCACGCCCATCGGCGCGAAGCCGGGCGGCAGTGCGCCGCTGCCATGCGGCACCGCGATCGCGCCCGGCATCATGCCCGCCGGCATCACGCCTGCCGGCATCACGCCTGCCGGCATCATGCCCGCCGGCATCATGCCCGCCGGCATCGCGCCCGCCGGCATCGCGCCCGGTGGCATCGCGCCCGCCGGCATCGCGCCCGGTGGCATCGGCATCGGCACGCCGGGATGCGACAGATCGATGGGGGAGGGCAGACCCGCATGCATCCGCGGATCGGCGAAGCCGCTGCGCGCGTCGCCGGGCGCCCGCAGATCGATCACCGCGCCGTCGGCGAGCGACTCGGCCAGCTCGGCCTTGAACGTGAGGATGTCGGGCTGACGCGCGCCCAAATCCGGCGCCGTGGCGCGCTCGAGGCAGAGCACGAGATCGTCGGGGCCGAAGAGTCCCAGGCTCGACAACGGCGTGCCGGCCTCGGGCAGGGGGCGCGCCGTGAGCAGCTCGATGAGCAGGCTCGCGACACCGAACACGTCGCTGCCGATCGCGAGCTGCGGCGGCGCCAGCAGGTGCTCGGGCGTCAGCTGCGGCAGGCGTCCTTCGCTGCGCATGCGCTCGAGCCGGCGGGTGCGGCCGAGCAACGCGCCCACACCGGGCTCGGCCAGGCTCACCCGGCCCGACGCGCTGATCCACACCGTGTCGAGCGTGACGTAGCCGTGGACCATCGCACGGTGCAGCGCGGCCAGGGCGTTGCAGACGTGACCGACGATGGTCTGCGCCGCCTCGCGATCGATGGTGCGGCCGCGGGCGGCTCGCTCCTGCACCAGCGCGCGCGCGCTCTGGCCCTCGGGGTTGCCCTGCACGAGGTAGAGCCGGCGGCCCTGCACCACGTGGCCGTACTGCGTCAGCAGGTTGCGATGCTCGATCGGCGCCGCGCGGGCCACGTTGCGCAGCAGCCACGCGCGGACGTCGGCCTGGGCTGCGAGCACCGGGTCGATGAAGGTGACCAGCACGCCGGTGTTGCCGAACCTGCCGCGGTAGAGATCACCGTGGGGCAGGTCGGTGACGCGCTGCTCGATGCGCACGACCCCGCCGGTCTGGCCGCCGATGCGCAGCGACTCGGCCGAGATCTCCGTGCCGGGTTCGACGAGCTCCACGGTCCCCACGACCATAGCAAGCCGCGGAGGCGATCGCGACGTCGCGGCGGTCCAGGCTCTCGGGCCCGCGGGCCCGAAAGCGTCACTTTCGTCCGAAGACCTCGTCGACCGACGGTTTCGTGCGGTCGTCGCGACCCTCGCGGATGCCCGTGAGCACCGCCCGCGCCCCCTCGCGCACGAAGGCGGTGACGTCGGCGTCCTGCGTGCGGCGCTCGAGCCAGGGCTCGACGACCTTGCGCACCTCGGGGGTGGTCGCCCTCATCTGACCCATGCTCATCAGGATCTCGAGCGCAAGGGTGTCCTCGGGCAGCAGGATCTCCTCGGCATCGTCCTGCCCGTCGGGACTCATGAAGATGCGGATCCGCGGGCACACGAAGGCGAGCTCGGCGTCGGTCGAGTTGTCGTAGGTGCGCACCAGCGCGAGGTTCGACTGCTCGTGGGCGAAGATGCCGAGCGCGTGGACGATCGCGCAGCGCAGCTCCACGTCGGCGGTGGGCAGGCGATCCTCGAGCACGTTGACGAGCTCCTTGGCGCCGCGTTGGTCGCGGTGCTGGGCGATCGCCCACGCGGCGACCCGCTGCGCCAGGGCATCGCCGCGCTGCAGCACCTCGCCGAGCACCTCGCGCGAGCTCAGCACCTGCACCGAGCCGAGCGCGAAGAGCAGCCGCGCATCGACCGGGCCGCCGCCGGCGAGGTCGGCGGTGACCTCGTCCTGCAGTGCGACCACCATCGAGCGCTGCTGCAGCCGCCCCAGGGCGATCGCGGCCTCGCGGCGGGTGGCGTCGTCGCCGGTGCGCACGGCGGCGACCAGCGGCGGCACCAGCGGGCGCCGGTTCTGCACGTCGCGATGGCGGCCGATCGCCCACGCGGCCCACGGCGCCGCCTCACCGCCCTTGGCCAGTGCGACCCGCAGCGCGGGCAAGACCTCGGGCGCGCGACGGATCGACAGCTGCTTCACGGCCTCGATCTGGCGCGGGCCGTCGCCGCGCTCGAGCGCGCCGAGGTAGATGCCGATGTGCTTGTAGTAGCCGTCGACATCGTGGGTCACGAAGTTGAACGCCATGCTCGTGACCAGCCCCGCGCTGAGCAGCAGCGCCGGGAAGCTCCACGTGCTGCGCTGCATCGACACCGCCACGCCCTCGACGTCCTCGTCGCGCCGGGCCGCGCCCGGCAGGCGCCCGGTGATGTGCGTGCGGCGGAAGGCGCCGTCGAAGACCAGCTCGTCGAGCAGGAGCGCATCGAACAGCGCGGCGATGGCCACCACGGTGAAGCCGGCGATGCGCAGCCACTGCTCGGCCGAGTCGGTTGCCGGCACGTTGCGGATCAGCCGGGCGACCCACACCGACACCGCGATGCCGCCGGCGTTCGCGATCACGGCGAACGAGAACAGCTTCGCCCAGGTCGGCGTCGCGCGCGTGGTGACGACCTGGATGGACGGTCGCCCAGAAGGCTCCTCGGAGTCCGACACGCGGGGAATCATGACCCGGATGCAGACGCCTTCCCAGCGCGGGAGTTCCCACCGCCGGGGTGCCCTTCGTTCGTGCGGGTTTCTTGCGTGCGAGGGCGTCGGGGCCCTAGCGTGCGCCTCGACGACGATGGTCGACATCCCAGGGCAGCGGCGCGGCGAAGCGGCCGATCCCGCCCACGCCTCCCGCCTCGCGGGCCCGGCGTCGGGCCGAGCGCGACGTCCGTCGCGCCACCACGCGCACACACCGGCCCCGGTGACGCGCTGGCTGGCGCGCGCCGAAGCGGTGGCGTTGGCAGCCGCCGTGGTCGTGGCCCTCGGCCAGGCCGCGGGCTCCTATCGCGCATCGCTCGAGGATCCGCGCCCGATCGCGGGGGTGCGCGCTGGCGGTCTCGCCGTCGGCGGTCTCGCCGGCGAGGGTCTCGATGCGGTGGTCAGCGCCGCCGCCCAGGCTGCGCTCGATCGGCCGATCACGCTGCGCGCCGGTGAGGTCGAGGTGACCCGCTCGCCGAGGGTGATGGGCGCGCTCGCCGAGCCCACGCTGGCGGTCGCGCAGCTGACCCGGGTCGGCAAGTCGGGCCACCTGCTCGACGATCTCCATACCCGCGTGCTCGCGGCGCGCCACGGCATCGACGTGCCGATGAGCTTCCGCTTCGACGAACCCGCCGCGCTCGCGCAGCTGGTCGAGCTGGCGCCCGCAGTCGATCGGCCGTCGCTGGCGACGCGCCTCGACCTCGAGCGACGCCGCGTCGACGCGGCCGAGCCCGGCAGCGCACTGCTGGCCCACGATGCGCTCTCGGCGGTCGCGGTCGGGCTCGCAGCCGGCAGCGCCACGGTCGAGCTCCCGGTCGCCGAGAAGCCACCGGTCGCCGACGATCCGTTGGCGCAGCTGCAGCATGTCGACATCTCGACGGTGCTGGGTGCGTTCGACACCCCGTACTCGACCGCCGAGAAGGACGCCGACCGCACCTTCAACGTGAAGGTCGGTGCGACCAAGCTCTCGGGCTTCGTGCTGATGCCGGGTGAGACGTTCTCGTTCAACGACGTGGTCGGGCCGCGCACGCCGGAGAACGGCTTCCGCTACGGCGGCGGCATCACCGGTGGGGAGCTCGTCGACGTGCTCGGCGGTGGCATCTGCCAGGTCAGCTCGACGCTCTACGGCGCGGGCTTCTTCGCCGGGCTCGAGATGCTCGAGAACCGCCCGCACAGTAGTCCGAGCAGCTACCTCGACATGGGCCTCGACTCGACGGTCGTGTTTCCCGACGTCGACCTCAAGATGCGCAACCCGTTCGACTTCCCGGTCGTGTTCTCGATGGTCGTGCGTCAAGGCAAGGTGCACGCCGAGGTGCTCGGCGCGCGAAGACCCTGGCAGGTGGCCTTCGAGCGGGAGCTGATCGAGTCGATCCCGTATGGGACAATCTGGCGTAATGACGATAGCTTGCGCGCGGGAGCTCGAGTGGTTTCTCAGCGCGGCATGCGGGGCTTCAAGGTGAAGCGCACGCGCAAGATCTATCAAGCCGGCGAGCTCGTGCGCGAGGAGCCACGCGAGCTGAAGTACCCGCCGACCAGCGAGATCGTCCGGGTCGGCACCAACCCCACGGGGGAGTC
>WBZX01003232.1_pt1 | contig 10514 bp, 10 predicted proteins | sample 5204211 | NCBI WGS metagenome assembly WBZX01 (sample SAMN12344362, study PRJNA552823) | activated sludge metagenome | biome: Activated sludge suspended growth; feature: Nitrification reactor; material: Wastewater; isolation source: activated sludge from nitrification reactor of wastewater...
GCTCCTTGGCATTATCATGATGGGGAACGTCCACGGGATCATCTGGCCCAATCAAAAGAAGGTGATTGCCGCGGTGGCCGCCGCGGCACAGGGAACACCAGCTCCGCCAGAGATGGCGCAGTGGGGGAAAACTGCTCTCTATGCTTCGAGGGTTAACTTCCTGTTGTCTATTCCAATGCTATTTTTCATGGGCGCAGGGAGTCATTTGAAGTAGTATCACGCGTGGACAGAGTGATGGGGATTGGTCATCCGAGCGGATGATCAGTCCCCTTTTTCTTGCGCACACGCCGTGATGAGAGTAATCGGTCAGTGCCGGCGAGTCTTTGGACTGAGTTGGTGTAGGTCTAACAGGCCTAACTGATTGAGATTGAGGCCTAATCAGGCGAACGTGGCTTGACGGCTCTCAAAGCGCAGCCGTATAGTAGCTACCTGCTAACCTGGGGGTATAGCCCCCGAAAGGGAACAACGTGACCCTACCTCAACCACGGGTATTGCAGAGACTTGATGGGGCGCCCTGGGAAATTGATCCCTACCTCAAGACGGGCGGCTACGACGCATGGAAAAAATGCCTGAAGGATCTCACGCCGGCTGATGTGGTCGCCGAGATCAAGAAGGCCGGTCTGCGTGGACGGGGCGGAGCAGGGTTTCCAACCGGCGTCAAATGGGACAAGGTCCTCAACCATCGCGTGCCGGAACGATACTTTGTGTGCAATGCCGGTGAGCATGAGCCGGGAACCTTCAAAGACCGGCACCTCCTTAAGCATGTCCCGCATCAATTGATTGAAGGTTGTCTGATCGCCTCCCGAACGGTCAATGCAAAGGCGTCGTATATCTACGTCAATCATGAATATCAGGAAGAGGAAGCGAATCTGAGGAAAGCCATCGCCCAGGCTCGTGAACGCGGTCTGCTAGGGAAAAACATTCTCGGTACGGGGGTGGATTTGGACCTGGAGGTGTTCTCCGGTCACGGCAGCTATGTGGCGGGAGAAGAGACGGCGATGTTGGAGTCGATGCAAGGGCGTCCAGCGATGCCCCGGCAGAAGCCGCCTTTTTATCCGACCGATTTCGGCTTATACGGGAAACCGACGTTGGTGAACAACGTCGAAACCTTGTGCAACATCCCGCAGATTTTGAAAAATGGGGCGGCGTGGTTCACACAGGTGGGGACGGAGAAGTGTCCAGGCACGATGCTCTTTTCACTCAGTGGGTCCGTCAATCGGCCTGGTGTGTATGAAATGCCGATGGGCGTCACCATCAGGGATCTCATTGAAACCTGTGGCGGGGGTGTTCCGAACGGTCGGAAGATCAAGGCGGTGTTTCCGGGAGGTCCTGCGTTCTCGATGATCACGGCTGATCAGCTGGACCTGCCGATGGATTTCGATTCGCTCAAGAAGGCTGGGACCGGGCTGGGTTCGGCCGGGACCATTGTCATTGATGATGCCACGTGCATGGTGGCGGCGACCCTCAAATATTCGAACTTTTTCAAGGGTGAGAGTTGCGGGCAATGTCCTCCTTGCCGAATGGGCACGATCAATCTCGCCACGCTGGTCGAGAAAATTGAGCGAGGCGAGGGTGGCCAAAAGGATCTGGACTCCCTCCTGCAACTCTGTGGTTTCGTAAAGGGAACAGGGTATTGCACGCTCATTACCGGTGCGGCAGTGCTGGTGCAAAGCAGCCTGCGGTTATTCCAGCATGAATTTGAAGAGCATATTCGGTTGCATCGTTGTCCGTTCCAGCCGGTGCAGGCCGCAACCGGCGCGAAGGCGTAGAGGAGTCGGCAGATGCCGCGCGTGAGTTTTCTCCATCCGGACGGGCGCAGCGGGGAGGTGGAATTAAACCTCACCTTGCTGGAAGCTGCCAAGGCAGTCGGTTTTGAACTCAATCACGACTGCGGTGGCAACGCGTCCTGTACGACCTGCCGGGTTGAAGTGCAAATGGGTGGGGAGAACCTGTCGGAGATTGATTTCGACGAACAGGATCTTTTGGACCGCGAAGCCCTCTCTGAGCCGTGGCACCGGCTTGGTTGTCAGGCAAAGGTATTAGGCGATGTAGTGGTTCGGGTTCCTGAAACCAAGTGGGTCCAACCGACCTCAGCGTCGTCCAGCGAGTTCGGGAAAAAAGGGACCGGGCTTCCGTAAGTTCCCGCGAGATGGTAAAGTAACATAACGTGCCGAACACGCAGACCAGAAGGAGGAATAGCGAATGGTAACGATTACGCAATTGGCAGAACAGAAGATAAAAGAATTGATGACTGAGGAAAAAGACGTGGTCGGTTTGAGAATTTATGTTCGTGGCGGTGGATGCCACGGGTATCAGTATGGAATGGCCTTCGAGTCGAAAATGGCCGATGACGATACGGTCATTGAAAAGGGTGAGGTGAAGGTCATCATGGATTCTCAGAGCGCTCCGCTGTTGCAAGGTGCGGAAGTCGATTACGTCGACAGTTTGCAAGGGTCGGGCTTCTCGATTAAGAATCCTCAAGCCAAGACCACCTGTGGCTGCGGCAGTTCCTTCAGTGCATAAGAGCCTTCCGGTTCTCATCCAACCGGAGTGCAGATGTTTCGTTGAGTGACGCATCAAGCCGGGAGTGGCTCCCTCTCTAGCGGGTAGCCCTCCCGGCTTGTTTGTTTTGATGATCGTGCTGGAGAATTGTCCGGATGTCTGAGGCCACCATTACGCGCCGTTATCGTTTCTGCGCGGCTCATCGATTGCACACCGATCAGTTATCCTCCGACGAAAATTGGGCCACATTCGGCAAATGCAACAACCCCAACGGACATGGGCATAACTATGTAGTGTTCGTCTCGGTGAGGGGCGACATAGACTCCCTGACCCATCAGGTGGTGACCCTGTCCAAGCTTGACGAAGTGGTTCATCGGATTGTGGTGCAGCGCTTTGATCATCAGGATTTGAATAAGGATCCGGAGTTTGCGACGCAAACGACCACCGGAGAGAATCTGGTGTTGCTCATTTGGGATCTTTTGGTCGACCACATCCCGGGGGGGCGCCTCGTAAAAGTAGGTGTGATCGAGACGCGAGACAACTATTTCGAATATTCCGGATCCGCGAAGCAGGTGCGGAGAGAAGATGGAGTGAGGCATGGCTAAAGTAGTTTCGGGGTCCCGCGCCAGACGGTCGCGTGCCACTGCAACGCCCACCGCCGAGGACCCGATCGAAGGGTTGATGACGAAGCTGTTGCTCGAGTTGGGGGAAGAGCCGAGTCGCAATGGTCTGCTGAACACGCCCAAACGTGTCGCGAAGGCGATGCGCTTTATGACCCAAGGCTACCGGCAGGACATCGATCACTTACTCAATGGCGCCCTCTTTCCCATAGAGTACGATGAAATGGTGATCGTGAAAGATATCGATTTCTTCAGTATGTGCGAGCACCATTTGTTACCGTTTTTCGGCAAGTGCCATGTGGGGTATCTACCGAACAAGAAAGTCGTCGGACTCAGCAAGATTCCGCGGGTGGTGGATGCCTTCAGCCGGCGCCTCCAGGTACAGGAACGCCTGACGCTTCAAATCGCCGAAACGCTGAAGAAAAAATTGAATGCCCATGGTGTCGCAGTCGTGATGGAAGCACGGCATCTCTGCATGATGATGCGCGGGGTCGAAAAGCAAAATACCGTCGCCGTGAGCAGTTCTATGCTGGGGGTGTTCCGCACCCAACAGCAGACCCGCGAAGAATTCCTCAAGCTGATTCGTGGCAGCAGCGTCAAAGACGGAAGTTAGGTTCTCCCGCCGTTGGCTGCAACATCTCGACGAATCCTCGCAGTAGATCGTTAAACAGCTCAGGTTGTTCGCAATTGCTCACATGCCCGGCGGCTGGAATGATAGCCAGCCGGGCATGCGGTATGCGCTCGGCCATTAATTGAGCGTCGATGAGCGGCGTCGTATGATCTTCCTCTCCAATGACGACGAGGGTCGGGCAGAGAATGGCTGACAGATGGGTAGTGGCGTCACGCCGGTCTGCCATCGCCATCAAGTCGACGAGAATCCCGCTCACCGGCGCCTGGTGAATCGTCCGGCGAATCGATTCCACCAGTTCAGGTTTGTTGTTCAGCGATGTGGCGCCAAGCAACTTCGGAAGCATGGTATTCGCCACCGCTTCAATGCCTTGGGTATACGCGGTTTGTGCCAGATGAAAGCGTCCGGTCCGTCCGTCCGGACTATCCGCCTGCGCTCGAGTATCGGCGAGTACTAGTCCGAGCAGTCGTTTGCCGTAGGCTCGTGAAAATGCCAGGCTGACGTATCCACCCATGGAGAGTCCCACCAAGACAGCCTGCGGAATATCCAGATGATCGAGCAGTGCAGCCACGTCGTCGGCATATTGATCGAGTGAAAAGGACCAGAGTGGGGCATCCGACTCGCCATGCCCGCGAAGATCGATCGCAATGGTCCTGAATTGTGCGGACAGCGCGCTGACTTGCGGCGCCCACATCGAACGATTCAACGGGAACGCATGCAGAAACACGATCGGAAGGCCTGAACCCGAGTCGTCATAGGCCAATCGAATACCCTGTGTCTGAAAAAACATTGGTTGCCCCTGTGAGGAAAGACGTTGGAAGGGAGGTAGCATTTGCCAACGCCGAGAATCAAGAGGATGGTCGAGCGAAGAAGCACGTTTGCGATGATTCCGTGGCGACGTATAGAATGCAGACGCCATTACACTTGAGATCGATGATGTCTGCTCACGATTCTACAGGCGATCTGTTCGCGTCATCCCAGCCTCCGCAATCGGCAGTGCCTCCTGGGAAGGTTCCCTTGGCGGAGCGCTTGCGCCCTCGTAGTTTTGATGATCTCGTCGGTCAGGACGACGTCGTCGGACTTGGGCGTCCGTTGAGAAAGGCGATTGAGCAGGATCGGCTGTCTTCCGTAATCTTCTGGGGCCCGCCGGGTTGTGGGAAAACAACATTGGCCGGCTTGGTCGCCCAATATACAAAATCGCAGTTCGTGCCGTTCTCAGCAGTCACCGGAGGTATCCCGGAATTGCGCGAGATCATCAAAGCGGCCGAGCAGCGGCGAGCCAGAGGGATGGCGACGATTCTCTTCGTCGACGAGATTCATCGGTTCAATAAGGCGCAGCAGGACGCGTTTCTTCCGCATGTCGAGCGGGGAACGGTGGTATTGATCGGCGCGACGACGGAGAATCCTTCTTTCGAGCTCATCGCACCCTTGCTGTCTCGCTCCCTTGTCATCGTGCTCCATCCGCTCACAAACGAGGCCCTCGGCTCGATACTGGATCGTGCGGTGGCCGATAGCGAGCGCGGCCTGGGCTCGCTTCGCCTGACGATACATCCCGCTGCCCGAGACCGCTTGATTGCCTTCGGGAACGGGGATGCGAGAAGTCTCTTGACGACGCTGGAATTTGTCGCCGGCCAGGCGCCGGTCGGGTCGGATGGACGACGGATCATTGATGACCAGGTGCTGGAGTGTGCGCTGATCAAGAAGGCCCTCCGGTACGACAAGGGCGGCGAAGAGCATTACAACCTGATTTCAGCTTACATTAAAAGTCTGCGTGATTCCGATCCGGATGGGGCGCTGTATTGGCTCGCGCGTATGCTGGAGGGAGGGGAGAACCCTCGATTTATCGCACGACGCATGGTGATTTTCGCGTCTGAGGACATCGGCAATGCCGAACCGCAGGCGCTGGGTGTGGCCAATGCGGTGGCGCAGGCAGTAGAGTTCGTCGGACTGCCGGAGGCTCAAATTACGTTGGCCCATGGCACGACTTACTTGGCCTCGCGGCCAAAGGACAACGCCTCCTATGTTGGCCTGCAGGAGGCCGTTCGTGATGCGCGCCAGCACGGCAACCTGGGCGTGCCCTTGCACCTCCGCAATGCCGTCACCTCACTCATGAAGGACATCGGGTACGGCAAGGGATACCGGTATGTGCACGATGATCCTGACGCCAAGGCTGAGCAGGGGCACCTCCCTGAACCGCTGAAAGGCTCGCGGTACTACCGCCCCCGCACGTCCCCAAGCGATGAAGAAAGGGGCTAGACAAAGCTGGTTATACGGTTATACTTAGCACCGAGGTCTCTATGGCGCGTCAACCCAATTCAGCCGAAAGTGTCAGCGAACGCCGGAAGTACGTCCGGGCCACCCTGGTCGGGTCGGCACTGGTGTCCCCCCAGAGTGGGGCCAAGGGGTTTACCGCGGTGCTGAACAATGTCAACAAGATCGGCGCGGGGCTGCATTCGAAAGAAACCCTGCCGATCGGCGCGAAGATCACCGTCTCGCTGGCGTTTCTAGATCCCGATCGTGTTGAACAACAGGAGAAGTTGAGCGCCACGGTGGCCTGGGCGAAACCGTGGGAAAAGGGGATGTTGCTGGGGGTGGTGTGGGATGACCTGGTGACGAAAGAAAAGAACCGCTGGTTGTATTACTACCTGGAAGAGACGCTCAAGTCGACAAACTAGCCGAGTGCCGTCAGTTTTCCTCGCACGTCTTGCAATTCTTCTGATAACGATTCCCAGCGTGCCGTGAGACGTTCCAGCTCTTTCTTCCAGCTCTCCTGCTCGCGCTGCAGTTCACTCCAGCGGCCGAGCTCCTGATAGAGCGCCGGATCCGCGAGTTCCAACTCCCTGGCCTTCACCTTGGATTCCGTGGACGCAATCTCAGACTCCGCGCGAGACACTTGTTTCTCGAGGCGTGCCTGCGTTTTGCTCAAGTCTCGCCGTTCTCCACCTGAAGACTTCTGCTGGACCTGCGACACCATAGCCTTCGTGGGACCTGACGATTTGTCGTTCTGGGCGGCGGCGAGTTCGGCGCTGCTTTCCTTGATCGATTCGAATTCCTGCGCCTTCTTCCATAGAAAATACTCGTAGTCGCCCAAATAATTCCTGGCCTGACCTTCGTCAACTTCGACGATCATGGTCGCGACGCGGGCGAGGAACGTCGGATCGTGGGAAATGAACACAATCGTCCCCGGGAAATCAGTCATGGCATCCGTCAACATGTCCACTGAGGCCGGATCGAGGTGGTTGGTCGGTTCGTCGAGCAGCAGGGTGTTGGCCGGTTCCACCAGCATGCGAGCCAGGGCCACGCGGTTGCGTTCGCCGCCGCTGAGCGCCTTGATGGGTTTTTTCTGGTCATCGCCGGTAAACAGAAAGGCTCCGGCAATGCCGCGAAGAAAATTGGTTTCCGCCTGCGCCGAGACTTCGGCCAGCGATTCCAGGATCGTGTGGTCCTGGTTCAAGGATTCGGCCTGGTGTTGCGCAAAGTAGTGCAGGGTGACTCCGTGGCCGACGTGGCGGGATCCCTTTTCAAACGGCAGGACGCCGGCCAGCATCTTGAGCAGCGTGCTTTTGCCGGCACCGTTTTCCCCCACCAGTGCGATTCGTTGACCGCGTTCCACCGTGAAATCCAGGGAGCGGTAAATAATCTTCTCGCCATAACTCTTCGCCACGCCCTTCAGCTCGAGCACGTGCCGGCCGCTGGCCGCGGGAAGCGGAAACTTGAACCGCACCCGCTTGGTATCGCGCTGCCGTTCGATCAGCTTGACCTTATCTAATTGCTTGATGCGTGACTGCACCTGCTTCGCTTTGTTCGCCTGGTAGCGGAAGCGGTCGATAAAATTCTGCACGCGCGCCACTTCTTTGCTTTGTCGGTTGGCGGCCGATTCGATTTGAGCGTCCCGGGCTGCCCGCAGTTCCTGGAACTTCGTATAGTTTCCACGATATTCCTGCAGGGTCCGATCCCGAAGTTCCCAGATGTGTGTGGCGATGCCGTCGAGAAATTTCGTGTCGTGACTGATGACTAACAACGTCAGGTTGGACTCAAGGAGAAACCGTTCAAACCACCGCTGAGTGGGTTTGTCCAAGTGGTTGGTCGGCTCGTCCAGCATGAGCACGTCGGGGTTTGACAACAGGAGGTGCGCCAGCGCCACGCGCATGCGGTATCCGCCTGAGAGATTCTCGATCGGCCGGGCGAAGTCCGCTTCGGTAAAGCCTAAGCCAGAGAGAATACGTTCGGCTTCATGTTCCGGGTAAATGTCGCGATGCGCGGCGTCCAGCACGGTTTTCCCGACGATGGTTTCCAATTCCTGGGGCAGGTAGCCCACGCGGAGTCGCGGACGTTTGCGAATAGTGCCTTTATCGGGAGATTCTTCTCCCAGAATCATTCGGAAGAGCGTTGTTTTTCCCGCGCCATTGGGGCCGACGAGACCGACACGGGCTCCGGGACGCAGATGTGCAGTCGCCCCCTCGAGCAACACCTTCGTGGAATATTGCTTATGGACAGATTCAAGCTGAAGCATGGATCAGTAGTACTCGGGGTCTGAGGTGAAACGTTCGGCGAGGTACCCGCTGCGGAGTGTCAGCGCCCGCAAGTGAAGCGGCGGCTGGCGAAGCGTATGACTCGTAGAGTTCGAATAACCCCGCACACATCCGGAGTGTTGGTCGGACAAGCTTGATTTGGTGGAGCTGGCCGGGATTGAACCGGCGACCTCGTGAATGCCATTCACGCGCGCTCCCAACTGCGCCACAGCCCCACGCAAGCTTGGATCTTTGTGCACAGGCAGCGAGAAAACGAATGCTGCTGCATACGTAACTCCGCAATCTAGCACGGGCGGATTTTGTCAGTCAAGAAAAGGGTGGAGACGGTGATGTGCCGACCCCTTTTGTGCTCGCGCAACGCGCGGCCTCGGAAGTCCCTCGTTGGACGCGCGCAAGAAAGGGGTCGGGCACAACCCCGTTTAGGGGGAAAGGGAGGCGCAGTGAAGGGCCACGTGCATTCGCGTTGGAAGAAAGCAGGGAAGAGACGGTGGGGTAAAGAAGTGCCGACAACATCTCATTTAGGGAGGAAATGAAGTGCGGGTGGCGGCACGGGCGAGAAAGTCTCGCCTGAAAACCCTGCTTGACAAACCGCGGTGCGAATCCTACCATGATGCCCTTCCGGCTCTGATCAGTACGAGGTCAGAGCCTTTTTTTCGAGTTCAGACGGGAAGAAGGAGCAGAGGCAGCGAACAATGGCGAATCTCGTCATCATCGGCTCCCAATGGGGCGACGAAGGTAAAGGGAAAATTGTCGATATCCTGGCGAAGGATGCCGACATGGTCGTGCGGTACCAGGGCGGATCTAATGCCGGCCATACGGTCATCAATGCGCGGGATACATTCATTTTCCATCTCATTCCGTCCGGCATTTTGTATCGTGGCACCCGCTGCCTCATTGGTAACGGGGTCGTGGTCGATCCCGGAGCATTGATTGAAGAAATGGATCATCTGCAGGGCCAGGGCGTCAAAATCGCAAAGAATTTCGCTGTCAGCGATCGTGCGCATTTAATTTTGCCCTACCATAAGGCCATCGATAAAGCCTCCGAGCAGTCCAAAGGCGTCCGTCGCATCGGCACCACCGGGCGCGGCATCGGGCCCTCGTATGGCGATAAAATGGCGCGGATCGGCATTCGCATGGGCGATTTGCTGAATCCCCCGCTTTTCAAGCAGAAGCTGGAAGAAAATCTCGTCGACATTAATTGGCTGCTCGAACAGCTGCACAAAGTGGATTGTTTCGAGTTGGAAAAAGTCTATCAGCAGTACATGGCCTATGCGGATCGCTTGAAGAGCTACATTCTTGATACGACGCTGGTCGTCAATAAAGCCGTCGATGCGGGAAAGACCGTTCTATTTGAGGGCGCGCAGGGGACACATTTGGATGTGGATTTCGGCACGTACCCCTACGTGACTTCGTCGAGTTCGTCGGCCGGTGGCGCCTGTACGGGAACCGGGGTGGGGCCGACCAAAATCGATGCGGTGATGGGCATTACCAAGGCATATACCACGCGCGTGGGCAGCGGTCCATTCCCCACCGAATTAACCGACGAAGTCGGCGGATGGCTGCAAGAGCGTGGAAAAGAATTCGGCGCTACCACCGGCCGGGCTCGCCGCTGCGGCTGGTTTGACAGTGTGGTGGTTCGGCATGCGACGAGGGTTAACGGGCTCTCATCCCTCGCGGTCACGAAATTGGATGTGTTAGATGGCCGGAAAGAACTGAAGATCTGCACGGGGTACCGGGTGAACGGGAAACTTCATCGGGACATGCCGTCCGATCTGCTGGCCTTGACCAATTGCGAGCCGGTATATGAACGCATCCGCGGGTGGAGCGCCCCCACGACGGGCGTCACTACCTATAAGAAATTGCCCGCGGAAGCCAAGCGGTATCTCACGAGGATCGAGGAACTGACCGAGTGCAGAATTGATATGATTTCCACCGGATCACGGCGGGATGAAACCATCATTCTGAATAATCCACTGAAGGCGGGGCGCCGCACGCGCTCGTCACGTTCACGATAATCTCTGCATTTTTTGCGTGTGGCAGATACGCGCCGTAGCGATCCGGCACGCGTCAGTGGTATGATCTCCTCCCGTCACGATCCCCGCGTGGCGATGTGCAGTCTTCCTGTTTGGAGAGTCGGTAGCTCAGCTGGTAGAGCATCGCCCTTTTAAGGCGAGGGTCCTGGGTTCGAATCCCAGCCGACTCACCACAATAAATCAAAGACTTACGAGGTTC
>WBZX01003233.1_pt1 | contig 10514 bp, 10 predicted proteins | sample 5204211 | NCBI WGS metagenome assembly WBZX01 (sample SAMN12344362, study PRJNA552823) | activated sludge metagenome | biome: Activated sludge suspended growth; feature: Nitrification reactor; material: Wastewater; isolation source: activated sludge from nitrification reactor of wastewater...
GCCCTGGCGGTATGCGCCAACGCCCGGGCGGGGAGGCTGGTATTCCACGTGCAGGAAATCGCGGTAGATCATACCAATTCCCCTGGCGTATTTCTCCGCGCTGTAGTTGATCTCGTGGTAGGAGTTGGGGTCGGAAGGGTTTCCGATCACTTCATCCCGCTGCGCAACTTTTAGCGTGCTGTCGAGGGTAAAGGCTCCAACGGTTATTTTGTTGTTGACGCTGTCGTAGGTGTAATCCCAGTCTTCGAGGTAGCGTACATTCAATCCGTAAATATCGATGTAACTGTTGCCCTTCCAGGTATACCCATCCCGTATCGGGGCTTTCAGTTTGATGAAGCGCATGTTGTTCTCGATGAATTCAACCGTGGATTCATTGTTCACCACCATGAATGTATTATCGGGCTGCCAGGGGTTGGCGGCTGTTTTACGGATGTAACGGATGATGCGGTAACCGGGGCGGCCGAGGTTATCGGTGATCTGGGCATCGACCTGGTGTTTTACCTGGTATTTGATCACCGTATCCTTTGTTCCGAAATTGATGAAAACCGTGGAATCGAGGTTGTAGGTGATGTATTTGCCAACCTGCATCGGGAAATAATCGGTAACCGGGGTGAGGGCAAAATCGTCGGTGCTCTTTTTACAGGCGCCGAAAATAAGGGCCACGGCGATCGTTGACAGAAGAAAGGATTTTCTCATACGTTTTTATGGGGTTACCAGCTAAAGATACGATTATACCGTAAAAGGCTGCTCCCTGCGCTGGATTATTCCCCCGCCGATTACGTCGTTTCCTTCATAGAAAACGGCGCTTTGCCCGGGGGCTACGCCTTTTACATCTTCGTAAAAACGAACAAGTATACCCTTTTCGTATGTGTGCAGGGTGCCCAAAGCGCCTTTATCCTTGTAGCGGATCTTGGTCATGGCTTCCATACCTTCCGATATGCCCTCGTACTTGATCCAGTTGAGTTTGGTCACATTCATCTCCGTACGGTTCAGTTCATCTTCGCTGCCCAATACCACGGTATTGGTTTCCGGAACGATCTCGGTCACGAAGGCGGGTTTGCCCAGGGCGATATCGAGCCCTTTGCGCTGGCCTACCGTATAGAACGGATAGCCCTTGTGTTTGCCCAGGATCTTACCTGTTTTATCCACGAAGTTGCCGCCATCAACCCTTGCTTCCAGGCCATCCACTTTTCGTTTCAGAAATCCCCGGTAGTCGTTATCGGGCACAAAGCATATCTCGTAGCTCTCGTTCTTTTTGGCCAGTTCGGGGTATCCGAAATCGTGGGCCATCTGGCGTATCTCTTTTTTGTGATAGGTGCCCAGGGGCAGCAGGGTACGGCTTAGCAGATCCTGTTGTAATCCCCACAGGGCGTAGCTCTGATCCTTGGTATCGTCGATGCCTTTACGGATGAAATAACGGCCGTTATCGTGTTGCAATACCTGCGCATAATGCCCAGTGGCGATAAAATCGCAGCCCATGGCATCGGCCCGTTTGAGCAGGGCCCGCCACTTGATATGCGTATTGCACATTACGCAGGGGTTGGGCGTGCGGCCAGCCAGGTATTCTTCCACGAAGTTCTCGATCACAAAATCACCGAACTCTTCGCGGATATCGAGAATGAAATGCGGAAACCCGTGGTGCACCGCGGCCTGCCGGGCATCGTTGAAACTGTCGAGGTTGCAGCAGCCGGTTTCTTTTTTCCCGCTCGTGCCTACGCTGCTGGCATAATCCCAGGTCTTCATGGTGATGCCCACCACCTCATAGCCTTCTTTATGAAGCATCAGCGCCGCCACGGTACTGTCGATACCGCCGCTCATGGCCATCAGAACCTTTCCTTTTTTACTCATATTTCCTCCTGAAATCAGACCTGCAAAGATAGCAAATCAGTTCCGGGTTTCGGGTTTGCGGTTTATGGGTTTGGGAATTTTTGCAGGGGATTATTCGGTTCCGATCTGCTCAATGAACAACCCGGCTTTGCGTTTTGCCATGTTTATCATAGGCCAGGTGAGAAATATACGGGTGAGTGAAGAAATACACCCACAACTGAATGAGATGACAAAGACCGCCCTTACGATGTTGAAGGAATTCAGGGGCCAGAAACCGGAAATCCGTAATTCTGTGACCATAACGTAGATAAGCGCCGTGTATCCAATGCCTGCCAATATTTCGAGAAACCAAAAGACTTTCCTGCGGTTGTAGTTCATTTTTTCGATTGTGCCCCGGTCGAGGTATGTAACGAGCTTGATCCCCCAATAACTGTTGATAAGATACAGGCTGATCGCCAGGCAAAAAAGGCCGGAGAAGATAATATCTGTGGATGTCACATTCGTTAGTGAACCATCCGGTGTAAGCATGAATTGGCGCATGTGCCAGGCAAAGCTCACTGAGAAGACTGCCATGGATAACAGGTTTGTGTAGTAGGCAGATTTATAAAGTATTTTTTTTCGTTGCATGACTGAACGAATGACAATATAACAAATGTTGGGCGTTGCGCCGGGCCGGTGCAGAGTTTTATCGCAAACCCCTTGATAACTTTTGGTTTCTGGCTTTTGACTTTTGCCTTACTTTGCACCCATGCAGCAATACCTTGATCTTCTTCAGCATATCATCGATACCGGGGCCGATAAAAGCGACCGCACCGGTACCGGTACCCGCAGTGTTTTCGGCTACCAGATGCGTTTCGACCTCCGTGAGGGATTTCCGCTGGTTACTACCAAGAAGACACACCTGAAGAGCATCATTTACGAATTGCTGTGGTTTCTGCAGGGCGATACAAATATCAAATACCTGAAGGATCATAATGTCAGCATCTGGGACGAGTGGGCCGATGCCAATGGCGACCTGGGGCCTGTGTATGGGAAGCAATGGCGCAGTTGGGAAGGGGCCGATGGGGTAGTGGTCGACCAGGTGAAGGACGTTATTCACCAGATCAAAAACAATCCCGACAGCCGCCGGATGATCATCAGCGCCTGGAATGTGGCCGATCTGCCGAAGATGAAACTCATGCCCTGCCACTGTCTTTTCCAGTTTTATGTGGCCAATGGAAAACTGAGTTGCCAGTTATACCAGCGCAGCGCCGATGTATTCCTCGGTGTTCCGTTCAATATCGCTTCCTACGCCTTGCTCACCATGATGATCGCCCAGGTATGCGACCTGGAGCCGGGAGATTTTGTTCACTCCTTCGGCGACGTTCACCTCTACAAGAATCATTTCGAGCAGGCACACCTGCAACTGGGCCGAACCCCATACCCGCTGCCGCAGATGAAGATCAACCCGGCGGTAAAGGATATCTTCGGTTTCCGGTACGAGGATTTTGAGCTGGTCAATTACCAGTCGCACCCGCCGATAAAGGCGCCCGTGGCGGTCTAACCCGATTGGCGTTCCCTCATCCAGAATCTTGTATCCGGTATCCAGTATCCTGGATCCTGCACGCCGATTTTTCCTGTCTTTTCCATATTAATTCGCCCGCTCCGCCGTTGTTGGTCGCCCGCTTCGCCGTTGTTGGTCGCCCGACCAACAACTAAAGCATCATGGTAAAAATCGGTGGCTTGATACCCGCGTCAGATTCTTTTTTCCACCGATTCGTATATTAAAAATTCCGCTTTTTCGTTTTAGCAGGAGGAAGGATATCTTATGAAAAATTTTACCGCGTTCTTTTTACTGGTTTTTCCTGTTTTCGCTTCGCAAGCCCAGCCTTCGCGGGATACCACCCTCAAGGAGCAGAAGGAAAATGTGATCAGGGAAACCACCATCGTGCAGGTGGAGAACCTCGGCGATCTCATCAATACCGATAACCCCGAAATGCGGCCTACCATCTCGGCCGATGGCAATCTTTTATTTTTCATCCGCCAGAATGATCCGGCCAATGTGCAATACGATATTGTTCCCAATTCACAGGATATCTGGTACTCGATGCGTGACAGCCTCGGCCGCTGGTCGAAGGCCCGGCACCTCAGCGCCAAAGTGAACGCCTCGCATTACAACGCGGTGTTCTGGATCTCACCCGATATGAATAAGATATTGCTCAAAGGCTCCTTTATCGACGGACAATATTATGGCATGGGTGTGAGCATGATCGACAAACGCAGCGACAACAGCTGGACGGATGCCCAGATGCTCCGCATCCGCAATTTTGAAAAGTACCGGGAAACAGCCCAGTTTGGCGCTTCCATGGGGCAGGACGGCAAGACCCTCCTCTTTTATATGAGTGATAAGAAGGGCAGCTACGAAAATGATCTTTACGTTTCGTTTTACGAAGGCAATAATATCTGGACGGCCCCGAAAAGTCTGGGCAAGAAGATCAATCTTTCCGACTACAACGAGATGAGCCCTTTCATCGCGGCGGATGGAAAAACACTTTATTTCAGCAGCGACCGGCCCGGTGGTTTGGGCGAACAGGATATCTGGATGGCCAGGCGACTCGACGACAGTTGGACCAAATGGAGCGAGCCGGTGAACCTCGGTGCGCCCATCAATACGCAACATTCGGAAGCCTTTTTTACCATGGATGCCGGCGGCGAGTATGCCTACCTCACCTCGAGCGATGGTTCTTTCGGCGCCAGCGATATCGTACGGGTGAAACTGATGGAAAAAGAAAAACCCAACCCGGTGGTACTGGTAAGCGGAAACGTGTACAACGCGAAAACGAAACAACCCCTCAGCGCTTCATTGGTTTACGAAACCTTGCCCGACGGAACGGAAGTGGGCAATGGTTTGTCGAGCCCGGTGGATGGTTCATTTAAGATCGTGCTGCCGTACGATAAAAACTACAGCATCCGTGCTTCGGCCGACAAGTTCTTTGCGATCTCCGAAAACCTGAACCTCGACTCACTGATAAAAGCGGGTTACAAAGAGATACATAAAGATCTGTACCTGGCCCCGATCGAAATCGGGCAGGTATTCCGGCTGAACAATGTGTTCTTCGATTTCGATAAGTACAGCTTGCGCCCCGAATCCTTTGTGGAGCTCGACCGGGTGGTGGCCTTCCTGAACGAATACCCCAATATTGAAATTGAGATGAGCGCCCATACCGACAGCAAGGGATCCGATGAATACAATATGACCCTCAGTGATAACCGGGCGAAGTCGGTGCGGGAATACATTCTTTCCAAAGGCATCGCCGCCAAACGCATCATTTCGCAGGGATATGGCGAAACCAAACCGGTAGCGCCGAACGCGAACGACGACGGTACGGATAATCCCGAAGGACGCCAGCTGAACCGGCGGGTGGAGTTTAAAATTTTGAAAAATTAAGTCAAAGAGGAAAAGTGAAAACCTAAAAGCATAAGGAGCATGTAAGTTTCTTATTTTTGCTTTTCACTTTTGAATTCCGACTTTGTAATATGCTCTCCTTAATCGTTGCTGCTGCCGAAAATAATGCTATTGGAAAAAACAACCAGTTGCTCTGGCACCTCCCCAATGATCTGAAATTTTTCAAAAATACCACTTGGGGTATGCCCGTGATCATGGGAAGAAAGACATTTGAGTCGGTTAACAAACCCTTGCCGGGGCGATTCAACATCGTGATCACCCGGCAGCCCGGCTGGAAAGTGGAAGGGGTGGTGGTGGCTTCTGATCTGAACGATGCGCTCCGCAAAGCGGAAGAAACAAATTGCAACGAGATCTTCATCATCGGCGGCGGCGAGATCTATAACCAGGCGTTTCCGATGGCGGGTAAAATTTATCTCACCCGGGTGCATGCGGAACTGGAGGGAGATACTTTTTTCCCGGCACTGGATCCGCAGCAATGGCAGCTGGCAACAGCCCTCGATTTTGAAGCCGACGACAAACACCTTTATTCGTATTCATTCCAGACCTGGGTGAGGAAGTAATTCTTAATTCTTAATTCTTAATTGTTCATTGTTCTCCCGTTCACAATTAGCCAAGAAATACCTGCACTATCGCCTCACCGCGTCGAGCGGCCGCGGGCATGGGGTTCATTCGCCTTTTGTGTTCGATTTCATTGAACAGGTACTCAACGATAAGAAACGGTATCCCATTTATTCCCTGATCGAAAACCAGCGCCGCAAACTGCTGGCAGACGATACCCGCATCCCGGTGGAAGATATGGGCGCCGGTTCGGCAGTGATCAAAACCAGCGAGCGGGTGGTGAAGCAGATCGCCCGGTCATCACTCAAGCCAAAGAAGTATGCGCAGCTTTTGTTCCGCATCGCCCGGTATTACAAGCCAAAGACCATCATCGAACTGGGTACTTCCTTCGGCATCACCAGCGCTTACCTGGCCGCTGCCAATCCCGCTGTCAAATTGCTTACCTGCGAAGGATCAAAAAGCATCGCCGCCATCGCCCGGCGCAATTTCGCCGAACTGGAACTGGAAAACATCCATCTCGCCGAAGGCGATTTTTCCCAAACCCTGCCTCCGCTGCTGCACACCCTCTGGCAGGTAGACCTGGCTTTTGTAGACGGCAATCATCGTAAAGAACCCACATTGGATTATTTCCAGCAACTGCTCGATCATTCCACCGCTTCCAGTATTTTCATCTTCGATGATATTCACTGGAGCGCCGGAATGGAAGAGGCCTGGGAAACCATCAAACAGCATCCGTCGGTGACGCTTACCATCGATCTTTTCTTCATCGGGCTGGTATTTGTCAATCCCGATTTCAAAAGTCCGCAGCATTTCAGTATCCGGTTCTGACAGGCCTGCATGATTGTCATCATGCGGATCAAAAAAAGGGTAATTCTCCTCGATCCGGTAGACGCTTTTTCGTTACCTTAGAGGATACAATTGCTTTTATGAGAATTGGTGTTTTAAAAGAGCCACCTGCCGAAACCCGTGTTTCCTTACTTCCTGAACACATCGCTGCATTAAAAAAATGGAACGTAGATGTCTGCATCGAACGCGGTGCCGGTGAACAGGCTTTTGCTGCCGACATTAAGTATACCGAGGCCGGCGCCACTGTTTGCTCCCGCGAGGAAGTGCTGCAAAGCAGCGATATCGTTTTGTCGATCCAGCTTCCGGCCAGCGCCGAACTCTCTGCCCTGTCATCGAAAATATTGCTGGGGGTTTACCAACCGCTGTTCCAGGCGGCGCAGATGAAAGAACTGGCCGAAAAAGGACTGACCATCTTCAGTATGGATATGCTGCCACGCACCACCCGTGCACAGAGCATGGATGTGCTCAGCAGCCAGGCCAACATCGCCGGGTATAAAGCGGTATTGGAGGCGGCCAATCTTTTCCCGAAATATTTCCCGATGTTCATGACCGCGGCCGGCAGTATACCACCGGCCAAGATGCTGATACTGGGCGCCGGTGTGGCCGGTTTGCAGGCGATCGCTACATCGCGGCGTTTGGGCGCTGTGGTGGAAGTGTTCGATACACGACCCGCTGTGAAGGAAGAAGTGATGAGCCTCGGCGCCAAATTCATTGAAGTGGAAGGCGCTGCCGATGCCAGCAAGGCGGGCGGTTACGCGGTGGAACAATCCGAAGAATTCATGAAACGCCAGAAGGCCAAGATCGCTGAAAGCGTGGCCAAAGCGGATATTGTCATCACCACGGCACAGATACCGGGCAGGAAGGCCCCGATACTGATCACCACCGATATGCTCAATTCGATGAAGAACGGATCGGTGATCATCGACCTGGCGGCAGCCACCGGCGGCAATACCGAACAAACAAAGAACAATGAAACCGTGCACTACAACGGCGTACGCATCGTGGGAAACTCCGGTCTCGCATCGACCATGCCCAGCGACGCCAGCAAACTGTACGGCAAGAATATTCTCAACTTCCTGCAACTGGTGATCACCAAAGAAGGACAGTTGAACCTCAACTTCGACGACGACCTGGTATTGGGTACCTGCATCACCGATAAACAACAGGTCATTCATAACCGGGTAAAAGAACTCATAAACTGATTGTATGGAAAGCATCCTCAACTGGGTATCCGAAAACCAGCAGATCATCTACATCGTGATCCTGATGATCTTCGTGGGCATTGAAGTGATCGGCCATGTGCCGAGCGTACTGCACACCCCCCTCATGAGCGGCGCCAATGCCATTCATGGCGTTGTGATCATCGGTGCCATCATTGTAATGGGCAAGGCGGAACCGGATAATTACTTCGCCCTGGTACTCGGATTTCTCGCCGTGATACTCGGAACGCTGAACGTGGTGGGCGGGTTTGTGGTTACCGACCGGATGCTGGAGATGTTCAAAGGGAAAAACAAAAAATCATAAATGCTAAACTCTAAATGAATGCAGAGCGAAAATACGATCTGGAAGAAAGGACAGAAAAGTTTTCATTACGGGTTAGAGACTTATGCAGGCAACTAAAACAGGATATCATTAACCGGGAATATATTTCTCAACTGGTAAGATCGGCAGGCTCGGTAGCGGCGAATTATATTGAAGCAAATGACAAGTTAGGCGCTAAGGATCTGCGGCACAAAATCAAAATCAGTAAAAAAGAAGCAAAAGAGTCGATATTGTGGTTAAAACATATTATGACGAATGGTGACATGGAAGCCGAAAACGAAAGATTGCTGTTGGTGAAGGAAGCGGATGAATTAATGAAAATTTTTGCAGCGATTTTACGAAAGTTGGGCGATTGAGTTACTCCCTTTAGAATTTAGATTTTAGAATTTAGAATTTCAATATGTTATCGAATTTACTCACGATCTGTTATCTGGTTGCATCCGTTACCTTCATCATCGGACTGAAGATGCTGTCTAACCCCGCTTCGGCCCGTAAAGGAAACCTTGTAGCCGCGGCCGGTATGACCATCGCGATACTGGGAACCATTTTTCTCTACGAAAGCGAAGGACAAAAACTGCACAATTACGCCTGGATATTCGGGGGCCTGCTCATCGGGGCCGTTGTGGGAACACTCGCCGCCAAAAAAGTAAAGATGACGGCCATGCCCGAAATGGTCAGCCTGTTCAATGGTATGGGCGGCGCCTGTGCAGCCCTGATCTCGGCCGCTGAATTTTACCATATCTACGAATTGCATAAGGCTTCGCCCGATACGGCCTTTGCCGATATCATTCCCATGGGCAGTTATATAACCATCGCCGCGGGAGCCATCATCGGCACCATTTCATACACCGGAAGCATCATCGCCTGGGGTAAACTCAATGGACGGGTAAAAGATTTTTCATTCAAAGGGCAGCATATTGTAAACATGGTCGTGCTGGCGCTTACGCTGGCCGCCGCGGTATTCGCCTATCGTTCAACAGTCGGAACGATTTATCTTCCGTTCATACTCATCGGTTTCTTCGCCTTCATTTACGGGATACTGTTTGTAATGCCGATCGGCGGCGCCGACATGCCCGTAGTGATTTCGTTGCTCAACTCATTCACCGGTGTGGCGGCAGCCTGCGGCGGTTTCCTGTACGATAACAAAGCCATGCTTACCGGCGGTATCCTCGTAGGTGCGGCCGGTACCCTGCTTACCATCCTCATGTGCAAGGCCATGAACCGCTCACTTACCAATGTACTCATCGGCTCCTTCGGTGGCGGTGGAACAACGGGGGCGGCAGGTGGTAAAAAAGAACAGGGCAGCCACAAAGAGATCAGCCTGAGCGATACAGCCATGGTAATGGCCTATGCCAATAAAGTAATGATCGTTCCCGGGTACGGACTGGCCGTTGCGCAGGCACAGCACACCTGTCATGAACTGGAAAAAATCCTGGAAGACAAGGGCGTGGAAGTAAAATACGCCATTCACCCGGTGGCGGGCCGTATGCCCGGGCATATGAACGTATTGCTTGCAGAAGCCGATGTGCCTTACGAAAAGCTGCTGGAGATGGAGCAGGCCAACGATGAATTTAAAACCTGCGATGTGGTGCTCATACTCGGCGCCAACGACGTGGTAAACCCCGCCGCAAAAACAGATCCCGCTTCTCCCATATACGGAATGCCCATCCTGGATGTGGAGCTGGCCAAAACCGTGATCGTGAATAAACGCAGCATGAAGCCCGGTTATGCGGGCATCGAGAACGACCTCTTCTTCCAACCCAAGACAAGCATGCTTTTCGGCGATGCGAAGAAAGTGCTGCAGGACCTCTGCGCTGAAGTGAAAAGCATTTAAGCCGGGAATCCTCTTTTTTATTTTCTTTTCCAGCCGGTATACCGTATCTTAAAATCAAAAACATGCGGTTACCGATCTTTAAAAACCAACTGCCCGGTTTATTCATTCTTTTTCTTTTCCTCAACGCCTGTAAACCCACGCCGCAGAAACTTTCCGAAAGCGAGGTAAAGGATTTTGCCCGGCAACTGGAAGAATCGATCAAACGGGGTAATGGTGATTTTCTCGACGAAGCCCTCGACGAGGATGCTTTCCTGGAACACATGAAACTGCCCGATACCCGGGAAGCCCGGGGGCTGCGTAAGGAGATCAAGGGGAAGCTGGATATCGGTAAGAAGATCGCCGGCGCCATCAGCGACCAGGACCAGTACGCTTATGTAAAGCATTATCAGAAAGACGGTACCTATCACCTCATCTTCCGCCTCTACAATACCAAGGAAAGTTCGTTGAATTACCACGACTATG
>WBZX01003234.1_pt1 | contig 10513 bp, 7 predicted proteins | sample 5204211 | NCBI WGS metagenome assembly WBZX01 (sample SAMN12344362, study PRJNA552823) | activated sludge metagenome | biome: Activated sludge suspended growth; feature: Nitrification reactor; material: Wastewater; isolation source: activated sludge from nitrification reactor of wastewater treatment...
CGGATACGAACTGCTCACCAAAGAAAAAGCCCGATATCCACTGGCCATCACCTATCTGAAACTTGGTGAAAAAATATCGCCAAATGATCCGCGCATTTTATTTGGCCTCGGCAAGGCATTCTATAATGGCGGTGACCAGGTGCAGGGCACCCAATACCTTGAACGAGCCTACGCTATAAACCCAGGCCTGCGCGACGCGAAATAAACCAATTTCAACAAACGAAAAGTAAACCCAAAGTGTCTCGCGCAGAGACGCAGAGGCGCGGTATTGATTCTCCAACCTCAGATACTCACCCGCACCCACACCTCTTACTTTCTTACTGTTTCACTGTCTTACAATCACCCGCGGGTATTCGAAAATTCCCTATTTTCGAACCACCAGATGAAAACCAGGAAAACACAACTGGAGGAGATCGCTATCACGATGATTCCTCTCGTAGGGCCTGTGCTAGGCCGTCAACTCATCTCCTATTGCGGAAGCATCGAAGCTGTCTTTACCGAGAGTAAGCGGCACCTCAAGACCATTCCGGGCATTGGCGAAGAGATCGCTTCCCAGATCGCGAGGACGGGGCAGGCTTTTGACAATGCCGAAGCTGAGTTGACGCGCATGGAGCGTGAAGGCATAGGGTATACCTTCTACCTTGATGATACCTATCCGGCCAGGTTATTCCACCTGCCCGATGCCCCATTGATACTCTACACAAAAGGAAATGTCTACCTGCATCCGGAGCGCAGTGTGGCCATTATCGGAACACGGAAGCCAACTCCCTATGGCAAGAGCGTCACAGAAGAGATCATCGAAGCTCTCGCACCCTGCGATATCACGATGATTAGTGGCCTCGCATATGGGATTGACATCACAGCGCACAAATCTTGCCTCAGGCATGACATCCCTACGATCGGGGTGATGGGCAGCGGGATGGGCAATATCTATCCGGATAGCCATCTAGCGGTAGCAGAGAAAATGATGGAGAAGGGAGGCATCCTCACTGAATTTACCTACGACACCGGCCCTGATGCGGTCAATTTTCCTATGCGCAACCGGATCGTCGCCGGGCTTTGTGACGTCCTGGTCGTCATCGAGTCAGGCATCAAAGGAGGCTCCATGATCACAGCCTCCCTGGCCAATGACTACAACAAGGATGTAGCTGCAGTCCCGGGGCGGCGAATCGACAAGAGCTCTGCAGGCTGCAACCACCTGATCCGCAACCAACAAGCCCATCTTGTGGAGTGCGGTGAGGATATCATCGAACTCATGTCCTGGAACAGCCGGACCCGGCAACAGAACTTCCAGACTGACCTTTTTACTGAAATGACCGCTGGTGAACAGAAAATTTACCGTCTGATCGTTGGGGATAGGGAAAAAGATATTGATACCTTAGCTTTTCAATCAAAAATGACCCCTGGTGAACTTGCTGCCATCTTACTCGCCCTCGAATTTAAAGGAGCTATCAAATCGCTCCCGGGCAAAAAATTTATGGGGATTGGGTAGGCATTCATCATTGATGCTGCTGCTGGTCGTAATGTTCGTCCTTGGTTCATGCACTGGCTCCAGAACGGCGGTCTCAAATACTGCTGTTGTCCCCCCGGTTTCAGATCTGGTCAAACCCAAAAATGTAATCCTCCTGATCGGCGATGGCATGGGCTTGCCCCAGATCACAGGATCGATGTATATGGAAGATAATAAGTCCGTCTTTGAGCGGTTTAAGAATATCGGCTTCCACAAATCCAATTCGTCTGACAATCTCGTCACTGACAGCGCTGCCGGGGCAACGGCAATTGCTTCCGGTGTCAAGACCTACAACGGTGCCATCGGAGTGAATGCCCGTAAAGAATCAGTTCCTACCCTCCTTGAAATGGCGGAGAAAAAAAATATGGCCACAGGACTTGTTGCCAGTAGCTCCATCACCCATGCGACTCCGGGAGCCTTTATAGCCCATGTCGAGGGACGAGAGGAAGTCGAGGCCATTGCGCTGGATTTCCTCAAGACTCCTATCGATATCTTTATTGGTGGTGGAATGGATTATTTCAACAGGAGAAAATCAGATAGCCGGGATCTCATCGAAGAACTTACTGCAAAGGGATACCAGATCACCAATTTCGTCAACCAGGATATCAGCAACCTGGACATCAGGACCACAAAAAATATCGGATACTTCACTGCCAATGGCGAACCCTTGCCTGTATCTGCCGGAAGAGACTATCTCATTCCTGCTTCCAATAAAGCCATTGATTTCCTGAATGGTCGATCGCCAAACGGGTTTTTTATCATGATCGAAGGATCACAGATCGACTGGGGAGGCCATGCCAATGATGCAAACTATGTTGTCTCCGAAATGCATGAGTTTGAAAAGATTATCGCTGCCGCCCTTGATTTTGCTGCCCGCGACAAGAACACACTGGTGATCGTCACTGGTGATCATGAAACCGGAGGTTTTGCAGTGCAACCGGGATCCAAGCTCAATGATATCAAAGTTGCGTTCACGACAAAAAGCCATACCGCGATCATGATCCCCGTCTTTGCCGAAGGCCCGGGTGCTGAAGCATTTCGGGGGATCTATGAAAACACCGCCATCTTTGACAAGATCAAAGCAGCACTTGATTTAAATTAAACACTATTTCCTTTAATGGGGATCTGAATCAAAGCGTCAAAATGGTGCATTCTTCCTTGAAATCGTCTTTCCTCCGGCATGTGGCACAGACCTCTCCGGACCCAGATGGATTTGAAGTGAGAAATGGTGAAGGCATTTATCTATTTGATCAGGCTGGCCATCCTTACATCGACTGCATCTCCGGCATCGCAGTCTCTTCCATGGGACATGGACACCCGCGCATCATCGAAGCCATCAAAAGACAACTCGACCTCCATCTGCATACGATGGTTTATGGAGAACATATCCAGGCACCACAGGTTGCACTGGCCGAGCGTCTGGCACAATTGCTGCCTGAACCATTGGATTGTACCTACTTTACCAACTCAGGTGCTGAAGCCGTCGAAGGGGCGTTGAAGCTTTCCAAAAAAATCACTTCACGCTACGAGATTATCGCTTGCCGTAATGCATACCACGGCAGTACAGCAGGTGCTGAAAGCCTGAGGAGTGATCTTGATTACACCGCCGCATCAAAACCATTGGTGCCGGGAGTAAAGCACATTCGCTTCAATGCATTTGAAGATATCTGTATGATCACCATGGATACAGCAGCAGTGATCATTGAACCAATCCAGGGGGAAGCCGGAGCAATAGTGCCTGTACCCGGTTATCTTCAAGCTATCCGTAAACGGTGTGATGAGACCTGTACACTTTTGATCTTTGATGAAATCCAGACAGGCATGGGGCGCACAGGTACGATGTGGGCATTTCAACAGGAAGGTGTATTGCCGGATATACTATTGCTGGCAAAAGCATTTGGTGGCGGGATGCCTCTGGGCGCATTTATCTCCAGCCGCAAGATGATGAGTGTATTGTCGCATGATCCTATCCTTGGTCACCTGACAACTTTTGGTGGCCATCCATTGAGTTGCGCTGCAGGATTGGAAGCTATCAATATCCTTACAGAAAACAAATTGCCTGAACAGGCGGCGAGGTTTGAAAAAATCATACGGTCACATCTCGAACATCATCCGGCACTCCTGGAAATCAGGGGCCGCGGACTGATGCTGGCACTTGACCTCAAGAATCCGGATCACTTATTTCCCGCGGTCAAAGCCTGCCGTGAGCAGCACTTGCTGGTGGATTGGTTTCTGTTCAACAACCGCTCATTGAGATTTGCTCCCCCACTGGTCATCAGTGAAGAAGAAGTGAATATGGTCTGTGAGAAATTGATCCTTAGCTTAGATCAATTAAATTGAGGTAGTGGCTGAAGCCCTGCCGTTTATAAATAAATCGGAAATGGCTTGTTTTTAAATTTCCGTAGGAAATGAAAACGCCGCTGGATGGAGTTCTCTCCGCCAGCAGGAAGATTCCAATTCAGGATTCCAGAACAGAACTCCTTTGGGTATTCATTCTGAGTATTCAGTGGTTGGCGGAGAGAACAATTCGACTACGCTCACTGCGGCGCTCCATCCAACGGCCGATTGCCGATTATACCTAAGTATCCTTAATTGATTGGCAGAAAAAGAATTCTATGCCTATAGCTCCTTCCTCAATCTAGCAACAGGGATATTGAGTTGTTCGCGGTACTTGGCGACCGTGCGTCGTGCAATACTGTATCCCTTTTTCTCCAGCATCTGCCTGAGCTTCTCGTCAGAGAGAGGTTTACGCTTGCTCTCACCGGAGATGATTTCGCCCAGGATAGATTTGACCTCTTGTGTAGACACCTCATCCCCTTCGGTATTGACGATAGACTCTGAAAAGAAATCCTTCAATCGCTTGGTGCCAAATTCCGTCTGAACAAACTTGCTGCTCGCTACACGCGATACGGTTGAGATATCGAGGCCTGTGATTTCAGCGATATCGCGCAGGATCATTGGTTTCAACTTGGTAGAATCACCGGTGAGGAAAAATTCCTTTTGAAACTGCATGATCGCATACATGGTCTGCTTGAGCGTATTCTGCCGTTGCTTGATCGCATCGATAAACCACTTGGCAGAATCTATCTTTTGCTTGATAAAAAGGATAGCCTCTTTGTTTTCCTTCTGTACAGTATTCTGTTCCTTTTTGGTTTGATACGCCTTGAGCATATCTACATACTGATCGTTGATGCGCAGATCAGGTGCATTGCGTACATCCATGGTCAGGTCAAGCACCCCGTCCCTGTTGGTGATCAGGAAATCAGGAATGATGGTCTGGGTCTGGGTATCAAACTGGCTTGTATATCCGCTCGCCGGCTTGGGATTGAGCTTGAGTATTTCATCAAGGGCACCTTTGAGCATCAATTCATCTATCTCGAGGTTGCGTTGCAACCTGGAAAAATGTTTTTTAGAAAAAGATTCAAAATGCTTGGAAAGGATCAGCACCCCTAGCTTCAATACCGGGATCAATTCAGTTTCTCCAACTTCTTCTGCGATATGCAATCTTTGTTGCAACTGGATGATCAAGGTCTCTCGGAGATCCCTTGCGCCTACACCAGGAGGATCAAATCGCTGGATCATGGACAGGACTTCATTGACCTGCTTTGGCGTGACTTCGATATTGTAGGCAAAGAGGATGTCATCGATCAGTGAATCGATATCCCTTCTGAGATAACCGGTATCATCGATGCTGCCGATGATCTGATTGGCAATAATCCGGTGCACTTCTGAATCCAGGTTGAGCATCCCTAACTGCTGGTCCAGGTAATCGTGGAAGGTATTGGCCACTACGGCAGGCAGGCTCTTGTCACGTTGCTCATTGGCGGGCTCGGTCGAATGATAGCTGACCGGGTCGTCTTCTATGTAGTCATTGATATAGTCATCAATGTCATAATCATCGTTGTCATCCTTTTCGGAATCGTTTTCCTTTTCGTCCTGGGTATTTTCTGTGGAAGGTTCATTGTAGTTGTCAGGCTCTTCCAGGGCAGGGTTTGCCTCCAGTTCTTCTTTGATGCGCTGTTCCAGGGAGACGGTGGGGATCTGCAGCAGTTTCATCAACTGGATCTGCTGAGGGGACAGCTTTTGTAAAAGCTTCTGTGAGAGTTGTTGTCTAATCATAGTGAGACCTGTAGTACTATAGGCAAATATACCACGATTTTCATATTATAAAAATATTTAATTTGTTTTTTATTTATTTTACGGTATTTATAAATCCCGATTCGCTACAACCACCATCCTGCCTGGTCCTGCCCACCCCTATATAACACCCTGAGCAACCCTCTCGTTTAAAAATCTGCCTGTATTTCCAGCCATTTCCCCCCCTTTATCCTTTCATCCCTTCCACCCTCGCTCCCTTCATCCCCTTCATCCCTTCACCTCTTCACCCCATCCTCCCTTCCTTCCTTGCTCCCTTGCTCCTTTGCTCTCTTGCTCCCCTTAATCCGCTGATCTCACAAGCTTCTAAGGTATTAATCCTAGAATGCTACCTTTCCTTACCCTACTTTTGCCTCCGTATTTGAATCATACCCATCATCGTGAACCCAAACCATCCAGAAACCCTTGAAGCCCCTCCTTTCCTGGAGGTCTTCAGGTCCAGAAGTGAACTACAGAAGATTCTGTGGATCACAGGGATATGGGTTTTCTTCTCGATCGCCCAGTCGCTTTATGACTACATGGTCCTGCTGGCTGCAGATGTCCCTCCCGAAGGATATGCTTTTTGGACCAACCTGCTCATCAATGCCATAGCGACTAGCCTTGCCGGTCTGATTGGTGGAGCGATCCTGGTGAGCTATGTCCAGCGATGGGTCAGGAATAATCCATACGGCCAGGCCCTTTTGTTTATCCTCCTCGCCTTTACCCTGATCATATGCTTTGTGACCATCTTTGCATTTATCACCAGGGCTACGATCACAGGCGAAGAGGTGATCCAGAAAAAAAACCTGTTGTCACTGATTGGCTCCCATGTGAGGAGCCTGAGGTTCCTCAAGGACTATTTCCTCTGGCTGTTTATTGTGCTCTGCACGATTGCCGGATTTATGATCAATGACAAATATGGGCCGGGCAACTTTCGCAGCTTTTTTATGGGCAGATACTTCAGGCCAAAGCGCGAAGAACACATTTTTATGTTCCTCGACCTGCGGGCTTCGACCTATATCGCGCAGGTATTGGGTGAGCAACAATACTTCAATTTTATCAAGGACGTCATACGCGATGCCACTCCGGTGATCCTGCGGCATAAAGGAAATATATACCAATACGTAGGAGATGAGATCACTGTGAGCTGGTGGATCAATCAGGGAGTCCACAAACTCAATTGTATCCGGTGTCCGATGGAGATCCGCAAAGTGTTCAACCACCGGTCATCCTATTACACTGCACAATATGGTGTGGTCCCTGATTTTAAGGCCGGCTTACATTGTGGCCCTGTTATGGTGGGTGAGATCGGCGTGGTCAAAAGGGATATCGCATTTTCAGGTGAAGTGGTGGGTACTGCAGCACGGATTCAAAACCGATGCAACCACCTTGAAGTCAATCTCCTGATCTCCCAGGACCTCAAAGACCTGCTGCCATGGCAAGGCTCAAGACTGGTACCGGAACACAAGGGAGACTTGCTGATCAAAGGGAAAATGGTCAATCTTCCGCTGTACACGGTCAATGCAGAAGTACCTACTCCTATCTAGTCAACGATTTTCTTTTTCTTCAAATCATTGAGATTGACCCTTAGGCCCAGGTGCTTTGTAGACCCTGCCTGGTGATACACCTCAAATCCATAGTCGATGATAAAGCTCTTGACATTGACGCCGACCCCCGCCGAAAATCCGGCCAGGCTGCGAAGGTTGACAACGGAGAGTTCCTGGTGATGCTGATAGTTATATCCCAACCTCAGCATCAAGCCTTCCTTTTTACCTATCAGGAATTCACCCCCAAAAGTCAGGTGCTTGAAGAAATTCTCAACACCTTGCGAAAAGTCACTTTGCTCCTTGGGCGCCTCTCCACCAAAATCTATACTGCCCTGCTCATCAAGAGGGCTCTCATACCGGAGATCCCAACGGTTGAGGTCATGGGCCAGAATCGAAAGCCTGAAAGGGACATGCTGCAGCCGCTTTGAAAATCCAAACTGCAGGTCCACCGGCATCTTACCGATCTCGTCACCATCATAATATCTTGAAAACTGGAATCCTGTACCACGGAGCACCAGGGCATAATGATTAAAACCATCTTCGCTCTTATAGGTTATACCAGCATCGAAAAGTAATCCACTGGATGTGTATGTCTCCAGTGTTGACTGAACATATTGAATCGTGATACCCCCGGTCATACGTTCATTGAGCACATGGGATATGCCGGCCTGGATAGAAAGGTCCTTGGCTTTAAACTCCCCCTGCACATTGCCCATCTCATCGGCTGCAGTAAACGTCCCGTAGTTGAGATAATGTACACCGCCATGCACCATAGATTTTATACCAGGGATATACCTGGCATACCCAGCATATCCGTTGTCAATGCCCGCAAAATGAAAGTTGTGTTGAAAGATGAATGAATTGTCCATTTCTATATTGAGCATGGCAGGGTTGCCACCAACAAGTCCATAGTCATTTGTTGGTGCAGCAATCTGACTGCCACCCAGGGCAGTAGCTCTCGCTGAGGTCGGCAGGTTGACAAATTCAAACACGCGCTCTCCTCCACGTTGCCCCCAGGCTACCTGGCCAAGGCCAAGTAACATCAGGAGGATATACCTACTCCTCCTTCTGCCAGAGGGTGTAGCACCTTCCGGCATGACAGTCCATCTCCTTTTGTAATTGTCCTGATTCATCATAGAGTTTTAACCGGCCATCTTCATTGGGGCCATGAAGATAAGTGCCTTCAGCCTGTATCTTTCCATTCGGGTGATATTCCTTGAATGGGCCCATCTCTTCATTGTCGATCATCGTTACCTCTTCGATCAAATGCCCGTCAGGGGTATATTTTCTCCATTGGCCATACATCGCTCCGCCAATATAGTAGCCTTGCAGCTCTATCGTGCCTTCAGGGTGGAAATACTCATACAGGTCATCCAATTTACCCGATTTGTACCGTTCCCTTATCTTGACCTTTCCGTCAGGGTAATAGAGCTCCCTGACTCCATCCTGCTGGCCTTGCTTCAGGATACCCTTCTCCATCAGGAGTCCGGCGCTGTCGGTTTTGGTATATGGTCCATCATGGTAGCCCGTTTCCGGGTCCACAGTAAAAGTGGTGATATACCCCAGGTCAGGGTCAGTCTCTACCACAGTCTTACCCTTAGCGCATCCCAATAAGGCTAGAGGGATAAAGAGGAAAATACGAAGGTGTGGAGCTATCATTCAAAGAAAACGCATGTCTTAAAATGAAATTGCCCGGGTCCATCAGATGAGCCCGGGCAATTTTATCTTTTGTCGTTTCTGACTAGAAGAACTTATACCTGTTGTCCTTGATCTTGGCAGAACTCTTGATCGCCTCCATCAAACGGCTGTCAATACTACTGCGGGAGGTCATGGATAATTGCTGCGCAAATGAAGCAATATCCGTGGAGAGGCTTGCTTCAGTGCGATTGATGACCTGCACTACATATACACCACTGACTCCGATGATCGGGCCGGCTGACTCACCTTGCTGGAGCGCAGTGACTTTTCCGATGAGGGTGTTTTCATTGCCCAATCCCTGGAGATAAGACATATTGAAATTGACATTGTTGAAGGTGTCTACCTGTACACCAAACTGGCTGGCCACTGCATCCAGGTCCTTGCTGGTAATCTTAGCTGAGAGTATTTCACCCTTCTTTTTTGCGGTGACCTGTGCGGCATACATCTCCTTGACTTCAGCCAATGTAGATTCTCCTGCTTTCATTACTGATTTTAATGCAGGCACTACATATCGGGCATTATAAAACAAGGTTGGCTCATCGTATACATACACCTCAGGAGCAACCATGCCGACCTTGGTATCAGGTTGAAACGCCCAACGGATGATATCCCTGGAGGTGCCCCCACTACCGAGAGTAGAAAACTGGTATGCGTTTGCTGTAAGCCCCTGAGCGGTTTCGATACTCAATTCAGGTTTCTTTTCTACTGCGGCCTTGAGCTCTGTAACATCCCTGTTCTGACCGCTAAATTCGAGGGCATCATCATATACGGATGACTGTGTTTCTTCTGAAGGTACGATTGGTTCTACCAGGTAAGCCAATCTGACGCCTTGTGTGTTTTCTATATACTTGCGACCGGTCACCTTTACCAGGTGTACACCAAACTGGGTGGTGATGATATGCAGTTCACCAGGTTCTGCGGTATAAAACAACAGGTCATTAAATGGCTTGACCATTCTGCCAGCCCATGACCATCCGAGGTCTCCTCCTTTCTGTGCGCTACCATCCTGGCTCACTTTCATAGCTAAGGAATCAAAACTCTGCACACCTGCTTCGATAAGTGTCTTGACGCTATCGAGTCTCTTTGTGGCGGCGGCTATTTCAGCGGCTGATTCAGCTCTCAGCAGGATATGCCTGGCTTCAACGGAATCTGGGATCATCTTCTTACCCAACACCTTTACTGCCTTAAAGGCCACTCCATCAATGTAAGGGCCATATACAGTCCCCGTAGGAAGGTCAAATACAGTATCTGCAATGACTTCAGCCAGGTCAGCCTTTTTAAAGTAGGTGGCCTCCATGACGCCATAGTTGTTTTCGACAAACTGGGAATCATTGTCCGTAGTGCGGAAAGCTGCAATACGCTCATTGATGGCATCGCGCACGATGGTGGTATCATTCGATGTCGGTGTCACATTGAACACGACGAAATCAACCGTCCTCATTTCTTCCTTACGCTTGATCTTAGTCTGGTTGTCCTTCATCCAGGTTTTGTAATCATCGTCTGTAAGCTTGACCTCTTCGTCTGATACCTTGTCCAAAGGAACTAGTACATATTTAAAGTCAAGAGATGACCCTTGCTCAGCCTGTAGCTGGGTGGCCATCCACTTAGGGGTATAGATCGATTT
>WBZX01003235.1_pt1 | contig 10513 bp, 8 predicted proteins | sample 5204211 | NCBI WGS metagenome assembly WBZX01 (sample SAMN12344362, study PRJNA552823) | activated sludge metagenome | biome: Activated sludge suspended growth; feature: Nitrification reactor; material: Wastewater; isolation source: activated sludge from nitrification reactor of wastewater treatment...
ACCGAGGGCGTGGCGATCCTGGTCGCGTTCATCGCGATCGTGCTCGCGCGTGGGGTCGTGATCTACCTGAGCGTGCCGATCGCGAACCGCTTCGCGCAGCCGATGCCGCCGTCGTGGAAGGCGGTGCTGTCGTGGGGCGGGCTGCGGGGCTCACTGTCGATGGTGCTGATCCTGACGCTGCCGGTCGACTTCCCGCCGCGCGGCGTGCTGGTCACGCTGGTGTTCGGCGTGGTCGGCGTGTCGCTGTTCGTGCAGGGGCTGACGATGGGCCCGCTGCTGCGCAAGCTCGGCCTGCTCGAGGGCAAGCACCGCCACGACGCCTACGAACGCGCGCGCGCGACCAGCATCATGTCCCGCCGCGCGCTGCACGAGCTGGCCTCGCTCGAGCGCGAGGGCCTCGTGCAGGCGGCGGTCGCCGAGCGACTGCGGGCGTGGTACGGCGAGCGCGAGCAGCACGCCGAGCGCGAGGCCGCCGAGGCCCTCGGCGCCGCACAGTTCGGCGAGCAGCTCGCCGAGGCGATCCGTCGCCTCGCCGAGGCCGAGCGCGCCGGTGTCCGCGAGGCCGAGCACAATGCCATCGTCGACATCGAGGTCGCCGAGCGGCTCGATCGCGAGCTGGTGCTGCGGCTGGCGGCGCTCGATCGGCTCGAGGGCACCGCGCCCGAGCAGCTCGAGGACGCGCTGCGGGCGATCCTCACGCCCCACAGCACCGACGCGCCGTGACGCGCGTCGGCGGCGAGCATCAGTCGGGATCGACGGGCTGCGGGTCGTCCGAGCCCGCCGCGCTCGTGCAGTGGTAGAGCTCGGCGTCGGCGGGGTCGAAGCGGCAGACGAGCGTCGCGTCGGCCGCGATCTCGGGCTCGAACGGCACGGTCGGGCGCACGCGCTGCTGCAACGCAGCGACCGTGCAGCGCCCCCGCGCGGTGTCGGCGAGCTCGCCCCGCACCTGGGCGTGCCGGAGCGCGCCCGTGACCGGCTCGAAGCCGAGCTCGACCTCGATGGGGCCGTCGCCGCAGGCGCCCAGCGCCTCGGCGAGCGCGGGGGTCTTGGTCTTGTCGAGGTAGAGCGCCCGCAGCGGCCGCGGACCGACCACGTCGGCTTGGCCGTCGTCGATGCGGAACACGAAGTTGCGCGTCACCGCCATCGCGACGTCGGGTCCGACCCCGAGCAGCGTGTTGTCGACGCGGTGCACGGCGCCCTCGCGGGCGAGCAGCGTCTGCGTGACGCAGTCGAGCTCGTCGGCGTCGAAGCCTCGGACCTCGGAGGTGTCGACGCGCTCGAAGCTGGTCGAGCCGTCGGGGTCGAAGCGCACGTGCAACACGAGCCGCGCCGACGCCTCGCCGGCGCCGACGTGACACGGCGCCGCGCGATGCCACCACTCGCGCATCCCCATCGAGAGCGCGAGCAGCGGGTGCTCACCGCCGGTCGGGCCGACCTGCTCGGTGCCGTACGGCGGCACGTCATCGTCGTCGTCGCTCGGGCCGGGCGACACGAGCGCGGGCGCAGGCTCGGGCACACCGCGGCGCGGCTTGGCGGCCGCCGCCGCGGGCAACGACGCCGCGCGCACGTCCTCGCCGCCCTCCGCCGATGCGCCGGGAGGCGTCGGCTCGGGCGCCTCCTCGACCCGCGCGCCACAGCCGTGGGGCAGCGCGGCGCCGAGCCACAGCACCGCGGCCGCGAGTACGCCACCGACGGCGAGCGGCTTGCTCGCCAGCACGGCCGACGCCGAGCGCCCGCCCGGGCGCGGCACGAGCGGCAGGAGCACGGGCATCCACGCCGCGCGCCCGCCCCCGGTGCGATCGAGCCGCGATCGCAGGCGCGCGACGATGCGCGACAGCTGGGTGCGGATCGTCGAGGGTGGTCGCCCGAGCACGCTCGCGCACTCGGGGGTCGAGCGCCCCTCCCAGAAGCGCAGCTGCAGCAGGCGACGATCGTCCTCGGGCAGACGCGCGAGCTCGTCGACCAGCTCGCGCAGCAGCTGCACGTGCTCGAGCGAGGGATCGCCGGGCGCAGCCGGCACCGCGGCCTGCCGTGCGAGCTCACGGCTGCGGGCGCGGTGCCGCGATCGCCAGCCGTTGCGCAGCACGGTGTGCAGCCACGGTCGCAGCGGTCGATCGTCCCGCGGCCCATGCCGCAGCGCCGCCGCGAGCGTGTCCTGCACGAGATCGTCCGCGTCGGCGCCGTGGACCAGGGCGCCGGCGAGTCGGCGAAGGGCGGGGAGTTCGAGGTCGAGATCCATGCCCATCCCACGTCACCGACGGGCAGAGTGTCCCAAGAAAAATCATCCGCGGGCGCCGCGAGTCGCCCTTCCCTTCACAGCCGCGGCGCCGCGGCGGCGCCACGGGCCTGCCACAGCGCCACGACCACGTCCTTGTAGCGATCGGTCTCGTCGGGCAACGCCTCGCCGCCGAGCCAGGCATCGGCGCGTGCGCGACCGCCGTTGTACGCCGCGGCCGCGAGCGCGACGGTGTCGGCGTCGAGCTCGTCGCCGCCACCGTAGACGTCGAGCAGCTCGGCGAGGTGGTACGCGCCCAGATCGAGGTTGTACGCGGGCTCGTCGAGGCGGGCGTCGCTGTGCCCAGCGAGGCCGCGCTCGCGGGCGATCTTCGCCGCGGTCCCGGGCATCAGCTGCATGAGCCCGCGGGCCCCCGCCGGGCTGCTCGCCCGCGCGTCGCCGCGCGACTCGACCCACGTCACGATCGCGAGCAGCGAGGGATCGATGCCGTGGCGCGCGGCCGCCTCGGCGATCGCGGCCGCGTGATCGGCGAGCGGCTCGGCGAGCCACGGCACCGCGAGTCGCACGTCGGGTCGGCTCGGGCTCGCCGTGATGTCCCGAGTTTCGTCGCGGGCGGCGAGCTCTGCCTCGGGCTCGACCTCGTCGGGGGCGGCGACGCACGCGGGCACGATCAGCGCCGGCGCGAACGCGAGGCCGATGCCGAGCCACGCCGTGATCGCCGCGGCACGCACGGGCGCGCGGGGGGCGGTGGCGGGGGAATGCAAGAGTCGATCGATGCGGGACATCAGGGACGCTCCATGGGCCGCGAGGGCCGGTGATGCGACGGCTCGCGCGCCCTCCAGTTCGGCGAGGCCGCGCGCGTAGTCGAGTGGATCGAAGAGCCGTGCGGTCGCGAGATCGTCACAGCAGTACTCACGCTCGATGCGCAGCCGTGCGCACAGCCACCGCACGGCCGGGTGGAAGAACAGCACCGCCTCGATGGCCGTGTGACACAGCTGCAGCAGGTAGTCGTGGCGCAGCACGTGGGCGAGCTCGTGGGCGAGCGCCGCCCGCATCGCCGCCGTGGGTACGCCCGCGACGCACGCGAGCGGCACCAGCACCAGCGGTCGCAGCACGCCGACCACGATCGGCGCGTCGAGCCCGGCCAGCGCCGCGATGCGCACGCTGGCGCGTACGCCCATCGCTCGCGCGAGTTCGGCGAGTGCGTCGCTCCACCAAGGCGGCAGCTCCACCGCACGCCGCCGCCAGCGTGCGACGCCGACGAGGCCGAGCCCGAGTCGCAGGCCGCGGTGGGCGGCACCGATGGACCACGCGACCAGCACCGCGCTGCCCAGCAGCGTCATCGGCCCGGCGTGCGCGGGCGTCGTCGGCTCGATGCCCGCGGGACGGTGGGACCCGAGCGCGCTCGCCAGCAGCCACGCGTAGGTCCATGCGAACGCGAGCGCCATCGCCCACAGCAAGCCGTGCAGCACCGCGTAGCGCAGCGCTGCGTCGCGTGACGAGAGCGCGCGGGCAGCCCCGAGCGCGATCACGCCGAGCAGCGCGCCCTGCCACACGAAGTGCAGCAGCGCGAGCGCGAGTGCGTGCAGGGCTGCCGGCAACGTCATCGCGGCCTCCGTGGGCGCGCGGCCTCGAGGCGATCGAGCAGCGCGCGGATCTCCTCGAGCTCGTGCTTGCTGGCGGGCTGCGTCGACAGGGCCCGCATCACCAGATCCGCGGCGGAGCCGTCGAAGGCACGCTCGACGAGGTCGTCGATGAGCTGGCCCTGCACGGCCTCGCGGGGCTGCGCCGCACGATAGACGTGGGTGCGCTCGCGCTCGTCGCGGAGCACGAGGCCCTTGGTCGCCATGATCTGCAGCAGCTTGAGCACCGTCGTGTAGCCGGTGCTGCGGCGGGTCTCGAGCACCTCCTGCACCGCGCGCACGGTGCTGGGACCACGATCCCAGAGCACGCCGAGGATCTCGGTCTCGGCCGCCGTCGGTTTCGGTGCACCCATGCTCGAGCGTGATTCTACGAAGCTTCTCGTAGTTGTCAACGAAAGTCTTCGTAGACCGCACGGACACGTGTCGGCGGCAGCGCGAGGGTGGCCCCAGAAGCACGCCGGTACGACGCGATGCGTCCATGCGAGACGGATCGCCCGCCGGGCGCCCACTCACCGCACATGCCGATGCTCCGCGCCCGCGCCTTCGCCCTCGCCCTGCTCGCCACCGGGCTCGTGGCCTGCGACCCGGGCCCCGGCAGCAGCCACGGCCCCGACACGGCCGACGACGACGACGGCAACGACGGCAGCGACGACGGCAGCGACGACCCCGGCGACGTGTACATCCGTGCGCTCGACATCGGCGACTTCACGTGGTCCGAGACCATCGTCTACACGTGGGGCGAGTGCACGACCACCCGCACGCTCGAGGGTGAGGGCAACGGCGACTGCAGCGTCGGCACGCTCGGCGTCGGCGTACCGCAGCCCGATGGCTCGAAGGTCGCCGGCGGGCTCGGACTCTGCGGCAGCCTCACGATCACCGACGTGACCACGCCCGCGTCGTGCGACTTCGACGACACGGTGACGATGGAGAAGACCGCCGTCGGTCAGCTCGCGCTCGCGGCCCCGAACGCCGACGACCCGATGACGCTGACCTCGAAGCACGACTGCCCCGAGTTCACGCTGTCGACCACGGTGGTCGCCGCGAGCGCGCTGAAGTCGATCGGCGCCACGCAGACGTTCGTACTCGACGCGTCGGTCGATGCCGACTGCGACAGCGGCACGCTGCACCGCGAGCTGCACGCGCAGGTCGACGTCGTGGTCGCGCAGTAGGTCTCCGCGCGCCGCTGCGGTGATCAGCCGGCCGGCGGATCGACCGGCGCGCAGGTCGATACCCCCGCGCCGCTGATGAGCCCGACGAACGGCACCACGTCGAGCACCTCGGTGATCTGCTGCTCGCCGTCGTCGTCGCTGTCGTCGTAGTCGAGGTGATCGACCTCGCTACGCGAGCCATCGCTGTCGCTCACCGTGAAGAAGTAGAAGTCGCCGCGGTAGGCGGCAAAGGCGAAGGTGTTGGTCACCTCGAGCCCGGTGAGCGGCAGCGCCGACAGCTCGACGCCCGTGTACCGATCGAACTCGATCAGCTTCGCAGGGCTCGCCCCGCCGAACCCGAACAACCGCCCATCGCCGGTGCCGGTGAGCTCGGCGCCGATGTAGTCGGTCGCAAACGCGTCGTCGACCATGGTCGTGTCGGGATCGATGTCGAACAACAAGCCCACGCCCGGCGCGTCGATGCCAGGGTTCACGCGATGGCCGAAGAGGGTGTCGCAGGGCTCGTCCTTCGCGCCCGCGACGAAGCCCATGCCGAAGTTCCCGATCGACAGATCGGTGGGCGGATCGAACGGCACCGCGTTGCACAGGGCGGGGTTGTTGATGTCGAGCGTGCGCAGCTCACCGCCGGTGCCCTGCAGCCACGCGAAGCCGTCGCGATCGACCGCCATCGAGAACAGCAGCGGGGTTGCACAGCCCGGCACGAGCGAGAGGTCGGCGACCAACTCGAACTCGAGATCGTAGGGATCGAACGACCACAGCTGGCCGTCGGTGGTCGCGACGTGGATGAGCTCGGTGTTGGGCGCGCACGGGCACGCCACCGGGGGCATCTCCGGCAGATCGATCGGCGCACCGAGATCGAAGCCGATCGGCGGGTCCTCGCTGCCCGTGGTGCTGGACTCGGCCGCGGTGGTCGCCGTCGTGATCGTCGCGGCGCCCGACTCGCTGCTCGTCGCGAGGGTGCCCCCTGTTGACTCGTGTCCACCCACCGACGATTCTCCGTCACCGTCACTCGATCGCGCGATGGAATCCCCGCCACACGCGACGAACACCCCTGCTCCGAGCACCACGCAAGCCGACGCCAAGCCCCTACGCATACAAGCTTCATGGCAGCTCGCAGGCGTGCGCATCACGGGAATCTTCGCGAAGGAAGGCGCGACCGCGGGCTTTCGCGAACGCGACAGCGATCGACGGCGCCGCGCGCTGCAGGGGCGGACAGCTCGCGCCGCTACGGGTCACCGCAGGTGCCAGCGATGCACCCGCGGCCCGTCGCCGCGCCCGGATCGGCAGGGCGTCCTTCCCCGCAGGCCAGCCCCTGCGCGATCGGAGATGGCACCGGCGATCGCCGTGCACGCGTCACCGAGCGCGGCGTCGCCGTGGTAGACGCACCACCGCGGCAATCACCGTAGCAGAGCCTCCGCGCGTCGGCGTCGAGGTCATTGCAGCGTCACCGACGCGCAGACACCGGTCTGCCGGAGGCTTCCGCAGCCGGGCGCGTGCCCGGGCTGGAACCACGGTTCGCAGTGCGTGCCCGGCAGCAGCGATGCGCAGGCGTCCGGCGCTTCCGTGTCGCACAACGGCGAGCAACAGCCCGTTGCTCCGCCCGCGGCGCAGCCGGGCAAGCGTTGCGCGGACGTGCACACGAGCCCCGGCGCGCAGACGTCGTTCCCGAGCGAGCAAGGATCACCGACCGACGCTGGCGGGTCAGCGCGCGTCGGCAAGCACTGGAACGCGCCCCACGCCGGCGCGCAAGCGGCCCCCTGGTTGTCGCAATCCTGCACGAGCGGATCACACGTGGTGAGACACACCGCGAGCGTCCCAGGACTCGCGATCGAGCAAGCGCGACAGGGATCCGCGCACACGGGTGCGGCCTCGGTACCCTGACACAGCGGCACGCAATTGCCGATGAGCTCGCGATTCACATCCCAACAAAGCAGACCGCGATCGCAGTCGTCGAACCCCCACATGCCGATCCCCGCGATGGTGCACGCGTCATCGGCCTGGCGGGGATCGGCAGCGCTCGCAACGCATTGGGTCGCTCCCCACAAGCCGTCGATCTCGACCGGTGTGCATTTCTCGCCCGACGGACAATCCTGCGCCCAGATCTCACACGTTCGCGTGGAGTCCCCGAGATCCTCAGCGTGCACGATGCTCGCGCCGGCAGAGCCACCGGCGGAGGACGAATCGTCGGCGCTTCCATGGGTGCTCGTTTCGCCAGTCATGACCGCGTCGGTGGTTGCCATTGGGCCGGTGGTCGTACCCATCGCGACGTCCCCGTGATCGCCTCCGGAGCAGCCGGTCATCCACGTCAGCCACGCGAGGCTCGCCGCCATCGTGACGGCTTGCGTCATCGCAGGGGCGCGGCCGCGGCGAGCGACGAGCGACCGCACCACCCCACCGTACGCATCAGCCATCGAGCGCATCCAGGATCCGACGCATCGCGTCGACCTCGCCGTGGGCTGCCCAGTAGGGATCGTCGTCGGACTCGCAATCGTCGAACCAGTCCTCGTCGTCGTACGACGCCGACGGCGGCACTACGCTCCGAGCGAGCCGCGCCTGCGCGTCCGCGAGGCGCGAGCGCAGCGCGTCGATGCACGCCGGCGCAGGAGCACCGACCGACGCTTCGGCGAGGCAACGCAACAGCTCGGGGGTCACCACCAGTGCGCGGTCGAGCTCGCTCGCGCACGTCATCGCCAACAGCTGATCACGAGCCCACGGTGGGTACGGGCCGGTGGCGACGGCCAACACCAACTCCTGCTCGACCTCCGCCATCACATGCGCGACCTTCTCGAAGGCAACGCGGCGACCGTGCCGCGCCCATGCGGCGAGCACCTCGCAGCGAAGCTCTGCGTGCGAGAGCAACGGCACCAGCGCTGCGTAGTGGTCGCTGCGCGCCCACAGACCGAACACGCACGCGCGCACGTCCGCATCGTGCTCGTCCCGCAGGTGCGCGACGAGGCCCGCCGCGTCGCGGGCATCGTGAGTGGACCACAACTCGAACGCGCGCGCTCGGACAGATGCCGGGTGCCGGTCGTCGTAGTGCGCCAGCGTGGGCGCGCCGCTGGCGTGCCACAGCGCAACGGCAGCACCGCGGACATCGTCACGCGGATCATCGGCATGGCGTCGCACGATCGCGCGCACCCGGTCCATCGGCAGCGAGGGATCGAGCTGCAGCAGCGACACGAGCACCGCACTGGCGCGCTCGCATGCCAGTCGCGCGACCAACACATCGACCACGCGATCGCGGTCTCGCGCGACCCGCCACAGCAGCGTCGCCGCGGCTGCTCGCACGCTCGCGCAGGGGTCGAGCACGGCGAGCGTCTCGAGCCGGTCGAGCGACTGCACGGCCGCGAGGTTCACCAACAGCAACAGCCGCACGCCATCGTCCGGCGGTGTCGTGGGCAGCGACTGCTGCCGCAGCATCACCCGCCAGCACGCAGCGAGACGACGGTCGGGATCCTCGTCGTCGACCGCGGACGCAAGCTCGGCGTCGGTGAGCGCCGAGAATGCCGCATGCACTACTGCCCGCCGGGCGTCGTCCCCGAGCTCGCTCGCCTGCATGGCGACGTCGTCCGGGCGTTGCTCTCGCAGCGACACAGCATGCTCGGCGATGGCGCGAACTCGAGACTCGTCCATGAGGCGCTCCGTCGTGCAGCTTGGCAGAGTCGCGGAGCGCAGGCGAGCAACGCAAGACCGACCCCGTCTGCGCGTTCGGTCCTGCGCGCACGCGGGCGCGGGACCAGCCTCACCCCGCGGGCGGGATGTTGGCGCAGGTCGAGCCGATGACCTCGGCGAGCGCGGTGCCGAGCACGCCCTCGAAGTCCGGTGTCATGCCGAACTGCAGGTTGATCCACGACGGCGGCGCGGCGCCGAAGCCGTTCATGAAGTCGTACAGCCGCGTGTTGATGTTGCCGGGCTGGTCGTAGCACTGCCCCGCGATCGCACCGGTGGTGATGATGCACATGTCACCGCAAGCCGACTTCGCGTCACTGACGATGTCGATGAAGTCCTGCGTCGCGATGGAGGGCGGCGAGAGATCGGGGGAGTCGGACAAGAGGAACAACACCAGCACGCCCTGCTCGCGCATGAAGCCGGCGTTATAGGTGGCGTTGGCGTCGTGGAAGGGATAGGCAGCGCCGGCGATCACGGTCTCGGTGTTCGAGTGCTGCGCAGAGCCATCGATTGCGCCCATCAGCGCGCCCTGGAACCAGGTCTTCAGCGCCGCGGGGTCGGCATCGGTGGTGAAGTCGAAGTAGCGCTGACCATTGTGCTCGAACAGCCGCCCCTGCTGGCCGTTCACGCCGTTGTCGGCGACGTCGGGTGGGTTCCACACGCCGTCGGTGAGCGCGGCTTCGCAGCCAGGCCCGCCCCAGCCGCCGCCGTTGCCGGGATCGTAGAAGCCGGTCGCCCGCGTGACGCCGACGTGCAGCGAGGTGCCCGAGGGCAGCGCGCCGATCATCTCGTTCACGAAGGTGTCGAACGCGGCGACCGTCGGCGCGGCGTGCTCCTGCATCGAACCGGAGTTGTCGACCACGAACACGATGTCGACCGCAGTGCAGCCACAGTCGGGATCGCCGGCGTTGCAGTCGCTCGCGAGATCGCTGCCGGTACCGACGTCGAACTTCGCACCCTCACCGGAGCTCGAGGCCTCGCCCGCACTCGAGTCGGCCGGACCCGCGCTGGTGCCGGCCGACGTGAGCGTGGCGCTCGCGCTCGCGCTCGCGTCGGTCTCGGTCGCAGTCGCGCTCTGGCTGCCGCCGAAGCTGCTGCTGCCGTTCTCGTCGCCGTCACCACACGCACCCGCGAGCAACACCGCGGTGGGCAGCAAGCTGGCGCGTGACCTCGGTGCGTTACGCTCGCGCATGCCGCCGATCGTACACCACCGTCCGCCGGCCGCGGGAAGTGCCCCGCGTCACCGCTCGCGCAGCGCGACCACGTGCAGCGACTTCACGGACCCGGGTACACCCTGGCCCTGCGCCGCGCGTGCCTGCGCCCACGGGATCTGCGACCAGTCGAGGCGCTCGTCGATCGCCACCGCGCGCCACGGCCCATGCGGATCGCCAGCGCTGCGTCCGGCGGCGCGCACGTCGAAGCCCGCGCGGCGTAGCCGGCCGATCACACCCTGCAGTGGCCGCGAGCCGTCGACCAGCATGTGCAGCTCGAGCAACCACGCGCACACCCCTGGCATGGCCTCGAGCGCGTCGTCGAGCACCGCGTACTCGTGGCCCTCGATGTCGAGCTTCACCACCGTCGCGTCGGGCACGGCGTCGACCAGCCGCAGGCACGGCACCTCGATCCGCGTCGCCGCGGCGTCGCGCACACCTGCCACCGCACTCGACCACCCGTCGTCGAAGCGAGCCACCCGCAGCGCCACGCTGCCCTCGCGATCCGAGATCGCCAGCGGTCGCACCGACCACTGCGCGTGCCCACCGGCCGCGATGCGAGCCTCGATGCGCGCGACATTGGAT
>WBZX01003236.1_pt1 | contig 10507 bp, 8 predicted proteins | sample 5204211 | NCBI WGS metagenome assembly WBZX01 (sample SAMN12344362, study PRJNA552823) | activated sludge metagenome | biome: Activated sludge suspended growth; feature: Nitrification reactor; material: Wastewater; isolation source: activated sludge from nitrification reactor of wastewater treatment...
CCCCTCGGGCTGCGGCAAGACGACGCTGCTCAAGTCGATCAACCGCATGCACGAGCGCAGCGGCGGCACGCGCACGCGGGGCTCACTGCGCGTGCACGGCGACGACGTGCTCGCCCCCGGGGTCTCGTTGCTCGAGCTGCGCCGCCGCGTGGGTCTGGTGTTCCAGCGCCCGAATCCGCTGCCGCTGTCGGTGCGTGACAATGTCGCATTCGCCGCGCGACTGCACGAGCGTTGGGACCCCCGCCGGCTCGACGATGCGGTCGCGTACGCGCTCGACCGCGTGGGGCTCGGCGACATCGACACGCAACGACCGGCCCTCACGCTGTCGCTCGAGCAGCAGCAGCGCCTGTGCATCGCCCGGCTCCTCCCGCTGCAGCCCGCGGTGCTGTTGATGGACGAGCCCACCTCGGCACTCGACCTCGGCGGCACCGAGACGATCGAGCAACTGGTCCGCAGCCTGAAGGGCGACTACACCGTGGTGATCGTCACCCACAGCATGGCCCAGGCCCGCCGTGTGAGTGATGCCTGCGCGTTCATGTTGCTCGGCGAGCTCGTCGAGCATGGTGCGACCGAGCGCGTGTTCACCGACGCTCGGGACCCACGCACCCGCGAGTACCTCGCGGGTCGCTTCGGCTGACGGGCAGCGCGGTTGGTTCGCTCGGCTGCCGCGATCCGCGACGCTACCGACGTACCGAGGCCGGCGCCTGGCGGCGGAACCCGTCGGGGGTGGTGCCGGTCCAGCGGCGGAACGCGCGGAAGAACGAGGCCTGCTCGACGTAGCCGAGCAGCCACGCGATCTCGGCGAGCGTCAGCTCCGGCTGGCGCAGGTAGCCCTCGGCGAGGCCTGCAAGCGTCTCGTCGAGCACCTGCTGGTAGCTGGTCCCGAGTTCGCCGAGCCGGCGCTGGAGCGTGCGCGCGCCGATCGCCAGCGCACGGGCGACATCGTCGAGCGTCGGCTGCCCCTCGCGGACGCAGGCGCGGACGTGACGGCGCACGGCGGCCAGCAACGGCGGCTCGTCGACCGCACGCGGCAGGGCGCGCTCGAGGACCTCGAGGAAGTACCGCTCGAGCTCGGCGTCGGCCTTCGGTACCGGCCGGCGCAGCAGCTCGGGCGCGAGCACCAGCGCCGCCCGGGCAGCACCGAGGTGTACCGGCGCCGCGAGCTCGCGCTCGTACACCTCGCGCTCGTCGCTCGACATCTGCGTGCGACGCGAGAACATCGCGCGCACCGGCACCGGCGCGCCGGCCATGATCGCGATCAGACGCACCGCGACCAGCATCGTGTAGTCGGACACCAGCTCGCTACCGCGGCTCGGATCGGGGCGGTGCTCGACCACATGGAGGCCGTCGGCCTCGAGCGCACTCGCATAGGTCGCCGTGCGATTGACGAGACGCTGGAAGCGGGCGTGGCACGCCATCGCGTCGGCGACCGTCGGCATCGTCTTGCACGCGAGGCCGACGATGCCGAGACTCGCGGCATCGTGGGCCCGCGCCGCTGCGATCACGAAAGCGGGGTACGCCGGCCGCTCGAACATCAGCTCCATGTGGCGATACGTCGAGCTGCCCGAGACCGCGGCGTCCGGCTGCATCAGCAGCTCGCGGCGCCAGCCCAAGGCCGCGGCGATCTCGGCCTCGGTGGCACCGAAGCGCAGCGAGGTCTCGAAGGCCGGCAGCACGTTCGAGGCCGCGATGTCGCCCTCGGACAGCGGATTGGCAGCCGATGACATGGTCTTGGCCACCCGCAGGATCGCACGCTGGGGCCGACATGCGATCGCCACTGCCGTTCTTCGCCCTGCTCCTGGGCTGCGCCCACGCCGAGCTCCCACCCACCGCGGCCGCCGCGCTCGCCCGCCCTGCCGACGCTTGGGGCACGCACATCTACACCGGCATCGTGACGCCCGCAGGCGCCGACGCCCCTGCCTTCCGCTACGAACGCCGCGTCCACGACAACCCCGACGGTACGCGGGTCTCGACCCACGTGACCTGGGTCGGACAGGGCTCTCGCGAGGTCCCCATCGTCGTGCAGCGCGCCACGCAGGATGCCCAGGGTTCGTTGCTCGCGTACGACGAGGTTCACGCGCAACGCGGCAAGGCGTACCACTACGACGGAGGAGACCGCATCGTCGGCCCGACGCTCTTCGAGTTCGTGCGCCGTCACCTGCCACAGCTGCGCGCAGGCGAGGTGGTGCCCCTGCGGTTCTGGGACCGCGGGAGCAGCTACCGCTTCGAGCTGCGCCTCGCCGGCGACACCGTGCAGATGCGCGCGCGCAACCCCATCATCCGCCGCGCGATCGCGCCGATGCAGCTGCGCCTGGGCGCCGACGACGAGATCGTCGCGTACCACGGGCGCATCCCGCCCTTGGTCGATGGCCACGCGGTCGATGCCGCGTCGACCTACGAGTACTTCGCGGCGTTTCGCTGATGCTGCGGCCCTGTCGGGTGAGGGCGGCTCGCGATCGCGGGTACGGCGCCCCGCGACTCGCCTCGTGCCCTGCCCAGACGGCAGCGGCGCTCACATCTGCGTCGGAGCGACCGGACGCGATGGGTCCATCGCTGCGCCGATGCGGCCCAGCACGAGGCCGACGATGGCGCGACGCGCAGAACTGGGCAACATTCGTGGCACACGCCCCCGCCGCCGATGGATGCCCTCGATCAGTGCGTAGCGTCCCTCGACGAGCTGCTCGTCCGCGTGCGGTCCCTGGACCTGCGCGAGGCGGAGACGCGCAGTGACATCGAGGCACACGCGCTCGTCCCGCTCGTGCTCGCGGCACTCGCAGACGCGCACGAACTGCTGCAGCAGATCGAGGCCTCCGTCTCGTCACCCGCGCTCGGCATCCACCCCTCCGGGCTGCACCGCCTCGCCGCCAGCTTCTTTCGCATGGTCGACACGCTGATGGCGGAGCCACCGCGCACCATGGTGATCGACCTGATCGCGATCACGCGCTGGGAGCTGCGCAGCCGCGGCCAGGCGCTCGAACGTCTGCGCGCGAGCGACACGCTGTGGCATGTGCTCGAGGCGATCGAAGGCGCGCGTCGGGGCCTCATCAAGGCGCTCACGGCCATCGCCACCGCGTTGCGGGCCCTGCTCGGACTGGACGCGGGAGATGACCGTGCCTATCGCACCGAACTCGCCACCAGCCTCGAGACGCGCTGCGCGTATGCCGAGCTGCGACGCAAGCTGGCGATCACGCGCCCGCCCGAAGAGCACGAGATCTACGCGCGACTCCGACTCGTGGGCACGCAGATCACGATGTTCATCGGCAAGGACATCTACCCGATGCTACGCATCGGCGATCGCGCGGCCCTGCGGCAGTCGCAGACGCGGATCCTCGCGTGGCTCGCCGCGCGCCCCCGCGACCTCCGCGAGGGCGTGCGCACCTGGCAGGACATCGCTGCGTTCATGGATCTGCTGCGCAAGGTCAACGATCGACCGGAGCTGGTGCAGCACGATCGCCAGGTCGTCGACGAGGTCGTGGCGCTGCTACACCGCCCGGTGCCGCCGCGATCCGAGCTGCTCGCCGTGGCGCGCTCGCTGTGCGGCCGTGACGACGAACTCGACGACCTGCTCGCCAGCGACGGCGCACTCGAGCTCCTTCGCTGGCAAGAGGTGGCCCTGCGCCTGCAGGCGCAGCACGCCGCCGGGGTTCCCCGCAGCGATGTCGGCGAGCCCACCGGCGAGCTCGAGCTCGACCTCGAGCTCGACGCCGCGTTCGAGCCGTGACGACGCACCCGAGCGCCGGCATCGGCGGCTCGCGTCACCCTCCGCCCCCACAATCGCCGTTGTTGCAGCCCTGCCCGGCGTCGCAGACGTTGCCACAAGCGCCGCAGTTGAGCGGGTCGTCATCGGTATCGACGCAGCTGTGCCCGCAGGCCTCGAGGTTGTTGTCACACTCGGCCCTGCACTCGGCGTTGCTGCAGAACTGCTCGCCGCAGTCGTTGCCGCAGGCACCGCAGTGCGCGGGATCGGTCTCGGTGTCCACGCAGGCGCCGTCGCACTCGTCGAAGCTCTGCCCGCACACACACGCGCCCTGCTCGCAACGCTCGAGCACCGCCGCGCACGCGAGACCGCAGCCACCACAGTTGGCCTCGTCGCTGTTGGTGTTCACGCACTCGCCGGCGCACTCGGTCTGGTCGGCCGCGCACGCGCACGCCCCCGCGACGCACTCGCCGTCACCACAGTCGACCTCACAATCGCCGCAGTGATTGGGATTCGTCTGGAGGTCGACGCAGCTCTGCCCGCACTGCATGAAGGGCGCGCTGCAGGTGCAGTTGCCGGCGACGCAGGCCTGCCCCGCGTTGCAGTCGTTGCCGCAGCCCCCACAGTGCACCGGGTCGGTCGCCGCGTCGGCACAGTCGGCGCCGCACGCAATCGCACCCTCGGGGCACGCGGCCTGGCAGATGCCGTCGCCGCAGACCTCGGCATCGCCACACGCCACCTCGCAGCTGCCGCAGTGATCGGCGTCGGAATTCGTACTCACGCATTGCGTGCCGCACTGGGTCGCGCCCACGGCACAACCCCCGCTGCAGTGACCAGCGACGCAGGACTCGCCGGCGCCGCAGCCGTTGTCGCAGCTGCCGCAGTGGTCGACGTCACTCGAGACGTCGAAGCAGCCATCGTTGCACGCGACCTCGCCCGGCCCGCAGTTGCCACCGGTAGCATCGGCCGATCCGATGGTCAGGGTGGCGGAGACCGAAGCGTCGGCGCTGCCGCTGCTGCCACCGGCGGAGTCGGTGCCGCCCCCGACACCACCGTCGTCGCGTCCACACGCCGCGAGGAGCACGAACGCGCCGACCATGAATCGATGTACGTAGGTCATGCAAACCACCTCGTTGCCCGCGTTGCCGCACCGGCGGGGGCGTTACAGGTGGCGCGCAGATCGGTCGGCGCTAGGCCGTCATCGGCACACCCGCACGGCCATCGCGGCACAGCGCGCGATCGCCCAAGGTGCCACCGCGATCGCAATCGAGGATTGCTTCGGCACCGGCTTGCCCGGCTTGCCCGGCTCGTCGTTCGGGAGCGCGGCAATGAAGCGGGCACGGTTCGCCCGCTCGCCGGCGTCGTGTGCACCATCGACGACGACGCCGGCCCTGCGTCGCGATCGACCAGTTTCCCGCGCGCGTCGCGTCACACGCCGCGGCCCGGATTCTCCATCACGCCGAGGTCGCAAGCCCCTTGGTCCAACCCCCGTTCGATCCGACCGTGCAGCCGCACGTACCGCACGGCGGCGACCCGCAGCCGTTCCAGCCGCAGCCGTTCCAGCCGCAGCCGTTCCAGCCGCAGCCGTTCCAGCCGCAGCCGTTCCAGCCGCAGCCGTTCCAGCCGCAGCCGGCCTACCGATCCTCGGCCGCACCGCCGCGGCCCAAGTCGTCGCACAGCGCCCCGCTCGCGGTGTTGTTCGTCGTGGCCGGCGCGCTCGGCCTCGGCACGCTGTCGATGGTGGCGCGCTTGGTCTGGCTCGCGCTCTCGACGGACACGACTGAACTCGCGACGCGCTCGGACGCGCTCTTGAGGGACTGCGCGAGCGCTGGCGATGCGATGCAGTGCGCGATGACCTCGGGGTCCCCCGGCGACGGCAACTTCACGAGGGAACTGCGCGCGCGCATCTCCCACTGGGAGGCAAAGCACGGTGAGCTCGCGAACGTCGATACCGCGCGCGGGTGCGACGAGACCGAAGGATTCGGCCACATGGCGGTGGTGGTCGTCGTGGCGACGTTCGGCGACCACGAACAGCCGATCGCGATCCGCGGGGTGCGGCTGCCCGACAGCACGAAGTGGATGGCGATGAGCCTCGAGCCGATCGCGTCGATCTCCGCCGTCTGCAAGTAGACGGGCTCGAGCGCCGCAGCGAGCACCGAACGTGGCCAGCCGCGCAGCGGTCCACGAATGCCTCACGCCCCCGCGGTGTGCTTGTAGAAGTAGACGTCATCCATCGAGTTGACCAAGATGAAGACATTGTACTCGCAGAGGTAGCGCCACCGTCCGAAGCTGCCGTACGCAAGGTCATCGACGGGCGCATCGGTGCCGCTCTTGCGGGTCCATGCCTTGGTCGCGAGGTCGAGCACGTAGGGGCCACCCCCGAGCCAGGCGACCATCTGATCCACCGTGGGATCGTAGGCGAAGCCGGGATCGGTCGCGAGGATCACATCGCCACCGCCGGAGGTGAATGCCTGCTCGGGGTACTGCTCGGCGAGCCCGTTGTCGAACATGCCTGCACCGGTGGTCACCCACTCGTTGGTCACGGCATCGTGGGCGGCGATGTCCCAGACCAGGTACTGACCGCCGCCGACGAACCACACCAATCCGCGGTTGGGATCGATGGCCGTGCCCGGGTTGCCGCCGTAGTAGCGCGGCCAGTACGGCGGGTGGCCCATGTCGTTGAGGAGCGTCCAGGCATTGGTGTCGGGGTCGAGCTCGTAGAGCGGACCGCCGGGGACCTTGACGAACACGTGCTGACTCGCGGGGTCGTAGACGAGGCTGGCGTCGTAGGCCGGGCCCGGGACGTTCGTGCCCGGTGGATTCACCCAGGTGGTCGACGCCGGATCGAACAACCAGGTGACGTTGGTGCCGACCCCGTCGATGGCACGCGATCCGCCCCAGGCGAGCATCTGGTCGAGGTGGTCGATCCACACCAGGCCGTTGTAGGTGTGACGCGACACCGGCTGGCCGTCGTCGAGTGGATCGCGATCGTAGGGTCCGTGCGACGGCTCGGTGAGCCGCGACCAGGTGAACGTCGGGACGTCGAAACCATAGACCTCGTTGCCCGCGTACCCACCGTGGCCGCCGCCCCACAGCAACATCTGCCGACGCCCGGGGTCCCAGGCGCCGCCACTCCAGTCGTTGATCACTGCCGAGCACCCCTCGACCAGGTGCCACTCGAGCTCGAACGTGTCGTCGCAGACAGCGCGATAGCCCTGGGGGATCCGCAGCCACGAGTCGGCCGGCATGTCGACCAGCATCTGTTCGCTCGGCGACAACGGACGCTCGGCGGGGTTGCAGCCGAGCGGTCGATCGACATTGCCGGTGGTTGAGGTGCCCGAACCTTCGCTGGAACCCTCGCTCGTGCCGCCGGGGTCGGAGGTCGCCGCCGTGGCCGAACCGTCCGCCGCACCGGTAGCGTTGCCCGCGCTCACGCCATCCGACCCTGCGCTGCCCGAGCCCGCGCCAGCGAGGCCGTCACTGGCCCCGTCGTCGTGGTCGGAACATCCCGATCCAAGCATCAGCAGTGCGACGCTCGTGCCCACACGCACCAGAGGATTCGCCCGTCGCCGCCCCATGTGGCAGTCGAGTGCCGGCTGGCGGCGGGTCGGACAGTTTTTTCTACGCGCCGGCGGTGTGCTTGTAAAAATAGACGTCGTCCATCGACGTGACGAGGATGAACACGTTGTAGGCGCACACGTAGCGCCAGCGTCCGAACGTGCCGCGGGCAAGCGCGGCGACCGGGGCATCGGTGCCGCTCCGGCGCGTCCACACCTTGGTGTCGAGGTCGAGCTCGTAGGGCCCACCGCCGACCCACGCCATCATCTGATCGGTGCGCGCGTCGTAGGCAAAACCGGGATCGGGCTGCGAGATGACGTCGCCACCGCCGCTGACGAAGGCCTGCTCGGGGTATTGCTCGGCCAGGCCGTTGTCGAACATGCCCCCGCCAGTGGTCACCCAGTCGTCGGTGACCGCCATGCCTTGGTCGATGTCCCAGACCAGGTACTGCCCGCCGCCGACGAACCACGCCAGTCGCCGCTCGGTGTCGAGCGCGTTGCTCGGACTGCCGCCGTAGTAGCGCGGCCAGTCGGGCGGGAAGCCGAGGTCGGCGACCATCGTCCACGTGTTCGTCGCGGGATCCAGATCATACAAGAGGCTCGGCAGCTTGGTGAGCACGTGGCCTGTCGCCGGATCGTAGACCATGCTCACCTCGTAGCCGCTGGCGGGGACGAAGCGACCGGCGGGCTGAGTCCACAGTGCCTGGGCCGGATCGAACAGCCAGGTGACATCGGTTGCAACGCCGTCCTGCGCACGCGCACCGCCCCAGCCGAGCATCGCGTCGAGGTGATCGACCCAGGCCAGTCCGTTGTAGGTCTGGCGAGAGACGGGTCGACCGTCGTCGAGCGGATCGCGACTGTAGGGGCCGGGCGATGGCTCCGTGAGCCGCGACCACGTGAACGACGCAGCGCTGAACGCGTAGACCTCGTTGCCAGCGTAGCCGGTTCCGCCACCCCACAGCAGCAGCTGACGGCCCACGGGATCCCAGACCCCGCCGCTCCAGTCGTTGATCACGCCCGCGCAGCCCGCGACCGAGTGCCACTCGAGCTCGAACGCGTCGTCGCAGACGGAGCGATAGCCTTGGGCAACGCGCAGCCACGAGTCCGCCGGCATGTCGACGAGCATCTGTTCGCTGGCGCCAAGCGGTGCGTCCAACGCGGCGCAGTCGCCCGCTGGCTGCGGCGCGCCGGTCGAGCCAGCGCTGCTGCCGTCGCTGGACGCCGTCCCACCGTCGTTGGAAGTCGTCACGACCGCAGTGCCGCCGCTGTCGATCGGAGGCGCGGAGTCCCAGACGACGCCGGAATCGAAGCCGGTGGGGCAGCCACTGCCTGCGAGACCCACGGCGACGAAGACGGATGCGACGCGATGCCCCACGGTGTCCGTCATGATGTGCAGGCAGGGGAATCGGACGGCCATCGACTGGGGCGGACCGCTCGACGGCCCGGAAGCACTCTATCATGCGAGCGAGAGGTGACCTCCGGTTCGATCGCGTGCTTGTGCTCATGAGAACTCGATCGCTGCGCGCGAAGGCACCCCGACACCCTCGGCGTGCGTGGGCGGCGAGCCGCGTCGCCATGGTGCTCACGCTGGCTTGGCCCGTAGCGGCGGCCGCCGAGCCCGACACGGATGCGACGCTCGACGTCGGAACCACCGACGTGCCCGCATCAAAGTCGAAGCTGGTGCTGCTGCGCGACCCGGCCCATCCAGTTCGCGAGGGCGCGGCGGCAGCCGTCGCTGACCATCTCGCGGCGATCGGATACGCCCTCGAGGTCGTCGATCACGAGCTCGCTGCCGCACCCGATGCAGTGTGGATCGACCGACTCGCGGCCGACCTCGCGCCCTCGCAAGCACGCGCGATCGCATGGCTCGCCGCCGAGGGTGAGCGCCTCGACCTCTACGTCTACGGCTGCGAGACCCGGACCCTCGGGCGCCGGGCGATCGACGCGGTCGCGCCCGGGCCTGCCGGTGATGAGGCGATCGCCCTGCTGATCAAGGATGCAGCGGCGGCGCTCGCCGATGGTGCGCCGATCGGGATGGAGACCGTCCGACTCGATCATCCACCTCCGCCGCGGCCGCCCGCGCCCGCGCCCGCACCCGCGCCCGTGCCACCGCCCCCTGCGCCGCGTGTGCATGGGCTGCGCATCGTCGCGGGATATGCGGGCACGAGCTACGCCGCGAACGTCACCTGGCAGAACGGCGTGCACGTCGGCGTCGGTTGGCGGCTTCCCTTCGGGTTGGATCTGTCGGCTGGATATACCTGGTTGCCACCGCTGCACGCGGCGCGCGGCCCCTCGCGGATCGAGCTGCGGCGACATCCGTTCGAGTTCGCCCTCGGCTACGCGTATCAGCGGGGTCGCCTCGAGATCGCGGGCCACGTGGCCGCGCTGCTCGATCCTGTGCGACGCGTCGCGACCACCGTCGATCCTGGACTCCGCGCGCTTGCCCCCGCCACGCGATGGTGGGTCGCCCTCGCGCCGCGGCTGCGGTTCGACGTGTCGATCGCGCGCTGGTTCGGCTGGTGGGCGATGGCCGGGGCGGAGATCTGGCTCGACCCGGTCGACTATGGCGTCAGCGCGCCCACGAAATCCGTCGTGATCGCCCCACGACGCGTGCGTCCGAGCGTGGTCACCGGCCCCCGCGCACGCTTCGAGCTGGTGAGGCGACGATAGTTCTGTCCGGATCGGCGACTTCTCGCACGATGACGGGTGAACGAATGGGCGCCCCCAGCTCGAGCACCGTCGCGCAGCCGCATGCCGAGGATCATCGGCTGATGCAGCGCGTCGCGGCCGACGACCCGCGGGCGTGCCGCATGGTTGCGCTTCGTCTCGCGACGCGCGTCCGTCGCCTGACCACGGCACTGCTCGGCAGCGGCTCCGTTGCCGAGGATGCGGCCCAGCAGAGCCTACTCGAGTTGCTCCGCGGTGCGCACGGGTTCCGTGGCGCCTGTTCGCTGGAGTATTGGTGCGATCGGATCTGCAGCCGCGTCGCACTGCGGATGGCCACCCGCGAGCGGACGCATGCGCACACGGCCGGGCGCATCGATCCCGATGAACTCGCCGGTGCCGTGGCGATGGTGATGCCCGACGCGGTCCCGAAGCCCATCCTGCACTACCTCGCGGCGCTCGACGAGGATCAGCGCCAGGCCCTGGTTCTGCGCCACGTGGCCGATCACTCGATCCCGGAGATCGCGGCGCTCACCGGCGTCGGCGAGAGCACGGTGAAGTACCGCATCAACGCGGCGTTGCGCACGAT
>WBZX01003237.1_pt1 | contig 10506 bp, 8 predicted proteins | sample 5204211 | NCBI WGS metagenome assembly WBZX01 (sample SAMN12344362, study PRJNA552823) | activated sludge metagenome | biome: Activated sludge suspended growth; feature: Nitrification reactor; material: Wastewater; isolation source: activated sludge from nitrification reactor of wastewater treatment...
CCCCGAGTTGCCCCGCAGGTCGAGCACCAACCCCCGTGGCGCGCCCGTGGCCGCGGCCAGCTTCTCGAGCTGCGCGCGAGCCTCCGCCGCGGTCTGCTCCTGGAACGCGTTGACACCGAGGTACGCGATCGCGTCGGGCAGGCCGACGCCGCGCACGCTCTCGATGCGGATCGTGTCGCGCCCGACCTCGACCGTCAGCTGCTTCTTGCCGCGCTGGATCTTCAGCACGACCTTCGAGCCGACCGGTCCGCGCAGGCGCTGCTGCGCCTCCTCGGAGGCCATGTTCACCGTCGACTCGCCATCGATCGCGAGGATGATGTCGCCGGCGAGCACGCCGGCCTTGTCGGCCGGCATTCCCGGCAGCACCGACACGATGAGGATGCGGCGGGCCTCGCTGCGGATCTGCGCACCGACCCCGCCGAACTCACCCTTGGTGCGCACGCCGAGCTCGGTGTGCTGCTCGGGGGTGAGCAGCACGGTGTGGGGATCGAGCGGCGAGAACAAGCCGTTGATGGCGGCGTACTCGAGCTCGTGCAGCGCCTCGGGCTCGAGATCGAGGATGCCCTGGGCGAACTCGAGGATCTCTTCGATCCGGATCGCAGCCGCCGTGAGCGTCGTGAGGTCGGTGAGCGCGAACTCGGCGGTCGCCGACCGCACGCGCACGCGCACGGTGTCGCCGGTGACCTCGCCGAAGAACTCGGGCGTGTGCAGGCCCAGTGCCTCGACCGCCGCGACCACCTGCCCCCGCGGATCGATGCGCTGCTTGTCGAAGTAGTCGCGCTCGACCTCCGAGCCGGTCCAGACCAGCAGCGGGAACGCGTGCTTCGAGAGGTCCGGGACCTCGGGTTCCGCCGGCGCCTCGACCTCGGGCGCCGCGGGCTTTGAATCCCCGGCGGGGTCGGAGGCGTCCGTGCGCCCACAGCCGAGCGCGAGCGACAAAAGGGTCGGAAGCCAGGCCCGCATCAAGTGTCGGCGAGCATACCCCGCGGTCGCCGGACCCGCGGATCTACTTATCGTTTCAAGCTCGCGGCTCATCGTCGCAAACCCCCTCGCGAGATCCCGCTGAAGCGCCTGACATCGCGTACGCGCGATGCCTGGCACGGGATCTGTACCCGCACGCACGCACCGTGCGGCTCCCGCTCCGTCTCCTCGCGCTCCTCGTGCTCCCGGCCGCCTGCGCCGATGCGCCGATCACCGACGACCAGCTCGAGGCCGATGGCCTGCTCCGGGGCAGCCCCGCGGCGGCCCGGGATCAGGCCAACTTCTCGGTCGATCGCGCCGCCCCCCAGCGCGCCGCGTTCGTGCAGCTCTCGGCGGTGCTCGCCGCCGAGGCCGAGGGCGCCGTGCAGGACCGCGAGCGCTTCGCTGCGGATGTCGGGACCGTTCACCTGCACGTGCGCGCCGACGGCATCGACAGCGCGCGGCCGGTGACGTTCCGGTGGATCCACGGCGACCAAGCGACCGTGCTCGCGGGTACCATCGGCGGCGCGAGCACCCTCGAGCACGCATCGTCGGTGGACATCGCCCCGCACCAGGTCGGCCCCTGGCGCGTCGAGGTCGCGGCCGAGACCGTGCACGGCGAGCCGCCCGAGGTGCTGTACACGCGCGAGTTCGTGGTCGAGTAGCGCCGATCCAACACTCGCGGAGATCGGGTACGCTCGGCCGCGATGGTCACGACTGCCGAGGGACTACCCCCATCCATCATCGAGGCGTTCGCGCGCGGGCTGTACTATGTCGCCGCGATCGACGGCCTCGAGCCGCGCGAAGAAGCCCTGCTGCGCAACCTCCTGCGCGAGACCGGCTCGACACTCGAGTTCGATGACCTCGGCAAGGGCCCCTACGGCCCCGAGGACGTCGCGTTGGTGCTCGAGACCTCGTTCCTGCGCCGGGTCTTCATCCGTGCGGCGGTCGCGATGGTCAAGGCCGACGGCCGCTTCACCGACGGCGAGCGTCGCGCCCTGGGCGAGATCGCCGACGCGTTCGGCATGAGCAACCGCGAATTCGGCGAGCTCGAGCAGGAGGCCGCCGGCGTCGCGCTGTGATCCGTCCTTGCTGCCCCGCCGGGAATGGGTTCCGGCGGTGGTGGGGTAGCGGCGCCGACGTTCGGCCGAGCCGCGCGGGTTCACGTCGAGGCGACTGACCGCATTCGAAGATCTTCCGGTTCCCCGAGGAGCATCCGTCACCATGGGCATCATCAGTTTCATCAAGAGCCAGCTCATCGACATCATCGAGTGGCTCGACGACACCAACTACACGCTGGTCTGGCGCTTCCCCGACGAGGACCACGAGGTCAAGAACGGCGCAAAGCTGATCTGTCGCCCCGGCCAGGCCGCCGTGCTCGTCAACGAGGGCAAGGCCGCGGACGTGTTCGGGCCCGGCACGCACACGCTGTCGACGCAGAACGTACCCATCCTCTCGACCCTGCGGGGCTGGAAGTACGGCTTCCAGAGCCCGTTCAAGGTCGAGATCTACTTCATCAACCTGCGGCAGTACCTCGACCAGAAGTGGGGCACCGCCAACCCCGTGCTGGTGCGCGACCCCGAGTTCGCGATCGCGGGCCGCCCGGGGCGGGTCCGCATCCGTGCCTACGGCTCGTACAACTTCAAGATCACCGAGCCGCGCGTGTTCTTCGACGAGATCGTCGGCACGCAGGGTTTGGTCTCGACCGACGAGATCGAGGCCTACCTCAAGCCGCGCATGGTCTCCGCGTTCTCGCAGGCCGCCGGCAAGAGCGAGCTCTCGGTCGCCGACATGGCGGCGCACTACGACGTGCTCGCCAACGCGGTGCGAGGCACCATCGAAGAGGACTTCAAGAAGCTCGGCATCACGCTGACGAGCTTCCTGGTCGAGAACATCTCGCTGCCGCCCGAGGTCGAGAAGGCGCTCGACGCCGCGGCCGCGCAGTCCGCCCGGGGGGTCGACAACACCATGGCGTGGGAAGGCATGCAGGCCGTCCGCGACGCCGCCCGCACGCCCGGTGCGGCTGGCGGCGTGATGCAGGCCGGCATGGGCCTCGGCATGGGCGTGGGCATGGGCCAGGTGATGGCCGGCACCATGGGACAGGCCATGCCATATCCCCCGGGGTATCCGCCGCCGGGCTACCCACCGCCGGGCTATCCGCCGCCGCCCGGCTATCCGCCGCCGCCCGGCTATCCCCCGCAGCCCGGCTACCCGCCGCAGGGTGCTGCGCCGGCCCCCGCCGCCGCGGCCCCCGCCCCTGCCGCGGCGCCTGGCTCGCTCGAGGAGAAGCTGCGTGCGCTGAAGGCAGCGTTCGACGCCGGCCTGCTCACCGAGGACGAGTACAAGAACAAGCGCGCCCAGATCCTGGGCAGCCTGTAGCGACTGGTGCCAGGCGCCGGCGGGCGGCTTCGACTGTGGCCACCGCCGGCGCGCGCCGTATCCTGCGGGATCGTGTGAAAAGGTAGGACATCCCAGGCCCCACTTCGCCCCGCCGATGCTCGATCGCGCGGGGTTCGTCACACCTGGCCCATCGCTTGCTCAGTCCTTGGGAGCGATGCAAGACGCCGTGGGTCTGTGTCTGGATGAAGAGGTTGGGTTGGTGCTGCGCCGAGATGCGAGCGAGATCGTGCTCGGCACGCAGCACGTCGATCTGCGCCGCTACTCGATCCTCCGACGACTGCTGACGGCGCTGCTCGAGCAGCGCGAGCGTCGACCGGGCGCACCGCTGTCGCTGGCGTCGCTGGTCGCGGCCGGCTGGCCGGGCGAGCGCATCCAGGCGAAGGCGGCGCGCAACCGCATCCACGTCGCGCTCGCGACCCTGCGTCAGATGGGACTGCGGCCGTTCCTCATCCGCGACTGCGACGGCTACCTGCTCGCGCCCAGCCTCAGCATCGCCGACGCCGAGGCTGCCTGACCTCGCGAGCCCGGTGGCGCCGGGGCGGTCATCCCCGCGAGCGTCGCGGCTTCGGACTCGGCGAGGTCACGCGACGCGCCCAGGCGAGGAGGTCGGTGATGAACGCGTCGTCGACCCGGCGGTCCACCATGTAGCGCTCGGGCGACGAGGCGCCGGGCTCGGGCTTGAAGAGGTGATCGAGCCCGGGGTACCGCCGAACCTCGAGGCTCGCACCGCGAGCCTTCGCGGCCCGCTCGAGCGCGCGCACGTCGGCGACGGGATCGATCTCGAAGTCCTTGTCGCCCTGCGCGAGCAGCATCGGCACGCGTACGCGGCCGACGAGATCTGCCGGCTTCACGGCAAACACCTCGCGCAGCCACTGGGCCTGCGGTGCCAGCTCCTCGGGCACCGCACGCCCGCTCACCAGGTCATCGAGCATCGTGCGTTGCTGCGCCCGGGCACGCTCGCGGATCTCGGGCGGCAGCGCCTCGATGCGTGCCTCGGCCTGCGCGCGCATCACCTGTTCGTACGGCCGTCCGGGCACCGCGAGTAGCGCGAGCGCGTGCACGTCCCCGGCGCGCTTCGTGGCCAGCAACAACGCACGCAGGCCGCCCTCACCGTGGGCGATGACGATGATGCGGTCGGGATCGACCTCGGGCTGCACCGCGAGGGTCGCCAGCGCACGCCCGGCGTCGTCGACCTGCGCGAGGAAACCCACCGGTCCCGGGGCGCTGCGCCCTCGGCCGCGCTCGTCGAAGCGCAGCACAGCGAAGCCGTTCTGCGCGAGCGCGTCGGTGATCTCGTGGCTGCCGAGGTCGACCGGCGGCGGCCCGGCGAAGCCGTAGCGATCCTCGAGCCCCGTCCCCGAGACGAACAACACCGCGGGCACCGGGCCGGCGGCGCCCTTGGGGATCAGCAACTCGCCTGCAAGCGCGGGCTCGTCCGGTGGGCCCGGCAGGTCCAGCTCGCGCACGTCGAAGTTGGCGTCGGCGGGCCTCGACCAACGCAGCACACGCGGCGCCTCGATCATGAAGGCCGGCCACGTCGGCGCAGCGATCGTGACGATGGACAGCTCAGTGGCGGCGACCTCGATGCCTGCGATGCGACCGTCGACCAGCGTGACGAGCTCGCCGAGGCTGGTCTGGACGCGCAGGTGATGGTTGCCAGGGGTGCGCTCGACCACGCGCGCGGACCACTCGACCGGCGCGCCGCCCGAGAGCGAGATCAGCCGCCAGGCCGGCTCACGGCCGACGATGCCCTGCAGGCCGAACATCAGCTCGGCGTGGAGGATGGCCGAGTGGGCCATGAACGCGGTCGGTCGTCGACCGGGCTCGTATGCAACCTCATCGGTCTGCGCGCCGTCGGTGAACACGACACTGTCGCCGTCGCGACGGAATCGCAGCTCGGCGGCTGCGCTGCGCTCGAAGCCTTCGACGAGGTGGCCCTCGCCGTCGAGCAGCAGCTCGCCGCTGCTGCGCGCGGGTGCGCGGCCCGGGAACGTCAGCTCGATGCGGGTCTCGAACCGGTGGTGCCCGCGCTCGTCCATGCCGACGTAGCGCCCCCACGAGCTACCGATGCGCTGGCCACCCTGACGGAGCTCGAAGCCACGGACCTCGCCGATCGCGTACAGCTGCCCGGGTCCGCGCGCCGCCAACAACACCGCGTCGTCCGCGTCATCGCCAGGCGGCGTGCTCTCGCCCTGGGCCGCCGGCGGCGGCTGCAGGCACCCGAGGGTCGCGAGCAGCGCTCCGGCGCACAGTCCCTCGCGCAGCGCAGGCATCGAGCGCGGACTATAGCCGCGCGACGCCGAGGGTGCCGCATCGCGGAGATCGCCTCGGCCGACCGCCTCGGCCGACCCGGCGCGTCGCGGCGCCGAAGCACCCGCACCCCCGCACGCCCGCGGCCCGAAACACCCCCTCAGGCCGTGAATTCGGGCCATCTGCGGCGAAGTGGAGCCCGCTCGCGATCAGGGCTTCCCATCGCGGAGAAATCGTCTATAAGTAGCGCCCTCCGAACGGGCTCGTAGCTCAATTGGTAGAGCAGTGGACTCTTAATCCGCGGGTTGTAGGTTCGATTCCTACCGGGCTCACTCAAGAACGAAACCGAAGAAGCCCCGCCACCTCCAAGGGTCGCGGGGCTTCTTCGCATCACGGCACCATCCCGACGCGACGCAGACATGTGGCGGCGCGAGGAGCTCGACCGTCGCGACGACCGACGACGTGCACGACCGCCGCGGCGACGAGGCCGAGCCCGGCCCACTACGCCGCGCAGCAGACTGTGATCGGGCCCTGTGGCGAGACCTCGCCCATCGGTTCGGCCTCGCTGGCAACGCCGCACTCGGTGTGGGGCGTCGCTTGGGCGACCGCATACACCGACTGCACCTGCGCGTCCGCGACGACACACTCTCCGGTCGCGACCGAGATCGGCGGGGGCGAGACCTGGGCGAGGTTGCAGCCATCGTTCGCGGCGACGAGCACGACCCCTGGATGATCGCAGCTACCCGAGGGCGCATCGCACACGCATGACGTGCAGTCCCGCGTGTCGAGCACGGGCTCGGTGTAGATCACGTCGCGCGTCGCATCCCAACCGGTGGGGCAGGCGAGATCGCCGGGGGCCCACCAGCACAGCGGTGCGGCGGCAGCAGGGGCAGGCAGGCAGCTGCTGTCGCCGTCGCAGGTCCCGGCCGCCTCCGCGGAGGTGCTGCACAGGGCGAACTGCTCGCCGTAGGTCGGTGGCAGCACGCCGTGGGACTCGTCCACCGCGCAGGCGCCCCCGCCGTAGCCAACCTCGATCGCGTAGTGGCTACCCGCGTTGAGGTCCGCGATGTCGCTGCAGCCCGCGGAGAGCTCGATCGCCTGGGTCTGTCCCGGCGTGCACGAGATCGCACCGACCTCGAGCGTGACGTCGTCGTCGCAGACGATCTCCGCGGCCACCTCGCAGCTGCAGGCACACGACGCCGGCGCGGCTTGGACCCCCGCGTAGCCGGTGACCTGTGCCAGCGCATAGGTCGCGTCATCGCAGGCGGCGGGCCCGTCCTGCGCGCGCGCGAGCAGGACCGGGCCCTCCCACCGAGCCGGCGGGATCGCGCACACGTCGTCGCAGCTGGGCGCCGCGCCGTCGCCGGACGATCCGTCCTCGACGTCGGTGTCGCCCGGCCCGTCGTCGTGTGCCGCGGAGCTGCCCTCGGCGTTGGTACCCGCGCTGCCGCCCGTGGGGCCGCCGCCGTCGTCACCCGTTCCGCCGCTGGTGTCCTCACTGCTGGCGACGCCGGTGTCGTCACGCGCGGCGGTCGACGCCGAGCCGGCGCAGGCGGTGGACAGGGCGAGCGAGACGAGGACGTGGGCGCGCAGCATCGGGGCGGTCTCCGGTCCCGGCGGCGACCGGGCGCTCCCTCGTCGACCGCCCCATCGCGCCCGTTGCATGCCGAAGACGACCGCGAAGGCGCGGCCGTGCGGACCGCCCACCCTCGCTCGGGCCGAGCCGCACGTGCTCCCCATCGCTGCGCCCATCCACCGCCTCGCGGAGGAACGCGTCGCGTCTGCTTGCGCGAGTCAGAAGTCGACGTCGAGCCGCAGGATGATGTTGACCGCGATGAGCAAGAGCAACGCGAGGCCGGCGAACCAGTACAGGCGCTTCCACGATCGCGTGAGCAGCTCGTGCTTCGGCGCCTCGTCGACCCGCAGCGGCGCAAACTCGGCCGGCCCTCGTCGCTGGGGCGCTGGTGCGGCGCTCGGCGCTGCGAGCCGTTCGCCGCGCTGCAGCGCCCGCAGCTGCCGCTGCGCATCGACGAGCCGGGGATCGAGCTCGGCCGCGCGCTTGAAGGCGGCGACGGCCTTGGGTGCCACGCCCAGACCCGCGAGCACGAAGCCGCGATAGTAGTGACCCGCCGCGACGTCGGGATCCTTGGCGAGGATCCGCTCGAGCTCGGCATCGGTCGTTCGCAGCGCGGCGTCGTCGCGGGACCCGAGCTGGAACCTCGACCACGCACGCGCGCAGTCGATCTCCGGCCCCGAAGCGCCGAGCGAGACCGCCTCGTCGAGCATCGCGAGGCCGCGGGCGTGCTTGCCCTCGACGACCAGACGCAGACCCGCGATTTCGGCCAGCGCCTGCCGACGGTGCCGCGCCGCCGCGCGAACCCGACCGAGCGCATCGGTGATCGTCGTCAGTCGCTCACGCAGCGCCTCGGTGGCATCCGCCGGTAGCGCGCCCGGATCGAAGCGCGCGGCGAGCAACGACCACGCAGCATCGATCTCCGTCGCGTCCGCGTCGGTCGAGAGCGCGAGGATCAGCGCCGGGTCGCCGTTGGCGGCGATCTTGCCCTCCAGCGCGGTGAGGTCCCGCTCGAAGCCCGCGGGATCGTCGGCCAGCGTGGGCAGCGCTGCGATCGCGGGCTCGATCATGCGGCAGTGGAACAGCAGCGCGACCAGCTGCGAGACCCGCTGGGCGTTGGTCTCGGGCAACCGCGCGAGCTCGTCGACACCGGCCTCGCCGCCGCTCGCGAGGTACGCGATCACGCCGCCGTCCTCGGCCCGCAGCTTGAACTGGTCGACGTACTTCGGCAGCGCCGCGGTTGCGCGCAGCCGCTGGGCCCACGCGGCGCCGAGCTCCCGTCGCACCCGCTCCGGGTCGTAGTGGGCCGTGATGCCGCGCTGGATCAGCTCGAGCACATTGAGCTGCAGCAGTCCGGGCTCGGCGTCGGATCCGCTGCGGACCACCGCCACACCTTCGGTCGAAGCGAACGCGCCCATCAGTCGACGCATGCATTGCAGCCGCAACGCAGCACCGATCTTGGCCTCGGGTACGCCGCGCTCCACGAGGATCTCGCCGAGACGGCGGCCATCCTGTACGGCCAGCGCGTCGGCGACCGCAGCGGCCGCGACGATGCCCTGCGACTGCGCGAGCTCGCCGAGTCGACTGCCCTCGAGCGGGAGGTCCGTGCGCACCGGCATGCCACCGCGCAGCCAGATCGTCGCGGCCGCGCGCTCGGGTCCGGCGGCCTCGATCACGACCGTGCCGGTGAAGCGCCGTGACAGCAGCGCGAAGAACAACGCGGGCATCGGCACGCGCACGAGATCGACGAACTGCTCGGAGACTTGGACGTCGGACACCGCGGGGCGGCAGAGGATACCAGCCCCGTCGTCGCCGGTGACATCACGGCGACTGTCCGTTCGACCGCAAGCTCAGCGGGCGCACGACGGGTGACGCACCGCGTCACTCGGGGGTGACGCGAATCGTCACCGCGGCCGCGCACCGCGGGGACGCACACCGATCGCGAGCGCCCCGAAACGAGCCCCAGAGTGACGATCATTGCCGAATTCAGGACTTGGCCGCCCCGGCAAGGCGGCTGCACACTGCTTGCGCTCCACCGAGATGACGCGACCAGCACAGCCCGAGCCCCGCGCGCGAAGTCGAACGCGCCCCACCCGACGCGGCCAGGCTGGCTTCACGTTGATCGAGTTGATGATCGTCACCGCGATCCTCGGCATCCTCGCCGCGGTCGCGATCCCGGCGGTGTCGGCCTACTTCCGTCGAGCCAAGACCGCCGAGGCGCGCATCCAGCTGTCGAAGCTGTTCGACTCCGCGTCGGCGTACTTCAACGCCGAGCACGTCGATCGCGGCGACGTCCAGACCATCTCGTCCGGCGCGGCGGTCACCAACGCGGCGTCGCACCGCTGCCCCACGCCGCCGGGATCGGTGGCCAGTGGCGCCGCCGGACTCACGCCCGCGATCGACTGCAACCTCGGCCCCGGTGGACGCTGCGTGCCGTCGGGCACCGGCGGCGGTGGACCGGGCTACTACGACATCCGCGACTGGTCCGACAACGACGTCTGGAACGCGCTGAACTTCGGGCAGGAGCAAGCGCACTTCTTCCACTACGACTTCCAGGCCGCCAACGACCTCGACGGCTACGGCAGCTGCAACTTCACGGCGCAGGCGTTCGGTGATCTCGATGCCGATCTGACCTACTCGACCTTCGAGCGCACCGGCGCCGCGGATCGCAACGGCATCAACGCCGGCGCGGGCCTGTACATCGATCAGATCGTCGAGTGAGGCCGTCCCCGGCGGATTCGCCGGCGAGCGCTGCGATCCTGCGGTCGCCCGAGCGCAGTGCCCGGCACACGTGACACCCGTGCGGCCGCCGTCGTAGTCTCGCGGCGCCATGGACCTCTCGTTCTCCCCCGCGGACCTCGCCTTTCGCGACGAAGTCCGCAGCTGGATCGGCACCTCACTCCCCGCGGATCTGCGCGCCGTCGCCGAGGTCGACGGCCACTTCGAGCACGCGGACGTCATGCGATGGCATCGCCTGCTGGCGGCCAAGGGTTGGGTCGCACCGCACTGGCCCAAGGCCTTCGGCGGCCCCGGGCTGTCGCCGACCCAGCGCTTCATCCTGAGCGAGGAGCTCGAGCTCGCGGGCACGCCGCTGCTCAGCCCATTCGGGCTCTCGATGGTGGGTCCGGCAATCATGCAGTTCGGCACACCCGCGCAGCAGGAGCGGTTCCTGCCGCGGATCCTCGCGGGCGAGGAGGTCTGGTGCCAGGGCTACTCCGAGCCGAGCGCCGGCAGCGACTTGGCGTCGCTGCGCACCACCGCCACGCTCGACGGTGACGCATTCGTGGTCAACGGCCAGAAGACCTGGACCACCTATGCGCAGT
>WBZX01003238.1_pt1 | contig 10504 bp, 7 predicted proteins | sample 5204211 | NCBI WGS metagenome assembly WBZX01 (sample SAMN12344362, study PRJNA552823) | activated sludge metagenome | biome: Activated sludge suspended growth; feature: Nitrification reactor; material: Wastewater; isolation source: activated sludge from nitrification reactor of wastewater treatment...
CGCCGGGCTCGGAGACGTACAGGCTGTTCGTGAACGACGTGTTCCGGGACATGACGCAGAAGGCGGGGCAGAAGTGCACCGCGATCCGCCGCGTGTTCGCGCCGAAGGCGCACTTCGATCAGGTGAAAGAGGATCTCGTGGAGCGGCTCCGCGCGGTGAAGGTCGGCGATCCGGCGCAGGACGGGGTCGTCGTCGGGCCGGTGGCGACGTCGCAGCAGAAGCGGGACGTGACGGCCGGGATCGAGCTGCTCGCGAAGGAAGCCAGCGTGCTCCTCGGCGGGACGGGGCCGTTCGAGAAGATCGGCGTGGCGGGCGACAAGGGGTACTTCGTGGCGCCGACGCTGCTCGCGAGCGAGGCGCCGGAGACGCTGGCGCGCGTCCACGATCACGAGGTGTTCGGGCCCGTGGCGACGCTGCTCTGCACGTCGGACAAGGCGGCGGACATCGCGGGGCTCGTGGCGCGGGGCGGCGGCGGGCTCGTGACGTCGGTGTACTCGGACGACCGCGATTTCGCGGCCGACATGATCTTCGAGATCGGGCCGTGGCACGGCCGCCTCGTGATGGGGAGCGAGAAGATCGCCGATCAGATGCCCGGGCCGGGGACGGTGCTGCCGCACACGATCCACGGCGGACCGGGGCGCGCCGGCGGCGGCGAGGAGCTCGGCGGCATGCGCGGGCTCGCCTTCTATTCGCAGCGCACGGCGGTCCAGGGGTCGCGGCCGATCCTGGACGCCATCCTCGGAAAGAAAGAAAGCAAGGCGTAGCCTGAGCTCTCGCCGCTCGTCGTTCCCCTCCACCGAGAGCCGCGCCTGATGACCGACTCCGCCCTGATTGGTCAGACCATCGCTGGTCGATTCAAGATCACCGGCTTCATCGGTGAAGGCGCGATGGCGACGGTGTACCGCGGCGTGCAGGACGCGGAGCCGCGCGACGTGGCCGTGAAGATCATGCACGCGCACCTCGCGCGGGACGCCACGTTCACGGGGCGGTTCCGGCGGGAGGCGAAGGCGGCGAGCCTCCTCAAGCACCCGAACACGGTGCAGATCGTGGACTACGGGGACGACCACGGGCGCCTCTACATCGCGATGGAGCTGATCAGCGGGCAGGACCTCTTCGAGATGCTGGTCCTGGAGCGGCGCTTCGACGAGGAGCGCGCGACGCGGATCGTGGCGCAGGTGTGCGACGCGCTGACCTCGGCGCACGCGCGCGGGATCATCCACCGCGATCTCAAGCCCGAGAACGTGATGGTGATCCCGGACCAGCACCTGCCGGGGCGCGAGCTCGTGAAGGTGCTCGACTTCGGGATCGCGAAGGTGCTCGAGCGCGACAAGGCCACGCGCGGACCGGACAGCGACGACGCGCCTTCGAGCCTCGTCGCGTCGGCGCTGACGACGGTGGGCGTGGTCGTCGGGACGCCCGCGTACATGTCGCCGGAGCAGTGCCGCGCCGAGCCCGTGGACGCGCGGGCGGACGTGTATTCGTGCGGGATCCTGCTCTACCAGCTCATCTGCGGGCGGACGCCGTTCACCGGGGACTCGCCGATCGAGATCGCGATCAACCAGGTGCGCCAGCCCCCGGATCCGCCGAGCAGCGTCATCCCGGGGATCCACCCCGCGCTGGAGCAGATCATCCTGAAGGCGCTGGAGAAGTGGCCGGCGCAGCGGCAGCAGAGCGCGGCCGAGCTGCGCGACGAGCTGCTCTCGGTGCTGCCGCAGCTCTCGCACGATCGGAAGGGCGTCGCCGACGGGAAGGCGCCGCCGCCCCCGGAGATCCGCGCGGAGGACCGCGTGCCCGCGTCGGCGGACGCGTCGGACATGGCGGCGACGCTCCGCAAGGAGGAGGGCATGGGGGCGCCCGCGCAGCAGGCGTCTTCGGCCGTGCCGACCCTGGCGCCGCGGCTGCCCGCGGGGATGGCGGGGCCGATCCCGCAGCCGCCGATCTCGATGGCGTCGATGCCGGGGCCGACGTCGGAGCCGTTCTCGGCGCCGCCTTCGATCGAGGTGTTCCCGAGGCCGCTCGGGCCGCCGCTCGCGGACAGGTCGGAGCCCGCGCGGCAGTTCGTCGCGCCGGCGCCGCCGCCGCCCGTGGCCGTGGTGCGCCGGCCGGCCGCGCCCCGCCAGGGGATGCCTTCGTGGCTGGTGCTGCTGCTGGCGATCCTGGTGGGGGTCGCCGTCGGCGTGATCGCGCATTTCGTGGCGCAGCTGCGGCAGTAGGAGGCCGCCGGACGGCCCGGCGCCGCGCCCCGCCGTTCTGGGCGCGCCGTACGGAGAAGGCGCGCGGCGCGCCGTACGAAGAAGGCGCGCCCCCCTCGGGAAAGAGGCCTCCTGGCTGCACCCGGCGACGGAGAAAATCGCCGGCGCGCAGGAATAACTTCGCATCCTGGACGATGAGTGGCCGCCGCTGCGCGGCGAGATCGCGCCGAGCGCGGGATCGGCCGCGTTCTACAGCGGGCTCGCTGGTGGTATAAGGCGCGCCGCTGTCTCACCCCTCGGGGCCTACACGTGATCGAGATCACCGATCTTTACAAGTATTACGGAGAGCGAAAGGCCGTCGGGCCGCTGTCCTTCTCCATCGCCGCCGGCGAGATCGTGGGGTTGCTCGGCCTGAACGGCGCCGGCAAGACGACCACGCTCCGCATCCTCGCCTGCGATCTGCTGCCTTCGGGCGGCACCGTTCGCGTGGACGGGCTCGACGTCGTGGACGAGCCGCACGAGGTGCGGCAGCGCATCGGCTACCTGCCGGATCGGCCGCCGCTCTACGAGGAGATGTCGGTGCGCGACTACCTCGTGTTCGCGGCGCGGCTGCGCGGCGTGCCCGCGTCGGAGGCGGCGTCGCGCGCGTCGGAGGTCATGGAGCTCACGCAGACGAGCGGGGTGAAGGACGATCCGATCCACACGCTGTCGCACGGCTACAAGCAGCGCGTGGGGATCGCGCAGGCGATCGTGCACAGGCCCCGGCTCCTCGTGCTCGACGAGCCGATCAGCGGGCTCGATCCGGTGCAGATCGTGGAGATGCGCAACCTGCTGCTGAGCCTCAAGGAGAAGCACACGATCCTGCTCTCCAGCCACATCCTGTCGGAGATCAGCGAGACGTGCGATCGCATCCTCGTCATCAAGGACGGGCGCATCGCGGCCACGGGCACCGAGGGTGAGCTCTCGCGGCGCCTCGCCGGAGCGTCGATCGACGTGCAGGTGAAGCCGGTCCTCGAGAAGGGGGGCGACGTGCTCGTGGAGGCGACGATGATGGCGGTGATGGGGGTGACCGCGGTGGAGCGGCTCGCCGACGAGCACGCCGACGGGGGCGGGCTGCGGCATCGATCCGCGGCGTCGCGATCCGCGGAGGAGCGGGCCGCGCCCGTCGTGTGGTCGTACCGCGTCACGGCCGAAGAGGACGTGCGGTCCGCGCTCGTCCACGCGCTGGTGCACGCGAGCGTCGCGGTGCTCGAGGTGAAGCGGTCGGCGCGCGAGCTGGAGACGGTGTTCCTCGAGCTGTCGAACCCGAAGGTCCGGGCGGCGGCCGGCGCCAAGAGCGCGGCCAGAGCGCCCAAGGAGAAGGCATGAGCAACGCGCTCCTCGTCGCCCGGAGGGAGCTGTCGGCGTACCTGTCGAGCTTCCTCGGGTTCATCGTGCTGGCGGCGGTGCTGCTGGTCGAAGGCATCTACTTCAACGCTGTCGATCTCGGAGCCACGCCGCGGCTCTCGTCGGACGTGCTCCGGAGCTTCTTTTACACGGTGTCCGGCGGGACGATGGTCCTCGCGATCGTCCTCGCGATGCGGCCCCTCGCGGGCGAGCGCGAGCAGGGGACGCTCGTGCTCCTCAACACGGCGCCCATCCGGGACACGGAGATCGTCGGGGGGAAGTTCGCGGCGGCGCTCGCGCTGATCGCGCTGCACCTCGCGCTCACCGTGCACATGCCGCTGCTCATCGCCGTGAACGGGAAGGTCACGCTCGGTCAGGTGCTCGTGGGGTACCTCGGGGTGCTCCTCCTCGGCGCGGCGGCGCTCGCGATCGGGCTCTTCGGATCGGCGCTCGCGAAGAGCCAGGTGATCGCGGTGGTGCTCGGGACGGTCATCCTGCTGCCGCTCCTGTTCCTGTGGGCGGTGGCGCGCGTGACGGATCCGCCGCTCAACGCCTTCCTGTCGGCGGCGGCGATCCACCACGAGCGGCAGCGCGCCTTCGAGACGGGCGTGCTGAAGCTGGAGAACGTCGTTTACTACGTGGGGATCGCGTACTTCTTCCTGCTCGCGGCGACGAAGACGCTGGAGGCTCGGCGATGGCGGTGAAGAAGGACGAACCGGGCGACGGCAAGGCCCCGGGCGCGAAGGCTTCGGCTTCGAATCCGCCGGTGAGCCGGCCGTCGTCGGGCAAGGCGGTGACGAGCAAGCCTCCGTCGGGCAAGGCGCGGGTGATCGAGCCGCACGGCGACGTGCCGAAGGTGGGGCCGACCGAGAACGAAGAGGACACCGAGACGGCGATCGAGACGCCCTACGCGAAGGACAAAGTGAAGGGCGAGGACGGCGACGACGACGCTCCGGGCGACGGGGACGCGGCGGGCGGCGACGACGACGCGGCGGCCAAGGCGGCGCGGAGGGCGGCGTCGGAGGCGCGGACGGAGCCGCCGGCGGCCAAGGCGGCGATCCCCTCGGGCGGACCCGACGCGTTCGGCGGCTGGCTCGTGCCGGCCTACGTGCTGTCGCTCGTGCTCGTGTTCGTGGGCGAGCGCATCGTGCCGAGCGACGAGACGCTCCGGTACGCGTTCTCCGGGCTCGGCGTCGCGGGCGCGCTCGTGACGACGCTCGCGCGGCTGCGCGCCGTGATGGGGAGCCTCGGCGAGCGGCGCAGCGTCGAGCGGACGCTGGCGCTGCTGATGGTCGGCGGCGTCGTCGCGCTGGCGGTGTACTTCACCTCCACCGAGACGGGGAAGGGCCTGCTCCACCTCGCGAGCCTGAAGGCCGAGACGCGCGCGCGGGTCTCCGCGATCACGACCGTGACGTGGATCGCGCTCGTGGTGCTGTCGGTGACGCCGCTCCTCTTCGGGGAGATCGCGCTCGCGCCGATGCGCCGCGCGGAGCGCATCGAGGTGCGGCGCGTGCGCGCGGCGACGCTCGCGGGAGCGACGCTGGCCTTCGCCGCCACGTACGTGACGCTGTTCGCCTACGGGGCCGGTGAGCTCGAGATGAAGCTGGATTTCTCGTACTTCCGGACGTCGCGGCCGGGCGAGTCGACCAAGAACATCGTCAAGTCGCTCCCGGAGCCCATCACGGTGACGGCCTTCTTCCCGCAGCTCAACGACGTCGGCGACGAGGTGCGCGGGTACCTGTCGGAGCTGGCGCTCGCGTCGTCCGGCGTGCAGGTGAAATACGAGGATCGGCTGCTGTCGCCCGCGCTCGCGAAGGAGCTCAAGGTGCAGCAGGACGGCGTGCTGGTGCTCCAGCGCGGGGACAGCAAGGAGACGCTGTCCATCGGCGCGGACATGAAGAACGCGCAGGTGCAGTCCAAGCTGAAGTCGCTCGACGTGGACTTCCAGAAGGCGCTGCTCAAGGTGATCCGCACGCAGCGCACCGCGTACTTCACGGTCGGCCACGGCGAGCTCAACGAGCAGACCGGGGGCGCGGCGCAGACCGAGGGGCGCACGGCGAAGAACCTCAAGCGGCTGATCGAGTCGCAGAACTACGCGGTGAAGGATCTGGGCCTCCCGCAGGGCCTCGCGGCGAACGTGCCGGACGACGCCGCGATGGTGATCGTGCTCGGCCCGGCGCAGGCGTTCCAGGCCGAGGAGGTGGCGTCGCTCAAGCGCTACTTCGAGAGGGGCGGGCGCCTCGTCCTCGCGCTGGATCCGGACTTCAAGGTGGACCTCGCGCCGCTCGCGGCCGCGGCCGGCCTCACGTGGAGCTCCGCGATCCTCGCGACGGACGACGCGCGTCATTTCTATCCGCTCCGCCACAACGACTCGGATCACGCCATCCTGCTCACGAACCGCTTCAGCTCGCACGCGTCCGTGTCGTCGCTGAGCAAGGTGTCGCAGCGGACGGCCGTCGTGTTCCGCGGGACCGCGGCGCTCGACAAGGCCGAGGGCAACACGGCCAACGTGGACTTCGCCGTGCGCGCGCTCGCCGAGACCTTCGACGACGCCAACGGCAACTTCGTCTTCGACAAGGAGACGGAGAAGCGGAGCAGCTACAACCTGGCCGCCGCCGTCACCAAGCCCACGGGCGAGAAGGACAAGGACGGCAAGGACAAGGAGATGCGGGCGTTCGTGCTGGGCGACGCGGACGCGCTCAGCGACGGCGCCGTCGGCGACACGCCGAACGGGCTCCTCGCGCTCGACGTCATCCGCTGGCTCGGCGGCGACGAGAGCTTCCTCGGCGCCGTCACCTCGAACGAGGACGTCAAGATCGAGCACACGAAGCAGAAGGACGCCTTCTGGTTCTACGGGATGGTGTTCGTCGTCCCGCTCGGCGTCCTGGGCGCCGGCTTCCTCGCCACGCGGCGCCGCACCAAGAAGGGCGCGCGGAGGGCAACGGCATGATCGGCAAGCGCAGCATCTTCATCCACGCGGGCCTCGTCGTGACGAGCGCGGTCCTCGCGCTCGGCGTGTGGACCCGGGACAAGCAGTCCAAGCCGGCGGCGGCGGGCGACGTGACCGTGTGGTCGGGCCGCCCCGCGGACGTCGAGCGCATCGTGTACGAGGGCAAGAAGAAGCGCCTCGAGCTCACGGCGAAGAAGGACGACGCCGGTCGCTACTTCGTCGGCACGATCGAGAAAGAGAAGGCCGCGCCCAAGCCGCCGCCGTCCGCGGATCCCGACGGCGGCGCGCCACCCAGCGCGCCGGACGCGCCGCCTCCCGAGAAGACGGTCGTGGCGCTCGTGTCGATCACGCCGGCCGAGAAGCTCATGGAGCTGCTCGCGCCGCTCCGGTCGATCCGCGCCGTGGGGCAGGTGGCGGCTGACAAGGAAGCGGACTTCGGCCTGAACGATCCCGAGGGGACGCTCACCGTCAAGATCCGCGACGCGGAGCGCAAGCTCCTCATCGGCGGCCCCACGCCGGGCGGCGGCGATCGCTACGCCCGCGACCCGGGCAACGGCGAGGTGTACATCCTCAAGGCCGACATCTTCCGCAACGTCGACACGCCGGAGAGTTCGCTGCTCGAGCGTGACCTCCACGAGTGGAAGGACGCGGACGTCGTCAGCGCCAAGCTCACGGCCGGCGGAAAGACCGCGGCGATCGTGCGCGGCGGCCCCGACACGAAGCGCTTCTGGGCCACGTCGGAGGCGAAGGACACGGCCGACGAGACCATCGGAAACTGGATGTCCAAGGTCGATCGGATGCGGCCGACCGAGTTCGTGCTCCAGGCCCCGGAGCCGCGGGAAACCGTGGTCCACATCGAATACTCCGGGAGCAGCGGCGTGCTCGGGTACCTGGACGTCGTCCGCGGCCCCGTGGGCGACGGGGGCAAGCCCCAGTACTTCGTCGTGACCGAGCGCACCCGCCTGCACGGAAAAGTCCCGGGCTCGGCCGGCGAACAGGTCGAGCAGGACCTCGGCGCGCTCCTCAAGTGATCGCCAAGGGATGGCGACCGGAACCAGTAAGCTGTTAGGATACCGGCCGTTTCACGAGGGGCCGCGGCGCGTGCCGGGCCGGCTTTCGCCCTAGCTCCGGCTAGCGTGACGCCGGATCCTCGCTTCCTGGCGAGGGCAGCGCACCCGCTCTTTTCTTGCGGCAGCCCCATTGCACCTGCGAGGCTTCCCCACCGATGAATCGTCGCACTCTGATTCGCGTGCTCGCTCTTGCGCTCGCGTTCGCCGCCTCTTCGGTGGCCTGCGGTCCGAAGAAGCAGCCCCCCAAGGATCCCGTGGACACCGAGCCCACCTCGGAGCCCGAGCCCCCCAAGCCGCCCCCGCCCAAGTGCGAGAAGCTCGACGAGAAGTGCGAGTCCAAGGGCGGTAAGAAGGCCAAGATCCCCGGGAGCGTGCTCGTCTTCGAGCCCGTCCTCGGCTGGATCTACGCGCAGGGTGAGAAGGTCACCATCGCGCAGGCCGGCGAGGAGGAGTCCTGCCAGGGCCTCGTCGGGTACGAGGCGCCGGACGTGAAGGACACGAAGAAGACGGACGCCGCGCGGCAGGCGCAGCTCGACGCGATCGCCGCGGAGCTGAAGCTCAACCTCGGCAAGTCCAAGGTCGCGTGGAAGAACGCGGAGAAGTACGACAAGGGCAAGGTGCCGCTCCTCCGCTGGACGCTGGAGAAGGTGACGCGCGGCGCGAAGAAGGGCGATCTGCTCCTCGTCGCGACGGTGCCCAACGACGGGAAGGCCGTGTTCGGGGTCGCTTTCGTGCCTGGAGACGACGACAAGAGCGCCGAGAAGATCGTCACGTCGTTCGACACGATCGCCCCCGGTGAGGCTCCGTGAGCGCTCCTCACCTCGCGCCCGGGACGGTCCTTTCGGGGCGTTCGTACAACTTCTCCATCCAGGCCCTCGTCGGTCATTCGGGCTCGGCGGCGACGTTCCGCGCGCTGAGCTCGGCGGGCGGCGAGGCGATGGTCAAGGTGTACGACCCCGCGGTGCGCCAGCGGCCGGACATCACCGGCGCGATGGAGCGCGTCTACGCGGAGACGATGCAGCTCCCCGGCGACGTGATCGTCCACGTGCTCGAGGCGGGGTACGACCCGACGACAGGCGCGCCGTTCAGCGCGACGGCGTTCGTGCAGCTCCCGAGCCTCGCGCAGCTCGTCGCGCGCCGCCCGCTCTCGCTCGCCGAGGTGACGGGCATGCTCAAGTCGCTGGCCCGCGGCCTCGACGCGGCGCACATCCGGCAGATCTCGCACCACGCGCTCAAGCCGACGAACGTCTTCCTCGGCGGCGCGCCGAACTACGAGGCGAAGGTCACGGACTTCGGCGCGGGCCTCGTGCGCATCGCCGTGCCGACGCACGACGGCTACGCGCTCAGCGCGCCGTGGCTCGCGCCGGAGCAGGCGCAGCAAGGCCAGCAAGCGGGCCCCGCGGCCGACATCTTCTCCATCGCGCTCGTCGCGTTCCACGCGCTCACGGGCCGCTCGTTCTGGCGCGCGTGCCAGGCGCAGACGCCGGATCTCAACGCGTGGCAGCAGGAGCTCTTCGGCGGCCGCGCCGTGGCGTCGCTCCGCGCGAGCGAGATCGGCATCCCCCTCAACGCCGCGCTCGATCCTGTGTTCTCGCGCGCGCTCGCCGTCGATCCGCGGCAGCGCTACCGCACGGTGGGCGAGCTGGCCGCCGCGTTCGAGGCCGCCGCCAACCAGCAGCAGGCGGTCGGCGCGACGATGGCGTTCCCGGCGATCGATCTCGGACCGCCGCCGGCGGGCCCGCAGCCCAACGCGTACGGTCCTCCGCAAGCGCCTCCCACGCAGGTGTCCGCGCAGGCGCAGCCGCCCGCGCAGCAGCCGCCGCCTCAGGGCGGGCAGGGCGGCGCGTGGGCCCAGCCGCAGGGCGCGCCGCCGCAAGGCGCGCCGTCGGGCGGCGGACGTCCCGCGGGCGGGCCCGAAGCCAACCAGGGCACCTCCGCCGCGGCGATGACGATGGTCCCGCAGGCGATCGATCGCCCCCGCGCGCGCGCATCGAAGGCCGTCCCGATCTTCCTCGGCATCATGGCCGCGGTGCTCGTGGGCGGCGCCGTCGCGGCGTTCGTCTTCCTCGGGAAGAAGGACGACGGCAGCGGCGCGGCCGCCTCCGGTACGGCCGTCACCGTTCCCATCGCGACGACCCCTGCGACGGCGACGGAGACGCCGAGCGCGCCTGTTCCGACGGCCACAGCCACCGCGACGGCCACCGCCGCGGCGCCCGGGCCCGAGGTCCAGATCAAGATCGCCTGCGTCCCCGGCTGCGACTCGGTGCAGATCGACGGCACCAAGGTCGAGGAGATCACCAAGCCGGCGAAGCTCGCGGCCGGCAAGCACACGCTCTCCGCGAGCAAGGACGGCTACGCCGCTTTCGAGGAGACGGTCGAGGTCGAGATCACGGGCACCGAGGCGAAGGTCACCTTCACGAAGGAGGGCAGCCCCGCGCAGAACGCCGTCGTGAAGGACATCGCGAAGCCCCTCGATCACAAGGTCGCGCTCGCGCTCCAGCCCGCGGCGAAGGCCACGACGGCGCCGGCCACCACCACGACCGCCACGTCGACGAAGACGGCCGGGACCGGCACGAGCACAGGGACGAAGAAGCCTCCCTGCAAGAGCAAGTTCGGCGTCGGCTGCCCCAAGTAGCGCCTAACCCCTTCTTTCCAGGACTTTTTTGGGGGGCGCGGCAGGCGTCGCTCCGCAACCCGGCGCGCCCTCACCGCGTCTCCGAAGCGCCCCACCCGGAAGCGTCGCGGCGTCGCGGAGCGGTTGCGCGCGCCGTACGAGGTCGGGTCGTCGCAGGCTCTCGGACCGCCCCGCCCGGAAGCGTCGCGGCGTCGCGGAGCGGTTGCGCGCGCCGTACGAAGAAGGCGCGCGGCGCGCCGTACGAAGAAGGCGCGCCCCCTCGGTTCTGATC
>WBZX01003239.1_pt1 | contig 10503 bp, 9 predicted proteins | sample 5204211 | NCBI WGS metagenome assembly WBZX01 (sample SAMN12344362, study PRJNA552823) | activated sludge metagenome | biome: Activated sludge suspended growth; feature: Nitrification reactor; material: Wastewater; isolation source: activated sludge from nitrification reactor of wastewater treatment...
GGCGCGGAACAGCGGCACGTCCAGCCGCGGCAGCAGCCACAGGCCCAGAGGCAAGCCGGCCAGCCCGCCGGCCACGAAGGGCCACAGGCGCTGTGCATCGAAGCCGCGGCGCACCGTCGCGGCGGCGAGCAGCTGGCCGGTCAGCGCGCCCAGCACCGCCAGCACCGCGGCCAGCCGCGGCTCCAGCGCCCAGGCCCAGACGGCCATCGCGGTGAGCCCGAAACCGAAGCCCGACAGGCCCTGCACGAAGCCGGCGAGGGCAGCGCCGAACGCGATGACGAGCAGTGACGTGTCCAGGCGCAGCCTCCCTACAATGCGCCGATTCTCAACCCAGACCGACTTATGCACGTCGACCCCAGCATCTTCAAGGCCTATGACATCCGCGGCGTGGTCGGCGCGAGCATCGACGAGGTTTTCGCGGAACACCTGGGGCGGGCCTTCGGCAGCGAAGCCATCGACGCCGGCGAGCGGGCGGTGGCGGTGGGCCGCGATGGCCGCCTGTCCGGCCCCGGCTTGGCCGCCGCGCTGATCCGCGGCCTGGCCTCCACCGGGCTGGACGTGGTCGACCTCGGCGCCGTGACCACGCCGATGCTGTACTACGTGGCCGCCACGCGCGGCGCGCATGGCTGCAGCAGCGGCATCCAGGTGACGGGCAGCCACAACCCGAAGGACTACAACGGCTTCAAGATGGTGCTGGCCGGCAAGGCCATCTACGGCGAGGCCATCCAGGCGCTGCGCCAGCGCATCGAGACCCAGCACTACACCCGCGCCGCCGGCCGCTCGGCGGCGATGGACGTCCTCCCCGAGTACCTCGCGCGCATCGCTGGCGACTGCAAGCTCGCGCGCAAGATGAAGATCGTGGTCGACTCGGGCAACGGCATCCCGGGCGCCTCGGCGCCGGCAATCCTGCGCGCGCTGGGCTGCGAGGTGATCGAGCTCTATTCCGAAGTCGACGGCGACTTCCCCAACCACCACCCCGACCCGAGCAAGCCGGAAAACCTGGCCGACCTGATCCGCACCGTGAAGTCCTCCGGCGCCGAACTCGGACTGGCCTTCGACGGCGACGGCGACCGCCTGGGCGTGGTCACCGTCGACGGCCACATCATCTACCCCGACCGGCAGCTGATGCTCTATGCGACGGACATCCTGAAGCGCCATCCGGGCGGCACGGTGATCTTCGACGTCAAGTGCAGCCAGCGCCTGGCACCCGCGATCCGCGCCGCCGGCGGCACGCCGCTGATGTGGAAGACCGGCCACTCGCTGATCAAGGCGAAGATGCGCGAGATCGGCTCGCCGATTGCCGGCGAGATGAGTGGCCACATCTTCTTCGGCGAGCGCTGGTACGGCTTCGACGACGCCACCTACACCGCGGCGCGGCTGCTGGAGATCCTGTCGCGTTCCAAGAACCCGAGCCAGGTGCTCGACGCGCTGCCCACCAGCCACAGCACGCCCGAGCTGAACGTGGCCTGCGCCGAAGGCGAGCCGAAGCGCGTCGTGCAGCAGCTGCTCGAAACCGCGAAGTTCCCCGGCGCACGCGAAGTGGTCACCATCGACGGCCTGCGCGTCGAATACGACGACGGCTTCGGCCTGATCCGCAGCTCCAACACGACGCCGGTGCTGGTGCTGCGTTTCGAAGGCCACACCCCCGCGGCGTTGAAGCGCATCCAGGCCGAGGTGATGGCCGCGCTGCTGGCGGTCAAGCCCGATGCCCGCGTCGCCGCAGCGGCGCACTGAAGGCCGTTGCACGCATGAAGGTCCTCATCGTCAAGCTCTCCTCGCTGGGCGACGTGGTGCACGCCATGCCCGCGGTGCAGGACATCCGCGCGGCCCATCCCGACGCCGTGATCGACTGGGTGGTCGAACCGGCCTTCGCGCCGCTGGTGCGCCGAGTGGCGGGCGTGAACCGCGTCATCGAATGTTCACTGCGCCGCTGGCGCCGCGGCTGGTGGATGCCCAGCGTGCGTGCCGAGTGGCGCGCCTTCCGCGCCGCACTGCAGCAGGAGAGTTACGACGCCATCATCGACCTGCAGGGCCTGACCAAGTCGGCGCTGGTGGCGCGGCTGGCGCGCGGCACGCGATTCGGCCTGGGCAACCAGACCGAGGGTTCGAGCTACGAGGCGCCGGCCGGCTGGCTGGTCGACCATGCGATCCGCATGGAACCGCACATCCATGCGATGGACCGCTCGCGCGCGCTGGTGGCCGCCGTGCTCGGCAAGCCGCCGGAAGGGGCGCCGAAGTACGGCCTGAACCCGAAGCAGCGTGTCTTCCGCACCGCCACGCCGACGGTGGCCTTCGTGCACGGCACCTCGCGCGACGACAAGCTCTGGCCCACCGACCACTGGGTGCAGCTGGGCAAGCGTGTCATCGACGCCGGCTGGCGCATCGCGCTGCCGCAGGGCAACGAGATGGAGCAAACGCGCGCCGAGATGATCGCTGCCGGGCTGCAGTTCGAGAAGGCCTTCTTCGTCGACGTCTGGCCCTCGCTCGGCCTGGACGCCGTGCTCGACCGCCTGGCGCTCACGCAGGGTGTGATCGGCGTGGACAGCGGCCTGAGCCACATCGCCGTGGCGCTGGACATGCCGCATGTGCAGCTCTACAACCACCCGACCGCCTGGCGCACCGGCCCGCAGCCGAGCCATGGCCACCGGCACCAGGTGGCGCTGGAAGGGCGGCCGATTCCCACCGTCCAGGCAACCTGGCTGGCCTGGAGCAACGTGCTGGTCGCCGCTTCGTGAGGCAGCCGTGGCGCCGCCGCGCCGCCCGATCGCTGTACTCCGCGCTGCTCGTGCTGGCGCAGCCCCTCTACCTGCTGCGCCTGTGGTGGCGCGGCCGCGCCGAGCCCCTGTACCGCGAAGCGATCGGCGAGCGCCTGGGCCACTACCGCGACGCGCCGAGTTCAGGCTGGCTGTGGCTGCACGCCGTCTCGCTCGGCGAGACGCGCGCCGCCGCGGCGCTGATCGAGGCCCTGCGCGAACGCCGGCCCGGCCTGCGCCTGCTGCTCACGCACAGCACTGCGACCGGCCGCGCCGCCGGCCAGGAATTGCTGCGCAAAGGCGACCGGCAGACCTGGTTGCCCTTCGACACGCCTGGCGCGGTGCGTCGTTTCCTCGTGCACTTCGAGCCCGCCCTCGGCGTGTTGATGGAGACCGAGGTCTGGCCCAACCTGCTGCCGGCCGCGCACGCACGCGGCATCCCGCTGGTGCTGGCCAACGCGCGGTTGAGCGAGAAGAGCCTCCGGCGCGGCGAACGCTTCGACGCCATCCTGCGACCTGCGGTCGAGGCGCTGTCGCTCGTGCTTGCGCAGGGCGAGGCCGATGCGCAGCGCCTGCGCAGCGCCGGTGCACGCGACGTGCGCGTGTGCGGCAACCTCAAGTACGACCTGGCACCCGACGTCATGCTGCTCACACGCGGCCAGGCCTGGCGCGCGGCGCTGGCGCGGCCGGTGCTGCTGTTCGCGGTCTCGCGCGAGGGCGAGGAGGCGCCACTGCTGGGCGCCTGGACGCGTGTGCGGCGCACGCTGGCATCGCCGCCGTTGCTGGTGATCGTGCCGCGCCATCCGCAGCGATTCGACGAGGTGGCGGCGCTGATGCGCGCGTCCGGTCTGATCGTCGCGCGACGCAGCGAGTGGGACGAGGCGCCGGCTGCCGCGGCGCTGGCCGCCGACGCCTGGCTGGGCGACTCGATGCGCGAGATGCCGCTGTACTACGGGCTCGCCCAGGTGGCGCTGCTCGGCGGCAGCTTTGCGCCGCTGGGTGGGCAGAACCTGATCGAGGCGGCCGCCTGCGGCTGCCCGGTGGTGATGGGGCCGCACACCTTCAACTTCGCCGAGGCGGCCGGGATGGCCGAAACCGCCGGTGCGGCGTTGCGCGTCGAGGGCATCGAGGCCGGCCTCGACAAGGCGCTCGCGCTGCTGGGCGATGCGCAGCGCCTGGCCGATGCGGGCGAGCGTTGCCGCGCCTTCGCCGCCGAGCACCGCGGTGCCGCACAGCGCATGGCCGATCAGGTGATCGACTGCTGGACTGAGGTACAAACACGGGTGCCGTCACCGGCCTGACCGCGAGAACTCCATGCCCACCATCCTCGTCCTCAACGGCCCCAACCTCAACCTGCTCGGCACGCGCGAGCCGGCCACCTACGGCAGCACGACGCTCGCCGACGTCGAGACCCTGTGCGCTGCCGCCGGCCAGAAGCTGGGCTTCGCAGTCGAGTGCCGGCAATCCAATCACGAAGGTGTGCTGATCGACGCGCTGCACGAGGCCGGCCGCGGCTTCAAGGCCGGCAGCGTGGCGGGCGTGGTGTTCAACGCCGGCGCCTACACGCACAGCTCGGTGGCGCTGCATGACGCCATCCGTGCCATCGAGGTGCCGGTGATCGAGGTGCACATCAGCAACGTGCATGCCCGCGAGAGCTTTCGCCACCACTCCTGGCTGTCGCCGGTGGCCGCCGGCATCATCGTCGGCTTCGGTGTCGACGGCTACGTGATGGCCATCGAGGCGCTGGCGCGCAAGGCGGCCGCGAAGGCCTGATCGGCCCGGTGCGGCTCAGGCGACCACCTGCAGCGCCCGCACCGCGTCGCTGCCGGGGAACACCTCGGCCTCGAGCTGGCGACGCGCCACCTGCAGGTGATCGGCCAGCACACCCTTGAGCAGCGCGCGCAGGTCGGTGGTGGTGCGCAGGTCGCGGCCCTCGAAACGATCCTTGCGGCCGAGCCCGGGCCAGTCCGCGACCACGCGGCCGCCCTTCACCGGGCCGCCGAGCACGAAGGCAGCGCCGGCGCTGCCATGGTCGGTGCCCTGCGTGCCGTTGATGGCGACCTCGCGTCCGAATTCGGTGGCCACCACGACCACCGTGTCGCGCCACACACCACCCGCAGTCAGGCCCTCACGCAGCGCGGCCAGGCCGCTGTCGAGCACGCGCAGCGCGTTGGCCGTCGCGCCTTGCGGCGCGGCTTCGTTGGCATGTGAATCCCAGCCGCCGAGCTCGAGCACCGCGGCCCGCGGGCCGCCGCTGTGCGAGAGGAACTCCGCCGCGCGCTGTGCCAGCGTGACGAAGCCGCCCGGGCGCACGCCGCCATTCATCGCGTCTTTCGGTGCATTCACCTCGGCCATCATGCCGGCATCGAAGTGCAAGGCCTTGGCGCGCGCCAGCGCACTGGCCAGGGCCGGGTCGCTGCCGTACAGGCGCTCGAGCCGCGAGACCAGGTCGGCCGAAGGATCGGGCAGCGTCGACGGCGCCCAGGTGTCGGCCGTGCCCGGCCCGCGCAGCACCAGTGGCACCGTGGTGGCCAATGCGATGCCGCGCGACGTGCCTGCGCCCAGCGCACGGCCCAGCCAGCCGGTGGTGATCTCGAACGGCTTGTTGCCGCCGGACTCGAGCAGGTTCTGCGCATCGAAATGCGAGCGTTCGCGGTAGGGCAGGCCGACGGCGTGCAGCACCTGCATCTCGCCGCGCCCGTACATCGCATGCAACTGCACGAGGTTCGGGTGCAGCGCGAAGGTCGGGTCCAGCGGCAGCGGAGGCGAGGCGTACTGAGCCAGCGCGCCGCGGGCCGCGGCGAACTCCGGGTCGCCCACGGCGGGCACTGCGTACAGGCCGTCCATGCCGCCGCGCAGGATGACCAGCACGAAGCGGCTCTGGCCCGGCGCGCTGGTGGCGGCCAGGCTCAGCGTGGCCACCGGGCCGAGGCTCGCGGCCGATAGCGCGGCACGCAGCAGGCCGCGGCGGCGGGCATCGAAGGGGGTGTTCATCGGCAGTCCTTTCGGCGCGCTCAGCGGCGCTGGAAGTCGGGGGACATGAGCAGCAGGGCGAGCGCCTGCGGCCCGTCGGCCGCGCGTTCGATCTGCAGTCGCGTGGCCTCGCTCAGCCGCGGCCCCAGGCTGCGCGCGGCGATCTCGCGCGCATCGAGTTGGCGGCCGAGCCGGTCGGCCACGCGCGTGGCCCACTCGATGCGCTTCCATACCGCCTCGGGGCCCAGCCACTCCTCGGCGCGGTCGGGCCAGCCAGCCGGCGAGGGCGCGGCGTGCGTGCGCTGGCCCAGCGCGGTGCTGCCGCCGGCGAGCAGCTGGGGCAGCGCGGCGCCGTCCTGCAGCCGGGCGCCGAGCGAGAACGCGCGCACGCTGGAGACGACGAACTCTTCGGGTGTCTTGAGCTTGGCCGGCGTGTCGCTCCACGCCTCGTCGCTGTCGATCAGCTCGCGATAAAGCTCGGCGAGCTGCCCGCCGCTGCGCCGGTAGCGCGCGGCCAGCCGGTCGACCAGCGCCGGTGGCGGATCGTCGGCAACCATGTGGCGCGCCAGCCTGGTGGCGACGAAGCGCGCGGTGGACGGGTGCTGCGCCAGGTCGGCAAGGACGGCGCGCAGCGCGTCGGGGCCTTCGGGGTAGGTCCGGCCCAGCACCGTCTTGCGGCCCGGCTCGTGCCAGGCGCGGTCGAACGGTGCGGCATCGCCCGCGGCCATCGGCGAGACGCGCCAGCCGGTCAGCACGGCGGCGAAGGCGGTCACGTCGGCCTGCGAGTAGCCGCCGTTGACGCCCAGGGTGTGCAGCTCCAGCACTTCGCGCGCCAGATTCTCGTTCAGCCCGGTGACGCGCGGGCCTTCCTGCATCGCCTGGGCGCGCCGCGCCGCCACCGACACCGCCCGAGAATGCGGCCCGGCGGACTGCTGGTTGTCGAGGTAGCGCAGCATCGCCGGGTGCGTGGTCGAGGCCCACAGCAGCTGCTCGAAGCTGCCGGCGATGTGCGGCCGGATCGCATCGCGCTCGAAGGCGCCGACGAGGCCGCGTGCGCTGCCCTTGGCGAGCGACACGGTGAAGTGATTGGCCCAGAACCAGTGCAGCCGCTCGGCGAACGGCCGCGGGGTGGTGGCCGCGGTGAGCAGGCGCGAGCGGGCATCGGCGAGCGTCACGGCGCGGTAGCCCTCGGTCGCCTTCTCGTCGGCCGGCTTCTCGCCCGGGGCCGCCCGGCGGGCTTCGCGGCGCGCCCGGGTTACATCGCGCACATGCTGTACCGCCTGCGCGGTCGTCAGCAGGCCCTCGCCGCGGGCGGGGTCGGCCGGGCCGATCTGCGAGCGCAGCCAGCCGCGCGGGTCGGCACCCGGCGCGTCCAGATTGGCCTCGCCCAGTCCGAAGCGGTGCGCGGCGGTCGCGGCGGTCTGCAAGCGAGGGGATGAGGCCATGGGGACGCGTCCGGGTGAGGTGAGCAAGGCTGGCGCCGCAGCGTCAAGGCCGGGTGTGCCGGTGGTCAAGAAACGTTGCTGGCCCCCGCTTCGCCGACCGCGCAGTGGCGCTTTGTTCGTGGCACGATGGCGTCCGGGAGATGCACATGACGGGTGACGCGCTCTGGTGGCTGGTGATGGTGCTTGCGGTGGTGTGCACCGTGCTGGCCGTCATGCTGCTGCGCAAGCCGCGCGCGGGCCGGCCCGAAACGCCGGACGACACGACGGGCGTGTCGGCCGCGCCGGCCTTGCCGGGCGGTGCCAAGCCGGCGGCGGCATCGCTGGCCGCCGCCGCGACGGCGAATGTCCTCGCGCCACAGCCGGCCGCCGGCGCGCCTCAGCGCAACCCGGTGGCTGCGCTGGTCGCGCCTCCTGCGGTGAAGCCACCCACCACCCTGGTGGCCGCCCGCGCGCGGCGCTACGAATTGCGTGACGGTGCGCCCGAACCGGTGCTCACGCTGGAGCGTGCCGCCGTCTCGGCCTGGGAGCATGCGCCGGTGGTCCACTGCACGCCGATGCAGCGCGACGCCCTCGCTGCCGCTCTCGCTCACGCACCTCTGCTGGCGCCGTCGGTCCTGCTGTCCGAAGCCGACCTGTACTGCCTGAAACTTCGCGCTGGCGCGGCGCTGGCGCTGGCCCGCGGCGAGATCGCCGCGGCGCCGGGCGGCGTGCTGCGCGCCCAGCCGGCGCAATCGCTTGATGCAACGCGGGCCGCGCCGCTGGCAGCGATCGTGCTGGCGCTGCGCTGCTCGCCGGTCTACCTGGGCGGTCTGCGCTCGCGCGTGGGGTCCATCCAGGCCGAGGCCGCCGTGCTGCTGAAGCGCCCGGCGCCGGGAGACGACCGCTTCAAGGCCTTGCTGCAGGACTTGACTCGCTACCTGCGCGAGGTGGAAGAAAACCACGCCGGCGTGATCCGCAAGCCGGTGTTCGTGGCCCGCGTGGCCGACTTCTGCGTGCAGGCCGAAGCGCTGTGGCGCAGCGCGAACGACACCGTCGGCGCGCTGCGCAGCCGCCTGCAATCGAACCTGGCCAGCGAGCCCTTCGACGCACGCGCGGCGGCCGACTGGTCGGCACTGCAGCAGGAATACGAAGCGCGCCGCCGCCTGGCGCGCTGCGCTGCGCGCATGCTGGCCAGCTGGCACGGGCTGCGGCTGGCGCTGGGCGAGGCCGCCCCGGCGGCGTCGGCCGTGCTGCGCGGCGCGATGGACAGCCTGCGCGCCGCGGTCGAAGCCGATGCGGCGCTGGGCCGCATGTTGCAGGCGAGGGCGCTCGGCCTGGCCGCGCCGCTCGACAAGAACGCGGCGCAGGGCGTGTTGAACGAACTGCTGCAGACGGCCCAGGCAATCGACGCCGGCTTTGCCGGCGAGACCGAGTTGCAGTTGCTGCTTCGCCTGGACACGCTCGGCCGGGTGACCGACGTGCGCGGCCCGATCGCTGCCGACTGAGCCGCCGGGCTCAGCGGGCGAGCAGCTGGTTCAGCGCGGCCACGTCGTCGGGCTTGAGCTGGCCGGAGGCCTGGCGCAGGCGCAGGCTGCCCAGCAGCACGTCGTAACGCGCCTTGGCAAGGTCGCGCTTGGTGCTGAACAGCTGGGTCTGTGCGTTCAGCACGTCGAGGTTGACGCGCACGCCGACCTTGTAGCCGAGCTGCGTCGCCTCGAGTGCGAGCTGGCTGGACGATTCGGCTGCTTCCAGCGCCTTCACCTGTGCCAGACCCGACTGCACGCCGTAGAAGGCCTGGCGCGTGCCCTGGGCCACGCCGCGCCGGGCGGCGTCGAGGTCGTTGCGCGACTTCTCCTCCAGCGCCAGCGTTTCCTTGATGCGGTTCTGGATCGAGTAGCCGGCGAACAGCGGCAGGTTGAGCGTGACGCCGATGCTGGTGTTGGTGGAATTGCCCGAGCTGTTGAAAGAGAAGGGCGGCGCCGCGAGGTCACCGCTGGTCGACACGTGGCCCTTGCCGATGCTGCCGTTCAGTGCCACGGTCGGCAGGTTGCCGGCACGCGCTTTCTCGGTTTCCAGGCGCGCCACGTCCAGGCCGAGCGCGGCCTTGCGCACCGTCGGGTGTTCCGCGTCGGCGCGCAGCACCCATTCGTCGACCGCCGGCGGCTGCACCGGCGGCAGCATCACCGGCACGGCCAGGCCCTTGGGCACGACGTTGCTGCGGCCGACCAGCGTGTCCAGCGCGATGGCCTTGGTGCGCAGGTCGTTCTCGGCGGCGATCTCCTGCGCGGTGGCCAGGTCGAAGCGGGCTTGCGCCTCGCGCGTGTCGGTGATGGTGGCGGTGCCGACCTCGAAGTTGCGCTTGGCCGAGGCGAGCTGCTCGCTGATGAAGGTCTTGTTGGCGCGTGTGGTGCCCAGCGTGTCCTGCGCGCCCAGCACGTCGAAGTAGGCCTGCGCCACGCGCACGATCAGGTCCTGCTCGGCGGCCTCGAAATCGGCGCGCGACACTGCCAGCGACTTGTCGGCCTGGTCGATGGTGGCGCTGTTGGCGCGGTTGAACAGGCTCTGCGAGGCGCTGATGCCGGCGCTGACGGAATTGGTGTCGGCGCTCAGCGTGCTCGAGTAGGGCGTGTCGCTGCTCGAGCGGGTCGCCGCGACCTGCAGCCCGACCGACGGCCGGTTCAGCGCCTTGGCCTGCTCAGCCCGGTACTGGGCCGAGTCGAGCAGCGCACGGGCGGCCTGGAAGGTGGCGTCATAGCCGCGCGCCGCCTCGTACAACTCCTGCAGGCTCTGCGCGCGCGCTCCGGCCGAGAAGGCCAGGCCCAGCGCAAGCGCCAGGGCGGCAGGGGCAAAGGGCAGACGGGTACGCTCGACGGACATGTTGGATCCTCAGGGGAATGGCTCTGGAACGCGTGGGCGACGCTCAATAGCGCGGCACGGCCGGATCGACTTTCGTCGACCAGGCATCGATGCCGCCAGCGAGGTTGTAGACCGAGTCGTAGCCCGATCGCTCGAGGAATGCGACGACCTGCGCCGATCGCACCCCGTGGTGACAGATACACAGGATAGGCTGCGAAGGATCGAGTTCCGCCAGCCGCAGCGGCACCAGGTGCATCGGCAGGTTCAGCGTGGTGGCTCCGTCGAGCCGAATGGCCGCCAGCCCGTATTCCCACGGCTCGCGCACGTCGAGCAGCAGCGCCGGGCCGGTTTCGCCGAGCCAGCGCTGCACGTCGGTGACGGCGATCTGCTGCATGCTCAGAAGCTGAAGCGGGTGGGTTCCTCGAACCCTTGCAGGCGCTGCGCCACGGTGTCGAACAGCTCGACGCTGGCGAAGGCATGTTCGCCGCTGCGCGTGA
>WBZX01003240.1_pt1 | contig 10491 bp, 2 predicted proteins | sample 5204211 | NCBI WGS metagenome assembly WBZX01 (sample SAMN12344362, study PRJNA552823) | activated sludge metagenome | biome: Activated sludge suspended growth; feature: Nitrification reactor; material: Wastewater; isolation source: activated sludge from nitrification reactor of wastewater treatment...
CGATTGAGAGGTGTCTGCAACCCACGTCGCACAGCGTGAACACCGTGTACAGGACTGCCAGTCCGTAGGAGTCCTTCTCGAGCGCGTCGTGGGCCTGTCGCGCATCGTTGACCGGCGCGAGGATGACCTCGTTGACGGCGTTGCGGCCAAGGTCGATGACCAGCCGCACCCGGTTCTCGCGCTCGCGAGCGGCTTCCTCGATGGCGGCCTCTTCCTGCCACGCTGGCCCGGAGGCGCGTCCCGCGACCGCGCCGGTCTCCGAGATGACGTGTCCGGAACAGGACGCCGAGCGCGCTCCGCCGGCGCAGACCTGCGTGCCGTTCTGCACCGAGACGCCGGGCAGGGACATCGCGGGCGGGTAACTGGGCGAGGAACTGCCGAAGAGGTAATGCGAGAGGATCAGCTCGATGGCGACCCAGATGGGGTTCTGGACCATGCCACCGCCCTGGCCGCCGGCGATCGGCGCCAGCGAGTAGCCGCTGGGGTCGATGGCGTTGAGCGGGCGATTGCCGACGTACGCGTAGGGATTGAGTGACTGGCTGTTCAGTCCGTCCCCGATGATCGGGTCGGCCGACAGGAAGCGGCCGAGCGCCGGGTCGTAGACGCGCCCGCCCATGTGCACGAGGTGGACGTTGTCGAGGTGCTCGTGGCCGGTGTAGCCGTGGCGGCTGGTGTTCGCGATCGCGGCCCAGTCCGGCGCCGTTGCGGCCGTCCAGTCGCTGCCTCGCCGGGCGCCGAAGGGCGCGAAGCTCTCGCGGGCGAGAACGTCGCCGTTGCCGGACAGCACGATGCCCGGGCTGCCGAGGTGATCGGCGACCGCGTAGCTCGTACCCGTCGACCCGTCCGAGTTGCGGGAGACGACGATGAAGCCGGACGGCGTCTCCACGTAGTGGCGCCAGTAGGTCCGGCCGGTCGAGGTGGTGCTCTCGCGCTCGAGCAGTCCGCCGAGATACAGGGTCGTCTCCACGCCGTTCGCGTAGTTGGCCACCTGCTTCCAGCGCTGGTGCGTCGGGCCGTAGCTGAACTGCGCCTGCCAGGCCGTTCCGTTCACGGTCTGCGTGACCGTGGTCGGCAGGTTGAACGACGCCCATGCCTGGACCACGCCGTCGCGGGTGCGCTGGTTGCCGTTGGCATCGTAGGTGTAGGTGTGCGGGCCCGCTGTCGTCGCCGCGTGCGGATGCGCCGCATCGGCGTAGGTGTACGAACCGACGTCCGACTTGCTGACGATGTTGCCGGCGGCGTCGTACGTCACACCGAGGTTCGCGACGCCGTTCAGACGCGATGAACCCAGGCGGTCGAGGGCGTCGTAGGCGAACGTCTCGGTGATCGAACGGCCGACGTCCGTGCGCTGCGAGAGGTTGCCGGCGGCATCGTATTCGAAGCCGAGGTTCTGGCGATCGGTCAGGGATGGGGATCGTCCCACCTGGATCGACAGCGGCTGGTTCGTCCAGGGCCGGTACGACGTCGTGACGGCCAGCGTGCTGCCGGCCAGCGACTCGCTGCTGGCAAGGCCAGTATCGTTGGTGGCGCCGAGGCTCCAGAGCGGGCGCTCGGCGGGTTCGCTGGCATCGAAGATGCCGACGACGGCGCCCTGGCTGCGGGCATAACGCACCTTGAAGCGGGCCGCGCTCTGGCCGGCAGGCACCGGGCTCGTCGGGTAGCTGAGCGTGGCGAGCGATCCGTCGCTGCCGTACGCGTAGTCGTACGAGTACGCCTGGTCGGCGGTGATGGTGCGGCGCGCGAGCCGGCCGAGGCCGTCGTAGGCGTAGTCCTCCGCATAGCCGGCCGAAGCGGCACGCTGCAGCGCGCCTACGTTGTGCAGGGCCGCGGAACTGCCCCAGGACCAGGTGCTGGTGCCCTCGGGTTCGGTCCGCGAGACCATGCGCCCGAGTGCGTCGTACGTGGCCGAGAACGACTGTCCCTTGGCGTCGGTCCAGCGCACGAGCTGACCGAAGGAATCCCGCCGGTACGTCCACGCGCCCGCGTCGGCATCCGTCCAGGCCGTGAGCTGGCCGCGACCGTCGCGGCTGCCCGACGAGACGGCGCCGCCGGCATCGCGGACCTGGACGAGGTCGCCGAAGGCATCGTATTCGTAGGAGGTGACACCGCCCGGCCACGGGTCGACCACCTGGCGCGTCTGGCCGGTGACGTCCCGCAGAATCGAACGGATGCGTCCGAGCGGATCGGTGATGCTGACCTGGCGCCCGGCGTAGGCGAATGTGGTGTTGCGCTCGAGCGCCCCGCTGGCCGTGTACAGGCGCTCGGCGAGCACGCGTCCCAGCGGGTCGTAGCTGAGCGTCTCGTAGCCGTTGCTGGCGACGCCCGTCTTCGGGACGTAGCGGGCGACGAGGCGGCCGAGCGCGTCATGGACGAAACGCTCCGTCGACGTGGCGCCGAGCGGCAGGACGACGCTCTGGTACTGCAGCCGGCCGGTGCCGTCGAGATACAGGTTGCGGCGCTCGTATTCCTCGCCCTGCGTGCCGGTTGCGACGATCGTGGTGCGCAGGCGCAGGTCGATCGAGCCCTGGCAGGTGGCGGGGCTGCAGTTCGAGTAGGACCACGCGGTGCGGGTGCCGTCGGGCCGGGTCTCGTCCGCGCGTCGTCCGAAAGCATCGTAGGTCCAGCGGGTCGTGACGCCGTTCGCATCCGTCCGCGAGGCCGGAGCCCCGAGGTCGTAGCGGTACGACAGCAGGCTGGTTTCGCCCAGCGGGTTGGTGAGCCGTTCGGGCAACTGGCAGCGCGCGCCGTAGTCGACCCGCGTGGTGCGGGCGGGCAGGGCGGCGCCGTCCCAGTTGGCCCCGTTCACCTGGAAGCTGCTGGCGTTGCCGCAGGCGTCGTAGCCGAGGGTCGATGCCAGGCGCAGCTCGGGCCGCGACGGCTCGACGACCTGCTGCGTCAGCCGGCAGCGCTGGGTGTCGGCCTGGTAGGCGATCGTGCGCGTCTTGGGCGGCTGGCCCGGGGCACTCCGGGTGGTGGTCGTGCTGGCCGGCAGCCCGTAGCAGTTCGCCGTGGCATCGTTGAAATAGGAGGCGCTGGTGGAGGACTGCCAGCTGGCGTTGAAATACGGCGAACCCGGGTCCTTGTCGGTGACGGTGCGAGTGGTGGCCGTGAGGTTGCCGTAGCCATCGCCGTACGCGAAGGTGGCGCTGGCCTGGGTCACCAGCGTGCCGTTCAGCGGGCCGCCGAATTCGTACTGGGACTCGGTGCTCGACTGGACGAACGGGAAGTACCGCTGCTGAAACGGCGTGCTGCCGAAGGTCTGCACGGCCGGGGTCGCCACGAAGTCGTGGACCCGGGTCGCCAGGTTGCCCTGCAGGAGCGTGCTCTGGGTCAGCATCCCGGTATGCGGAAAGCGCTGCTGCAGGGTGTCCATGCGGTACAGGCCGGTACGCGAGTCGAGCGTACGCACGGCGCCGAACCCCTCGAAGCCGCGACCCTGCAGGTGCATGCGGGCGCCGAAGTAGTGGTACTGCAGCCGGTACGTGGAGCCGGTGCCGACGTTCGCGTCGAGCTGGCTGACCACGTGCATCGGCAACTGCACGTCGATCTCGGGAAACGCTGCATCGCTCCGGCGGGTGTGGTTCGACTGCGTGATGACCGCGTACCTCACCGACTGGCCCACGCCCAGGCCGTCGGTCGCGACCGCCAGCGCGTCGGCCGGGGCCGCCGTCGCGTCGTGCAGGTGGTACTTCACGGCGCCGCCGTTGGTGTCGTCGCGGTAGCCGAGATCGCCGAGCCCGTCGCCGTTCGCGTCGAGGACGAACCACGCCGTGCCGTCCGGCGCCTTGAGTCCGAGGGAGAGCGGGGCGGCATAGCCGTCGCCGCGCGAGCGCAGGACGTACCACTGCTTCTGCGTCGTGTGGATGTACAGCAGGTCGGAGCGACCGTCGCCGTCCATGTCGGCCACGAGCTGTGCACCGGGGATGCTGGGCGCGGGACCGGCCGACACGCGACGGAACGAGCCGTCGCAGGCCGACAGGAACACGGTCGCGGGGGTGACGATGTCGGTGCAGCCGTCGGCATTGAAGTCTGCGAGGCGAGACACGTCGACGAATTCGCCGGGCGTCCCGACCGTGGGCGCGGCGCCGAAGCCGTTCGACATCAGCACCAGCGTCGTGTAGCCGCTCGCGAGGTCGAAGCCGGTGGCGACGACGTCGCCGCGGCCGTCGCCGTTGAAATCGGCGAGCGAGGTCGACGAGGTCGCGTTGTAGCTCGGGAAGCCGCCGATGGAGGTTGCCGCCAGCTGGGTAGCGGCCTCGAACGTCACGTTGCCGGGCGGGACGGTGGTGTTGCGCCTGACCCGCAGTTCGGTGCCGACGACGGAGACGAGGTCGGGCAGGCCGTCGCCGTCCCAGTCCACCGCGCCGAACTCGCCGTTGACCGCCACGCCCGTGTTCGTCGCGGTGAACGTCGAACCGCTCATCGACGCGAGCAGCCAGGTGCCGCCCTGCGCCATCAGCCACTGCTGGCCCGGGCGGCCGGTGAAGCTGCCGACCAGCAGGCGGCTCGCATTGGCCGTCATCAGGCCGGTGTCGACGGCGGCGGCAAGTCCGGTGGGTGTGCCGAGGGCAGCCCACCAGCGCGTGTTGCTGCCACCGTTCGCCTTGGGCAGCAGCAGGTCCTGCAGGCCGTCGCCGTTGAGGTCGATGGGCAGGGGCAGCGCGGCGGTCGAGGCGTTGAAGTTCGCCTTCTGCATCGCCGCGTACGCATTGCTGCCGCCGAGGTAGGTGAAACGGGTGGGCGTGAGGCAGCTCGCGGCGGCGCACTCGGTGACCGAGGCGAGTCGCAGGCGGCCGGTGGCGGGGCTCGCGTCGTACGCGAAGTTGTACGAGCGGATCACCGCCGAAGCGCCGTAGCTGCGGATCGAGATGCTGTCGAGCTCGTTGGGCTCGCGGATCGCGGTGCCATCGACGAAGCCGACGTGCGCGTCGGCGGTCGGCCGGGGCGAGTAGGTGAAGTCGACCTGGTAGAACGGCCCCTGGCCCGTGGCCGTGACCGGATAGGCGATGCGGGCGACGCGGTAGGAACCGATGTTGCTCCCGTTGCCGTACGGGTCGAGCGGGGAATCGTTCTGGTAGGTGATGAGGATCTGGTTCGGCGTGGGCGACTGGCGGTCACGGATGCGCGAGAGTGCCCAGGCCTGCCGCGAGCCGCGTTGCGGTTGGATCTGCGAATCCGGCGTCGTGCCGTATTCGTACACGAGGCCGTCGCGCGTCGTCAGCACGAACGCGGGCACCAGCCCGGTCGACACCTGGGCGACGCGGGCAAAGGACTCGATCTCGGTGGCGTAGATCGCGCCCGTCGCACCGTAGCTTCCGCTGACGAGCTTCAGTTGCTGCCCGTCGAGGCACAGTCGGCTGGTGCGGCCGTCGAACGCCGGTCCGGGAGCGCCGTCCTGGGCCAGCGTGCGATTGCAGGTGTGGATGACCGACAGGCCGGCCAGCGACCAGCCCTGGCCGAGCACGCCGTTGGCGCCGCGCGAGTTGTACTGGAGGGACAGGCGCAGGTCGACCTCGCCGACACCGGGCGGCGTCCACAGCGGCAGGCTGTAGCCGGCCGCACCGGTGCTCGTGACCTGCAGCGAGCCGGGCGTGTGGCCGGCCTCGACGGCGGCCGGCAGCGAGACCGCGCCGGACACGATCGCCTCGGTGCCCGCCAGGACCGGTGCCGGATCGGCCGGCAGGACGACGGGATCGGCGACGAAGGCCTCCGGGTCGACGGGTTGCGCGAGGCCGAGCCCGGCGACGAACGTGAGCAGGGCCGTGGTGCAAGCCGTCAGTGCGGCCCGTCGCCGGTCGGGAATACGAATCGAGTCGCGCATGGCTCGCCTCCTTGCGAGTGGTCGCCGTGGCAGCATCCTTGCAGGCGAGCGGTCGCGGTTCCGCCCGGTAATCTCGCTCGTTTGCTCAGATACGAATTTCCCGCGCGCGGCGGCCCAGGACACGCAAGACCGCGGGCGGTGAATTCGTCACCCATCTGAGGTACATTGCGGAGCGGAGAAGGGGCCGCATGAGCCCCGGCAGGGAGGCTGTGCATGCGTTCGAAGACTCTGGCGATGTGGGCGTTGCTGGGCGCGGGGCTCGTGGCGGGCGCCGCGGCGCACGCGACCCTGCTCGGCCGCGACCTGAACGGCGACGGCACCGACGACGCCTACTACGACACGACGCTGAATCTCACCTGGCTCGCCGACGGCAATTTCGCGTACACGTCGGGGTACGCCGCGCAGTACGACGCCTTCGGCGACGGCGGTGCCTTCGGCATGACGGCCGATCGTGCGGCGATCTGGGCCGGCTCGCTCGACTACTTCGGCGTCACCGGCTGGCGCCTGCCGCGCGTGAATTTCACCGACCCCTTCGTCTGCAGCGCCGTCCAGTTCGGCGGCACCGACTGCGGTTTCAACGTGCGCACGGCCGCGGGCGGCACCGTGTACAGCGAGATGGCCTCGCTGTTCTACGACACGCTCGGCAACGTCTCCGTCTACGACACCGGCGGCAACGCCCGCTCCGGCGGCGGGCTCGCGAACTCCGGCCCGTTCGTCAACGTGATGGGCGTGCGCGGCTACTATCTCGGCCCGCAGAGTGCCGTGAACGGCTCGGTGTTCTATTTCGATACGTCGACGGGCGGCCAGTTCGGCGATTCGGGCTCGCTGCGCCGGTATGCGTGGGCCGTGCGCGACGGCGACGTGCAGGTGCCCGAGCCCGGCACCCTGCTGCTGTTCGCCGGCGGCCTGGCGGCCCTGCTGGCGAGTCGCGCGTCCCGGCGTCGGGGCTGAGCGCCGCATCCGGCCCCGGGGGCGCGGCTCAGTTCAGGGTCGCCGCCCCGTCGAGCCACTTGAGCACGGTCCGGAACAGCACGTCCGGGCTCGCCGGCTTGGCGATGAAGTCGCTCATGCCGGCCTCCAGGCAGCGTCGCCGGTCCTCGGCGAAGGCATTGGCGGTCATCGCGATCACCGGCACGTTCGCGAAGTCGCGCATCCGGCGCAGCGCGCGCGTCGCCTCGAGGCCGTCCATGTTCGGCATCTGCATGTCCATGATGATCAGCGCGTAGTGGCTGCCGCGCGCGGCGCGCATGGCCTCGCTGCCGTCGCTGGCGATGTCGACCTCGAAGCCGAGGTCGGAGAGCATCATCGAGGTGATCTCCCGGTTGAGCGGGTCGTCCTCGACGATCAGCAGGCGCTTGCCCGAGTGGCGCGTCCGCAGCGCGCGCTCCGCATCCTCCATCGCGACGTGGGGGCCGGTCGCGTCCGGCGAAAGCGGCAGGCGCGCCGAGAACCAGAACGTGCTGCCGGCGCCCGGTGCGCTGATGGCGCCGACGCCGCCGCCCATGATCTCGGCCAGCTTGCGCGTGATCGCGAGCCCGAGCCCGGTGCCGCCGTAGATGCGCGTGGTCGAGTTGTCGGCCTGCTCGAAGGGCTCGAACAGGCGGGGCAGGGCGGCCGGGTCGACGCCGATGCCGGTGTCGACCACCTCGAAGCGCACCAGCACGTCGTGGGGGCGCCGCTCGGCGGCGCGCACGTTGACGGTGATGCTGCCCTGCTCGGTGAACTTCACCGCATTCGAGGTCAGGTTGAGCAGGGCCTGCTGCAGTCGCCCGGCGTCCCCCATCAGTTCGGGCAGCGTGGCCTCCGTCGAGACGTGCAAGTGCAGGTGCCGCGCATCCGCCCGCTCGCGCACCATCGTCACCACGTTGGCCACGATGGTCTCGACGCGGACCGGCTTCATCTCGAGTTCCACCTTGCCGGCCTCGATCTTGGAGAGGTCGAGCACGGCGTCGAGGGTCTGCAGCAGGTGCTGGCTGGCGCCGAGGAGCTTGTCGAGCCGCACGGACTGCTCGGCCGTGAGGCCGCCGCGGCGGATGAGGTGCGCCATGCCGCTGATCACGTTGAGCGGCGTGCGGATCTCGTGGCTCATGTTGGCGAGGAACGCGCTCTTGGCCGCGTTGGCCGCCTCGGCCGCCGCCTTCGCGTCCTCGAGCTGCGTGGTGCGCTGGGCGATACGCTCCTCGAGTTCGTCGTGGTAGCGCTCGAGTTCCTCGCGCGCAGCCTTCATCTCGGAGATGTCCCGCGTCACCGACAGGATGCAGGGCTCGCCGTCGACCATCAGGACCGTCGCCGACATCAGGCCCCAGCCTCGGCGCCCGTCCCTGGCGACGAACTCCGCTTCGTAGTTGCGCACCTGGCCGTTGCGCCGGACCAGCTCGACGAGGCGGTCGCGCGCGGCCCGGTCGGCCCACATGCCGAATTCTGCGGAGGTTCGCCCGATGACCTCCTCGCGGGTGTAGCCGAGGGTGTCGAGGAAGCTCTGGTTGCACTCGAGCAGCCGGCCGTCCGAGAGACGGCTGATGTTGATGGCGTCGAGCGTGGTCTCGAAGGCGGCGCGATAGCGAGCCTCGCTGGCGTGCAGCGCCGCCTCGACGGCCTGCCGGTCCGTGACGTCCTCGGCGATGCCCAGTACGCCGATCACGGCGCCCTCGGGCGAGCGCAGCGGCACCTTCGACGTGCGCAGCCAGCGCACTTCGCCGTCCGGCGTGGTCATCGGCTCCAGGTAGTTGAGCTTCGGCTGGCCCGACTCGATCACCTCCCGGTCGTCGGCGCGATAGTCCCCGGCCTCGGGTTGCCAGCCGAGCTGGAAGTCGTCCTTGCCGATCACGTCCGCGGGCGAGTTCTCGCCCGAGGTGAGGGCGAACAGCGGGTTGCAGCCGAGGTACTTGAGCTCGGGATCCTTCCAGAACGCCATCACCGGCACGTTGTCGATGACGGTCTGCAGCAGGCTGCGCGAGCGGGCGAGGTCCGACTCCAGCGTCTGCGTCAGCTTCTCGCTGTCGCGGCACAGGCGAATGGCACGGTCGAAATTGCGCAGGACCGGCTGCAGGATCTGGCTCAGCCGGTCCGAGCCGGCGACCGGCACCTCGCAGAGCAGCAGGATGGTGCCCGTGTCGCCGATCGGCAGCCGCAGGCCGTGCCGGTAGGCCCGGGAGCCGCCGAGCGGCGCGAGGTCGGCGGCATCGTCGAAGGTCCGGGCCGGGCCGGCCAGCAGGGCGGACGGCAGCTCCAGCACGCTGCCGTTGCGCGCGAGCAGCGAGTGGTCGCCGATGACGGCGTGCAGTCGGCCGCGGGTCGAGCCGTCGCCGGGCACCTGGTCCAGCAGCACCACCCCGACCGGATAGCCGGTGTGGAACAGCAGCCGCTGCAGGGTCTTGACCAGCATCGCCTCGAGCCGGACCTCGCTGCCGATGGCGAGCGTCAGGTCGTACAGGACGTAGGGGATGTGTTCGCGGTTCATGCGCGACGCCAGGGCGTGCAGACCAGCGTGGCGTTGTGGAACAGCGGGTAGCCGCCCGAGGTGGTGCTGCCGATCTCGCCGAGCGACAGTGCGCCGGCGATCTGGCGTACGCCGGTGCGTGCCGCCAGTGACTGCACCTCGCGCGCAGCGTCCTCGCCCATGTGCAGGCGCCGCCCGGCGCAGTAGAAGGCCAGCAGGTTCTCGCCGGCGAGCGAACCGTTGGCCTGCGCGAGGCTCTGCGCGAGGCGCTGCACGCACTGGCCGTCCTGCAGCCCGGGCGCGCGCAGCACGACGAGCATCGCGTTCTCCGGCACCTCGCCGATGCAGAACACGCCGCCCTCGTCGGTCAGCGCCACCGGGATGCGCACGACGACTTCCTGGTTCGCACGCAGGATGCCGAACGGATAGTGCACGCCCCACTCGTAGAAGTTCTCGCGCGTGAGTTCGACGCCGCCCTCGCGACGCACGATCTCGCGATAGACGTCGAAGGCCGGGCGCCAGTCGATGTGGATGATCTGGTTGCCCGACGTCGAGGTGGCCGTCATCACTTTCTCGGGGGCGGGGCAGCCGTGCTCGAGGATGGTCCGGACGTCCGCCGGGACCAGCAGCGCGAGCGCGGCCTGCGCCGCGGTACGCTCCTGGTCGAACACGCAGGGCATCGGCTGGAACGTCTCGCTGCCGCCTGCGACCCCGGCGTAGCTCACGCGGTCCGCGAGGCGCAGGTAGAGGTCATCGAGCAGCGACGAGACGTTCTGCAGCAGGGCGTCGAAGATCAGGTACAGGGTCGGCCGACCGGCGCCGTCGGCCCCCGGTCGATCGAGCAGTGCCTGGACGGGTTCGGCGATGCGCTGCGCCGCCACGGCCGGCTCGACCGCCAGGTCGGTCACGAGGAAGGTCGGGATCCGGTGGTCGAACCGCAGCAGCCAGAAGCCGGTGCCGACGAAGCCGTCCCGGGTGACCAGTTGCGGGAAGATCGCGCCCACGAGCGGGACACCCTGCTCCCGGCAGACCGCCTGCAGCATCGGCACGGCCGCCTGCTCGGCTTCGGGCACCAGCGCCAGCAGGCCGAGGTCGGGGTATTGCGCGCGCCATCCGCGCACGAGTTCGGCGGTCGCGGCGGCGTCCGCCGGTACCAGTTGCAGGTTGTCTTGGTTCATGGCCATCCCGGGCGACTCGTCCGCGAATGCGACACCGAACGGGCCGGGATGGC
>WBZX01003241.1_pt1 | contig 10490 bp, 13 predicted proteins | sample 5204211 | NCBI WGS metagenome assembly WBZX01 (sample SAMN12344362, study PRJNA552823) | activated sludge metagenome | biome: Activated sludge suspended growth; feature: Nitrification reactor; material: Wastewater; isolation source: activated sludge from nitrification reactor of wastewater...
AACATTGAAACCATCAATGCCTGATATCCGATGAAATTTATCACATGAATTCGAATGTAGAGACGCGATTAATCGCGTCTCTACATTCGAATTCACGTTAATCTACATTCGAATTCACGTTAATCTACATTCGAATTCACGTTAATCTACATTCGAATTCACGTTAATCTGCATTCGAATTCACGTTAATTTATGGCTTGAGGTTATTTACAAGACCGGTATCATCAGGTGAGATCACGATCTTCTTCCCTTCGTTGGTCACGATGAGAATCCGGTTTTTGGATTGTGTGAGGTACCAGGTCATGTGACCGAGAGTACTATTGTAGTATTTGCCATAGTAACCGAATAGTCCGCCGTTGCCAAAAGTCCTGATCGTACTTTTCAATTCACCATCGCCAATCATCCTGGCCTCCTTGATGGACGATCGGTTGATGATCACTTTGCCTATAGGCCTGTTGATCGACAGCGCTGTAGTATCCAGGGAATAGGATTGCGGTGCGAACAACCATGAACCAAGGAGGATGGCTACAAAAAGTAAAAGCACGCCTCCATGGATCAGTAGGGCAGTCTTGTCACCGGCAGCGTCGCGAATGGCATTGACGCTCATCAGTCCAATCCCCAGAAACAAGACAAATACACCAGCGGACATTAGTTTGGCCATGGTGTCGAGTGAAGCTTTGTATTCCATATCATCCGGAGCCCATGAATTCCTATGTCCACTGGACACAGCCCATGTGCTCAGGTAAAAGTAAGTGAAAAAAATCCATCATCTGACACCGTCCCCTTCACATCCAGATCTGGTGCGTTTCGATGGAAATGAAATCAGCCAGGGAGTGCAGACATGAAATAATTACATAGTTCAGCAAAGCGACGTAGTCAATTTCCCTATGTTAAAAAATCACTTATCCCCTGCCAATGCTAGGATATTCCGGCATTTATGTTATATTTTTAAGGAAGGCATAGCCCTATACACACCATTTTTAACTTTTTAAACCACCACATCATGGAAGAGATTGCTTTAACAAAAAATGCACCACGGAGAGGGTTTCTTCGCGGACTTGGCACCGGAGCAGCAGCGCTTGGATTAGCGACACTCACATCTTCCTTTAAATTTATTGGTACAAAGGCGGAAATGCGCACCGTAGCTGGAAAATCAAAGGATCCGGCAGACTTATGGTTTGACAAAGTAAAAGGAGACCACCGGGTCGTGTATGATGCTCCTCACCCCAACCAGATTTTCCCGTTCGCCTGGCCCAAGGTATTCAAGATCAGCAATGCAGCTACCGGCACACCGGAGGAAGATTGTGGTGTGGTCGTCGTCCTGAGGCACTCTGCGATCTGCTACGCCTTCAAGGACAATGTATGGGCCAAATATAACTTTGGTGATGTCTTTGAGGCACACAATGTAGGGCCCAACTTCAAGGCCGCCGACGCAGCTACCGCCACAAAGACGCGCAATCCATTCTATATGACCAAGCCGGGCGATTTCGCCATACCCGGGGTAGGTCCTGTACCCATTGGCATTCCGGAACTCCAGGAAAGCGGAGTCATGTTTTGTGTATGCGGAGCTGCGATGAATGTATACTCCACCGTACTGGCCGGAAAGATGGGTTTGAAGCAAGAGGATATCCTCAATGAATGGAAAGCAGCGCTCATCCCTGGTATACAGATCGTGCCGTCAGGCGTATGGGCCCTCAGCAGGGCGCAGGAGCATGGTTGCAACTACATATACGCAGGTTAACCTAAAAGCTACGTGCACGATGAAACCAATACTCTTCATACTGCTCATACTCCTCACAGGCCACCAATGTGTTACCGCACAAAAAGTGCCTTACAATGTTGTATTTGATGTGACCACAAAAGATACTGTGGTGCACCAGATGGTGATCCGATGGATCAATGAGATCCTGTCGACAGATCCGATGGCCAATATCGAAGTCGTCTACTATGCCAAGTCACTGGACATGGTGACCCAGGGCAGATCTGTAGTCGCAGCGGATGTTGAAAAATTTGCCGCACGCAAGAATGTATCCTTCAAGGTTTGCCAGGTAGCCATGAAAAACAACAATGTCGAACTGAGCCAGCTATTGCCCGGTGTATCCACTGTCCCGGATGGCATATATGAGATTATCAGCCGACAACACGACGGCTGGGGATATATCAAGGCATCGCGATAGCCTATACCTTTTGATTTAGTAGATGCTAAGCTGAAGGAATCCAGGTCAACTGGTGACTTCCGGAAGCTTAGCATTTTTCATTTTAGGATCACAGCATCAAATGCTTGGCGAGTAATTCCCTGGCACTGGTCCACTTCATCCCTGAATAGCGATCATTGTCAATGCGATCCAGCTTTGAGCGCTTGTCAATCATATTGGACAGGTATTGCATGCCTTGCCATGCAGGGTAGAGTTCGTTTTCTCCAGGTGCCATCTTACGGATGATCTTTATCAATACATTGAGGAAACCCTGGCCACCTATGCGAAACAAGCGAAATTTATTTCGGCCTGACCGGTATCCAGATCTCCTCTTCCGAATCAGTATCCTCAGGCCTGTACTTGTCACCCATCAGGGCAAAGTGAGGCCGATCGTCCAAAGCATACGCTGAGGCGGGCAACCAGGTCCTGAAGATGTATTCGTAGGTTTCAACACCTTTACTTGCAGGGCCCCGGTGAATGAAAACTGCATATAGTCCTGTAGGTAGGATAAGCACCTCTATGTTGTCAGGCACCTCATCAGTGCCGGATACTTCGACCGCTGCCCATTTGATAAACTCAGCCCCAGGATCGAATGAATCAAAGAAATACGGATCATATTGTTCAACGGAATAGAGATAGGTGTTGACCACATTGGGGATCTCCTTCCTTCGCGGCATAAAGCTTTGCCACAATTCCCTAGTCCGGTTTTCAGCAAAGGACATCCGGGTCTTTCGGCCGATCAATATTTTTTCCGGAAGTAATTCCAGTCGAGGCTCATCATTCATCATCAGCTCCCAGCCGGTTTTTGAAATCCCGGGGTGATCGGTTTAAGCAACATGGCCAAATGCAGTAATTCAGGCTCTGAGTAATACGGCCCTACGATTTGGATACCAATCGGCAGGCCCTTTTCATTTAATCCAAGCGGCACTGTAATCGACGGATGGCCTGTGGCATTGATAATGTAACTATAAGGGACATATTTCATGTAAGGCATAGTGGTTCCGTCATCCGCCTTGATTGGCTTCCATGATTCCTGTTTCCTGAAGGCTGCATCATAAGACACGGGGCAAATAAAAAAATCATATTTCTTGAAAAAGGTTTCCCATTGATCGATCAATGCCTCCCTGTCGGATTGAATCTGCTCCCAATCCTTGTCAGATGCATCCATGATGGTATGGCTGAATGCTTCATAATTGCCGCTGCCGTCATCGGTCTTCGAAAAATCCATTTCCATAAATTTCCGCAAGAGCCAAGGCTGATTTTCGCCCATCATCGATGCAAAAGACCTGAGGAACATCCTTTGCAGGTCTGTATAGATCGCCGGAGCATCTTTCTCCAGGAAAACATGTTGCCTGGTCAGTGAATCAATAAATGTGCTTAGCTTTTGCCTTGTAGTTTCACTAACCTTTACGACACCGTCCGTTGCTTTCCATTCATCCATCCACGCCATCTTGTATTGATCGAGTGTTTTCTTGGAGACTGGCTTCCATTCAACAGGTTTCTGAAACCGGGTATCCAATTTAGTTTTACTGATCACTTCCCACATGAGCTGCAAGTCTTCAGGTGCGCGAGCCAATGGACCGGGGGAGGCCATTGCCAGGCGCGTATATTTTGTAACCGTATCGGGACTTGTCCCTGCCGTTATATTGACCGTTCCAAATGTTGGCTTTAAGGACCACAACCCGCAGAAAACGGCAGGCAGGCGAATGCTGCCTCCCATATCACTTCCGAGCTCCATAGGGGAAAATCCTGCAGCCACTGCGGCTGCCCCACCGCCGGTACTCCCTCCGGGAGTCCGTGTAGTATCATACGGATTATTGCAGGTGGGATATACCTCACCCTGTGTTTGATAATCAGCAAGCATAAATGCGTCGTTGGTAGTGCCCAGTATGATAGCGCCTGCATTCTTGAGCTGTTTCACTACTTCTGCATCTCGTGGTGCTGTAAATCCAAACATCTTCGCATTTAGGGTGCAGGGCGAGCCTTTTACCCAAAACATTTCCTTGATCGTGACGGGCACACCAAGCAATGGCTTGTTGATGGTATCTCCATTGGCAACCGCCTCATCCGCCATTTTTGCTTCAGCAAGGGCTTCCTGTTCTCTGAAAAATATCAGGGCATTATATTGGAAGTTGTTGTTCTTGATATGATTCAGATATTCGGTCACGACTTCCATTGAGCTGGCTTGCCTAGAACGAATCATTTCGGCAAGCTCCGAAGCGCTTTTGTAAATATATTTCCCTTCCATCGGGAATAGTTGAGATGGCCTGGTAAAGAGCTCTTGTTGGAGGACAATGGGCTTGCTGTCAAACTTGGGAATAATGGAATTGACATAGATGCCAAAACTGATGGCCAGCATGATGATTATGCCAACAAAAATACCGACCCATTTGAGCACTTTTTTGGTTTTCGGATTCATGTGATGCGATAGTTGGTTAAACAATCAAATATAATAATTGTACCCTAGCATTACTATACCACTGGCGCTTTCAATAATTGCGACAGCCATTGGCCACCACTTTATCCTGGCTTGCCGGAATCCTATTTCTCAGCTGACCCATCGCGTTGGCAAAGGTTACATTAAGATAGATCGTTCTTTCCTTCGGGGAGACAGATTGCACCTTGTCAAAGTCCTCCATGTGGAGGTATGTGGACAAAGCCTCATATAGAGGATCGATTTGATACTCTGCACAATGTGGGCGGTATCGTTTTTACGAAGGAAAAGAAATAAGAAAAGAGCTGGTAGGCTGTTCGATTTTATAGATATATCATCTTGATCACGACCATAGCGGCTATGATCAAAACCCCCATGGCAATGATCCATCGGTATCGCCCATAATAATGGAGGACGGTCATCACCAGCAAGCCGATGGCCGTGATAAACGCTGCCAGGAGAAATGGTTTCACCTGATTAAAAGGTAAACTGCCTGATGCCTCATGCTGCAATCTGAACGGTTCGCCAATCGTCCTGATCAGGGCAAGGAAGATGATCATCGTGGTGGCATTGGAGATGCGTTTTTCTGTAAGCATAATCTTTACATTTACATTTCAATCATTGTCCCCTCCACTGCCATCTCAAATTCAAATGGGTGGGAAGTGGATTGTTGAAGGTGCACATACATCTCATCCAGTTGCGCATCTGAATGCATTGGATCATGATGCGAAAGGATCAATCGCTTGACTCCTGTCAATCCGGCAAAGGTCAATGCATCTTCCATTGAGCTGTGACCCCACCCCGCCCTGGATTTATATTCCTCCGCTGTATATTGTGCATCATGCAGGAGGATATCTGCCTCCTTCGCAAGTTCGCTGCCGGAAAGCCACTGGACATCATGCTGGATGCCACTACGACCCAGTGCCGGCTCATGATCGGGTATATAGGTAAACACACCACTCCTGGATTGTACACGAAACCCGACCGTAGGGCCCGGATGAATAATATAGCGTGATTGTATAGTAAAGGGACCGATTTCAAACACACTGTTGTCGATCTCATGGATAAAGATCTGGCAAGGGAGATCGCGGAAATAGACAGGAGACAGTGGAGGAGAAAAATATCGTCCTAACCTGGTGCGCAGGCTATGTGTTGTGGTGTGCGGCCCCCAGATATGCACTTCCCTGGAAGGATCAAACAAAGGTTTGAAAAAGCCAAGGCCCTGGATATGGTCAATATGGAGATGGGTCAGGAGGATATCTATCCGCTGACTATTGAGATTTTCACTGAAATTGAGATTGGTGATGCCGCTCCCGGCATCAAGGACGAGCAGGCAGCCATCTTCCTCTACTTCGACACAGGATGTATTGCCTCCATACAGCTTGGTATAAGGGTTGATAGTGGGTATGGATCCACGAACGCCCCAGAGTGTAATCTTCATTCTTCAGATGGCCTCCAGAATATGGCCACGGCGCCAACAAAATTGCCGGACCTGCCGATGATGGGATATGAAGACACTGCTATCTTTTCTGTCTTGCCTTGCAGGCTTTCGATCCAGAAGGTCTTGTAATAGGGCAATTGATTCAGCAACGTCTTGACCAGTGGGAGATCTTCAGGCTCCAGGATTTTTCCATTTTCATCCTTGGATTTAAAGATGGTAGACCACATCTCCACCGGCATCTCACCAGTATCCTGATACCGCTTTCCAAGGATTTCTTCTGCCGGCTCGTTGTAGAAAAGCAGGTTACCCACCGTATCAGTGATGAAGACCGGTATCGCCAGGCAATCTGCGAGTTGCCTGTTCAGGATAATCTCAATCGGATAAGACATAGTCGCTCATTCGTCCGGCCTCAACCGGTTTATGATTCCCAAATTATAAAATAATATAGATATCACTATACCTGGTTATGCACGGTCTATAAGGGTAGAATGCAAGATACTGATCTTCCATTCTTTTCCCCTCCGGACCAGGATAGCGGTCTCCAGCCATCTGACCTTGCTGTGCTTTCCGTTTCGATCTATCTCTGCCTCGTTGCGATAACTGACCCAGGCAACTTTGCCCTTCACAATGGTCCTGATAAACGCTATAGTATTGATCCGCTTGTAATCTACGGCGGTGTTTTGCGCAAGTTTAAGCGAGAGGGTATCCCGTGTCCAGAGCAATGCGTTCTCCAGGACCAGGATGTCGCTTGTACAATAGGACAACATCTTGCTGGTATCGCGTTCTGCAATAGTCTGAAAGAAACGCGTGATGACCTGTTGCACGTTTTGCTGCGCTGCCGATAATGGCTCCTGCGCACTGGTCAAAGAAAAAGACTGTAAAAACAAAACAACGACAATGACTATTTTCATTTCAGGACGAGTTTAGCTGATTCAGGCGCAAGGCCAATAGTGGCTATTGCGCCACTGTTAAATTTTATAAAATCTGTTTCAATACCATCACTAAAGATCACCCCGCCGGTAGGCATCAACGACTCCAGCGTAAGGTGATTTTGATTTCGAATGACCCCGGCAGTGATACCTGCCTGTGTCCGCTTGCTCTTGAAGGGTTCCCTCACGGCAAAAAGCAATTCATTATCCGCCAGCTTTGGCCTTTTGGGCTTCAGGTCTTTTTCAAACATCCCGGCTACGCCATACGCCATATTGAATATAGAACTCAACCAACCTGTCGAACCCGCAGGCGTGGAGACGATCAATCCACTTGAAGAATGCTCTTCGGTGTTTTGATTAAATGAGATTTTGTAGCGGGCTGATACATGCGATGAGGCTCCAACAAATAAGTCATTGAACGCCAGGAGGCGCTGTCCATCATTCAACCTGGCCTCTGCAAATCGCATTTCTCTGGACGTAAATTGATCCGCCATTACCTGGTCCACTCCCGAAATAAAATCGGTCGTATCAAATGGGAGCAGCACACCATCATATCGCGCTTTATCAGGATTGACAGCGATGATTGGACATCCTCTTGAATATTTTGCGGTATTCGCTACTAGCCCATCCTGGCCGATGACCACAATGAGATTTGTTTCAGCAAAGAGGAAAGATGGAAGATATATGCGCTCAACGGTTTTGTTCTTCACAACCTTAGAAAGCTGCGTTTGCAGCGCGTCCAATGCATGGTGGAATATCTCATGTTCAAGCGCGTAGTCATCATAATGGCCGCCCAGGCTTTCAATATAGAATTTCGCCTGAGCCCTTGTATTGAATCGTTCGATCAGGGACTCAAGTCTTGTTTTATTTTTGACAATGATGGCATATTCTATACCCATCACTTGTCATCACGATGGCTGCTGAGTATAGAATCCAATAGTTCAGGACTTATATTCAGGTTACCGATTTTACCTGCATTCTCAGCCAATTCGCGGAAGGCAAGCGCTATATTAAATCTCGGATCCGGATTGTTGTTCAACGCCGTCAGGGTTTTCCAGTCAATATCCCTAAAGGGTTTCAATGTTGTCTCCATGACATACCCCTGGGTCTCCGCTTCCTTCTTGTCATTCAGTGTTTTCTGTTCGATGAGTTGCTTGCGTTGATTTTCAACAGCGATATCCGCTTCCAGTTTCATCTGCCGGAGCTTGCGGTCATTTTCTGATTTTTGCACTTCAGACTCCATCTTCTTTTCCGCTATTTGTTTTTGCTTCTCCTCTACAGCGATCTCTGTATTGAGCTCCGTTTCCCTGATGATCCGCTCCTGTTCGACTGCAAAATTTCTACGTTCATAGATGGCCTGGTCAGCCTCTTGCTGTAATTTCTCACGGGTCTCGGTTTCTAATGCCCTGGCCATTTCAGGAGTCGCTTTCACTGCAAGGATATTGGCGCCTAATATATCTATCCCGAGCATCCCGATCGCCTGTGAGGCTCTCAGTCCTTCCAGGATTTTGCTTTCAATCGCCTTGGCTGACCTGATCGCATCCTTCAGTTTGATTTCGTGGATGTATGAGGATGTCGAGGTCTGAGCTTCATTGATGATCCGCTGATTCAATTTTTCAACATCATTCTTCTTGTACTGCCCATTATCATCGACCGTAAAATCCAAAACGTCTGCCAGGGCCTTCGGGTCGCTGATCTTGTAACTGATCTGTCCCTGGATCGTAACGGTCTGATAGTCGTTGGTGGATTCATTAAAAATAAAAGGCAGGTCATTACTCCCCATTGGAATCGCGGCGATAGAACTATTGGGTGCAAAATAAAAAAAGGAAAGGCCACGACCTTCCCTGCTGATACTTCCGTTCCTGAAGTGCAGGACGTAAGTCATCGAGTCAAATTTTATATGCTTTATGCCAAACATGCTTTTACGATTTTAGGCTTGAGTATCCATTTCCCCTGGGATCAATTGAAATCCCATCTAAGGTAAAGATATTTAAAATTAAAACGACCTGACCGGAAGCTACTCTTCAGCAAGGATTTCCTTGATTGTCCAACTTTAGTTAAAACCTAAAACAACACATGTCGCCCTCAAATTACAGCCCTGGCAAATATCCGCGCTGTATCCTTAACCCAACTCAAACGAGGTGATCCCGAAGATCTTTCTTATCGGTATCGGCGGTGGATCTCCATAATACATCCTGCCGCATTCAAAGACGTAAGTACCATTATTTTTTCCCATCAAATCTACCGCATCAGTATTGATGACCGGGATATCGATATAAACCGTTTCCTCCCCTGCTGCATTGAGGCATGCCCGCAGCAACGCTTCAGCCACCGCAGGATCATCCGCAAATAGCGGACAAATCTTATATCCTGTCTGCGCTTTGCGCATGACCACAAATCCCTTTAAGAGGCCATCAAGGATATATTGAAAAGCCCTGATACCCTGCTGTCCGAGCCATGGTATCATAAACCGAGGACGCGCAAAACCAAAACACTGCTCGTCGTATACCAATACACGCTGCACATCCTCATCACCGATTGGCCTGATATGCTGATCCATCTCATACAAAGCACCCATAATGGCATACCGCTCATCCCTGAAGGCAATGGCAAATCCACCCTTGCTGTAAAAAGGCTGCATATCCACTACTCCATCCATCCCTATACTTGCACCAGGTCTCAGGCGGGACAGCAGTATATCCCTGCGTTGATACCATAGCTTATGACCGAGGCCAAGGCCCCTATAATCCGGCCTGACGATAAACAAGCCCATGAAACCAAAGAGCCCATCATAAGACACTACTGCTCCTCCGGCAATCAATTTACCCTCCAGGATATACCCATAGTATCCGTCATGATCAGCAGCCCAGAACACATCCGCATCATACCGCCCGGGATTCCAGCCTTCTTCTGCAGCCCATTTGACCAAAGTCCTGACGCCTTCAACGTCCAGCTTTTGTAGTTCCGGTGTTTCGATCATATGCCGTTTTAATTTATCGAATGCAATATTTCCATTTCAACCAGGGTCAACGCTTCGTATTGAGTATCTCAAGATACCTTGACATCAGGTCCAGATATTTCCTGACATCCTCCAGGCTGCCCTTCCTGACAGACACCTCAGGGTTCATCGCGCGCAGGGCATTGACCTTGGCACGTACATTGGCGCGGTAACATTTGTAATACGTAAAAAGCAAATGTTCCTTTTTGCCGAATTGAGCCTTGTCGCCTGCAAAATAATAGTCTGTAAATGCCTCGCTCAGGTGATCGTATCCTTCTGCCTCAAGATCCATACAGAAGAAGGCCAGCTCGTCAAGCACATCAATTCTCCGATAGTCATCATTGAATTCAAGGCAATCGAAAATAACCGGCTTAGCATACAGGAAAATATTGCGGGAATGCAGATCGCCATGGCAGTCCCTTATATACCCGCCTTCGATTCGTTCAATAAACATCTCCCTATGTGTGCCGAGAAATGTGTCTGACATCCTAAC
>WBZX01002552.1_pt2 | contig 10489 bp, 11 predicted proteins | sample 5204211 | NCBI WGS metagenome assembly WBZX01 (sample SAMN12344362, study PRJNA552823) | activated sludge metagenome | biome: Activated sludge suspended growth; feature: Nitrification reactor; material: Wastewater; isolation source: activated sludge from nitrification reactor of wastewater...
CCCAGCGCATCCGGACGACCAAGCTGTCGACGCTGATGTGGCTGGTCGGCTTCGTGACCTTCTTCCTGAGTTCGGTGCTCGACAACCTGACGACGACCATCGTGATGATCTCGCTGATGCGCAAGCTGCTGGCCAGACATGACGACCGGCTGTTCTTTGCCGGCATCATCGTCATTGCCGCCAACGCCGGCGGGGCGTGGTCGCCGATTGGTGACGTGACGACGACGATGCTGTGGATCGGCGGCCAGATCACGGCGCTGGCCATCATCAAGTCGGTGCTGCTGCCAGCGCTGGTCAGCATGGTCATTCCGCTCGCCATCACCGCTTACGTGCTGCGCGGCCAGCAAGTCGAAGCGCCGGTCAGCACGGCGGGCGAGCATGGCATCAAGACCAGCGAGTTCGAACGCAACCTGATGTTCTTCCTCGGCATCGGCATTCTGGTCGCCGTGCCGGCCTTCAAGACGATCACCCATCTGCCACCGTTCATGGGCATCCTGTTCGGGTTGGGCATCCTGTGGCTGGTGGGCGATCTCGTGCATCGCCACAAGGAGGACGAATTCAAGCACCACCTAACGCTGGTTCACGCACTGAGCAAAATCGACATGAGTTCGCTGGTCTTTTTCGTCGGCATCCTGCTCTCGGTGGCGACGCTGGAACACACCCACATCCTGTCCTCGCTGGCCGGCTGGCTGAACGAGACGGTCGGCCGTCAGGACGTCATCGTGCTGATCATTGGCATGGTCAGCGCCATCGTGGACAACGTGCCGCTGGTTGCCGCCTCGATGGGCATGTACAGCCTGAGCGAGTTTCCGGCCGATCATTTCCTGTGGCAGTTCCTGGCCTATTGCGCTGGCACTGGCGGCTCGATCCTGATCATTGGCTCGGCGGCCGGCGTGGCGGCCATGGGCCTGGAGAAAATTCACTTCTTCTGGTACGTAAAGAAGATCAGCGGCCTGGCGCTGGTCGGTTACTTTGCCGGGGCCGGGGTTTATTTGCTGCAGCATCAGCTACCGGCCTGACTTATCGCGCTTCATTGCTTTGATTCACCCCTTTTAGGGGTTAATGCAATTGCACTGAATTGATGCCAAGTCGAAGGGAATGAGGCACGGATGACGATAGAGTCGTGTCGGGAAACCGATGAGGGCTCCTTCGATGGGTTCAGATTATATGTAAATGACCGGTCTGTAAGCAGAATCGGTCATTTTCCATATCGCATACGATCGGCAGCTTTGGCCGAAGAGCGCTGGGTCAGATTTCACGTTAGACGGCAGGTTAGCGCTGAAAACTTCCATTTGATCAGCGTTACGGCGAGCGTCTCGTTTAGGTAGGAAGTTCGCCTTCGCCAACCAGAAAAGCAAAACAAGCAAAAAGGGAGCGAATTGCTCCCTTTTTATGTCCGACAGACTTAATTGTTTCCCGACAGACTTAATTGTTTCCTATCAGTTACCAGTTCGGCTCGCGCTCCGGCGTCGCGGTTATGCGGTGGATGGCCAAATCTGCGCCCTGATATTCGTCCTCCTGATCCAGCCGCAGGCCGAGTGCAACTTTCAGCGATCCGTAAACCAGCAGGCCACCGGCCACCGCCACCGCGATGGCAAGCGCCGTCATGATCAGTTGCGGCATGAAGGCCACACCACCCGCCCCACCCAGCGCCTTGCTACCGAAAATACCCGCCGCAATGCCGCCCCAGGCACCGCACAGGCCATGCAGTGGCCAAACGCCGAGCACGTCGTCGATCTTCCAGCGATTCTGCGTCAGCGTGAACATGACCACGAACAAACCGCCAGCAATACTGCCGACCGCTAGCGCACCAATTGGGTGCATCAAATCGGAACCGGCGCAGACCGCCACCAGGCCGGCGAGGGGGCCGTTGTGCACGAACCCCGGGTCATTCTTGCCGACCAGCAACGCAACCAGCGTGCCGCCGACCATCGCCATCAGTGAATTCAGCGCGACCAGACCGGAAATCTTGTCCAGCGTCTGGGCACTCATCACGTTGAAGCCGAACCAGCCGACCGTCAGGATCCAGGCGCCGAGCGCGAGGAAGGGAATTGATGAGGGCGGGTGGGCGGAGATGCGGCCATCCTTGCCATAGCGCCCATAGCGCGCACCCAGCAGGAGCACCGCCGGCAACGCGATCCAGCCACCCATGGCATGCACGACGACGGAACCGGCGAAGTCGTGGAATTCTTCGCCGAAGGAGGCTTTCAGCCAGGTCTGGATACCGAAGTGCTGGTTCCAGGCGATCCCCTCGAAGAAGGGATAGACGAAGCCGACGAGCAGAAAGGTGGCGATCAGTTGCGGGTGAAACTTTGCGCGCTCGGCGATACCGCCTGAAATGATGGCCGGGATGGCGGCGGCAAAAGTCAGCAGAAAGAAGAATTTGGTCAGCTCGAAGCCATTTTTCTCCATCAGGCTTTCGACGCCGGAGAAGAAGTTGATTCCGTACGCGATGCTGTAGCCGATGAAGAAGTAGGCAATGGTCGACATCGCGAAATCGGTCAAGATCTTGACCAGCGCATTGACCTGGTTTTTCTTGCGCACCGTGCCGACTTCGAGGAACGCAAAGCCGGCATGCATGGCGAGCACCATGATGGCGCCCAGCAAAATGAAAAGGACGTTACCGCCAGATTGAACAGCTTCCATGAGACCCCCGGATCGAAGAACCCGGAAGCGAAAGCAAGCACCATTCCAGTGCATGCTTTGCGTTTCAAATCAGTGCGTTATGTTGCACCAATACAGTGAAACGCGCACTATTATTGTGCATTTATCAGCTTAGGCATCCCAAAATAGGGCACGCGGCTTATTTTGGCACCGCCTCGGGCGGTAGCAGCAACCACATCCGCCCGCTTTGTTTCATGCGCCCGGCCTGCTCGCCGGCTTCCTTGCCGAAGCCCCAGAAATAGTCCGCCCGCACCGCACCCTTGATCGCACTGCCGGTATCCTGCGCCATAACCAGGCGGTTCAGGGGTTTGTTCGTATTCGGGCGCGTCGTCGCCAGAAAGACCGGTGCCCCCAGCGGCACCGAACGCGGATCGATGGCGATGCTGCGCTCGGCGGTCAATGGCACGCCCAGGGCGCCTATCGGGCCATCCTTGCTGTTCGGCACTTCACGGAAAAAGACATAGCTGGGATTGCTATTCAACAACTCGGTGAGACGCCCCGGATTGGCGCGCGCCCAGGCCTGGATACCCTGCATCGAAGCCTCTTCAAGCTTCAGTTCGCCCCGGTCGACCAGCACCCGGCCGATGGATTGATAGGGATAGCCGTTCTGGTCGGCATAGTTGAGGCGTACCGTCGCACCGTCGGTCATCAGAACGCGCCCGGAACCCTGGACTTGCAGGAAAAAGAGTTCGACTGCATCGTCGACGTAGAGTAGCGTACGCGCCGGAATCTTGTCGCCACGCGCGGCAATTTCGCCCCGCGTCCAGTACGGCACGACCTTGTTGCCCTCCAGACGGCCGCGCACCCGCTTGTCTTTCAGTTCGGGAAAGACAGCCGACAGGTCGATGGTCAGCAAATCGTCCGGCACACCGCGCACCGGCTGCTCGAAGCCCTTGACCCGCGCCCGGCTGCCGCGTAGCAGCGGCTCGTAATAGCCGGTTATCAAGCCGTTGGGGTTGCCGTCGCCGAAAATCGCATAGGGTTTCAAATGGGTTTCGAAGAAACGACGGGGATCGTGTCCCGGCGTGCCATCGACGGTACGGGCCAGGTCGCACACGCGCTTCCAGCCGGCGCCATGGGGCTTGCTGGCGATTCCACGACAACTGGCAATGAAGGCCGGCCAGGCGGCGGCATGATCGTCCTCGGACCAACCCGGCAAATCGGCCCATTTCCCGGCTTTGAGCGTACGCGCCAACGGCGCCCCGGGGGGCGGTGCGGGTGGCGCCGGGGGAGACGGCGGCAGCACGGCCCCGGGCGGTTTCGTTGCGGCCGGTGGCGGGCACGGCGTACATTCGGCACAGGGTTTGCAGCCCGCTGGCGGCTCACCGGTGGGCGGCGTGGTGCCACAGGCAGCCAGAAGAAGGGTGGCCGCCAGCGCGGCGGCTTGGATTTTTCGCATGTGTTTCTATAGAGTTCGCAAATTCGCCGCGAAGTATAAAGCCATCATGCCCAACACCAGCCAACTCGAACACCTCATGAACCGGGCCGAAGCCGTTCTCGCCCGGCTCGAAGCCAGCCTGCCACCCGCCCCGCCAGCGCCCGAATGGGCCGCCGCCATCGCCTTTCGCTGGCGCACGCGCAACGGGCGCGGCTGGCTGCAGGCGGTGCGCCATCCACATCCGATACGCCTCGCCGACCTGGAAAACATCGACGACCAGAAGGCGCGCATCGTCGCCAACACCCGACAGTTCGTCACCGGCCAGCCGGCCAACAACGTGCTGCTGACCGGTAGCCGGGGCTCGGGCAAATCGTCGCTGGTCAAGGCGGTACTCAACGAATATTCGGCCAAGGGGCTGCGCCTGATCGAAGTGGACAAGGACGACCTGATCGACCTGCCGGACATCGTCGATTTGCTGGACGGCCGCCCCGAACGCTTCATCATTTTTTGCGACGACCTTTCGTTCGAGGCCGGCGAAACCGCATACAAAGCCCTCAAATCCGTGCTTGACGGCTCGGTGGCGGCGCCGCCGGACAACGTGCTGATTTACGCGACCTCGAACCGGCGCCACCTGATGCCGGAATATTTTGCCGAGAACCTCGACACCACCCGCGTCGACGACGAGATTCATCCGGGCGAGGCGATCGAGGAAAAAATCTCGCTATCAGAACGCTTCGGCTTGTGGATTTCCTTCTATCCGTTCAGCCAGGACGATTACCTGAACATCGTCCAGCACTGGCTGCGCCACTTCGGCGTAGATGAGGCCCGCATCGCCGCCTGCGAACGCGATGCGCTGAACTGGGCGCTCGGGCGCGGTTCGCGCAGCGGACGCGTCGCCTGGCAGTTTGCCCGCGATCTGGCCGGCCAACAGAAGACCGCGCGAAAGAAAGCACGATGAGTGAAATCGTCGAAGTTGCCGCCGCCGTGATGCTGCGCGCGGACGGCAGCGAATTCCTGCTCGCCCAGCGCCCGGAAGGCAAGGTCTATGCAGGCTACTGGGAATTTCCCGGCGGCAAGGTCGAACCGGGCGAGACGGTGCGCGCGGCCCTGGTGCGCGAACTGCACGAAGAGCTGGGCATAACCATCACCGCCTGCTCGCCCTGGCTGACCCGCGTCTTCACCTACCCACACGCCACCGTGCGCCTCAATTTCTGGCGTGTGACGGCTTGGGAAGGCGAGATCGGCATTACCGCGCCACTGGAGCATGCTGCGGTCGACTGGCAAAAATGCGGCAATTCCGCGAACGTGGCGCCGATCCTGCCGGCCAACGATCCGATCCTGAAAGCCTTGGCGCTACCGACGACGATGGCGATCACGATGGCCGAAATCGAGGGTGTCGAGCGTCAGCTGGAGCGACTGGAGGAGGCGCTCAACGCCGGGCTGCGGCTGATCCAGGTGCGCGACAAGGGCTGGCCGCAGGCGCAGCGCCTGTGGTTTGCCGAAACGGTCAGCCGCCTTGCCCGCAGCCACGGTGCCTTGGTGGTGATCAACGACGACGAGGAAATCGCCCGGTGCGTCGGTGCCGACGGCGTACACCTCTCGGCCGCTCGGCTGGCGGAATGCACCGAACGCCCCGATTTCAACTGGGTTGGCGCGTCATGCCACAGCGCAGCCGAAATTACCCGCGCTGGAGAGCTGGATTTCGATTACGCCTTGCTCGGCCCGGTGCTGCCCACGCCAACCCACCCGGAATCGCCCGGGATCGGCTGGCCGGAGTTCGCAACGCGCCTGACTGGCAACACGCTACCGGTACTGGCGCTTGGCGGCATGCAGCCCGAAATGCTGGCCGACGCACAAAGCCATGGCGCGCACGGCATCGCGCTTATGCGCGGCTGGTAGGTTCGGGCGGAATACTGCCCGCGTCGCCTTCGTTCGCTTCCTGCACGGGAATCCGGTAAGCATCGCTGGCCCAGGCGCCAAGGTCGATCTGCTTGCAGCGTTCGGAACAGAAGGGACGCCAGGGGTTGTCCGGCGACCAGAGCGAATCGCCCCCGCATTGCGGGCAGCGCACCTTGCGCACGACCATCAGAGATTGCAGAAGGTCAGTTCGAAGGGAACATCGCGCTCGCAGACCCGAGCCTTGAGTTCGCCGGCCGACGGGTTGGTGAAACGGATGTTGAGGAAATACTTGTTGGCGCTGACCTCGGGGATCGCCGGTTCGTCGACCTTGACTTCGACGCGCACCATCTGCGCCGCCGTGCCGCCCAGATTGAGCTGGAACTGCCCATTGTTGGCCGTGTGATGCTTGGGGCGACCGCTCGACCGCAGCAGACGCAGGACGATCCCCGCCGCATCGCGTAGCGGCAGCATCGGCTTGACCCATCCGGCAATCGCTTCGCGCCGAACCTCCGGCGGGCGGTGCAACCACCAGTGATAGGACGGCAGATCGAATTCGCAGACGCCGCCTGGAATCGCCGCGCGGCTCTTGATGCCCATCAGCCAGTCGTTGTCGCGCAGGTACTGGCCAATCTTGCCGGCCATGCCGAGCAGCGCCGCCGACGAGTGTTCGATCTCGTAAAGCGCGCCGGACAGCGCCTCTTCGGAAATATCGGGGTTGTTGCGGTAGGCCAGCAGGGTCTGGCGCTGGCGTTCGAGCTCCTGGATCAGATCCATCTTCAGGTCGGCACGACCTGCCGTTTCAAGGATCTCAAACAGGGTGACGAGCGCCGTATGGTGCTCGAGCTTGCCGTCACTCTCGGCAAAATAAGCGGTCTTTTCGAATAAATCCTCGAGGCGCAGCAATGTACGGATGCGCTCGTTGAAAGGATATTCGTAGGTGATCACGCTATTTTTGGCTTGTAAGAACGGGAAATTCCGCTAATTCTGAGCCATTTGCAGGCAAATCTCAACAGTTTGCTTTAGCATTTTCCGACGATAGGCGCAGATAACAGCAATGCAGTTCGCCGACCCGGTTTTCGAGAGTAGCCAGATCGCCGTCGTTGGCGATCACATCGTCGGCGATTGCGAGCCGTTCGTCGCGCGATGCCTGGCTGGCCATGATCGCCCGCACGTCGTGCTCGCTCAGCCCGGAACGTGTCATGACCCGGCTGATTTGCAGGCTTTCCGGGCAGTCGACCACGGCAATCCGGTTGCAACGCTGGCGATAAGTCCCGGATTCGACCAGCAGCGGCACGGCGAGAATCACATAAGGCGTCCGCGCAAGCTGGCAACGCTCGGCTGACAGGCTGCGAATCATCGGGTGCAGGATCGCTTCCAGGCGCTTGCGCGCGGACGGGTCGGCAAATGCCAGACGCCGCATGTACGCCCGATCAAGCGCGCCATCGGCGGTCGCCGCCTCGGGACCAAAAGCCGCCACCAGCGCCGGCATTGCTGCCCCGCCGACGGCCGTCAATTCATGGGCAATGGCATCGGTATCGACCACCGCGACGCCATGCGCTGCGAAGCAGTCGGCGGCGGCGCTCTTGCCGCTGCCGATGCCGCCGGTCAGCCCGACGACGTAGCCACTCACTTGCAGACCCGTGCTTCGGCTTTGGGAATGATCTCGGCCGCGACGCCCTGAACGCCTTCCTGAAGCGGTAGCGGCCCCCGCGCCTCGACCGAGAAATGCGTTTCCTTGCCCGGGCGCGGAGCGACTTTGGCCGATTTGACCCCCTTGACCTTCAGCTCCGCCAGACGATCCTGCGCCCCTTTTTCGCCGGAAAACACGCCGAGCGAAATGGCGAACTGGTTGGGACCGGCATCCTGGACGACGAAGTAGTCCTTGACGCCCAATTCCTTCAACTCACCGCCCTTCTTGTCGGCTTCCGCCTTGCTCGGCAAAGCCGGCACGAATACCCACCAGCCCGACCCTTCGGAGGCAACCGCGCGGCGCTCCACCCGCACCCCGGCAAACTTTTCGGCCAGCGTCGACGCCAGCCGGTCCGCATCCTCCGCCGGCAGACGGTCCCAGGCCAGGCAAAGCTCCTCGGGTTCGGCGCTGCGCTGCGGTGCGTCAGCACCGTTGCCCCGCTTCGGCGGCGGCTGGTCGCCGCGCGCGACGATGCGGACACGCTCGGGCACCAATTGCTGATCGACGCGCCCGCCATCCGGATTGCCCGGACGGCCGAACACACCTTCGGTGAAGGCATAGAACAGCAGATTGACGAGAACGAGGATAAAAACCAGGGCTTTCAAGTGTTCAACCTACTTTCGGCAAATGCTTCAGCGACTCGGCGATGGCTTCCTGCGGATATTCGTAATCCTCCAGTTGACCGGAAAAATAGCGGTCGTAGGAGGCCATGTCGAAGTGGCCGTGGCCGGTCAGACAGAAGAGAATGGTTTTGGCTTCGCCGGTGGCCTTGCAGCGCAGCGCTTCGTCGATGGCGGCGCGGATCGCGTGGCAAGACTCCGGCGCCGGAATGATGCCCTCGGCGCGGGCGAACTGGACACCGGCCTCGAAGGTGGCCACCTGCGGCACGGCAATCGCCTCCAGCAGTTTTTCGTGGAAGAGTTGTGAGACCAGCGGCGAATCGCCGTGGTAACGCAGGCCGCCGGCGTGGATACCGGGCGGCATGAAGTCGTGACCCAGCGTGTACATCTTCATGATCGGGGTGTAGCCGGAGGCATCGCCATAATCGTAGGTGTAAGCGCCCTTGGTCAGCGTCGGGCAGGAGGTCGGCTCTACGGCAACGCAGCGCAGGTTGGTCGCACGCTTGTCGCCGGCCGCCTTGTCAGCGAGGAAGGGGAAGGCGATGCCGCCGAAGCTGGAACCACCACCGCAGGGTCCGAAGATCACGTCGGGATAGAGCCCTATCTTGTCGAACTGCTTCTTGGCCTCCAGGCCGATCACGGTCTGGTGCAGCAGCACATGATTGAGCACCGAGCCCAGCGTGTAGCAAGTGCCGGCCTCGGCTGCGGCTTCCTCGACGGCTTCGGAAATCGCCAGGCCGAGCGAGCCCTGGCAGTTGGGATCGACGGCCAGCGCGGCACGCCCGGCATTGGTCAGATTGGTCGGGCTGGCGAAAACTTCCGCGCCCCAGGTCTGCATCATCGAGCGACGGAAAGGCTTCTGCTGGTAGCTGACGTTAACCATGAAAACGCGCACCGGCAGGCCGAACATCTGGCCGGCGTAGGCAATCGAAGAGCCCCACTGGCCGGCGCCGGTTTCGGTGGTCAGCTTTTTTGTCCCGGCCAGCTTGTTGAAATAGGCCTGCGGCACAGCAGAGTTCGGCTTGTGCGAACCGGCCGGCGAGACGCCTTCATATTTGAAGAAGATCTTGGCCGGCGTGCCCAGCGCCTGCTCCAGACGCAGCGCGCGGCACAGCGGCGCCGGGCGCCACTGGGCGTAAATCTGGCGAACGTCCTCGGGAATCGGGATCCAGCGCTCGGCCGACATTTCCTGCTCCAGGATCGGCCCAGGGAAGATCGCGCCCATCGCCTCCGGCGGGACCGGATTGCCATCCGGCCCGAGCGGCGGCGCCGGCGGGTTGGTCATGTCGGCGACGACGTTGTACCAGTGGGTGGGGATTTCTTCTTGTTCTAGGTTGATGCGCAGCGGTGTCATTTTCTCTCCCTGAAGCTTTGCCGCAAAGGCGGTAAATTACTCCAAAAGCCACGTCCGACCAAGGGCGAGGCGCAGTTTTGCCCGTCGGTTTTGGCCTCTTTTGAGCGGTCGACCGCAACAATCGACCAGCCGAGCAGGTAAAGTACGGCCTGAACTTTCCGCCCATCCCGAACCGATCCCGTGTCCACCGCCATCGCCCATCCACTGCTCTGTCACCCGGCCGCCCCTTGGCCGGCACGTCACCAGGTATCGGCCAGCGCACACCTGACTGCCGACGGCACCCTCGCCCTTTCCTACGAACTGCGGGGCGACGCGGACAAGCTCCGCATCCCCGCCCCGCAGCCACCCGGCGCTGCCGACGGCCTCTGGCAGAGCACCTGCTGCGAAGGCTTCGTTGCTGCGGTCGACGGCGTGGAATACCGCGAATTCAACCTGTCGCCGTCGGGCCAGTGGGCAGCGTACCGCTTCCTCGCCTATCGCGAACGCGACGTCGGTTTCGTACCACCGGTTGCACCGCAGTCTGATTTTCGGCGCCTTGCCGATGGCTTCAGGTTGACCGCGCTGCTTGCACCCGAGTTGCTGCCGCCGGTGACCGTTTTCCAGATCGGCCTGACTTTGGTTCTCGAAGCCAGCGATGGCGGCAGGAGCTACTGGGCTTTGGCCCACTGTGCCGCGCAACCCGATTTCCATCTTCGTCAGAGCTTCGCGCTGACCCTTGCCCGCCCAATTTGCCGCCCATGACCTCAAGCATCCAGTTCGGCATTGACCGCCTGCTCGCCGACCCCGCCCTGCGTCGTCCGCTCGCCGGCCGCCGCCTCGCACTGCTCGCCCACCCCGCCTCGGTGACCGCCGACCTCACCCATTCGCTGGACGCGCTGGCTACC
>WBZX01003242.1_pt1 | contig 10486 bp, 9 predicted proteins | sample 5204211 | NCBI WGS metagenome assembly WBZX01 (sample SAMN12344362, study PRJNA552823) | activated sludge metagenome | biome: Activated sludge suspended growth; feature: Nitrification reactor; material: Wastewater; isolation source: activated sludge from nitrification reactor of wastewater treatment...
CCCAGGCGTACCCGGTCGACGGCCGCGTGGTGCAGATCCTGGCCGGCCACGGCGCCGACCTCGCCGGCATCCGCTCGGTGCGCGACACGCTGATGGGCGGAGCGGCGGTCCCGCACGTCGTCGCCGTGCACAAGGGAGCGATCCTCGGCCGCCGACGTGGGGACGAGCTCACCGTCGACCGGTCGTTCCACACCGCGAGCCCGGCCGAGTTCGACGCATTGGTGATCGCACACGGTGCGGGTCTCGCTGCAGTCCCGGTGGCGATCGAGTGGGTGCGCACCGCATATCGACACCTGAAGCCGATCGCCGTGTGGGGCGACGGCACCGAACTGTTGGCGGCCGCCGGCATCGCGCCGGACGCACCCGGCGTGATCGTGGTCGACAAGGTGGGCAAGCGGTTCGTCGCCGACCTCACCGCAGCGATGGCGATGCACCGTGTGTGGGACCGGCTCGCTCCCCATCCGACCCGCGACCCGCAGGAGGTGTCGTCATGACCACCGGGATCGACCTGATCCTCACCGACCACCAGCGGGTGAACGACCTGTTCGACGCGTTCGAGGTCGCCCACGACCCCGATCTGGTGGGCCGAATCGTCGAGATGCTCACCGGCCACGACCAGGCCGAGCATGCCGCGCTCTACCCGCTCGCCCAGGCGGTGCTCGGCGACGGCGAGCTGATCACGCGCTCGCTCGCCGCACATGCCGCGGTGAAAGCGGCGCTCGACCGGCTGCGCCAACTCGAGGGAGACGCACTGGTGGCCGGCGTCGGTGTGCTGCGGGCCGTGGTGCAGGACCACGTGGCCGACGAGGAGACGAACCTGCTGCCGGCGCTCGCCGAGCGGGCGACCGCCGCGCAACTCGACGGCCTCGGCGCCCGATTCGAACAGGCCAAGCAGCGAGTCGGCTGAGCGCCGGCGACCTGTACGTGTGCGGACTGCGGCCCCATAGTGGGGCCGCAGTCCGCACACGCGTGTCGATCCGGACCGGTCGGTCAGCCCTCGGTGGCGAGCTGCTCGAGCTTCGCGACCGACGCCTCGAGCATCGTCACCGGCACGATCGGCCAGTCCGGCCGACGTGCGCGCAACTCGTCGGTGATGTTCGTCCAGTCGCAGTAGTTCGTCACGTCGGTGGTGCCGTCGTCGATCGCGTCGAGCTGCCAGCCGTACACGTGGCCGAGCGGCGGTTGGTCGATGCCGCCGATCGTCCACTCGACGAGGCGGCCGGGATCGACCTGGGTGACGGTGTTGCGCACGCTGTACTTCGTGAGGTTCGGGATGTCGCCCAGCGGCGTGCGGTCCATGTGCATGTCGAACGTCTGGCCCACCTCGGTGATCGGCCGGGCGTCGGGTGCGAGGTCGAGCATGCCCGAGCCGTCGATGCGGACGTGGCCGGCGGGATCGGCGACGATCGCCCAGATGGCGGCGGCAGGGGCGCTGATGCGACGGGTGGCGGAGACGCGCTGTTCGGTCATGTGCCGACCGTACTGCGACCGCACGAACCGTGCTCGCCGGAGCGGGCCGGGCGCGCATCACACCCACGTGCGAGGCTCGTGACGTGAGCACCGCGACCGACACGGCCGTCCTGCACCTGCAGCGCATCCTCGACGGCCTGGCCGGACCGGGGGCGACACCGCGAGGCGACCAGGTCGAGGCGGTCGCGGCGCTGCTCGAACCGGCGGCGCGCGTGTTGGTGGTGCAGGCCACCGGCTGGGGCAAGTCGGCGGTGTACTGGGCGGCGACGTCGGCCTTGCGCGACCTCGGGGCGGGCCCCACGCTCGTCGTGTCGCCGCTGCTGGCGCTCATGCGCGACCAGGTGTCGGCCGCCGAGCGAGCCGGGCTCCGCGCCGCCACGGTCAACAGCACCAACATCGACGACTGGGACGAAGTCTTCCGCGCGCTCGATGCCGACGAGCTCGACGTGTTGCTGGTGTCGCCCGAGCGGCTCGGCAACCCGCGCTTCGCCGCCCGACTGCACACGCTGGTCGAACGGATCGGTCTGGTGGTGGTCGACGAGGCGCACTGCATCAGCGACTGGGGCTTCGACTTCCGGCCCGACTACCAGCGCCTCGCTCGCACGCTGTTGGCAACCCCGAACGCGGCCGTGCTCGCCACCACCGCCACCGCCAACGGCCGAGTCACGGCAGATGTCGCGAACCAGCTCGGGCCCCGCACGGTCACGTTCCGCGGCACGCTGGCCCGCACGTCGCTGCGGTTGTCGGTGGTGCCGGGCCTGTCGCCGCTCGAACGGTACGCCTGGGTGGCCGACGCGCTCGACCACCTGCCCGGGTCGGGCATCGTCTACGTGCTCACCGTCGCCGAGGCCGAGCGCCTGGCCGGATTCTTGCGCGAATGCGGTCACGAGGTCGCTGCCTACACCGGTCAGCTCGACGCCGAGGCGCGCCTCGACGTCGAGCATCGGCTGCGCCACGACCTCGTCAAAGCCGTCGTCGCCACGTCGGCGTTGGGCATGGGCTACGACAAGCCCGACCTCGGGTTCTGCCTGCACGTCGGCTCGCCGGCCACACCGGTCGCCTACTACCAGCAAGTGGGTCGTGCTGGCCGGGCGCTCGACCACGCCGACGCGGTGCTGCTCGGCTCGTCGTCCGACGAGCGCATCTGGGAGTACTTCGCCACGGCCTCGATCCCCGACCCGCGCGACGCGGAGCGCACGCTCGGCGTGCTCGAGCACGGGCCCCGTTCGCTCGTCGACCTCGAGTCGGCCACCGGCATCCGTCGCGGCCGGCTCGAGGCGCTGCTCAAGATCCTGGCGGTCGACGGCGTGGTCGCGAAGGACGGCTCGGCGTGGGCCGCCACGGGCGAGCCGTACGTGCACGATGACGCCAAGTGGGACTCGCTCGCCGCCACGCGTCGAGGCGAGGCAGACCTGATGCGCCGGTACGCGCACGGCCGTGGCTGTCTGATGGCGTTCCTGCAGCAGGCGCTCGACGACCCGTCGCCGGCGCCGTGCGGTCGCTGCTCGGTGTGCACGGGCGAGTTGCCGGCGCCCGGCGCACGTCCGAGCGACGCACGGTTGCTGGCCGCCCGCACCTACCTGCGCGGCGCCGATCTGCCCATCGAGCCGCGCAAGCTGTGGCCGTCGGGTGTGGGCCGCAAGGGCCGCATCCACGGCACGGCCGAGGGCCGGGCGGTCGCGTTCGCGGACGATCCTGCGTGGCCCGACGAGCTGCTCGCGATGCAGCGCGTCGCCTACGGGCAGATTCCGCCCGAGCTGCTCGACGGTGCCGTGCAGGCGCTCAGCCGTTGGTCGAAGGTGTGGCCCGAACGACCGGTGGCCGTGGTACCCGCGCCGGCGTTCTCGGTGGAGGCGAAGGCCAACCTGGTGCTCGCCGAGCACATCGCCCGTGTGGGCAAGCTGCCGCTGGTCGAGCTGTTCGCGTGGCAGGGCGATGCCGGGCCCACCGACACGTCGAGCGCGCCGGTGGTTCAGCACCTCGAGCGTGCGATCCAGCTGCTCGATCCGGCCCCGTTGGCGCACGGCGAGGTCGTCAGCGGGCCGGTGCTGTTGTGCTGCACCACCATGCGCACCGGCTGGACGATCGCCGTGTGCAGCGCGCTCGTCGCCGAGTCGACCGGCCGCACCGCCATGCCCTTGGTCCTCCACCGCCTCCCCTGACGAGCGGCACCGAGATCAGTCGGCGTCGGGCCACATGCCGTAGGCGCGCTCGGGGTGCAGGCGCAACACCAGGCGGCGGTCGCGTACCATCGAAGCGCGGTACTCGTCCCAGTTCGGGTGCTCGCCCGACAGGCTGCGGTACAGCTCGACCAGCTCGGCCACGGTGGCGTCGCCGGGGTCGGCCGCGACCTGGCTCAGTTCCACGGTGCCCTCGATCACCGCGTACGCCCAGAAATCGGCCCGGTTCACGTGCAGCGAGGCGCGCGGGTCGCGCTGCAGGTTGGGGTACTTGGCCCGGTCGGCCGTGATCGAGATGCGAACGATGCCGTCCTGGCCGACGGCGGCGACGATGTTCGACGACTGTGGCCTGCCGTCCCGCTTGAGGGTGATGAGCACGGCCTGACGGACGTCGGCGAGATGGCGAAGTGCAGCGGTGAGTTCCATGCGACCCCCAACCCTCCGCTCCCCCGCCGTGTTCCGCCCGTCGGCGCCACCTCCTGGGCGCCAGTACGCCGCCGTGATCTGCGGCGGTGAGCGTTCACTGGCACCCAGGTCGAATGAGAACAGGTCCCGGGTGCCGGTGAGTCGGCGTCACCTGGGGAAACGGACGGGCGTGGCACCCAGGACGTTCGATCGACCGGGCCCGGAAACGAACGAACCCCAGGCCGATGACCTGGGGTTCTGCACTCGATGACTGGTGTCGAAGGGGGGACTTGAACCCCCACGGGATTTCTCCCACTAGCCCCTCAAGCTAGCGCGTCTGCCTATTTCGCCACTTCGACGTGGGGCACTGAATCTAGCGTGAGGTCAGCTCCGGACCAACAGGAAACCCAGCGCGATCACGGTGAAGATCCAGATCAGTGCGAACACCGTGGTGATCCGGTTGAGGTTGCGCTCGGCGGCCGACGAGCCGAGGGCGGCACCGGCGCCGCCACCGAACATGTCGGACAGACCGCCACCGCGACCGCTGTGCATGAGGATCCCGGCCACCATCGCCACCATGGACAACAGGTTGATGATGACCATCAGGTACATGATGACGTCGCGCACGGGGAACGATCCTATCGGCTGACGGTGCTCAGACCGCGGCGCTCGTCGGCGACGACACCGACACCTTCACCGGCATCACCTCGGCGAAGTGGCAGGCCACGGGGTGTCCCTGCCCGCGGTCGACCAGCTCGGGCTCCTCGGTCGCGCAGATGTCCTTCGCGATCGGGCAACGGGTGCGGAAGCGGCACCCCGACGGCGGGTCGATCGGGCTCGGCACGTCACCCTGCAGCAGGATCCGCTGCCGCTGACGCTCGGTGACCGGGTCGGGCTCGGGGATCGCCGACAGCAGGGCCTGGGTGTAGGGATGCGACGGCGAGTTGTAGATCTCGTCGGCCGGGCCCATCTCCATCAGCTTGCCGAGGTACATCACGGCCACCACGTCGCTGATGTGGCGCACCACCGACAGGTCGTGGGCGATGAACAAGTAGCTCAGGCCGAGCTCGGACTGCAGGTCCTCGAGCAGGTTCACCACGCCCGCCTGGATGCTGACGTCGAGCGCCGACACCGGCTCGTCGAGCACGATCAGCTTCGGGTTCAGCGCGAGGGCCCGGGCGATGCCGACGCGCTGGCGCTGGCCGCCGGAGAACTCGTGCGGGAAGCGCTTCGCGTGGTCGGGGGCGAGGCCGACCAGGTCGAGCAGCTCGGCCACCCGCTTGTCGTGGTCGCCCGCCACCTTCTGGATCACCAGCGGCTCGGCCACGGCCGCACCGACGGTCATCTTCGGGTCGAGCGACGCGTACGGGTCCTGGAACACGATCTGCATCTGCGAGCGCAGGCCCCGGAGCTCCTTCTGATCCATCCCGATGAGTTCCTGGCCCTGGAACTTCACCGACCCGCCGGTGGGCTCGATCAGGCGCAGCACGCACCGGCCGACCGTGGTCTTGCCCGAGCCGCTCTCGCCCACCAGCCCGACGGTCTGACCAGGCTGGATGGTGAAGCCGACACCGCTGACGGCCTGCACCGTGCGGCGCACGACGCGGATGCCCGCGGCGGTCTTGATCGTGAAGTTCTTGACGAGGTCGTGGACCTCGAGCACCGGTTCGGTCATCGCTGGAGCTCCAACTCCTCGGCACGGATGCAGGCGGTCTCGTTGACGCCGACCTGCATCAGGTCCGGCATGATCTCGGCGCACGCCGCGATCGCGTGCGGGCAGCGGGCACGGAACGCGCACCCCGACGGCGGCTGCAGCATGTTGGGCGGCGCACCGGGGATCGGCTGCAGCCGCTCGCGCCCGGCACCGGGCAACGAGGCCAACAGGCCCTGCGTGTACGGGTGCGACGGATGCTCGAACACCGGCAGCACCTGGCCGCGCTCGACCGGACGACCGGCGTACATCACCTGCACCCGGTCGGCGATGCGAGCGACCACCCCGAGGTCGTGGGTGATGAGCACCACGGCCGTGCCGAGGTCGCGGCGGATGCGCTCCATCACCTCGAGGATCTGCGCCTGCACCGTCACGTCGAGCGCGGTGGTGGGCTCGTCGGCGATGAGCACCTTCGGGTCGTTGGCGATCGCCATCGCGATCATCACGCGCTGGCGCATGCCACCCGAGAACTCGTGTGCGTACTGGCGTGCGCGCTGCTTCGGCTGCGGGATGCCGACGATGTCGAGCAACTCGACCGCCCGCGTCATCGCCTCGTCCTTCCCGATCGACTGGTGCGCCTGCAGCATCTCGACGATCTGCGCACCGACACGGTGCACGGGGTTGAGCGCCGACAGCGGGTCCTGGAAGATCATCGCGATCGAGCCACCGCGGGCCTTGCGCAGCACCTTCGGCGACGCACCGATCAGTTCGATGTCGTTCACCTTGGCCGAGCCGGTGATCTTCGCCGACTTGGGCAGGAGGCCCATCACGGCGAGGAACGACACCGACTTGCCGGAACCCGACTCGCCGACCACGCCGACCACCTCGCCGGGCTGGACGTCGAGGCTGACGCCACGCACGGCCTGCACCTCGCCGAGGAGCGTCTTGAACGTGACCCGCAGGTCGGTGATCGAGAGCGCTGCGCTCATCAGGCCTCCACCTGCATCTTCGGGTCGACCGCGTCACGCATGCCGTCACCGATGAAGTTGATGCACAGCGAGATGATGATCAGGAACACGCCCGGATAGACGACGAGCCACCAATAGCCGGCGGGCACCGCCTTCTTCGAGTCCTTGATGAGCAGACCGAGCGAGGTCTGACCAGAACCGGCATCGGGGCCGTAGCCGAAGAACGACAGCGTCGCCTCGGCGGTGATCGCACCGATGATCGCGAACGAGAGCGCCACCATCAGCTGGCCGATCGAGTTGGGCAACAGGTGGCGGAACATGATGCGCGGCGTCGACGCGCCGAGCGCACGGGCCGCCTCGATGAACTCGCGTTCCTTCAACTGTTTGACCTGTCCGCGGACGAGGCGGGCCACGCCCATCCAGCCGATCAACGACAGGAGGATCACGAGGAAACGCACCGAGGTGCTCTCGCCCATGATCGTCGCCACCCAGCCGACGTTGCGCAGCGCGCCGCGGACGATGACGAGCACGACGAGCAGCGGCAACGCCAGCATGATGTCGGTGGCACGCATCAGCAGGTCGTCGACCCACCCGCCCTTCAACCCGGCGATCGCGCCGAGCATGGCGCCCACCGTCACCGAGATGACGCCGGTGAACAGTCCAAGCAGCAGCGACGTACGCGCCCCGTAGATCATGCGGCTGTAGATGTCGCGACCGAGGAGATCGGTGCCGAACCAGGCTTCGGCGCGCGGCGGCAGGTTCGTGTTCGGCCGGCCCGCCTCGGCTTTGAAGATCGATTCGTTGACGCCGTAGCGCGCGGTGATCGGCGCCAGCGCGACGAACACCACGATGATGAACAACGCGACCGCCGACACCACCGCGGCCCGGTGGTTCATGTAGCGCTTGAACGCCATCTTGCGCGGCGAGATCACCTCCGTGGTGACACCGATCGCTGCGTCGGACGTGACGTCGGCGCCGCCGGCGGCCGCGGCTGGGGTCTTCAGGTCAGTCAAGACGGATCCTCGGGTCGAGCCAGGCGTACGCGAGGTCCGCCAGGAGGTTGAACAAGATGACGGAGGCGGTGATGATCACCATCCACGGCATGAGCTCCGGGAAGTCACCGTTGCCTTCGGCAGTGAGGAAGAACAGACCCATGCCGGGGTACTCGAAGATGCCCTCGGAGATGATCAGACCGCCGACGATGAAGCCCATGTCGAGCGCAGCGATGGTGACGATCGGGACCATCGCGTTGCGCAGTGCGTGGCGCACGAGCACTCGGCGCTCGCTGATGCCCTTGGCCCGGGCGGTGCGCAGGTAGTCGCTGTTCATCACGTCGAGCAGCGATGCCCGCATGTAGCGGCTGTATGCGGCGATCGTCTGGATCGACACGACGATCACCGGCAGGATCATGTACTTCAACATGAGGATCGGATCGAAGCCGGTGTGTCCCGGCGGGTACATCCCCGACGTGGGCAACAAGGGTTCGCCGAACCACTTGGCCCACTGCACGGAGAAGAACAGCTGCAGGATCACGGCGCTGATGAAGGGCTGGATCGAGAACCCGATGAGTGCGCCGGTGTTGACCGCGCTGTCGCGCAGCTTGCCGGGGCGCAGACCGGCGAACACGCCGAGCGCGAGGCCGACGGTGATGCCGAACAGCGATGCCACGAACCCGAGGCGCAGCGTGTTGATCAGCGCGTCCTTCAGGTTGGGCCAGACGGGACGGCTGCCCTTGATGCTCGGCTGCCAGTCACCGGTGAGGAAGCCGCCGAGCCACTGGAAGTAGCCGCGGACGTAGCCGCCCGGCCCTTCCCACAGCCCGTTCACCTCGATGTACTGCTGCATCTTCTCGGGCTGCTTCGCGATGCGCGGGTTGGAGCGGGCGTAACTGGCCAGCGGGTTCGTCGCCAGACGGAGCGCGCAGTAGACGACGAAGGTCAGGAACAACAACGTCGGAATCGCCCACAACAGGCGTCGGAGAATGAATCGCAGCATGCACCGCTCCCTTCACGGGACAGCGGGGCCGATCAGGCGACCGACCCCGCTGTCGCAGGTGTGAACTTACTCCCTCGTCACGGCAGGCGCGACGGGGGTGTGAGGTACGGACGAGATCAGAGGACCTCGACCACCGGCTCGCTCGCCATCAGCGGCGTGAGCTCGTACTCGGCGTCGTTGGTGGTGTCGTACACGCCCATGAGGAGCGGGAAGCCGATCGTCCACTGGTACCACGACGAGTTGGAGCACTCGGTGAGCGGGTTGAGGCAACCCGGCCACTGCTCGGCGCCGATGACGATCTGGCCGTCACCGTCGACGTCGGTCCACTCGTTGAAGTTGATGAACGCCTCGTAGTTGTTGAGGTCGCCCTCGACCGGGCCGCCCACCTTGTCGGTGCGGTACAGACCGGACTTCGGGAACTGGAAGGTCGGGAGCATGACCCAGTCCTCGCGCATCAGGGCGATGGCGCCCTTGATGAGCTCGGCACGGGCGTCGAGATCGACGGTGGCGTCGGCCTCGTACAGCATCGCCGTGGCCTCCTCGTTGCACCAGCCCTGGCTGTTCTGGCCGGCGAACTCGTTCTCCTCGGTCGGGATCTGGTCGCAGGCGAAGCTCGAGGTCAGGTACTGCGGGTCCGGCGGTGCGGTCGAGATGTACATGCCGAGGTCGTAGTCGAGGCTTGGCAGACGCTGCTGGAACACGCACTCGGCCTCGCAGTTGTCGGCCACGACGTTGAAGCCGGCCTCCTGCAGCAGCGGGATGAGGTACGCCTGGGCGCCCTCACGACGGCTGTTGCCCGAGTTGACCATCCAACGGATCTCCGGCGCCTCGCCGTCCTTCGCCCAGAAGCCGTCGCCGTCCTTCGCCCAGCCGTTCTCCTCGAGGAGCGCAGCCGCGCCCTCGGCGTCGTACGTGCCCTGGAAGGCGGTCTCGTCGCAGTAGCGACCCGGCACGATCGGGCCACAGGTGAGCGGCGTCGCGCCGTCCACGATCGGGGCGTAGATCTGCTGGAAGAAGGCGTCGATGTCGATCGACTGCGCGAACGCCTGGCGGAAGATCGGGTCCGCGAACGGGCCCTCCTGCTGCTGGAAGTACAGACCCTCGTAGTCGCCACCGAACTGGATGGAGACCTTCACGTTCGGGTCACCGGCCACCGCGTCGGCGGTCTCCGGGCTGTACTGCGGGTAGATGAAGTCGACCTCGCTGGCGAGCAGCGACGCGATCTCGGTCTCCTGGTCGGCCTTCGGGACCATGACGACCTTCTCGGTGACCGGCTTGTCCGGGCCCCAGTAGTTGGGGTTCGGCTCGAAGACGGCCTGGGTCTCGTCCCACGAGACGAGCTGGTACGGACGGTTCGACACCGGGAACTCCGTCTGGAAGTCACCCGAGATGTCGTTGCAGTCCGCGACGTAGTTCGACGGGATGAGCGCACCGAACAGGCCGCGATACGGCGCGTAGACGGTGGCGAACTCGACGACGACCTGCTTGTCGGACTCGCCCTGGGCGATCGACGTGATCTGGTCGTAGCCGACGGTCGACAGCGAGCCGACCGTGTTCATCACGGCGTTGTACGTGCACTCGAAGTCGGCAGCCGTGATCGGCGTGCCGTCGTTCCACACGGCCTCCGGCGCGATGTCGTAGGTGATCCGCATCGCCGCATCGCCCGCAGGCGCCTCGGTGGTGCCGGGAGCCTCGGTCGTCTCGCCGCCGGCGGCCTCGGTCGTCTCGGGAGCCGCAGTGGTCTCCGATGACGCCTCGGTGGTCCCGGGGGCTTCCGTGGCAGGCGTCGTTGAGTCGTCGTCGTCACCGCCGCATGC
>WBZX01003243.1_pt1 | contig 10483 bp, 8 predicted proteins | sample 5204211 | NCBI WGS metagenome assembly WBZX01 (sample SAMN12344362, study PRJNA552823) | activated sludge metagenome | biome: Activated sludge suspended growth; feature: Nitrification reactor; material: Wastewater; isolation source: activated sludge from nitrification reactor of wastewater treatment...
TATCTGACCGGCGAACAGGCCGATGGCGCACAGGGTGCCGAAATGCGCCGTGGGCCGGAAATCGGACAGGCCCAGCAGGCTGAACTGCGCAATCAGGACCACCGAAATGGCGATGACCGCGCGGCCGGAGCTTTCGACACTGCGGATGATCGCGAATACGGGGCTGGCGCCGTGCTGGAGCCGGTGCAGGTAGCCGTGGTAGAGATGGATGGTGTCGTCCACGATGATGCCGAGGATGACGCCGGCGATGAGCACCGTGGCGACGTCGAGCGAAATGCCGACGACGCCCATGACGACGAAGATGAAGAACAGCGGCGCCAGATTCGGGATCAGGCAGATCAGGGCGCCGCGGAATGACCGGAACACCAGCGCCATCAGCAGCAGGATCTGCACGAAGGCGGAGCCGAAGCTCTTCAGCTGGCCGTTGACGATGCGGTCGGTCTGGTCGGCGAAGAGCTGGCCGTAGCCGGACATTCTCACCTGTAGTCCCTCGATGGGATGCGCCGCGAGATGGGCCTTGATACGGTCGATCACCGCGCTGATCTCGTTGACGCCGTGCACGTTGAGACTCATGGCGATGCGGCCGCGCTGGAACTCGCGGTTCACGAGTTCGTACAGGTCGGTCCCGTCGTAGATCAGCAGCAATTGCTCGACCAGCTTGCGGTTGTCCGGCAGCGCGTCGCTGCCGGCAGGAGCGTCGTTCAGCGCACGGTTCATTTCCTCGATCATGTCGACCAGCGACAGGCTGCGGTCGATTTCCGGCTGTTTCTCCAGCCAGTGCTGCAGATCGCGGATCCGGGCGAGGCGGGCCGGATCCTTCAGCGCGTCGCGCGCCGATCCGGTGAGCACGATTTCCAGGCCGGTGACGCCGGCAAGCTGTTTCTCGATCCGCGCGGTGCCGAGGCTGATGCTGTGGTCGGGCGCGAAGAACTCGATCAGGTTGGATTCGACCTTGACCTGCATCGCCAGCGGAATGGTCGCCACCACGAACAGGGCCGTGCCGGCGAGCACCCATTTCGCGTGGCGCAGGCTGAAAACCGAGACGGCGGCGGCGATGTGGCGGGCGTGCGCGAGTCCGGAACGGCGTCGAGGCCAGCGGGGCGTGTCCCATTTGAGCAGGATGGGCGGGACGAGAACGAACACGACCAGGAACACGATCAGCGTGCCGATCGAGCCCGAGAGGCCGAATGCCTGCACCGGCGGGATGTTGACCCACAGCAGGCTCAGCATGCCGGCGCCGGTGGTGAGCACGTTGAAGAGGCCGGGAATGAAGGTTTCCTTCAGCGCACGCGCGATGCGCTGCTGACGCGGCAGCAGCGCAATGCGGGCGCGCTGGATGCCGGCGTAGAGGTGCAGGATCGTGGCGATGGTGTAGGCGGCCATCAGGGTGGGGATCATCGCGGTGACCGGCGTGTACGGCTGGCCGGCCGCGACCAGGCCGGCCACGCTCGCCGCGACCACGACCGCCATGGCCAGTCCGCCGATGAGCACCGGCCGGATGCGCCCGACCACCCACCACAGCAGACCCATGCCGATGAGGAAGGTGGCCGGGATGAAGATCGCGCTGTCGCGCCACAGCGCACGCAGTTCCTCGACGGTCTGCGCCACCGTGCCGGCGGTGGCGGTGCGATGGCTTTCGAGCTTTTCGGCCTGGATGGCGTCGTCCAGCGCGATCAGCACGTCGCGCCGGGCCAGGCTTTCCTTGAGGAATTTTGGGCGTACGACCAGGGCCACCGCGCGGCCGTCGCGTGAGGCGAGCAGGCCCGGCACGAAGCGGTCGCCGAGCACGCGCGCCTTCCATTGCTCGGGGCTGCGCGACTGCAGGTGCCCGGGGTCGACCAGCGGAGAAACCGAGAAGCCCTCGTCGGTGCTGTCGAGGTGCTCGACGGTGGTGAGGGTGAGCACGCGGTCGACCGAGGGGTGACGCTGCATGCGCTTCGCCACGCGGTCGAGCGCGGAGAGGAAGGCCGGCGTATAGAGGTCGTCGCCCTCGAACAGCACGACGATGGTCTCGTCGTTGGGGAATTCCTTGAACAGCGAGGCGCGCAGTTGGAGGGTGGGCGAGTCGGGCGGGGAGTAGATGTCCGGCGCATTGTTGAAATGCAGCCGCAGCACGAACGGGATCGAGACCGCCAGGATGGCGAGCATGATGCCCATCGCCACCCAGGGAGGCAGCATGCGGCGGCCGTCGATCCAGGCCTTCAGGCTCTCCATGATGCGGGGCGGATCAGAACCGGGTGCGCAGGCCCAGCGTGATCAGCGAATGGTCCTGGTGGAAGCCGCCGAGCGTGCGGTCCTCGCCGTCGAAGTAATGCGCGGCGAGGTAGAGTTCGTAGGGTTCCCAGCCGACGTAGCTGAGTTTGGGGCTGAGATAGACGTCGCGCACGTTGAAGCCGCTGGCGAAGCGCATGCCGGCCTTCCAGCGGCCGCTGCCGAAGACGGTCTCGACCTCGCCGTTGGCGCCGTAGTATTCCGTCAGCTCGAGCGCATTGCGATCGGTCTGCAGCGCATGCGCCACCAGTTGCAGGTTCACGCGGGTGTCCTTGCCGCCGGGGAAGAATTCCAGCCCGCCGACCCAGTCGAGCGCGTGGGTGGTGTCCATCGCCGTGGTCGGCAGGGTGAAGGGCACGTTGTCGGTGTAGCCGGCCTCCATGCGCCAGGTGACGCCACCGGCGACCATTTCCAGGTCGGCGCCGACGAAATTGTTGAAGGGGTGAACGGCGGTGAGCGTCAGCGTCGGCAGGTCGACGCGGTAATACGGGATCGATTGCCGGGTGCGCGCCAGGGTGACGCCGAAGTCGAAGGGCAGCACGCCGGTCCGGGTCAGGCGCACCGCGCCGCCGCCGCTGCCGTGTTCGTCCTCCTCGACGCGCGCGTTGCCGACCCAGCCGGTGAGGGCCGGATCGATGCCGATGATCTGGCGCGTGGTGCGGTTGATCGGGCTCCACACGCTGGCGAGGTCGGGCAGCTGGGCGGCGCGGAAAACCGGCAGGGCGACGATGTCCAGCTTGTAGTCGCCGAGGGTCTGTTCCCAGCGGGCGGCCAGCTGCGCGCGGCGACGATCGGCCAGGTCGTCCAGCGCGAAGCGTGTCAGGTCGACGCGGCTCACCCGGTCGGCCAGCGGAATCTCGTCGACGCGGCCCCAGACGATGGTCTGCGCACCCAGGGTCAAACGGGTATCGCCGTTGCGGTAGCGCACGTAGGTGTCGGTGTAGTCGGCCAGCATCTCGTCGTGGTCGGCCAGCCCGCCGGCCTGGTTCATGCCGTCGAGGCGGGCGCCGGCGCGGAATTCCCAGTTGCGGCTGGGCTGCCATTGCACGTAGGGGCTGACGCGCAGGGTGGAATAATTGTCGGCCTCGGGTGCGTCGGGCAGGCTGCCGGTTTCCAGCAGGAAATCGTCGACGCCGAACTTGAACGTGGGGCGGAAGCCGCGTGCCGTCGGCTTGCTGCGGGACGCGCTGGGCGGTGGCAGGTCGTCGGCCGTTGTCGCGGGTGCGGGCTGGGCGGCGGTTTCCACTGCTGCTACCGGTTCGGCCGTGGTGGCACGCGGCTTGCGGGTCGTCGTGCGCGGCGGCGGCAGGTCGTCGGCGGCATCCTGCACGGCGGCGCGCGGCGGTGGCAGGTCGTCGGCGGCATCCTGCACGGCGGCGCGCGGCGGTGGCAGGTCGTCGGCCGCGAGCGCGGGCAGCGCGGCAACGGTCAGGCTCAGGGTCAGCAGCAGTCTGTTCATGGGCGATAGTCCGATTCCAGGCTCTCGTCGGCGAGCGCCTGTGAAGTGAAGAGTTTGGCGGGCAGTTTCTGGTCGTACAGGGCGGTGTCGATGACCAGCCGGGTTTCGTGGCCGTTCTGCAGGTCGACCATGCGGCTGTCGGTCGGCGTCCAGTAACCCTGGATGCGTTTCTTGGTGCGCAGCAGCCAGCGCTTGCTGGGCGTGCTCAGGTCGTTCTCGAAATAGTCGACCCGCTGCGGCACCGCGGTGGCCGGATCGATCCAGCTGATGCGCTTGAGATAGACCGACTCCCCGGCCTCGACCGGGATGCTTTCGAGCACGTCGCAGACGATGCCGTTCTCGGTCTGCCTGCCGAGCAGGCGGTGCCTGTCGCGGGACGGCTTGCGTTCCTCCAGGTCCTCGAAATACAGGTCCGAACCGACGAAGCGACCGCCCTTGCGGTCGCTCGAAATGCGACGCACCCGGTCGAGCGCGGGCAGGTACAGCCACTGGTCCGTGCTGCCGTCGGCCTTGTCTATACTCAGCAGTCCGGTGCCGGCGATGTCCTCGGGATCGAGAAATCGGACCAGGTTCGCGGTTTCGCCCCCGCTCTTGTCGAGCCGGTAGGTGACGAGTTCGCGGATGCGCGGGGCGCGCCCCTTTTCGGTGAGGACCATGCGGCCCAGGGTGGTGAGATCGCGCCCGTTGGGGCGGTCGTGGACGCGCTGCGCCAGGTCGCTCGCCTCGTCCGCGCGGGCGGGGCCGAGACAGGCCAGGCACGCCAGCACCACGGACGTCAGGAATCGCAGCGAAGCAGGGCGGTGAAGCATGGGGGTCGGGATGCGCAGGTGGACATACAATCAACGGGCTGCCAAGGCCGAACTTTACCGCAATCGGCCCCGTCCCGCCCACACGCTGGATTTCGCGGGCGGGTTGTGATAAAAAGACAAATATATCCTTATAGGTGACGACATGACGGCAACGCCCCTGGACCTGCTCCGCAAATACAGCGTACCGGGCCCGCGCTATACCTCGTATCCGACCGCGCCCTATTTCCACACCGATTTCGACGCGGCCGACTGGATCGAGGCGCTCACCGCGCCGGCTGCGGGGCGCGGCCTGTCGCTGTATGCGCACATCCCCTTCTGCGACTCGCTCTGCTACTACTGCGGCTGCAACATGGTCGCCACCCGCGACTACGCCAAGACCGTGCCCTACCTGGCCGCGATCGAACGCGAAATGGCGGTGACCGCAGCGCGCGTCGACCCGTCGCGCATCGCCCACCAGCTGCACTGGGGCGGCGGTACGCCGACCTATCTGCATCCGGACGACATCCGCAAGCTGATGGCGATCATGCGGGGGCACTTCCGCATCGCCCCGGACGCGGAAATCAGCTGCGAGGTCGATCCGCGCGAACTCACGCGCGCCCACCTCGAGGCCCTGCGCGAATCCGGTTTCAACCGCGTCTCCTTCGGCGTGCAGGACATGGACCCGGCGGTGCAGCAGGCGGTGAACCGCATCCAGTCCGCCGAACTGATCCGGCAGGTGATGGACTGGTCGCGCGAACTGGGTTTCGAGAGCATCAACCTCGACCTCATCGTCGGCCTGCCGAAGCAGACCGTCGAGAGCTTCCGCCGCACCCTGGCGCAGGTCGTCGACTGGGCGCCGGACCGGCTGGCGGTGTTCGCCTACGCCCACGTGCCCTGGATGAAGAAGCACCAGCAGCTGATCCAGGACGCCGACCTGCCTGACGCGGCCGCGCGCCTCGGGCTGCAGCAGGCGGTCAACGACATGCTGGGCGAGGCGGGCTACGTGAACATCGGCCTCGACCACTTCGCCCGCCCCGAGGACGAACTGGTGCGCGCGCAGCGGAACAAGACGCTGTGGCGCAACTTCCAGGGCTACACCACGCACAAGGACAGCGACATCCTGGCGTTCGGCGTCTCCAGCATCAGCCAGACCGCCGACGTCTACATGCAGAACGAGAAGAACCTCAAGCGCTACCAGGAACGCGCCGGCAGCGGCGGCTTCGCAGTGGAGCGCGGCATCCGCCTCAGTCGCGACGACCAGATCCGGCGCGACGCCATCACCCGCGTGATGTGCGACCTGGAGCTCGATTTCGCCGCCTTCGGCCGCGAATGGGACATCGGTTTCGCCGAATACTTCGCCGATGCGCTGGCCGACCTGCATCCGCTGGCGGACGACGGGCTGGTCGACATCGCGGCCGGGCGGATCGCGGTGACCGAGCGCGGACGCCTGTTCCTGCGCAATATCGGCATGTGCTTCGACCGCTATCTGAAGGAAGCCGCCGCCAGCGACCGCCCGCGCTATTCGCGCACGGCCTGAGCCCGTGACCGGACCGGAAGGGCGGCGCACCTGCCTGTATGCGCCCGCGCAGCTCGACGCCGTGGTGGCCGACATGGCACGCCAGGCGGCCGGCCTGCTGACCGGCCGCACGCGGATCTGCATCGTGGGCATCCTGCGGCGCGGTGCGCCGCTGGCCGATCGCCTTCACGCCTGTCTGGCGCGCGATCACGGACTGCGCGACTGCACGCGCCTCGACCTGCAGATCCAGCGCTATGCCGACGATCTCACCCTGCTGCACCCGGAAACCCGGCTGACCGAGAACCCTGAACACGCGCACATCGATCTGACGGGTCACACGGTGCTGGTGGTCGACGACGTGATGTACCGCGGGCATTCCATGCTGCGGGCGGTGACCTATCTGGCGGCGAAGCAGGCGGCGGAAATCCGCACCGTGGTGCTGGTCGACCGCGGCGCGGCCAGGTTGCCGGTGCGCGCCGACATCGTCGGGGTGCGCCTGGACGTCGCCCCCACCGACATCGTCGAGTGCAATGTCCCGCCCTACGAATCCGCTTTCCGCATCGACCTGATGCAGCCGGCCTCGCCGCAGGCGCCGAAATAGCGTCAACTGGCCCCGGGGCATCAGGAAGATTTGCGCGCGGCCAGACCCGCCGGGGGTTCCAGCGGGCCCCGCTTGCTGTAGAGTGCGCAGCATAACCATGATAGTGCGGAGTCTGCTGTCCCCTCTTTTCGCGGGGCTCCTCTATTTTGCAGGTGCGCGCCTCGGCGTGGCGGCATCGGGCATGTCCGAGGGCATCGCGATCTTCTGGCTGCCCAATGGCGTGCTGCTGGCCGCCTTGCTGCTGGCCCCGGTTCGCGCATGGCCCGCCTATCTGCTCGCGGCCGTGCTGGCGGAGGTGGCGGCCGACCTGCCGGTCTTCAGCCTCGCCCAGGCGCTGGGTTTCGCCGCCATCAACCTGTTCGAATGCCTGCTGGCAGCGACGCTGTTGCGGCGCGTGGCCAGGCCGTACTCGTTCGACCGCCTGCGCAACGTGGTCTGGTTCGGCGCCATTGCCCTGCTGCTGGCGCCGGCGCTGGCGGCCTTGCTGGGTGCCGGCATCTACGCGCGGGATGCGGCGCCCGGGGCGTCCTTCTGGTTGTACTGGCGGATCTGGTGGTTCGGCGACAGCCTGGGACTGCTGCTGGCCGTCCCCCTGCTGTTGTGCTGGCTGTCGTCCAAGCGGGAAATCCGCTGGTGGCGCGCCCTCGAGGCAACGGGGGTCGTCGCAAGCGCGGCTGCGCTCGCCTGGTGGGTGTTCATGGCGGACGGCGGCAGGCCCGCCCCGCTCATCGGCAGTCCTTTCCTGCTGCTGCCGGTCCTGCTGTGGCCGGCAGTACGCTTCGGCGTGCGCGAAACGGCCGCCGTGGGCCTGCTCGTCGCGATCATCGTCATCCTGGCGAACCTGTCCGGGCTCGGCCCCTTCGTGTCGGCGTCGCCGGTGGCGACGGTGCTGAAACTCCAGGAATACCTGGCGACCCTGCTGTTCTCTGCGCTGGCGCTGGCTGCGCTGCTGCAGGAATTGCGCGACCGCAACGCCAGCCTGCTGGCGCGCGAGCGGGAGCTCAGCGCCTCGCAGGAGGCGGTGCGGCAGTTGAATCAGGAACTGGAATCCCGCGTGCGTGCGCGAACCGAGGAACTGCAGCGGGCCAACCAGCTGCTGGAGCAACTGGCCTCGGTCGACGCCCTGACCGGGGCGAGCAATCGTCGCCATTTCCTGGAAATCGCCCGCATCGAAGTGGATCGCGCGCAGCGGCTGGGCCGTCCGCTGGCGGCGATCATGCTCGATCTAGACCATTTCAAGGAGGTCAACGACCGTCATGGACACGAAGCCGGGGACCGGGTGCTGCAGACCTTCGCCAATGCCGTCCATGCCACCCTGCGGTCGAGCGACATTTTCGCCCGCCTCGGCGGCGAGGAATTCATGCTGCTCCTGCCCGGGCAGACGCAGGAGGAGGCCTGCGCGCTGGCCGAGCGCCTGCGCAGCCTGACCGCGTCGCTGGATTGCGTCGAATGTCCCGAGGGCATCACCGTGAGCATCGGCGTCGCGACCCTCGGCCCCGAAGGAGCGCACGACCTGCACGAACTCATGCGGCAGGCGGACGGGGCGCTCTATCTGTCCAAGCACGCAGGGCGCAACCGCGTATCGGTTGCCGCCGGCGCGCCCGCGACGGGTCAGCAGACTTGATGCCAGGCGGGCGTCGGCGCGCCTGGCGGGTATGCGCGGGAGCGCGTCAGCAGCAGTCGCTGCCGTCCTCCCGCTTGGGGCAGCCCTCGGGGCGCTTGCGCGCGGGCAGGGGGCAGCGGTTGATCTCGTCGGCGCTGCGCTGGAAGTAGCAGGTCATCATGCTGGAGGCAATGCCCAGCAGCCAGAAGATGAAGAAGCCGACCGTGTAGGCGGCGAGGCGGTGTTCGATCAGGTGGTCGCCCCGGTACATGATTTCCAGCGGATCGAACAGGCTGGTGAAGATGATGTCCGCCACCCCGGCAACGAGGAAGGATGGCCACAGGATGTGAATCAGGCGTTGCATCATGGCGTGCTCCTCGTCGTCGGGGGTGGCTTCACTCTTCCGGATTGTTCATCTTGCGCTTGAACCAGATCGAGAAGAAGAAACCCATCCCGATGATGAAGAAGATGGTGAACAGGCTCAAGAGGCCAATCCCGCTGTGAAACAATAGATCGAGTACGGCGTCCATTTCAGTCTCCCTGTGGTTGATGAACGGTTGAAGCAGTCAAGGTGGAAACCTGGTCGAAGGGGGCATGCAAGGCGCCCGACAGGCGCCAGGTCGACGTGGCGTCGGTGAGCTGGGCGTGCCATTTGCCGGGATGCAGGACGGGCAGCTGGGCGCGGTAGTGGCCGCCGCCGGCGTGGTGCAGCGTCACCGTCTGGTCGAAGCCCTGGTGCGTGGGATGGGCCAGCGTCAGGGTCAGGCGCTCGGGCCAGTTCGCAAGCTTGCCGGTCAGCGTCACCGAGAGGGCGTGGTCTTCCTGCCGGAAGCTGGCGACCAGCCCGAGTGCGTAGGCCGCATCGTCGCGCGCCAGCGTCTGGTTGATCGCCAGTCCGGCCTTGTAGTAGTCGCCGACGACGAGGCCGTCGTAGTTCGAGAAGGCGATCCACACCGTGGTCAGGCCGGCGACGACCGCGGTGGCGGGCAGCGACATGAGGAACCACGGCCAGGGCTCGCGGTACCAGGGTTTGCGCGGCGGGGCGGTGAGCGTGTTCATGGCGCCTTCCTGTTGTCGGGACTAGCGGTTGAAGAACTTGGTCGAGACTTCATCGCGGATGCGCGGATCGTCCGTCGCCTGGATGAGGAACTTGACCTGGATGGAGCGGCCCTTCAGCACGGCCGGATCGGCCACGAGACTGACCGGCACGTCGACCGTCTCCAGCGGGGCGGCGGCGATGTCGACGCTGTCGCCGCTGGCGGAAACCACCTGCAGTCCCTCGATGCCGTGCGCCTGCACGCTGTAGTGGTGCGCCTGCGCATCCTTGTTGATGAGCTGCAGGCGGTAGACGTTCTCGATCATGCCCTCGTCGGTTTCCTTCGACAGCGCGACGCGGTCGCGCACCACGTCGACGCGCAGGGGAACGCGGGTGGCGAGGGTGTACAGGAAGGCCGACGTGATCACGGCGAGCAGCACGGTGTAGATGATGGTGCGCGGGCGCAGCACGTGGCGGAGGATGCCGCTGTCGGCGTATTTGCCTTTCACCGCGTTCTCGGTCGTGTAGCGGATGAGCCCGCGCGGATAGCCCATCTTGTCCATGATCTGGTCGCAGCCGTCGATGCACGCGGCGCAGCCGATGCATTCGTACTGCAGGCCGTTGCGGATGTCGATGCCGGTGGGGCAGACCTGCACGCACACGCCGCAGTCCACGCAGGCGCCGAGGCCGGCCGCCTTGTAATCGGTCTTCTTGCTGCGCGGCCCGCGCGGTTCGCCCATGCCGGGGTCGTAGGAAATGATCAGCGTGTCGGAGTCGAACATCACGCTCTGGAAGCGTGCGTAGGGACACATGTACTTGCACACCTGCTCGCGCATGAAACCGGCGTTGCCCCAGGTGGCGAAGGCGTAGAAGAAGATCCAGAAGGTTTCCCACGGACCCAGGCCGAGGCTCGCCACTTCGACGGCCAGCGTCTTGATTGGCGTGAAGTAGCCGACGAAGGTGAAGCCTGTCCACAGCGCGATGACGAACCACACCAGATGCTTGAGTCCGCGCTTTTTCAGCTTGGCGGCGTTCCAGGGCGAGGCGTCGAGCTTCTTGCGGGCGACGTGGTCGCCTTCGAGCCAGCTTTCCACCCACATGAAGATCTCGGTGTAGACCGTCTGCGGGCAGGCATAGCCGCACCACAGCCGGCCGGCCACCGCGGTGAACAGGAACAGCGACAGCGCCGACAGGATCAGCAGGCCGGTG
>WBZX01003244.1_pt1 | contig 10481 bp, 7 predicted proteins | sample 5204211 | NCBI WGS metagenome assembly WBZX01 (sample SAMN12344362, study PRJNA552823) | activated sludge metagenome | biome: Activated sludge suspended growth; feature: Nitrification reactor; material: Wastewater; isolation source: activated sludge from nitrification reactor of wastewater treatment...
CTGCAATGGATAGACCGGCACATGATCGATATGGACCGGCATGTGACCGGCACGCTCAATATGCTGATGCTGCTTTCCATTTACTTTGCGGTGCTTATCATCTATAAGCTACTCAGGCGATGGACGGTGGGCAAATGGTGGGCCTTGGCTTCTGCCGTAGGTATCACTTTTCTATCTCCGCAACTGTGGCGCTTGCAGGGACACTATGGACTGTCGTATATATGCTTCATTCCACTCCTTTTGCTACTGTTAGATCTATTGATCAGGGGGAATACTAAAAAATGGCTTTGGGGTATTTCTGCAGGCATGCTCATCGTCGTGATGAGCCTGACCCACATGTACTTCCTCCTGCTCAGCGCTGTAGTCATAGGCTCCATGATGATGGCCTGGTGGTGGTATAACCGAAAAGACAAAGTGGCTGTAAGGCGAATGATCCCTGCTTTGCTTGGAATCATCATCCTACCCGGTTTATTTCTTGTAGGCCTTCGAAAATACACTGACCCTATCAAGGACCGGCCTATCGAACCATGGGGTATCGATGATCATACTATTAGTTTTAAGACAACATTTTTTCCATTCTTCCCTCCCCTTGACAAGACCTGGACGGCTGTCTTTGAAATGGATAAACCGATCAATGAGCGTGTGGCCTACGTTGGGATGATCGGCTTGTTGATGATACCTGCCGTTTTCTTATTCCTCCTCAGGAAGCGCGATGAAAGCGCTGTAGTCACGCATATCAAAATACTGATCTGGTCAGCGATCATCGCATGGTTGATGGCCGCAGGTATCTTCTATGAGAAAGGGTTTAAGTTTTTCTGGGAAGCCATCCCTGTGTTAAAGCAATTCCGTGGGCTCGGTCGGTTTGGTATACCGTTTTACTATCTATACCTCCTCGTCTGCAGTTATCTGCTGTGGGAGATATACCAGCGGTTGAAAGAAAGAGACCTCGGGTATATTGGAGGCTACATGCTGGGTGCAGTTTTCCTTGTGTGGGGATTTGAATCATCACTCAATATCAAGGCAGTGAGTGCGCCGGTCTTTCGTCATAATGTCTGGCTCTCGAATGCAAAGGACAACTATGTACCATTGCTCACTGCCGCAGGATACACCCCTGACTCCTTCCAGGCGATATTGCAATTGCCCCTTGTAGCCATCGGCAATGAAACAGTTGGTGTAGCCCGCGGCTTCTGGACCTTTCGCGAAGGGGTTCATGCTTCTACAGAGACAGGCTTGCCTATGATTGATTATGCAATGTCACGGACTTCCGTATCACAGGGCCTTGATATCGTCGAACTGATATCCACACCATACACACCTAAACGGAGAGGGGCTTTGTTTAATGACAAGCCTATCCTCCTCCTTTGTGAAGAAGAATTTGTGATTCCTGCAGAGCGCAAATGGATCAACCAGGCCAAGAAGATTGGAACCTACCTGTCTATTACCTTGTATGCATTACCATCATCTGTCTTCAAGACAGTGACCCTTCCTGCATTGCCTGCTGATCAACAAGATATACCAGGCTCAGGATGGTTTGATGGATTTGACCAGCATCTGTGCGACAGTACTATGTCCGGCAAGGGTGCCTTACCTGTAACCACACTACCCAAATCCATTTGGGCGTATACTGATACCTCCAATGTACAACGGTCATGGATTGTTAGTTTCTGGTCGCGTGTCGATAACTTTAAAGGCGCTGTGCCTGTATACAGGATGATGGAGACAGATCCTAATGGAACCGTCACGCAAAATGCTGGCGTGGGCAGAGAGGGTATTTTATGGTCTGAAGCTTATGGCGAATGGATCGAAGTCAATTTCCCCTGGACTACATTAGGCAAGGGCTACAAATACGAATTGTTTATAGACAATACAGGCCCTGTGATTGACAACCTGTTGATCCGGGCTGCAACGGATACCTGTGTATATCACTTCCCTGAAATGACGCTTTACAACAACCTGCCGATCCCTGCTGCCAAATGAGAGAGTTCCTGAAGAAGATAGTACATGTATGGCCATGGCCGCTCACGCTCAATGAGCGCTATGATCGCCAGACGAGGGCAGTGATCGGAAAGGTATGCAAACCCGACAGCGTATGCATCGATGTAGGTTGTTTCAAAGGGGACATCCTCACTGCTATGATTGAAGCTGCACCTGCTGCGCGACACAAGGCATTTGAACCTGTTCCCCAGCAATTTACTTTCCTGAAGGACCACTTTAGTCAAAAAGCAGACGTCTTTCCCTATGCGTTAGGAGATGAAAACAAGAAGACAACATTCCATCACGTGGTGAGTAATCCGACCTACTCGGGATTGCAACAGCGCCAATACAAAGGTGAAGAGACTATCAGTGAGATCGAAGTAGAGGTCAGGAAACTGGATGATGTCATTGATGCCGATACGCCCATCACGCTGATCAAAATAGATGTGGAAGGTGGAGAGCATGATGTGCTCCAGGGAGCTGCATCCACGCTACAGAAATGGCATCCGTATATCATCTTCGAGCATGGTCTCGGAGGTGCTGACAAATATGGTATTCGCCCCGGTGATGTGTACGACCTCCTTACTAAAACCCTTGGCTACAAGGTTTGCCTCATGGGTGATTTTCTGAAGGATGAAAAGACACCGGGCTTTTCACGATCTGCCTTTGAAGAGCAGTTTTGGAAGAGTACCAACTGCTACTTCCTGGCTGTTGGCAAACTGTGATAGTTGTAAGACAGTGAGATAGTGAGAAAGTAAGAAGTGTGTGTGAGGGCATGAGTGTAATTAGCATTTCTCCGTGATCTCCGTGCGAAAACTCCGTGATCTCCGTGTGAAATGAAATAAAAGAATAATTAGCGTGCAGAGACGCAGAGGCGCGGCAAGGCTGATTTACGCTGTATATGCTGTATACTCTGTGCGAAATAATTAATCTGGTTTCTTACTCTTTGGCTTTCTTTTTTCATAGGTGATTGCCGGATCATTCTCGACGAGCTCCAGATCCATCTGGCGGGCTGTCATATCAATCTTGCGGATACGTACCCTGACTGGTTGTCCGATAGTGTATTTATCTCCGGTGCGAGAACCTGCTGTGAAAGGTGCTGTCATGTAGAAGCCGCCACCCATCGTGCGAAAGGAGATCATCCCTTCGGCACGTGAATCATCGAGTTCTACAAAGATTCCGCTTTCGATGACGCCTGATATTACTCCTGAAAATTCCTCCCCTACCCTTTCCTTGAGGTACTCCATCTGCTTGTACTTGATGGATTCTCTCTCTGCTGTCATGGCAGCGCGCTCGCGATCAGAGATGTGCTTGCATTTCGCTTCGAGACTGGCCTTGTCCTCACGGTGGATAGTGTGGAGATTGGCATCGAGGATCCGATGTACCAATACATCTGAGTATCGTCTGATTGGTGAAGTGAAGTGTGTATAATAATCAAAGGCCAATCCATAGTGCCCGATATTATTGGTTGTATAGATCGCCTTGGCCATGGTGCGGATAGCAAGGGGTTCGAGCAATCTTAACTTTTCATCCTCCTTTGCTGCTGCAGCAAGCTTGTTGAAAGACTGAGATATCTGTTTTGGTGTATCAATCTGCAGATTGAATCCAAGCTCCCTGGCGAAACGCTGAAAATCAATCAGGCGATCAGGATCAGGTACATCATGCACCCGATATGGAAATGGGATTTCTTGTGACTTGCCCTTCTGTGCAATGAGTGTTGCTACTTCGCGATTGGCGAGTAGCATAAAATCTTCAATAAGTAAGTGGGCTTCCTTTCGTTCTTTGACAAATATCTCAAGTGTCTGACCGAGCTCATCCACTTTAAACTGCAGCTCATCGGTCTCAAAGGTGATCGCGCCATCCTTAAATCTCTTCTTTCGCAGTGACCTCGCTATCTTATTGAGCGTATTCAGCTCTTCGGCAAAAGGGCCAACACCGGTATCCATGACTTCCTGGGCATCCTCGTAGGAGAATCGGTGATCGGAATAGATAACTGTGCGACCAAACCAACGATCTACGACTTTGTGGTCCTTGTCAATTTCAAATACTGAGGAGTAGCACAGGCTTTCCTCCAAAGGCCGCAGCGAACAGAGTTCGTTGGACAGCTTTTCGGGAAGCATCGGGCAAACCCTGTCTACAAGGTAAACAGAGGTGGAGCGCAGGAATGCTTCTCTGTCCAGCGCGGTGCCGGGCTTGACATAATGAGATACATCTGCGATATGCACACCCACTTCAATGTTGCCATTGTCAAGTGTGCGGATAGACAGCGCATCATCAAAATCCTTTGCCGTGATAGGGTCAATTGTAAACGTAGTAATCGCCCTGAAATCCCTCCGCTTAGCAATCTCTTCTGAACTGATTTCATCCGGTAGCTTCAGGCATTCTTCAAGGACTTCATCCGGGAAAGCCAGGTTAAATCCATTGTGTATAAGGATGGATTGCATCTCCAGTTCGTGGCTACCTGAGGCACCCAACACATGGACGACTTCGCCCGAAGGGGATGACTGGCTCCAGTCAGTAATTTTCACAACGACTTTGTCTCCGTCAACAGCCTCTGCCAATTTATCCATTGGCACAATGATATCAAACTGGATATTTAAGCGGTCAGGAGTAAGGACTGCAAATTTCTTGTACATCTTGAGGGTACCCATGACCTGCTCGAGCGCGCGCTTGACAATCAACACAACGCGTCCTTCCGGCTTGCGGCCTTTGCGGCCGGGGATGATATCCACCTGCACGATGTCCTTGTGCATGGCGCCACCGGTGTACTTGGCCGGCACATAGATATCCTCCTCCATATCTTCAATGATCACATAGGCAGATCCTGACCTGGTCATATCGACTCTGCCCTGATGTACATTCTTGCCTGTCACTGCGACAACTTTTGCAGGTCTCGGAGTATCAGAAGGTACTTTGGGCCGCATCAGCGAGGTATATATTTCTTCACCTGCAGTGGCAAGTTTTCCTTGCTTGACGAGCGCATCGAGTACGCGGACCATATCCGCTTTACCGTTTGCGATCTTCATTTTCTTGATGAGTTGGCGGGGAGTCCAGGACGGGCTCTTGCTGTTCTGGATCGTTTCGATCGCCAGCATCCGCAGTTTGGCATAAGCCAGTTTCTGGCCTTTGGGGCTTGCCGTATGTAAGGGTGATCTTGTGTTACTCTTCTTTGTTTTCTTCATTCGTTTCGTAAGTAATAATACCTGTGGGCAAAATTTCCATCAGGTAGGTCTGTGTCTGATCGGGGTCCAGGCCGGCCTCATCAGATTGCGCTATGCCTTCAGCGATGACGATGCTCAAGTCTTCGTGGATCACTGCGACAGAGTGCAGTATCCCTTCCTCTTCATAGCGTAATCCGCCTACAATCGCGTGGCTGAGGGGTTGGCCTTCGGCTGTATAGGTGGCCAGGATATACTCATAGCGGAGCACTCCTGCCTTCCAGTAGATCAAGGCATGATAATCCTTGATACCGGTAATCCTCCCGTACGGGACATATTCGGTAAACTCGTCCACCTCATCACTTTCAAAGGGAAGGATATAGGCATCCTGCAACACTCCGGGCAGCGGGATGGGGTCAGATGGAATCTGACTCATATCCGGCAATAGGCTCAACGGGAGTTCCAGGGGAGGGAAGAATTCAATAAATTCGGCAAACTGGGCCGTCGGTAGTCTTTTCACAAGACAAATTTAAAGTTATAAACCCAACCCAGGGGCAAATGGTTTACGTCTATCGTTTTTAAAGGAGGCAAATCTCTCACCATATGAAGTACCTGAATGGCCAATACGTTGCTATGTTCATCTCATCCGTCCTGGTGTTGGCATCCGGATGCACACTGGATGACCCTGCCCCTTCAAGTGGTGATCCTGCCCTGACCCTGGATTATTCCCAAAACCTATCCCTCACAGAGTTGTCATGGGACAAGGTCAATGTCACCGGATTTAAAGAATATATCCTGCTCCAATCTTCCTCGCCGATACCCAACAGCCCTACCCCAGTGGTCAGCCAGGATGTGACCATATTGAAACGAATCAAGGAAGCCGACAGCACCACTTTTTCAGTGTCCAGTACCCTGTTTTCGCCGGTGATTTGCTACAAGCTATACTGTGCGGTAGATGATCGATTCCTGTACTCGTCCACCTTGTGTATAGAGCAACATTTTGATATGATCCAGGGATTCTATGATAAGGCTGCCCATGCCCCGGATGTAGATGAAATGGTGTTATTTGACCGGGTCAACAATGATTTCTCAACCTGCAATTATAAAACCGGAACAATCACCAATACTGTACATGATATCGTATTGAGTTTTCCTTCCCTTGAGATATCGACATGGAATGGCACGACCAATGCTTTTGGATTTGACCAGTCTCCGGCATGGTTGAGGAAATATGATTTCCCTTCCTTGATCGCAACCAATTCCAAAAACTTCAACCAGATCCTTTGGGCAGCCAATGTGCATAATCAATATGTGCTTGCATCGACGGATGAGTTTAACAAAAATTTCCAGGTGTTGAGCAGGGCTAACCTGGCACTAATTGATTCCAGTCCGGGCATGTCTGTCAATCAAAATATTGCCGTTTTCCCTGGTGATTATACCACTGTATTGACTATCGGTTCGAATGAAGCAAAAAAATATACCCTCAACGATAACGGCGAAATCATGGCGATCGCATCTGTTCCGGCCAGGATCATACAACCAGATCTCCAGGCCACCTGCGCCGAAGGTACTACCTTGTTTATCTGCGGACGTGAAGGTGCCATCATAAACAGGAATGGAGAAAACGTAGGCATTCTCAATCCGGATGTCAATTCATTTGTCCTGATGACGAGATTGACTCCCGATGAATCACAGGCAATATATGTGATCAGCGAAAATGGATTTCCCCGCCTTGAGATTGCAGACCTTACTCATCTGCCATTGGTATCTGTCGTCAAGACATTTGACCTCCCCTCCCTGACTTATGCTGACCTGATTCCGGAGCAGGAGATTGTCTACGTGGTGGGAACAATATTCAACAATAGCCAGCCGCAGACTTTTATCTTAAAATATCCCAGATAGATCATGTCCAAACCAATCATTCCTGTAGTTGTTTGCATCTTGTTCTGCACAACCTGTGCCTTGGGACAATCCGACTCTACCAGATATTATCACTGGAGCCTTGGGATCAGTGCCGGTGATATCCTGCATGAACTCTTTAATGGCGAGAACACCAACAAGTCCTACGCGGCTTTTACACTTGAATATGCAGGGCAGCGATATGCAGTGCAGGCGGGTTTCAGGCCGGACTACAACCGATCAGACACACAACATGATGGTTTCGTAGATACTGATGTGAGCAAAGAATTGACCCTTTCAGGGCAACTGGCTGGAACAAGAAACATCTTTACTGAAAAAAACTGGCTGATCAGGGCTGGGGTACAATTGACTGGTGGATATTCAAGGGAGGATATCATTGAGGACAGCGGATTTGATCGTGTCACGACCCGGAGATTGCAATGGAATGCAGGTATAGGGCCTGTCATAGACTTCAGGTTTTTTGTGCATCCGCGCATCAGCCTGGGGACAGAAGCAAGCCTGATCTATTCAGTGACCCATTCAGAACTACAACAACTATTTACCAACTTCCCTGATTTCGACAATACTAAAGATACTGTGGAGGGCTCTTCCCTTGAGGTCGTAGAGCCGGCCACGATCTATATGCGCTTTCATTTCTAATCAATAATGCTTATTTTTCATTCAAATCATACCCGATATGAAACCATTTCTGACTTTGCTGTCCCTCTGTACACTGTTCGTACTGACATCCTGTCAAAAGGATTCTTTCCAGACTAAAATCGAGCACCCGGTATTGCCGGAGACCTCGTATGACTACACACCAAAATGGGGTGGAATGCACAACCACATGGCTGGGCAGGACCTTGGGATCACGGATGCCGGAGCTACATTAGGCCGGGTATTGTTTTATGACAAGATCCTGTCCATTGACAATACCGTATCATGCGGTTCATGTCACCACCAGGATATTGGCTTTTCAGATCAAGCCAGGGTGAGCCAGGGGATTGACCATCAAGTCACTGACCGCAATGCGCCATCCATCAGCAACCTGTATGATGACAACCTACTGTTCTGGGATGGGCGGTCTACCAGCCTCAATGACCTCGTATTGCAGCCCGTGCGCAATCACAAGGAGATGGGGATGGAGAATATGGATTTCCTGGTGACCAAGATCAAGGCTGCGCCATATTACCAGGAGCTGTTTACCAAGGCATACGGTGATACAGAGGTGACTTCTGAAAGAGTCGCTGATGCCATGGCACAGTTTGTCAGGAGTATGATCGGATGTGACAGTGAGATGGACCGGCAGTTTAATTCAGGCCAGCCACTCTCAGCCCAGGCAGAAGAAGGACGGAATATCTTCTTTGGAAAAGGGACATGCTACAACTGCCATTCAGGTCCGGACTTCAATGATCGCGGAGGATTCTTTGATCCTTTCTTTCCACCAAATGGTGGCGGCTTCGGTTGGGCTCAGGATATCGCTGATATCGGGCTTGATGAGGAGTATACTGATGTAGGCATGGGTGTCTTTGATCCTAAGCTGGTGGGTGTCTTCAAGATCCCTTCCCTGCGCAATGTTGCCATGACAGCTCCGTACATGCATGACGGACGCTTTGCCACGCTGGAAGAAGTGGTCAATCACTACAATAATGGCATCAGGAAGTCCCCTAACCTGGACAATATATTCAAGAGCTGGGATACCGGAGATGCGATCAAACTTGGGCTATCTGAAGGGGAAGTTTCCTCCCTGGTGGCCTTCCTGCACTCGCTGACGGACGAAAATTACATGAATGACGAACGGTTTACCGATCCATTTACTAAATAAATAGCTGGTTTATAAGTACTTAAAGAGATATAGGGGGCCCTTAGATAAATTAACATTATAAATATGTTTTTTTTATAATAATTTATCATATGTTTAGTATATTTGGCCCCATAATTACCACCTGGCTTTTTATTTGATGTGGTCGGCATAACACCCAATAGCTCACCTCTTTAAAAAAGATGGCGAAAAACGGCCCGCAAGTATTGTGTCAGGTGGTATTGTTTTTACCCCTGGCTTCGACTACGCTGGCTTCGACTACGCTCAGCCACCAAGAATCCTCAAAGAATTTTAAACTTGAATTTGCAATTGAGTCCTTACTTGAATTGCTGAATATGTTGCTTTCGACTACGCTCAATCAATATGGGTGTTTGATTAATGAGATAAGGCAAACTGTCTATAACAGTTTGCCTTATACTCACAACTCACCTTTCACAACTCACAAAGGGGTTGCGCGTCAGGAGAGGAATTCGATGCTGTCGTTGATGAAGGCATTCATTTCTTCGCCTTTGAGCATGCCTTGATTGAGCTTGGCTAATCGAAGGAGATAGGCAGCAAATTTCTCCTTCTTCTCGGGGCTGCGCATATTGAGCAGTTTGTCAGCGATGAGCGGATGATTTGAGTTGACGATGACCTGGTAGTGACCATCCATTTTGTCGAAACCTTCCATACCCTGCATGGCTTGCATCTCCTGCATACGGCGCATAAACTCCGGGCGGGTAATCATCACCGGATGCCCCTCAGGAGACATCGGACGCAGCATCAGTTGGCTTGCATTGACACCCGGGAGCGCTGCAAATAATTCTTTTACTTTCTCCTGCTCCTTCTCGCTCAGTACAGATTCTTTTACCTCTTCCTTCTGGATCAGATGATCCGGTGTATCTGAATCAACGCGCACAAAGGTGAGGTTCTCACCCTTATACTCTAGTTGCTGGATAAAGTGATTGTCGATGATGTGGTACAGATGCAACACATCATAGCCCATATCAGTGGCCTGCTTGATGTATGAGGTGTGCAACTCTGGTGAAGGCGTATATAAAGCCACTGTGCGATCATATTTGTCGGTCTGGTTGGCTTTGATCTTGTCCTTGTATTCGGTGTTTTTGAGCAACACAAATTCCATGGCCTTTTCGGCAAACTTCTCATCCGTGATGATCCCATACTTGACAAAGACACCGATGTCATCCCATTTCTTTTCAAATCCCTCACGGTCGTCCTTGAATAGTTTGGCCAATCGCTCTGCCACCTTCTTGGTCATGTAGCCGGTAATCTTCTTGACGTTGGTATCACTCTGCAGGTAAGAGCGGGATACATTGAGTGGGATATCCGGGCTATCAATAACGCCATGAAGTAAGGTGAGGAATTCAGGCACAATCTCCTTGACTTCATCGGTCACGTAGACCTGGTTGCTATAGAGGTGGATCTTATTCTTCTGCTGATCAAACTGATTACCAATCTTGGGAAAGTACAAGACACCGGTAAGATTGAATGGATAGTCGATGTTGAGATGGATCCAGAACATCGGATCCGGCGACATCGGGTAGAGTTGCTTGTAGAAATCGATGTAATCCTTGTCTGTCAGTTTGCCTGGCTTCTTCTTCCAAAGCGGATGTGTATCATTGATGATA